>OIFT01000072.1_pt1 | contig 61788 bp, 58 predicted proteins | sample 1582161 | NCBI WGS metagenome assembly OIFT01 (sample SAMN07501037, study PRJEB24779) | human gut metagenome | isolation source: stool | host: human infant | place: USA: Pittsburgh, PA | reverse complement strand
GGAATAAAAACTGCGTTAAGAAGCTGAGGGAGCGAAGCGACTTTCGAAGCTTTAGCAGTTTTTATGGAAAGAAAGATTTAAATTCTTAACGCAAATTACACAATTACTGGAGATAATATCATTAATTTTTGTCATCACGGCATTCAAGCTTTAACGAACAATTTAGTTATAATATGTCGGAGAATAGTCGAGATAGTGATTCTTTGATCTTTACTATCCTACTTCTATTTTGATATTTTTCTAGTGTTAATTCTTCACATTTTGATATATCTTTTTCGAATTCATTCTTTTGCTGTTTTGATATAGCTTCTGAATAAATAAAAGCATTAACTTCAAAGTTTAATTCAAAACTTCTCGTATCCATATTAGCTGTTCCTATTGAACAAATTTCATCATCAATAACTATGGTCTTAGCATGAAGAAAAGCGTTTTTATCATAATGATATATTTTAATTCCATACTCTAACAGTTCTCCAGCATAAACTAGATTTGCCCAATATACAAAAGGATGATCTCCCTTCCCTGGTATCATTATTCTTACATCAACTCCTGATGTTGAAGCTAGTTTTAAAGCATCTGCTATACTTTTATCAATAATTAAATAAGGTGATTGAATATATAAATATTCTTTAGCTCTTTGAATCATTTTTAGATATGCTAACTTAATTTCATATCTATCACTTAAATTTGGTCCACTTGATACTATTTGCATTCCTATATTAGGTTCTCCAATATTTTCATCACTAACTTCTAATACTTGACTTAAATCTACTTCTTCCTTAGTTGCATATCTCCAATCTGCTAAAAATCTTAAGTTTAAATCTTTTACTGCACTTCCCTTAAACTTAATATGGGTATCTCTCCAATATCCAAACTTTTTGTTCTTTCCTAAATACTCATCTCCAACATTGAATCCACCAATAAATCCAACTTTATTATCTATAACAACTATTTTTCTATGATTTCTAAAGTTCATGTTAAGATTAATAAACTTTAACCAAGACGGAAAGAACTCCCCAGTTTTTCCACCAACCGCTTTTAATTTCTTTAATACATCTCTGTTCAACAATCTACTTCCAACAGAATCATATAATAATCTGACTTCAACTCCATTTTTAGCTTTTTCTTCTAATATATCTAATATCTTTGTTCCTATTTCATCATTTTTAAATATATAAAACTCTATATTTATGCTTTTTTTAGCTTTATTAAGACTTTTAAGTAATTCATCAAAAAATTCTTTTCCATCTGAATACATGCAAACTTCATTATCATTTCTATATGGTGAATAATCTATAGTTTCTAAAGCCATTATCATATCAATATTTTTTACTGGTATTTGGCTTCTCTCTTTTATTTGTCTATTATATTTCTCTAGAACTTTTGCTTCTGCATTTTTAATTCCAAACATATTTGATTTATTCATTTTTCTTCCAACAAGTAAAAATACTATAAATCCTATAAAAGGTGCTATGTATAAAATTAATGTCCAAGCTATAATATTATTAGGAGAACGTCTTTCCTTAAATATCATATAAACTATGGTTAATAAGTTTATAATATGTATTAACACAGTTAAAAATTTAAACACTTTATTCATCTCCTTTATAAATTATTTTTAACTAAATATTATGTATTTATAATTTTATTACAGTATATATTAATTCATAGACTTTTATCAAATTTATAATAAAATAAACCTTTATTATCCAATATACTTAAATTCAATAAATATATTTTCTAACAAAGGTTTCATTTTAAAATTTACTTTATTGCACCCTTAGTTACCCCATTTATAATCCACTTTTGAGCGAATAAATAGAATACTAATAGTGGTAATAATGCTAAAAGATATGATGCAAATGCTACATTATAATTTGTCCCAAACTTAGATTGGAATATATATTGAGCTAATGGTAAGGTTGCTGCACTTTGATCACTTAATATTACAAGTGGCATCATTACATCATTCCAAGCCCAAAGAGCTGTCATAATCCCAACAGTTGCATGCATTGGTTTTAATAATGGGAATATGATTTTCCAGAATACAGTCCATTGCTTTGCTCCATCAACATATGCTGCTTCTTCTAACTCAAGTGGAATATTTTTTAAATAACCAACATAAAGCAAGGTATTCATAGATATACCAAATACCATATAAAGAATTATCATACCAATCTTATTATCTAAATTGAAGAAACTTACTTGTTTAACTAAAGGTAACATTAACATTGAAAAAGGTACAAACATTGCACTTACAAAGTAGAAGTATACAAATTTATAAAACTTCTTATGCATGTTTCTTGCAATAGCATATGCAACTAATGAATTAGTAACTATAGTTACTATTACAGCACCTGCTGTTATAATTAAACTATTCATTATTGTATGAAAGAAATTAGTCATCTCAATTGCTTGTCCAAAATTACTAAAGCTCCATGTCTTAGGTAATGACAAAACATTACCCATCATTTCTGATGGTTGTTTAAATGCAATAATAATAGTTATATAAAGTGGAAATAATATTGTTAATGAACAAACAATAAGTAATATTGTAATTGGCCAATTAATTTTTCCATCCTCCTTTTTTATAAAAGATTTTTTCTTTATTTTTGTTGCATTACCAAATTTTAAACTTAATTCTGCCATTATAGTTGAACCTCCCTTTTTTCTAATATCTTAATTTGGAATAATGATATAGCTACAATAACTATAAAATATACTACTGAATTTGCTGATTGATATCCAAATTGACTTCCACCAAATCCAGCCTTATATATAAGCATAGAAATTGATTCTGTTGACTGTGCAGGTCCACCACCTGTTAATGACATAATTTGATCAAATACCATTAAGAAGTTTTTCATACATAAAACCATATTTATTGTAAAGAATGGTGCAATTAACGGGAATGTAATCTTTCTAAATTGAAGCCATTTACCAGCTCCATCAATTCCACTTGCTTCATAAACATCATCCGGAATAGTTTGAAGTCCTGAAATATAAATTATAGTATTAAAAGCTATTGATTGCCATGCAACTACAATTACTACACCTATCCATGCTAAACTTGTACTTCCAAGTATACTCTTACTAAGAACTTCACTTCCCATAACCTCTCCTAGTTTAGGAATTATAAATGTAAAAATATAATTAAATATATATCCTACAATTAGTCCACCTAAAATATTCGGTAAGAAATATAATCCCCTTAAAGTAGTTTTGAACTTTATCTTTGAATTTAATGCTAATGCTAATGCTAAACTTATTATATTTACTATTATTGTTGTAACTATAGAAAATTTAAAAGTAAACATATATGAATTTAATACTCTTGAATCAGTAAATAAATCCTTAAAGTTCATTAATCCAACAAAATCAAAATCTCCAAATCCTCTAAAATTTGTGAAACTATACATTACCCCTTTTAATAATGGGAATGTGTGGAACAAGAAAAATACAACTATCATTGGTATTACTGTTCCTAAGAAAAACATATCTCTTTTCTTCATTTCTAATCACCCTTCCATACTATTCTTTAATATACTGTCTATTAGCCTTTAACCATTCCTTTTGGAAGTTATTTAAAAACTTTTCTTTATCTCCATCTAAAAGATATGTTTGTATCATATCAGATGCTGGTAATTCTGCTGGATAAAAATGATCTTGGAAATCTACAACTCTTGAATTTTCAAAGAACTCATCAAAAGCTTCAAATTTTGAATCTTCTTGTTTTACACCTTTAACAGCTGAAAATGCACTTTGTTCATCTATATAAGTTTTAGCATTTTCTTCTTCTAATAAGAAGTTTATAAATCTTATACTTTCTTCTTTATTCTTAGAGTCTTTTGGAATAGCAAAATATACATCTACTCCAGAAACTAATTTATTTTCATCTTCATTATTAGATGCAGGCATAGTAAACATTCCCAAGTTTAAATCTGGATTTACAGTTAAAATTGATGGTATTGCATAATTTCCTATAATATACATTGCAGCTTTACCTTGAGCAAATGCTGTATTACCATCATTATACCCAACACCAAAGTTATCTGAATGACCATAATCCATTAATTGAAGTATTTTATCTGCTGTTTCCGAATAAACCTCATTAAATGTTGTTTCATTATTGTTAACTCTTTTAAAACAATCAGTATCAGCCAATGTTCCTGCTATATTATTCCATGCTGGAAGTGAAGTCCAACTATCTTTTAAAGTAAAATAAAAAGGTGTTATGCCATTATCTTGAACAGTTTGTGCTAATTCTAAAAATTCATCCCATGTTTTAGGAATTGATAATCCTAAGTCTTCAAAAATATCCTTGTTATATATAACTCCACTTGCATTTAATGCATAAGGTACTCCATAAACACCATCTATACTTTCAATCTCTAAATCCTTTAACATCTGATTATAAACTGGATCAATAACACTAAAATCTATTTTATCACTTAAATCCTCCAATATATTTGCATCTACAAAGTCTGCAAAACTTCTATCTGCAGATAATGATATAATGTCTGGGACATCCCCTTTTACTAATCTAGTTTTTAATACTGTTGTTGCATCCGGAGGTGCAGTAACAACAACATCTATATCTGGATTTTCATCTTCAAATTTCTCTACAAGTTTATTATAAGTGTCCACAGCTTCTATTTTATTACTAAAAAATACTATTTGTTTTTTAGATTTATTAGTTGCAGTATTGCTTGAGCATCCTGTAAATACTGTTGTGAATATTGAAGTTACAACTAAAATTGTTGCTATCAATTTTTTCTTTCTCATTATTCCATCTCCTCACACTTTGTATCGTTTACATATTTATATTTTAAAACTTTTTCTATCACTTCAAAATAGATTAATGTAACAAAAACATGTCTAAATGTTAGATTTGATATTATAATCAACTCTTTAACTCATTGCTCCCTATCTATTTATTTCTCATATTTATTATTTTCTAGCTATATTAATATAAAAGTTATTTAATAAATTATTAATCCTCTACAAACATTAAAACATTTTCATTAAAAGTTTTATTTAAAATATTAAGCTTTTTTAATAGCTATGCTGTAATTAACTTATTTTAAATACAATATATTACTTTTATTTAATATATTGCATTATACATTTTTTTAATTTAAAATTTATATAATATTATAGTTAAAATATGTCTAAACGTTATATTTAGGAGGTTTTATGTTAGATGTATATTTTTTAGAAAATACAAATAGAAATTTTAATGACTTATATCTTTGTTATTGTGGCTTAGAAAAATGTGCTCCCTTATATTCATTTGGTCCAGCAGTCAGACCAACCTATCTACTTCATTATGTTTTAGATGGACAAGGGTATTATTATGTAAATGATACAAAATATACAGTAAGTAAAAATCAAGGATTTTTAATTGAACCAAATGTTGTTACATTTTATCAAGCTGATAAGGATAATCCTTGGACATATCTTTGGATTGGAATTGATGGGGATAAAGCAAAACTTTATTTAAACTCTGCTGGATTAAATGAAAATCACTTAATTTTTACTTATGAAAAAGATGATTCATTAAAAGAATATGTATTAGAGATGCTAAAACATCATACAATGTCTGATTCTGATGCTTTTAAAATAGAAGGATTATTATATTTATTTTTTTCTAAACTATGTGAAGATCGCAAAGAAATTTCTTCTATGAATAAAGAAGAAAATACTAACAATTACATAAACAAAGCTATTGAATTTATTCAAAATAATTATCATAACTCTATTAAGGTAACCGATATTGCTAATTATATTTGTTTAAATAGAAGTTACTTAACATCTATTTTTCAAAATAACTTAAATATGTCTCCTCAAAAATTTCTAATGAAATTTAGAATAACTAAAGCTGCTGAGCTATTATATAACACCAATTTACCAATAACTAATATAGCTTATTCTTGTGGATATAGTGACCCTTTAGCATTTTCTAAAGCCTTTAAAAAACTAAAGGGAGTTAGCCCTAAGGAATACAGAAATACAAAGAGAGAAAACACACAAAAATTTCTATTATTTGAATAAAATCAAAATGGTTTGTACTGCTAAACTTTACAAACCATTTTACTCTTATATTTTAATTACTATTAACTTTTTCTAAATACTCTCCATTATTTAAATCTTCAAGTATTGCTTCATATTCCTTTTCAGTTAAATTATATCTTCTTAATGAAATAATACTAAATATTGCAATTATGCCTGGTATTAATGAATACATTACATGCATTCCATTTAATGTGCTTATCGTTTGTACTGAATTAGCTTTATATCCAACAAATGCTAATACATATCCACATAATGCTCCACCTATTGCACTTGCAAGTTTAGTTTTAAAGATATTTGATGAAAATATCATTCCTTCTGATCTTTTACCTGTTTTCCATTCGCCATACTCAACACAATCTGCTACCATTGATGCTAAAGATATATTTGCAGCACCTTCAGCAATTCCCATAATAGTATTTATCGCTAACATTAATGTTAAATTTGAATATTTTAACAAAAATATTGATAAAAATCCTAGTCCATTAATTCCTATTCCAATTAATGCTGTTTTTCTTTTTCCTAACTTTTTAGTTATATTAGGAGTGCAAATACCACCAATCATTCCTGATACTATACTAATTCCAGTAACTACTGGTATATATGATTCTGCATTAAAATTATACTTTATATAATATATAGAAAATCCATTTCTTAATGCATAAGTTATTTCTAACATTAACATAGATATTAACAATATTCTTAGTGGCTTATTAGTTTTAAATAGCTCCTTTAATTGTTTTAAGCCTTGTTTTTGAGGTTTCCTATCTACATTTATTTCTCTAACTCCCCATACTGTTATCCAAGTACAAATTGCTGCTGTTATAGAGTATAATACTGCTACTGTTGTCCAATTTCCAAACTTGGCTACTAAAGGAAGTGTAAATACTGAAACAACTAAGCTTCCACCAAATGCAATTGTTCTTGCTGAAGTTATTATCTTTGTTCTTCCTTGAGCTGATTGAGTTATATTTGCAGATAATGACCAATAAGGTGTATCCATTGCTGTAAAACATATTCCCCATAATATATAAGATATATATATCCATATAATCTTTCCACTCTCACTTAGATTAGGAGATGAAAAACACATTATTGTAGATATTCCCATAAATATTGGAACAACTAAAAGATAAGGTCTACTTTTTCCCATTTTAGATTTTGTATTATCTACTATTACTCCCATAATAGGATCTGTAATTGCATCTATTATTCTGGCTATTAAAAACAACGTTCCAACTGCTGCAGCCCCTATCCCAAAGCTATCTGTTAAATAAATTGTTAAATATGTACCTATCATAGCACATATTATATTATTTCCTAAACTCCCCATTCCAAATGAGATTAACGTTTTCATAGAGATATCATTTTTACTACTTTTTACCGTATTTTCTACTTCCATTTTCTTTTCCCCTTTTGCTACATTTTTTATTAATATTAATATTTTTACTAGTGCTTTATTACATAATTAATTATATAGTTAATATTACAATCTGAAAACGTATCAATGTCTTTAAAACATGTCTAAATGTTATTTCTTTAACACAGAAAGTTTATATATAAAAATGCTAATATAGCAATTAATATAATTTTTTATTACTATATTAGCATTTATATTACTTATTTATATTTTCTACCTTAGTTACTATTTTTCTTAAAGCCCAGCTTTTTGCTTGATAATCACCATTAAGTTCTCCAATATCAAGTCCTATATACATAAGCTCATCTCCACCGAAAACTTCTCCAGTTTCACTAACTTCATATAATGAATTTTCATCTAAAGCCTTTAACTTTAGTCTCTTTGGTAATACATTAGCTTCTGCATATTTCTTAACATAACTTACTACAAGATTATTTCCATCCTTAGATATATTCATCCAAGCAGTTTCATTACTATCAAAAGCACTCTTTAATCTATATAAATCTCCAAATTGAATAGTTTTTCTAATATTCTTATAGAATTCAACTTGTGATTTTACTTCTTGCTTTTCTTCATCTGTCATTTTTGTTACATCCAGTTCGTATCCAAAACTTCCTTCCATAGCCACTACTCCTCTAGTATGAAGAGGTGTTATTCTATGAACTTGATGATTAGGAACTGCTGAAACATGGCTTCCCATTGTACTAGTTGGGTATACTAATGAAGTTCCTTCTTGAATTTTTAATCTCTCTATAGCATCCGTATCATCACTTGTCCAAGTTTGAGGCATATAATATAACATTCCAGCATCAAATCTTCCACCTCCACCTGAGCAGCTTTCAAATAAAATATTTGGAAAATTAGTAGTTATATTTTCTAATATTTTATATAAACCTAACATATATCTATGAGCAATTTCTTTTTGTTTTTTAGCTGGCCATGCTGCTGATCCTATCTCTGTCATATTTCTATTCATATCCCATTTAACATATGATATAGGTGCTGATTTTAATACATTGGTAAGCATTTCAATTATAGCATCACAAACTTCATCTCTAGATAAATCTAATATAAGTTGCTTTCTTGCTTCTGATCTTAATCTTCCATCAATATGAATACACCAATCTGGATGTTCTTCATATAACTTGCTCTTTGGAGAAATCATTTCTGGTTCAAACCATAGCCCAAATTGCATTCCCATTTCATTTATATCTTTAACTAATGAATTTAATCCACCTTTAAGCTTTTCTTCGTTTACAAACCAATCTCCAAGTGAGCAATCATCATTATTTCTTTCACCAAACCAGCCATCATCTAAAACAAACAATTCTATTCCAAGCTTACTAGACTCTTTAGCTATATTCTTGATTTTTTCATCATTGAAATCAAAATATGTTGCTTCCCAGTTATTTATAAGTATTGGCCTTTCCTTATCTCTATGAGTTCCCCTACACAGTCTTTCTCTATATAAATCATGATAAATGTGAGACATACCAGTTAATCCATTAGGTGAATATACCATAACAACTTCTGGCGTTTGGAACTCTTCTCCTGATTCTAAGTTCCAAGTAAAATCAAATGGATTTATACCAATTTGAGTTCTTGCATTACTATGCATATCAACTTCAACATTAGCTAAGAAATTTCCACTATAAACTAAATTAAATCCATAAACCTCCCCTTTATCCTCCGTTGTATCTTTACTTACTAACGCTATAAATGGATTCTGAGCATGGCTACTTGCTCCTCTTCTACTTTCTACACATTGTCCACCATTTCTTAATGGAGTTCTAATTATATGTCTTTCTCTAGCCCAAGATCCTGATAATTGAATTAAATCAAAATCACTATGTCTAAAGTCAACATTTGCACTTAAAGCTCTTAATATATCTACTTCTTTCTCACTATCATTTATAATTCTACAACTTCTTGTTATAGCATCATAATTTTCGAATACGGTATATGATAATACTACCTTTAACCCTACTAATTCATCCTTTAAAGTTATTTCTAAAGTTTCTGCTTCATCTTCATTTTCAACATAAGTTGCTGGTAACCCTTGAAGTTCTTTCTTTCCTTTATATATTTCATGACTATAATATCTAAAATCTGTTACAGTTGTTCCATTTGCCAATTTTATTTGAACTGCTGGTGAACGTAAATCTGGATTTCCATAGCTTGGATACTCTTGCGGTATTACCTCTAGATGAAGTTCATCTCTATTGTCTAAATCAGCTAAAAAACTTCCACAAGGTCTTTTCTTCACTACATAATCTATTTTATTAGAATTAATCTTCCTTCCCCAATACAAATTAATTAAATGACCAGTTTCTAAAACTCTCATTACATAACTTGTTTTCTTTGACTTAATATGAAATAGTCTATTTTCTTTATTAAATATAATTCCCATATTATCCTCCTAATATATCCTTTTCTGCTTGACACAACGTTTTCACAATGTACTATTATTATACTTATATACTGATATAAAAACTATGATTATTTGTTACTAATACATGTCTAAATGTTGTATAATGCAAATAAGATAACACATAAATTATATTACACTCCAATTTATGTATTATCTTATTTAAATCTAAATCATTATATATTTTTTAATTATTAGAGGCTAACTTCTATCTAACAATTAAGCTTCTTCCCGAAACTCTTTTTGGCTCAACACTTTGATTTGCTGAATATCCTATAGCTGCACAACCAATTATATCAAAATCTGATGGTATATGACATCTATCAAGTACACTTCTTACTAAAGGCGAATTACAAGTATCACCTAATTGATTTATCCAGCAAGATCCTAATCCTAAAGAAGTTGCTGCTAAAAATATATTTTCTAATCCTGCTGAACCATCTGTATAAAAATATTTATAATCTTTTTTTGCAGAAACTATTATAAGAGTAGGTGCATTATAATAGAAATTATAGTTTTCATTAGAACCTCTTTCATCTCCTCTTTGCTTAAATACTTCTTTTACTGCATCATTTAACTCTTTTAAAATCTCCTTATTTTGAATAGCTGTATAATAACACCCTTGTTTATTCATACCACTTGGTCCACATAAAGCACATTCTAATATTTCATTTAAAATTTCAGTTTCTACTTGTACATCTGTATAAGCTCTACAACTTCTTCTTGATTTAATATTTTTTATAACCTCATTCACCTAAATTCCCTCCAATTTTTACTTTCTATTTTTATATAAATAATTTAATTATTTTACTTTCATTCTCACTTACCCACTTGCATAAGGTAACTGCTTTTATAATTTGTTCCCTAAGTATTTCTGTTGCAGACATAAAACTATTACTAATTCCATCATTATATCTAACAAGAAAATGTACAATTACATCTAATCTTCTAAGCATAATAAGCTTTGGCACTACTTTTATTTCATCTATTGTTAAATTAATACTTTCCTTATATCCATCAATAAATCTTTTCATACACTTAAATTTAAACTCGTCACTATTTTTATTTGAAATAGCTTCTGATAAGCATATAGCTAAATCCATAGCTCTTAAATCTCTAGCAACAAATTCAAAATCTAATACTGCCGAAATATTATTATTCTCATCTTCTAAAACATTAGATGCATTAATATCACCATGAATTAATTGGTGTGGCAAGTTTCTCAACCCTGGAATACTATCCTTAAACTTTATAAAATAGCTACTTAAATCAACTAACTCATTCTTTTCTTCATTAAATTCCTCAGGAGGATTAAGACAAAACTCTATAACTTTATTTAATGGGCATTTAGGATAAGATTTTTCTAATTCATAACATGGAGAATATATTGCATTTTTTTCAATATTAATCTCTCCTAGTTCTCTTGTTATTTCGCCAACAACCATTCCTAAACTATAAAATTGCTCAACAGTTTCTAAGTTAGGATTCCTTCCCTTAATCATCTTTGCCATTGATACTAATTTTCCATCAGAGCTTATTCCTATTGTACTTCCATTTAAATTTTCCTTAGGTTTAGGTATATTGAAACTTAAGCTTCTCTCCCCTAAAGCTTTTAAAACTGCATGTTCATAATTAACTTTTTCATTATCATTATGACTTTCATATATTCTTAAAATAAACTCTTCATTATCTATAACTATGAATTTAGTTGTATTATTCATACCACTAGATCCTTTTTTCACATAATAATTTTCACTTTCAAAGTATTGCTTAACTATTTTATTAATATATAGTTTATCCATTTAATTCTCCCTTGTATGTCTTATTTTATACCTCATAATCCATACACATTCTATTACATGTAACACTTCTAACAAAACTTGCAACCTTAACATGTTCCTCATGAACTTGGTAATTATTTAATGCATCTACATTTTCAAAGATACTATTTAACATTATATCAGCATTACTTCCTGCTATTGGGTTAGTGATAACCTCAATTTCAACAATCCCTGGTATTTTATTTTTTAATTCTTCAAGTCCATTTTTTATTTTTAGTTTATCCTCTTCACTACCCTTCCCCTCTTGAAAATTCCACAAAATAATATGTTTAATCATATAGACCCTCTCCTCTTACAATAATTTATATATTAATTATACCAAATATGGTGTAACTTTTAAATTTAGCTTCAAAGAGATATATTAAGATAATAGAACATTTTCTTATAACATCTAAAAATCACACCAACTAATAGATAATATAATCTGTTAATTGATGTGACTTTTATCTTATACCAATCCTAATAATCGTACAACGCTTGTAAACACAAAACAAATAATAACTCCCATTACCGTTGGAACTAGAAATGATACTGCTGTCCACTTCCAACTTTGAGTTTCTTTCCTTATAGTTAAACAAGTGGTACTACAAGGCCAATGCATAAGCGAAAATAACATTACACATACAGCAGTAAGCCATGTCCATCCATTAGAAATAAGTAAAGCTCTTAATTCAGTAAAACTTTCTAACTCTAACATACTTCCTGTAGCCATATAACTCATAATTATTATTGGTACTACTATTTCATTGGCTGGAAATCCTAAAATAAATGCCATTAATATATATCCATCTAATCCTATTGCTTGTGCAAAAGGATTTAAGAAATTAGCACAATGTGTTAACAAGCTCATATCTCCAACTGTTACATTAGCCATAAGCCAAATAACTATTCCAGCAGGTGCTGCAACGCTTATAGCCCTACCGAGAACAAATAACGTTCTATCAAATATAGACCTAACTATAACCTTTCCTATTTGTGGCTTACGATAAGGTGGTAACTCTAGTGTGAAAGAAGATGGAACTCCTTTAAGAATAGTTTTAGAAAGAACCTTTGACATCATTAAAGTCATGAAAACTCCTAAAAGAATTACCCCTACTAATAAAACAGTTGATATTACTGACTTAAAAGGTCCTATAAACATTCCAGCAAAAAACATTGTTATTATAGCTATAAGAGTAGGAAATCTACCATTACAAGGCACAAAATTATTTGTAATAATTGCAATTAGTCTTTCTCTTGGAGAATCTATTATTCTACATCCAATTATACCTGCTGCATTACATCCAAACCCCATACACATAGTAAGTGCTTGTTTTCCGCAAGCGCATGATTTTTTAAAGAAATTATCTAAATTAAAAGCTATTCTAGGAAGATAACCTAAATCCTCAAGTAATGTGAATAAAGGAAAAAATATCGCCATTGGTGGCAACATAACCGCAACTACCCAAGCTAAGGTTTTATACATACCTTGAACTAAAATTCCTTCAACCCAGGCTGGTGCTCCAATCCAGACAAAAAATTCACTTAACCTATCCTGTATCCAAAATAACCCATCAGATAAAAGTTGGGAAGGATAATTTGCACCAGTTATTGTTAACCAAAAAATAACACCTAAAAGTAATATCATTATTGGTATACCAAACTTCTTTGAAGTCAAAATCTTATCTACTTTTCTATCTGTAGCATTATACTCTTCCTTTCTAAAAGAAACTACGCTCTTACTAATCTTTTCTGATTTCTTAACTATAACTGAAACTATCTCATCTCTAAGTACTTCACAATTTATTCCATTAGTGTTTAAGTATTCTCTTCCGTTTCTAATCCCTTCAATAACTTCTTTATCTTTAGTTATATCAAAGCCCAAATATTTACTTATATAATCTAATAACGAGATATCATTTTCTAGTAATTTTAATGCAAGCCATCGTGAGTTAAGTTTACTTTTAATCATTTCATTTAGTTTTTCTTCTATTATCGAGATAGCAATTTCTATTCTTTCATCATAATTAATTTTAACTGGATTTGAAATAATTTTATTAAATGTAACATTATATATAGAATCCATCAATTCATTTAAACCTTGTCCTAAATTAGCACTAGTACCTATAGTCGGTATCCCTAGTAGCAATGATAACTTAACTAAGTCTACTGTTATACCTTTTCTTTTAGCCTCATCCATAAGATTAACACAAACTATAACTTTATCAGTTATTTCTATTGTTTGAAGAACTAAATTTAAATTTCTCTCAAGGCATGTTGCATCTACAACAATTACAGTAACATCTGGATTCCCAAAACATATAAAATCTCTTGCAACTTCTTCCTCTTCTGAATTTGCCATTAATGAGTAGGTACCTGGAATATCAACTAATATAAATTCCTTATTCCTATGATTATATTTGCCTGTAGCATTTGTTACCGTCTTTCCTGGCCAATTTCCAGTGTGTTGCTTTAAACCTGTTAAATTATTAAACACAGTACTTTTTCCAACATTAGGATTACCAGCAAGTGCAACTATTTTTTCATCTTCAGATTCTTTAGTTATCTTTAACTTTTCATCTATGACATGAACTCCTGTTGACTGTTTTGTTAGTCCCATACTTATTCCTCCAAATAAAAAATTTTATTTAATTTATTAAAATAGTAATTTAATTTATTTTTTATAAATACTCTTAAAATAAGGTTATATTTTTTCAACTAAAATTTGAGAAGCATCTTCTGATCTCAATGCTATTACAGCACCACGTATGAAATAAGCTATTGGATCACCTGATGGACTTTGCTCAAGTGCCATTACCTCAGTACCATTTATCAATCCAAGATCCAACAACCTTCTTCTTATTGCTCCATATGCAATAAGAGAATTCACTTTGCACTTATATCCTAGGGGTAACTCACTTAATGGTATAACATTATTTAATTGTTTTTCCATTTTAATAATCTCCTTTTTGGTTTTCTATTTTTTATTTAAGTTTAATGAAAAAATCTTTCCCTAGTCTAACATATGCACATAAATATCACTGTGCCACGTTACATGTAAAAATTTGTATTAATTTTAAAGAGGTGATACTAATAAGTAAAGATTTTCATACAGTAAAAGGATATGAAATGATAAATGCAGCCAATAAGTTACTAACGCCTTCTATGGAAGACTATTTAGAGATGATTTATAGATGTAGTTTAAAAAATACATATATAAGATTAAATCAAGTTGCACAGATGTTAAATGTTAAAGATTCATCAGCATCTAAGATGATGCAAAAACTTGGAAGCTTATCTCTGATAAAATATCAAAGATACGGATTAATAGTATTAACAGATAAAGGCACAGAAATTGGAGCTTTTCTTTATGAAAGGCATAATATAATAGAAACTTTTTTAAAGAACCTTAGTCAAAGAAATGATGTACTTACAGAAACTGAATTAATGGAACATGTAATAAAATCAGAGACAGTTGAAGATTTAAAAATTTTTAATAATTTTTTAAAACAAAATCCAGCTATACACCAAAAATATTTAACTTTTAGAAATAATATTAAGAATACCTAAAATATTTATATAACTATAATCTTAAAACTTTATTAACCGCAAGTACATTAATACCTAAAATCACTTTAGCTATATTGATAAAATAAAAAATCTGCTTCATAGACTGTGTATTTCTAGTAATTTTTAAAGTTATCTACAATTCTTTAGCAAATATAATTTCATAAAAAAAGACGAATGTTAAACATTCGTCTTTTGGTGGAAACAACAGGGATCGAACCTGTGACCCTCTGCTTGTAAGGCAGATGCTCTCCCAGCTGAGCTATGCTTCCAAATATTAATGGTGACCCCTAGGGGAATCGAACCCCTGTTACCACCGTGAAAGGGTGGTGTCTTGACCGCTTGACCAAGGGGCCATAATATATTTTTATTTAAATAATCTTTTCGTAACTCGCTTATTAAATATAATATATATTTAATATTATGTCAACACTTTTTAAACATAATATTTTATATAAAAATAAAAGCTGATAATTTACTTTAATTTATTATCAACCTTCATTAATATATTAAACTATTTTTGAATAAAATATATATTTTCTCCATCACTTTTAATACTTATATCTCCACTACTTGTATAAAATGTTTTTATTTTATATTTATCTAATAAAGAAATAAGTTTTCTATTTGGATACATAAGATAAGAGCAAGTTATAGCTGCATAGCTTGGTGAAACTGACTCTAAAAAATTCCCTACTTCATCATTATATATTCCATGATGAGCCATTTTTAAAAAAGTGTAAGTACCAGTATCCTCTTTTATAAATTCTTTCATTCGTTCATCTTCCGCATCTGCTGCAAATAAAAATCTATATTTTCCATAATCAATTCCAACTATAATACAATAATCATTAGATTTCTCATAACTATCTTTAAGTGCTGGATATATTGTTATTTGAGCTCCATTTATATTAGTCACAATATTATTATGAAGCAATATAGGTTGTAGATTATTTTTCTCAACAGCTTCAATATAATTTTTGTATTGAACTGTACTTTTTTCATAATCAGCCTGAACTAAATTATTTATCTTAAAATTATCTAAAACAACAGGAGCTCCCCCAATATGATCTTTATCATTATGACTTAAAATTAAATATTCTATCTCTTCAACACCTTTAAAATGTAGGAATTCTTCTATCTTTGTGCTATTTTCATAAAATCCACAATCTATAACAATAAACTTTCCTTCAATCTCTATTAAAATAAAATCTGATTTTCCTGTACTTAATATGTCTATTTCAAAAGGGAGTTTAATTGTAACATCTGCATCTACCCACCTTTTACTATCATTTTTAATTTTTAAAAAACTTATAATGCTACAAATCATTACTAAAATAACTATAGCCACTCTGATTTTAGCCTTTTTTATTAGAGTAGTTCCCATATATATCACTTCTTAATTACAATTTTTTATTTATATTATTATACTCATTAATGTATATAAGTTATACATTTAAAGAAAAATAACACTTTTAAAATTATGTTATTTATATAATCACTTTATTTTCATATAACTGCCATAAAGTTGACATATTCATATAATATAATCATATTCATAAAGAACAACATAAACCAATATAATTGTGTTGTAATTAGTTAATATCATTCCCTTCACAAAAGGTATAGATTAGTTCCCCCCTATTTCTAATCTATACCTTTTTTATTAATCCTTTTATACTATTATTAAAATCATCATATAATTCACTTAAATATTTAAATATATTTTCATTATATTTTTTCTTATAAACCATTAAAACTCTATATCCAATCTTAACTACAAACTCATTATTTTTACCAATAAATTCAGAAATACTTTCATCACTATACTGTAAATTTCTAAAATATAGTTTTTGAGTTAAAAGAGTAATATGTATTATTAAGTCTCTTATGTAATTATCACCTTCACCCTTGCTTAAATACTCTCTACTATTATCAATCAAATATTGATCATACCTTAATATTTTTTTTACTAATTGTATTATTCCATCTTTTAATCTATAAGGAAAAATAAATTTATTAGCTAATAAAACTACTATTACTCCTATTATTACGTAAAAAATTCTATATATTAATAACTTATTTAAACTTACTGATAATGAAGATATACAAATAGATGCAATAGCTGCAAATAATGAAATTTTATAATATTCTTTAAATCCATATAATAAATATAATGATATAACTAGAATTAAAACAGTTATCCATTGTGTATTAAATAAATGTATTACTATACCAGTAAATAAAATTGCTATAATATTTCCTTTTATTCTTTCCCTAGTTTTTGAAATTGTATCCTCATAATAAGGTTGCATAATTGACATTATAGTTATAATAGCCCATATAATCTTATAATACCCTAGTAATTCAGCTATAAATATAGAAAAAGTTAATGTTATTGACATTCTCATTGCAAACTTAAATCTTATTGAATATGGCACAAAATACTCTTTAAATACTACCTTTGGTTTATCTAAGTAGGTTCTTTCCCATTCTTTATAAATTCTATTTGCTTTCCTATTGTCTAGCTCCTCAGCTTCTTTAAGCTGTTCTACTATAGAAATTACTATAAGTAATATTTCATTAACTAAATATGAGCCTTTTTTATATTTTTCACTTATAAATTTACTTTTATACGTTACATCTTCCAGTTTGCACTTTTTCTTAGAATATTTTATTATTAATTCAACTAATGATAAAAAATCTAACATTTGCTCCTTAGATATTTTCTCTTCTTCATACTGTTCATATATATTTTTTAAATATATATTTAAATATTCTATGTTTAAATACAATTTAAATTGTATAGTTCCTAAATTAGTAGTAAGATATTTTTTATATCGTGTTATATACACCTTATATACTAAATCCATCATTATTTTAGAGCAATTTTCTGTTAATTCTTCCTCATATTTGTGATTTATAATATTTTCAATTTGTTTTTGTATATTAAAAAAAGCGGAATTAACACTATTCCCCATTATTTCTTTGCCACTACTTCTTTTTATATGTGTTCCTAACATAATAACTAATGCTCCAAAAACTACAGCCAATAATCTATTAGGTAATTCATAAATTGAAACATTGGCATACTGGGTAAAAACATAAAGCATTATAAATGGTTTATAAAAAGTTGAATCATATGGCGATGATACAATATAAACCAGCAAAAATATTGCAACAAAATCAATTACAATTCCTGTCCATATATTTAATGCTGATATAAAAGCTATTAATACTATAATCAAATCTAATACTAATATTTTAACTATTCTATTAAGAGGCTTTACATAAAAGTTTTGTCTTCCTATAACAGTAGAAGTTAATGCTATGGGAAATGCTAACATTACATTTTTACTTCCAAATAGTATCCCAACTCCTAGCATAGTTATTACTGCAACAGTTCCATTTCTAATCATTGATGTAACATTTAAATTATATTTTCCAACAAGATAATTAAGCATTTTTTCTCACCTCTAATAAAACAATAAAATATTCTTTATTAACTTATCCTTATAAATACTTAACTATTCCTTAATATATATTATTTAAAGAAAAAATAAAATGTAAAGGATACATACTGGCTATTTCCCTTACATTTTTATATTTTTCTCAAATCATCAATTTGCTTTTGTAATTCTTTAATTTGTTTATTTAATAATTCTATAGATTGCTTTAATTGATATATATCATTATTGGATTGTGTTTCATTTGACGAACTTTTACTGCTAGATTTTTTATTTTTATTTGAAGCTACATTCGTTTGGCTCTCATCACTTGAACTTGAGCAAAAGGGATTGGCCGCATTTCTATAAATAGGCTTATACATTCTCCCTGGTCCACCTTGATAATATTGTTGTTGAGCATTAAAAACTTCAATTGCTTGTCCTACTAGCTGCAACCAGTTACCAACTACATTTTGAATATTAAATGGTAAATTACCTGCCATAACATTTCCTAACAACTCTCCAATTACTAATAAAAGCTGTGGTGGAATATCTTGAAATCCACCAGGAATATCGCTACATGATTCTCTTTGACTTTTAGTCGCATTTGCATTGGAATTTCCAAATCTACAATTATTACATTCCTCATCACTTTCTTGAGAATTACTATCATCACTTTTATTACTTGTTTCCGAATTAAATGAACCAATATAATCATTAAAAATTTTTATAAAATCATTAAAGCCATTAAATTCATTTTGAGGCATACTTCTCTCCCAAAAAACTATTCACTATCATAATACACTTAAACTTTTTATTTTGATACAGCATAAAAATATATACTTTAATTAAAATAATATGCTTAATCTTTAATAGTATCTAATTATTAAAATATTCCCTTAATAGCACAGTAACATAACCTTAACTTTTATCATATTATGTAATAAATAAACTTTATGAAAGGATGAAATTACTATGAACAACTGTGAAAAAAATGATTATGCAAAAGTTTTCATTGTTCTACAAGTATATGAAAACCTTCTAAATCCTACAACTTCATTAAAGTTAGGTACTATCTTTAAAGATTTATATAGACCCTATGGTAAACATGAGAAAAAATGCTGAGGAGGGCATTATTATGTGTGAAAATGACTTATTAAATGAAATAAAAAAATATCAATTTTATGCTGTAGAACTAAACCTATATCTTGATAACTTTCCAAATAACAAAAAAGCAAAAAATGATTATAAAGTAATTTCTAAAAGGCTTGATAATTTAATAATGGATTATGAGAAAAACTTCGGTCCATTAAGAAATTTTGGTTCTGCTTACTTTGAAAATCCAGTTGCTTGGGTATCATCACCTTGGCCTTGGGAAAATTATTAAGGAGGTTTATAACTTATGTGGTATTATGTTAAAACTTTAGAATATCCTATTAACTTAAAATGTAATGACTTAAGAATGGCTAAATTCCTTATGTCTCAATATGGTGGACCTGATGGTGAATTAAGTGCAGCTTTAAGATATCTAAATCAAAGATATACTATGCCAACTGGAAAATCAAAGGCTTTATTAACCGACATAGGTACTGAAGAAATGGCCCATGTTGAAATGATAGCTACTATGATTTATCAATTAATGTCTAATGCTTCTTTAGAAGATTTGAAAAAAGCAGATTTAGCAGCTCATTATACAGACCATGGCAGAGCATTATATTATTCTGATGCACAAGGCAATCCATGGACAGCAACTTATATTCAAGCTAAAGATGATGTAATAGCTGATCTTCATGAAGATATGGCTGCTGAACAAAAAGCTAGAGCAACTTATGAATGGCTTATAAATTTAACTGATGATCATGATATTAAAGAAATTCTTAAATTCCTAAGACAAAGAGAAGTTGTTCATTTTCAAAGATTTGGTGAAGCTTTAATGAATATTCAAGATCATATTAAGTGTTAACTTAATTTTAAATTTTACAATATAGAAATTAAGTAGATAAGTTTTAATGCTTATCTACTTCTTTCTTTTTTTACCACTAAATTTAACTTTAATTATTTTAAAAATCTGATCCAGCCAAGTATCCAGTTGAAAATGCCATTTGAAGATTATACCCTCCAGTTTCAGCATCAATATCTATAACTTCTCCTGCAAAATATAAATTTTTAATTATTTTAGATTCCATAGTTGAAGCATTAATTTCTTTTACCTTAACACCACCAGATGTAACTTGTGCAGCTTTTATAGATAAAGTTTCTCTAGCTGTAAGCTTCATCTCTTTCATATATTCTATTATTTTATTTTCATCCTCCTTCTTTAAATCACTGGCCTTAACTTCTGTTAAATCTAACATTTCAAATACTACTTTTAAAAAGTTTTGTGGTAAAATTCCCTTTAAATTATTTAAAACAGTTTTATTTGGATTACTTCTTATTATTTGAGAAATTTCATCCTTAGACTTATCTTTTAAGAAATCTAAAGTCACTTCTACTTCCCCTTCATCTAAAGCTTTGTTAACATATGAGGAAAGTTTTAAAACTGCTGGGCCTGATATTCCAAAATGAGTAAATAACATATCACCAAACTTTTCAATTCTCTTCTTTTTAAGCTTAGCAGAAACTACTACATCCTTCATAGCAACACCCTGTAGTTTTTTCACAAATTCTTCTTTTATAACAAGTGGTATTAAAGCTGCATGTATTGGAGTTATTGTATGTCCATGCTTTTTTAATACCTCATACATAACTCCATCAGATCCAGTGTTTGGGAAACTCTTTCCTCCTGTTGTTATTATAACCTTATCTCCTAGTATTTTTTCACCATAAGATGTTATAACTCCCTTGATAGTTTCATCTTCAACAACTAAGTCACTTATCATAGTGTTATATCTAACTTTTACTTTATTTTTTTCTAAATCATTTCTTAATAACTCTATTACCTCATCTGCCTTATCACTTTTTGTATATACTTTTTCATCAAGCTCAACTTTATATTCAAGCCCATTATTACTAAAGTATTCTAAAAGCGAATAGTTGGAAAATGTATATAAGGCACTATATAAAAACTTCTTATTATTTACTATCTTATCGAAAAACTCCTCTATATCCCTATTATTAGTTATGTTACAACGACCTCCACCAGTAAGTCTTAGCTTCATACCAATTTCTTTATTTCTTTCTATTAATGTAACCTCATTATTTTTTGATGCACTAAGAGCTGCCATAATACCAGCAGGTCCTCCCCCAACAACTATAACTTTAGCCAAACTTGTCACCTCACTAAATTTCCTTTGTTTATTCACTAATTATATCATACTTTATATTTTTATCTTATGTGAAATTTTTTAAGAAACTGTTCATTTGATTTTAATAAACTAATCAGATATAATTTATAAAATAGGTAATACATACTGCTTTAACTATCTAATTCCATGTAGTAATTTTATTACATTATATTAAAATAATTTATTTAAAAAGGAGATAATTATGGGATTAAAGAAAAAAATTTCAGCATTACTTATATGTGGTGCAATTATTTTAGGAAATGTAAGTACCCCCTACGCTGATGGTGCTAATGTAGTAACTTTAGGGACAAACCTATCTGCTGAACAAAAACAAATAGTTTTAGATTACTTTGGAGTAAAAGAAAATGAAGTAGTTATATTAGAAGTAAATAATCAAGAGGAAAGAAAGTATCTAGAAGGAGTTGCTACAGAAGCACAACTTGGTACAAGAACTTATTCTTGTGCATATGTGCAACCAGCTTCAAAAGGTAATGGCCTTAATGTTAAAACTGTAAACTTAACTTATGTTACATCTTCAATGATAGCAAGTACACTTACAACATGTGGAATTACTGATGCAAACGTAATTGCAATGACTCCACTATCTGGAGGAGTAAGTGGTACTGGAGCTTTAACTGGAATAATGAAAGCTTTTGAAGATGCTACTGGTGAACCACTTGATGAAACAAAAAAAGAAATTGCATCTGAAGAATTAGTTATAACTGGTGATTTAGGTGAAGATATTGGACAAGATAAAGCTACTGGTGTAATAAATGATATCAAAACAGAAATAATTAAAAATAATACTCAAGATACTATTCAAATAGCTGATACAATAAATAATGTTACTAATAATTATAATGTTACTTTGACTCCTGAACAACAAGAGCAATTAGAAAGTCTAATGACTAAAGTTGCAGAACAAGATTATGATTATAAGGAAATGAAAGATGCTTTAAATAGTGTTAAAGATGTTGTTAATGAAAAACTTAATGAAATTGGTGAAAAAGTACCAACAGGTTTAATTGATTCTATAAAAGAATGGTTTACTGGAATTGGTGATTGGTTTAGTGGCTTATTTAATAGTAATGATAAAGATTTAGGCATACTACAAACAACTAACGATGAACTTCTAGGTGATAATGTTGTAGTTGATGCAACTGATAAAGATGCTATAAAGTTACCAACTGCTGAAGAAGCTCAAGGTTTCTTTAATAAAATTTGGAATTGGTTTACTAGTTTATTTAATAATGACTCTAATACAAATGAATCTGAAAATAATGAAAATTCTATAGAAGAAGCTGATTCTCCAATTATAGAAGGCTCTGAAAATACAGATTCAACTACACAAGTTGACACTAACTTAAATACAGATTCAACTACACAAGTTGACACTAACTTAAATACAGATGACACTATAAATTCTATATAAGATACAAGCTCTACAGAAGAAAATACAGATTCCTCTCAAGATCAAACTAATTCACCTGATAGTGAAAATATAGATAATTAATAATTAAATCTCTCTCATAATAATTCATGAGGGAGATTTTTAACTATATTTATATATTAATAATATTCTTTAGTAAATAATACATACTATAAAATCCAATTATACACTCTTAAACTAGTAACTATCATCTATGATACATAAAACAAAGGACTACTAACATTAAAGCTAATAGTCCTATTTTATACTATATTATCTAAATAAATAGCCTATTTATGCTAATCTAACTATTGTTATTGTAGCTGCATTAACTATAACACTCTTAAGGTCTTGAGTTAAATTAGTTAATCTTACAATATAATCATTCTCTGGGCTTATTATTACACCAAGTGAAATACTATTATTATTTATATCTCTTGAAATTGATGCTATATGCCTACTACCAGGAACAAGCTCATTATTAACATTTGTTAAACCAAAAATAATATCTCTACTATCTATATCTGATCCACAAGAATTATCATCAATTGAATAAGATACTGTATATTTAACAAAATATGATTTACTTCCATCTAATTCTATATTAGTACTATTTTTTGCATGATTTATATTGTCCCCTGTAATTTCATTTTCTTGAAAACTTACATTATTTCCATATGCTACAGTTTGATTATTTCCAAGTTCGCTAAATATTACTCCATAATCACTTATAGTTCCTGATGGCCCTGTTGCTCCAGTTGCCCCGGTTGGTCCCATTGGTCCCATTGGTCCCATTGGTCCTTGTGGCCCTGTTGCTCCTTGTGGTCCTCTTTCACCTTGAACACCTTGTATACCTTGAACACCTTGTGGTCCTGTTGCTCCGGTTGCTCCTGTTACTCCTTGAATACCTTGTGCACCTGTTGCTCCTTGTGGTCCTCTTTCACCTTGTATTCCTTGTATACCTTGGACACCTTGTGGTCCTGTTGGCCCTATTGGTCCTTGTGCTCCTGTTGCTCCTTGTAAACCTCTTTCACCTTGGATACCTTGTGCCCCTGTTGCTCCTCTTGGTCCTATTGGCCCTTGTGCTCCTGTTGCTCCAACTGCTCCAACTGCTCCAGCTACCCCTGTTGGCCCTGTTGGTCCTTGGATACCTTGTATTCCTTGTACACCTTGTGGTCCTGTTGGCCCTATTGGTCCTTGTGGTCCGGTTGCTCCTTGAACACCTTGTATTCCTTGTGCTCCTGTAGCTCCTTGGACACCTTGTATTCCTTGCGCTCCTGTTGCTCCCCTTGGTCCTATTGGCCCTTGTGCACCTGTTGCTCCTTGCACACCTTGTGCTCCTGTTGCTCCTCTTGGTCCTATTGGTCCTTGTGGTCCTGTTGCTCCTGTTGCCCCTTGAACACCTTGTATTCCTTGTGCTCCGGTTGCTCCTGTTGCTCCCCTTGGTCCTACTGGCCCTTGTGCTCCTGTTGCCCCTTGGACACCTTGTATTCCTTGTGCTCCGGTTGCTCCTGTTGCTCCTATTGGTCCTATTGGTCCTTGTGCTCCTGTTGCTCCTGTTGCCCCTTGAACACCTTGTATTCCTTGCGCTCCTGTTGCTCCCCTTGGTCCTGTTGGTCCTTGTGGTCCTGTTGGTCCTACACAACCTCTTGGTCCTCTTGGCCCTCTTGGTCCCCTTGGTCCTACACAACAACATCTACATTCATCATAGTATTCATTATCACAATATTCTTCATATGAACATTCCATATTTTCATCTATATCATCTGAAAATACCTCTTCGTTTTCATATTCATTCATTTTACTTCTACTTACTCCAGTTCTTCTTGATCTATTTCTATTATTAGGATTATCCATTGATTTATTATAGTAACGCATTTTTTCCTCCCAATTACATACTAAATTTGTCATTTGATCTGTCTACACTTTCATTTTATGTCGATATTTTTTTATTGTTACATATTATTTAGATAAAATATCTCATATTATTACATTTAAACTTTATGATATAATATTTAAATAATATATTAAGTATAAATCACTATAAAACTATATAAGGAGGCCTGTTCATGAAGTTTTATGAAACCACTCTTAAAGAAACTTCAATATATAATGGTAACTATTTAAATTTAATAAATATTGAAGTTGAATTACCTAATGGAAATTTATCTAATAGAGATATAATTAAACATCCAGGAGCTTGCGCTATAATTCCTTTTATAAATGAAAATGAAGTTATATTAGTAGAACAATTCAGAAAACCTTTAGAGAGAACTCTTCTTGAGATTCCAGCAGGAAAGCTTAATAAGAATGAACCACCTATAACTTGTGCACATAGAGAATTAGAAGAAGAAACTGGATATAAAGCTAAAGATATGATTTATCTAGGAAAAATCGCTACTGCACCTGGCTTTTGTGATGAAATAATTCACTTATTTAAAGCTACAAATTTATATAATGGTACAAAAGCATGTGATGAAGATGAATTTACAGATATAAAAAAATTTACATTAGATGAAATAAAATCTCTTATAAAAAAAGGTGAAATAATCGATACAAAAACCATTAGTATTTTATCTTATTTATAAATAATTTACGCAGTAACATTTAAAAGTAATTAATCCTTTTATTGTTACTACGTAAATTTAATACTTAAGCCTTAATACATTATTATCTGTAGCTAAGTTTATAAAATTATATATAATTAAAATATCTTCAAAATCATTTTCTTCTAAATAACTACTTAATTTACTACTAAAATACCTTAAATCTATAACATGAACCTCATCATAATTTTGAGTCAAAAATGGAACTAATGAATTTCCAAAAGAATCTTTTATAACTAGTATTTTTTTATTATTTTTAATATCTTTATTCTTTATTATAGTTAATGGATTATTTCCATATAAAAATAACGAATACTTATCCCTCAAAGTCTTCTTCGAATAATCATATATATAATCATATATTTTATCTCCTACTATTTCCATCGTTAAATTATTAAAATCATAATAAGTCATAATATCTGGCTCAATATTAAAAGGCTTTGCTTTGGAATAATATGTACCATAAAAATTAGGTAATTCTACTTCTTTAAAATCTTTCAAATTAACTTTATTTCCATTAATTGAGTCAATAAACTTACAATAAGCTAAATAAGCTCCATATGTTGTCCAGTGATGATCTGTTTTATAATAAATATAGTTATTTTTATTATCTAATAATTCCTTCATTACATCTATATTATTACTAAAAGTTGAGAAATTGTATATTTTGTTAATTAATTCTTCTTGCAAAATTATGGGTGATCCCATTGGTAAATTTTCCTTATATATTTCATATGAACTTGGTATAATCATTAATGAAACTTTATCATAATAGTTTTCTGCAAATTTTTTTATAGCCTCAACATTATTTTTAAATTTTTCTTCGTCTAATGAATCAAATTTTTCAAATAGTTCTTCATTACTTCCATATATTATTCCATTATTCTCAATTTTACCTAAAATATATTCATTTATTGATTTTAAACTTATCCAATTATCCCTTAAAGGAAATTGATCATTAATATAACTTTCATAATCTTTTTGAAAATTTCCATCAAAAAAATTTTTTATTGAAAATGTAACACTTGTTTTTAATTTTCTATTCTCTAACTCTGAAAACTCTTTATTATCACTAATTAAACTAATCATTGTAAATGATATAATTACTATAACAAAAGAATACAATAAATAATTCCTTTTCATATAATCACCACCCCTAAAATCTAAAATATAAAAACGGATTATATGTAGCATCAACTAAATAAGCTATACATAATAAAAATATAGTCATTAAAATAAATGTATTTAATATATCACTTTTAATAACTTTATTATATATATTTTTTACTATAGGAGTTGAAAATACTACTGCTATTATAAAAGTAATACCGTAATTCCTCAAATAATATATAAATTGACTATTTTTACTTATACTAAACATTTCTTTCAACAGTATTTTTAGTTGCCCTAAATCCACCACTGCAAATATTGCCCATCCAATCAATATAAAAAATATTGAATATATATGTGAAATTATTTTATGCTTTTCTAAAAATTTTAATAAAATAGCCTTCTCTATACTAATTAAAATAAAGAAGTATAATCCCCACAGTATAAAATTATAACTTGCTCCATGCCAAAATCCAGTTAAAAACCATACTATAAAAAGATTTATATATAATCTTACTCTTCCTACTCTATTTCCACCCAAAGGGATGTATACATATTCTTTAAACCAAGTACCTAATGTAATATGCCATCTTCTCCAAAATTCCGTTATACTTTTTGATATATAAGGATAATTAAAGTTTCTTGGAAAATTAAACCCTAATATCTTCCCAAGGCCTATTGCCATTAGTGAGTATCCACTAAAATCAAAATATATTTGAAGTGCAAATGCTAAAACAGCTATCCATGCCATTAATGTTCCTACTCCTTCAAAACCCTTTCCTTCAATTTCAGACCAAAATGCTCCTATGTTATTTGCTATAAGCACCTTACTTCCTAATCCAAGTATAAATAACTCTATTCCCTCTTGAATTTGTTTTATATCTATCTTTCTATTTTTTAACTCAAGATTTATATCAGTATATTTAACTATAGGTCCTGCAATAAGTTGTGGAAATAAACATACAAATGCTCCAAAATTAATAATATTTTTTTCAGCCTTAACTTTCCCTAAAAATACATCTATAGTATATGACATAGTTTGAAATGTATAAAAACTAATACCTAATGGTAATGTTATATTTACATATTTTAGGGATAACCCCAAAATATTATTTACATTTTCTATAAAAAAGTTAAAATATTTAAAGAAAAATAACATTCCTAAGTTAAATACTATTGATATAGCTAAAAGCATTATACATATCTTTTTATTATTTATATTTTTCTCTATCGCTCTACTAACCACATAATCTACAACTATTGATGCTATCATTATCCCCAAATACTTAGGTTCACCCCAAGAATAAAATATTAGACTTACAAGAAGCAAAGTTAAATTTTTAAATTTATTTGGAGTTAAAAAATATATAACCATTGCCATAGGTAAAAATCTAAATATAAATAAAATACTACTAAAAACCATTTTTATCTCTCTTTCGTTTACCTCTATTTTCCAATATTTTCATCAACCTCAGAGGTATTTTTTTAATATTTTTGTCTTATTAATTAGACTACACTCACTACTAATTTGTTCCTTATGACATTTTTTAATACACATTTTGTAAATATCTGTATTTACCTCAGAGGAAGTTTGTCTTCTTCTAAAATATAGTCATATTGTATTATGTATATTTTTATGATAACCTTGTGTATATACACAAGTAAATATTGTTAAGGGAAGTGTAAAAATGAATTTAAAAGAAAAAATACTAAAATTAAAAGAAGAAAAAAACGCACTAATAGTTGCTCATCTTTACCAGTGTGATGAAATTCAAGAAATTGCTGATATAGTTGGTGATTCCTACTTCTTGAGTAAAAAGGCTATGGAAAGTACTAAAGACTTAATAATCTTTTGCGGAGTAAAATTCATGGCTGAAAGTGCAAAAATTCTTTCTCCAAATAAAAAAGTACTTATTCCATCCAATAGTACAACTTGCCCCATGGCTGATATGGCGTTAGTTAACCGCCTTGAAGATTTGAAAGACAAGCACCCTAATGCCAAGGTAGTTAGTTATATTAATTCTAATTTAGATATAAAAGCTTTATCTGATGTATGTGTTACTTCATCATCAGCTATTGATATATTAAACAATATAGATTCTGATGAAATTATTTTCTTACCTGATAGAAATTTAGGTGGGTATTTAGCTGAACAACTACCAAATAAAAAATTTACTTTATATCCTGGTTTTTGTCCTACTCATGAAAGAATTGACAAAGATGAGATTATTGAACTAAAAGAAAAATATCCAGACTATCCCGTATTAGTTCACCCTGAATGCAATAAAGAAGTTCGTGATTTAGCTGACTATATTGGAAGTACATCAGAACTTATTAATTATAGTGCTTCTTCAAATGCTGATGGATTTATTGTCGTAACTGAAGAAGGTGTATTCTATGAAATGAAATTAAAAAGTCCTAATAAAACTTTTATTCCTACAAAGACCGGAATGATTTGTCCTAATATGAAAAAGATATCTCTTAATGATTTATATAATTGTTTAAAAAATGAGGAATTTGAAGTTCATATTGACGAAGAACTTAGAGTTAATGCTCATAAGGCTCTAGAAAATATGCATCTTTTATCTGTATAAAATTATGAATTATGATGTTTTAATAGTTGGTACAGGTGTTGCAGGCCTTTATACTGCTCTTAATTTAAGAGATGATATTAGGATATTAATGATAACTAAAAATACTTTTAGAGATTGTAATAGTTATCTAGCTCAAGGTGGAATCTCAACCTCCCTTGGCATTTTTGATGAAGAAAGTTATTTTAATGACACAATGAAAGCAGGAAATTATCATAATGATACTAACGCAGTTAAATTACTAATAAAAAACTCTATTAAAAATATTAATACCTTAATTAAAATGGGGGTACCTTTTGATAGAATCGAAAGCAAATTAAGATATACAAGAGAAGGTGGTCACAGTAACTTTAGAATAGTTCATGTTAAAGATGAAACTGGAAAATGGGTTACTGAAACTTTATTAAATATTGCTACTAATAAAAAGAACATTACTATGCTAGAAAATACAACCTTAATAGATTTAATCTCTAAAGATAATATTTGTTATGGTGGAGTTTTAAAAGACTACAATAAAACTTATAAAGTAAATAGTAAGTTTACTATCTTAGCAACTGGAGGTATTGGTGGAATATTTAATTCTACAACTAATATAGAATCTCTAACTGGAGATGGTCTTAATATAAGCCTAAAAAATAACATTGAAATTAAAGATATGGAATATCTACAACTTCATCCTACTGTTTTATATGAGCCCTTTACTAAAGGGAAAAAATTACTATTGTCAGAATCTTTGCGTGGTGAAGGTGGAATAATTTTAAATCAAAACAAAAAAGAATTTATTGATTCTTTACTTCCTAGAGATATTGTATCTACTGCAATATTAAAAGAAATAGAAAAAACTCCTAATACTCCTTATGTTTATTTAGATATGACTAAAAAATCAAAGGAATTTTTAATGAACAGATTCCCTTTCCTATATGATGAATGCTTAAAGAGAGGTTATGCAATGGATAAAGATCTTCTTCCTATAGCCCCTGCCCATCATTACTGTATGGGAGGAATTAAAGTTGATTTATTTTCTAGAACGTCAATGGATAATCTTTATTCTGTTGGTGAAGCTAGTTGTACTGGAGTACATGGAAGTAATAGACTTGCTAGTAATTCACTACTAGAAGCTTTAGTTTTTGGTAAACAAGCTTCTGAAAATATTAACTCTAAAATAAATGAAATAAAACTTAAAGAAATTATTGAAGAGCCTAAAACATATGCATTAGATTCTCATGAAGAATTAATAAACTTTTTAAAAAGAAAGGTTGATGTTAGATATGCTAAATTATTTAATTGTTGATAAAATAATAAAAAATGCCTTAGAAGAAGATATTCCTTATGGAGACATTACAACTTCATCTATAGTTACTAAAGGTTCTAAAGCAAAAGCTTCTCTAATTGCTAAGGAAGATGGAATAATTTGCGGATTACCTGTGTTTGAAAGAGTGTTTACCATATTAGGTGGAGTTGAATTTGTATCATTAATTGAAGAAGGCTCAATAGTAAAGCATGGTGATATACTTGGTGAAGTTAAAGGAGATGCTCTTAATATATTAATGGGTGAAAGAGTTGCTTTAAATTTACTTCAAAAAATGAGTGGAATTGCAACATTAACTAACAAATATGTAAATGAACTTAAGGATCTTAATACCAAAATTTTAGATACAAGAAAAACTACAGCTAATCTTAGGATATTAGAAAAATATGCTGTTAAAGTAGGTGGTGGAAGTAATCATCGCTTTTCTTTATCTGATGGAATTTTAATTAAAGATAATCATATTGGATATGCTGGTAGCATAAAAGAAGCAATCAGGTTAACTAAAGAAAATTCCTCATTTGTTAGGAAAATTGAAGTAGAAACCGAATCTAAAGAAGATGTAATAGAAGCTCTTGAAGCTGGGGCAGATATAATTATGCTTGATAATATGTCTCCTTGCCAAGTTTCTGAAATGGTTAAATTAATCAATGGACGTGCCCTTACAGAATGTTCAGGAAATATTACTTTAGATACTGTAAGAAATTATGCATTATCTGGTGTAGATTTTATTTCATCAGGTGAACTAACTCATTCAGTAAAAGCATTCGATATTTCCCTAAAAAACTTCATACAATTATAAAATTCTAAAAAAGTAATTATATTCTCCAAAAGAAGACTATATAAACTTCTACTGGAATCATAATTACTTTTTTATTTCTCTTTTCTATTAAACTAATTAATCTATAAGATATTTAGTATAATCACTTAATTTTAATGGATACTCTAATTTAGGTAATTCTACCTTTAATTCTTTAAACTCTCTTTCAAATAAGTTTCTATTATATAAAATCTTTTCCTCTTCTCCATTAAATGTTGCTGCTAATTCATTAAAAAAATATGCACATTTCATTTTACCTAGATTATAATAACAAACACATAATTGTAAACTTGGTATCCATGTATAATAGTCTCTATTTGAAAGAGCCATATTATAACTATCTGGCCTTGAGTCCAATGCTACCCTATACCAAAATGAAGCCTGTTTAAAACTCTGTTTTTCCATATAATAATTTCCTAAACTACAAGCAATTTCAGCTGTTGGAGTATCTATCTTAAATGATTCAAATGCAATATCAGGTATTATATCCTTATTATCTATTATATTTAATGCATTTATAATCTTTAAATATGCGCCCTTCACATCCTCTATCCAACCTCGCTTAGTGTTTATAAACTTTCTATATTGTTTTATAGCCTCATTGTAATATTTATTGTCAAATAACTCATTAGCATAATAATACATATCTCTTGGAGTAAATTTTTTATTATTTTTTTCCATGTCCTTAAATATTTGAAGATTTCTATCTGTATATTCTTTAACCTTTCCATGCTCAATAGCAAAATTCCCCTCAAGCCCTTTTCCATACACTCCTAAATATTCATGAACATTTCCTATCCAAACAAATCCACATTTTCTTTTAACTATTCTATTTCTCCTCAATGACGTAGTAACCTTACCATCATTATTTCTAGCTAGTATATATTCTGCACTGACATAATCATAACTATCATCCATATTTTCTAAAAGTAATTTTATTTTTCTAATATCATCATCATTAATATAATCATCACCATCTAACCACATTATATAATCACTAGTTGCTTTACTAAATGCAAAATTTCTTGCTGCTGAAAAATCATTTATCCATTTAAAATCATATATTTTAGCATTAAATTTTGATGCAATTTCCTTTGTTTCATCCTTAGAGCCTGTATCTACTATTATAATTTCACTTATAAATGATTTTGCCGAATTTAAGCATCTCCAAAGAGTTTTTTCTTCATCTTTCACAATCATACATAAGCTTAAAGAAACTTTTCTCTTCATGTATCTCCTTCATTAAAATAAAAATTAATGCACATATTATAATAAGAAGCCTTATTATAATATGTGCATTGCCACCTAATTATTTAATACTTATATTTTCCTTAGTAATATATTTTTTCTTTGTAATCTTAATAACTATAGATACTATTATAACTATTCCCAGTATTACTGCTCCATATATCATAAATAAATCCTCAGGTAATGCATTTATTATAGGATCCATCTTCTCATCAAATACCCAATAATTATTTCTAAAAAATATCTTATGAAATATTATAAAAGCTTTTGAAAAGTCTATAATATATGCTAATACTAATAATATAAAAAACATAATTAAAATGTTTGCCCCTAAGTTAAGATTACCTATAATTTTTCTCATAAAATATTTGTGCCCCTTAACCTTACAAATAATACTATAAGCTAAATTACCTATTATAAAAATTAAAGCTATAATAATTAATAAAGTAAAAATTCTTTTAACTTCATAAAAATGTATCTTACCATAAGGACTCATAACAAAATTATCAAATTTCAATGTTTTTATAAATGGATTTTGAAGATAATTTACTAGTGTCCCATAATCACTCATTAAATTTTCTCCTGAAACACCAGTAATATTAACTAAATCATACTTATCTATAATAAACTTATATATAAATCTAAGATTTAATGATATTATTGTAGCAATTGATATAATTGATATTGCAGTAAATATACTAGTTAATATTCTAAAAATACTATTTAAATATAATTTATCTCCCCTATTTTTCCCCATAACTCCTCCTTAGAACTTATATCAATTTTATCACATTTATACTCATTTGTAATATCTTTAATTATACATATAAAAAATAGCAACTTTATTTAAGCTGCTATTTTTTATAATAAATATTTATTTACTTTATAATTTCTAAAAAACATTTATCCTTAACTTTCTTATCTCTATTATCAAAAGGATTATTTATAAGAGCCTTACAATATAAGCTAGGATAATTTCTACTTAAATACTTCATATATTCGGCCCATTCTATTGTTAAATACTTATATACATCCATTAAGTCTTTTTCTATATGTTTTATTTCATATTCTTCGATATCTTCACAATATCTTGTATCCAATTCCTCTTTTAAGTGCATTATAGTCATTAACATTTCTGTAAATGTCTCATGCTCTAATAAATTTCCATTAGAAATTAAATTAATAAGTAAATCCTTATTATTATCTAATCTATTTCTTATATCCCTTAAATTTATCTTATCTATATTTATTTCGTAATCATATTGAAGAATATCCTCATGTAATTTTGCAAAGGATTTATCACACCATGTATCAGCAGTTATAGTTCTATGATTAGCCATAACTCCATGTGCATCTCCCTTTACTATATCAGATAATAGTTTTGTTCCAAGCTCAGTATAAAATAGTCCTATAAGCATATTAAGCTTTTCTAATAAATGTTCCTTTTCCCTTCTTTCAATCATTTTATCTATTACTATAGTAGTAAAAAATACTTCTAATGGAATAAAGGCTATATCTGCAACTAAGAATATCATTGTATGATGTACATCCTTAAAAATTAAAACATGGATATAATGCAAAATTACAGATAATAGTATAAGTCCTATACCTATTAAAATTGTTTCTTTTGTTCTCTTCTTCAATTTTTTCCTCCTTTTGCTCTATATAATCTTTTGTTTTTATTAAACTATTTTACTAATATTTTATAGTATATCAACTTGATTTACTGTAGTAAAGGCTTATATACTTAAATCATTAAAAGTGCTGATCCAAATTACGTTGTAAAAACTAAAGTTTAACCTATAATCTTTAAACTTTTCTTTGAATCAGTTTAATTAAGTTTTATTTTAAAAAACTATATCATATCATCTTCTTCTGAAAAAACTGAAAATACCTTTGAAGGATCAATTTCTAATTCCTCACAAGCTTCATTTAAATTACAGCCTGTCTCATCCATATACTTTGCTACGTAAGCGTTAACATCAATTTGTGAATAAACTTTTTCCATGATAAATTCCTCCCTAATTTTTCAAATTAATACTTTTCTAAATTACATCATATATAATCTAGTAATTTCTTTTTATTATATATTTTCATTAATTAAAATATTACTATATTATTCTTATCTCTTAAAATCTAGTATATTTCATAAAATTCTGATAATTATAACTATTCTATATTTTATTATTTTTTCCTTCTAAAAATAAAGCTATTTTTTTTATTTTTGTATTATTCTATAAAATTTATAAAACTCACATATAAGTAAATTTATCCATTATCCTTTTTAATATTATGATATAATATACTTTATATTATAATATTTACTTTAACATTAGGACGGTGAAGCATTTGAAAATACATTTTGATAAAAACCTATTAAAATATTCACTATACGTTACTTTAACAGCTATTGCTATTTACTTAGCTTTAACTATCATGTCCAATATAGGTACAATTTTCATCACTACATTTAATATTATTGGAGCTGTACTAAACTTAATTAAGCCACTGCTTATTGCTATAGTTATAGCTTATCTTCTATATCCTTTAACAAAATCTATAGAAAATTTTCTTAGAACAAATACTATATATAAAATAAAAAATCAATCTGTTAGAAGAGTAATTGCTATTGTGTTATCTTACCTTTTAATAATTGGAATTATATTAGGACTAATTTGGGGTATTTATTTCATGATTGGTGGACAATTATCTAAAAATACAACACTAACAAATATAATGTCAGATATATCTTCATATTTAAATACTAATTCATTTTCTACTTCATCTATAGAAGATACTTTAAAAAATCTCAATATACCTTTTATTGATAACTTAGAACCTTATATAATTCAAATAGTTACTGCTCTTCAAAAATATATTATGATTAATCTTGGAGCTATGACTTCTAATATTATGTCTATAGGTAGTAGTATTGCTTCTTTCTTTATTGCTATTATCATAAGTATTTATATACTTAAAGATTCTGAATACTTTATTGATTTATGGAAAAAGCTATACTATTTAATTTTTAGAGAAAGTAATATCGGGAAAAAATTTTCAGAAATATTTAGGCTAATAAATGAAGTATTTTCAAAATTTATTCGTGGACAATTATTAGAAGCATTTTGTGTTGGTGTATTATCATCAATAGCTTTGTCTATAGTTGGTATAGATTATGCTATTGTAATAGGGCTTATTTCAGGTATTTGTAATATGATACCTTATGTTGGACCTTTAGTGGGAACTATTTTAGCTGCAGTTATGGGATTATTAAGTGGCAGACCTATAAAAGTTATTTATGCTATTATTTCTATGCTTGTTGTTCAACAAATTGATAATAATTTATTGGCTCCTAAAATAGTTGGTGATAGTGTTGGCCTTCATGCTGTATTTACTATGATGGCAATTCTAGTTGGTGGTAATGTAGGTGGATTGTTAGGAATGTTACTTGCAGTTCCAGTTGCAGCTTCTATCAGAGTTTTATTTAATAAATGGTATTCAGAATATACAAACTCAAACTTAACATAAAATTAAATATTTATCTATAAAACAAAAAAGTCTGAAATTCAGACTTTTTTGTTTTATCATTATGTTATTTTTCTAAATAAACTCTATAGTACACAACTTAAAAGCATAGTAGCTATTCCACCTATAATTACCGTTTGTCCCATTTTTATATTATCAATCTTTATAATAGAATATATAAAACCACCTATTACTAAAAATACACCTGAACCTAATATTACATCAAAATATTGATTTAAATAACTCCTAGAAAGAAGAGCGCTAATAATCATTACTACTAATGTAATTACTACTCCATACCTTTCCTCTTTAACCCTTTCATTACATTTATTCACTTCTCTCCCCATCTCCTTTATTACTTACTCTCTAATTTATTATTTAAAACAACTAATAAAAACGTATACCACCACATCATTTTACCATATTTTTACATAAATTAAAATACATATTATTTTTCGTAACAAAAATAAAAATATCATTTATTAAATGAGATTTACTTTATATATTTAGTTAAATATTTTGACTACTGTTCTTTCTCCATCACATTTCCATATAATTCTTTCTTTACATTTATCACAAGTTATAATCCCATTAGCTTCACAGCCTGGCTCTTCAAAAATTATTTCCCTACATTTAGGACATAAAACACTATCCATAATTAATCTCCTCTTATTGTTAAATTTATATTTATATAATTTTATTATTAATCATATATCTATTATTATGCAATTATATTATCTAATTTTTAAATATATCTTTTGAATTATTATAAAACTATGTTATAATTTGCAAATAGGAATAAATTTCAAATAAATGCTATATTTTATTATACTATGATAATAAATGTATTGACATATTTGATAAATTTGTAATAAAATCACTATAAAGAATTTACGAATATTTTTCTTTTTACTACTAATATTATTCGACCCATAAAAGAAAGGATGTGAATTTATTTCGTAGATATTATATTTATATTACGAAATTAAAGCTTATGATTGATAATTTACTTTACACTATACCTAAGGAAAATCACACAAAAGATCAAGTAAGAGAAATTCTATCTAAACATCCAGAAATAAAGTTTGTATCATTTGTTGGTATTGACCTTTCTGGAAATGATACTGATGAAAAAATTCCAGTAAACTTATTTTTAGATGACTTAGATTCATTTCTACATGGAGTTGCTGTTCAAACAGACGGTTCATCAGTTGTTTTACCTGGAATTGCTACATTAAATAATGCAAAAGTAGATATGATTGCTGATTTAAACTGCAAATGGTTTGTTGATTATAATTATGATTTTATTGATTATTCAACAAATAAACCTGTCGGTACTTTAAGAATACCTTGTTTCTTATATCACGATAATAAACCTGTAGATTCAAGAAATATCTTAAATAATGCAGTTAAAACTTTTAAAGATAATTTATGGAATATTTTCGAAACACATCCTGAAGTATTAGACATTTATAACATCAAAAAAGATGATATTGATGAAATAGTTATAACTTCTGCTACAGAATTAGAATTTTGGGTTAGAACCCCAAATACTGATGCTGAACTTGAAGAATTATCTACTTCTCAAGTGCTTCATGAACAATATTGGACAAGAACTAAAGGTAAAGTTCGTACAGCTCTAGAAGAAAGCTTATTATTAATGGAAGCTTATGGCTTTGAACCTGAAATGGGTCATAAGGAAGTTGGTGGAGTTAGAGCTAAGCTAGATGCTTCTGGTAACTTTGACCATGTAATGGAACAAATCGAAGTTGATTGGAAATATTCTGATGCAGTACAAGCTGCTGATAATGAATTATTTATAAAAATATTAGTTCAAGAAACTTATAGAAGATATGGATTGGATGTTACATTTATGGCTAAACCAATTGATGGTGTTGCTGGTTCTGGTATGCACGTTCACGTAGGAGTTAGCTTAAAACTTAAAAATGGTAAAAGAATAAACTTATTCCACACTACAAAAGATCACTTCTTAAGTGTTATTGGTTATGGTTCATTAATGGGTATTCTTAAAAATTATGAGGTTATGAATCCATTTATCTCTTCAACTAATAACTCTTTAAAGAGATTAAAACCTGGATTTGAAGCTCCAGTTTGTATAGTTACTTCTCTTGGATTATCTCCAAGTAATCCATCTAGAAATAGATCTATACTTGTTGGACTTATTAGAGATTTAGCTAATCCCCTAGCTACAAGATTTGAATTACGTTCTCCAAATCCTCATTCAAATGCATATATAACTATTGCTGTATGCTATATGGCTATGCTTGATGGTATTCTTTATGCAGTAAATAATAATAAAACTGATGACGAATTATTAGCTGAACTTTCTAAAGAGTATGGTGAAGAAGCAGATTACTTAGAAAAGAATAGAAAATACAGAGCTGAGGAAGATGTATTTGAAGACTTCACTGAAGAAGAAAGAAATAAATATTTTAGTAAAGCACCAGCTACAATTTATGAAAATATTAGTGCTCTAGACAAGTATCCTGAAAAAGTAGAAGTTCTAAAGAGAAATGGTGTATTAACTGATCAACTTATTAATAGCTTTAGAATGGCAACTATTAAAAGATGGAAAATGGAAATATCTCATAGAATAGTAAATAAGTTCACTGCTGAAATAAGAGCTTCTAAGTGCCTTCATGATTCAAGCAAAGCTCTTGACTTAGATTTAACTAATTGGATGAGAATTCACGAGTTAAGACTTTATATAATGAAAGATACTAATTCTACTAAGAGTCTTTTCACAAGACTTAAAGATGCAATTAATGAAGATAATTTATCACTTGCTTCTGATCTTTATTTAGAATTAGAAGATAAAATGAGCTTATTAAGACATTTATACTCTTCTTATAAGAAAAACTTATTAGATATTTAACATAAAAAATGAACTGCTACTTTTAGCAGTTCATTTTTTACTATTACTCTATATATTTTTATGTATTCTCTCCATATAAAATGTAATAATCATAGTCATTGCATAATCATAAATCAGGAAAACTGGTTGTGCTACTATCCATAATATTATAGATGCAATAGTTCTACTTGAAGTATTAAAAAATCTAGATACTAATACTTCTAATCCAGCTATTATATTTATTCCTAAAATATTCTGCATTATTATAAAACCAATTATAAATGATATATTGAAAAATACCAGCTTAAGTGCTATTTCTAGCTTCTCTTTTCTTATTCTCTCTATAAAATATTTGATTATTCCATATACTCCAAAGAATATAAAATATAAAAATGATATATTAATTGGAACTAAGAAAAAAGCAATTAAACTAGATGATATATACACAAAAATAGATGTTTGAATATTACTTCTTATAATACAAACCGGTATTAAAGACGATGCAATTGTTAATATTGCTAATGTACTTATTGGTATTATTGACGTTGAATATAATACTATAGTAGTTAATGCAACTAAAATACCCCCAAGAGCTATATCCTTAGCCTTCATAAATCTCCCCCTATTAACAGCAGCCTATAAGATCGCCACCAAAACATTCACACAATGAATCTAAGCAAACTAAGTTTATACAACAATCACAAGTATCCATAGTTCCATTTGATGTTCTATATGTTTGACTATAACCTCTACCCCTTGATTGTAATTGACTTAATGCTTGCCTATACTCAAAATTATTAGGATCCATAGCACATGCTCTTTGTATATTATTATAAGCTGATTCAAACCAACCTTTTGCCATCATAACATTTCCATATAAATAATGCCACTCTGCATCTCTTTGCTTTATTGCATTAAGCTTTGATTCTGCAACAGATATACTTCTCATTTGAATAAGGCTTCTTACCTCTGCATAAATAGCTGTATTACTACTATATGAATTATATCCAGTATTATAACTTGCATTATATCCATTTGATGAAGAATTATAACTTGTATTTCCCCCACCATTTTTTAACATATCATATGCCTTATTTACCTCAGCTAATTTTTCTTGTGCTAAATCCTTAAGTGGATTATCTCCATATTGATCTGGATGATATTGCTTTACTAATTTTCTATAAGCTGATTTTATTTCTTCTTGAGAAGCCCCTGGCTTTACTCCTAATACCTCATACGGATTCATTTTAAACACTCTCCTTATCATCTGCTCCCATTATAATTCATAAATCTTAAATATATCTTAATGCTTATTTTTCTTATCCTTACAATTACAATTGTTAATTATTTTTTCATATTTATCCATCATACCAAGACTAATTATATTTTCTAATATAGCTTTATTCCTTTTTAAAGGTAATTTATCTAAAGCATATTTACAATTATATCCACAATTTAAAATAGTAAACTCCATTCTTGGTTTAATTTCCTCTAATAACTCTTCATAACTTTTATTATCTTTATTATATAAATAATTTATTGGATTAAATTTATTTTTCTCTATATCTTCCTTTAAATCATCTAATGCATCTATTAAATATATCCATTTTCCAAGAGCATATCCTAAATCATAAAGATTATACCTAAGTTCATCACAATCATCATCAACCTTCTCTGGATATAGCTCTAAAATTTTAGCTACTATTAGACTAAAAGGATGTGAAATTTCATCTATCGATGAAAACTCTTTATTTTTCTCTAAATTAGATAGTATATTTAAGTTTTCTTCTATTATATCATTAATCATAGTAACATTTCTGTTAAATTTTCGTTTATATGGAGATAAAGCTACACTTTCAAATTTACTTTTTAAACTATTATCATCATTTACATCATCAATAACCTTATAATATACTAATGACACATTCATAGCTGCTGTATATTCTAATGCTTTATTACTTATAATCATAGGCTTATTCTTTAAAGGATGAGCCATACACTTTTTAAATTCAATATTAGGCTCTTCATTATGTAAAGCATCTAAAAGTAAACCTAAAAAAGCCATATCATAATTTAAAGCTAACCTTGGAATATTACCAAAATTATCTTTAATATGCATACATACACCACAATAATATGCCCTAAACATTTCATACTCTCTTATTTTAAGTTCAGGTTTAAGTGGAGTCACATAACCAAACAAATAATCACTCCTTTAAATTTCTTATTTTCATATAAACTTAGTATAGTTTATTTGCTAATATTAATCAATTTTTACTACTAACTTGAATATTTATACATAAAATAAGAAATAGCTCTATAAGACCTTATCTTAAAGAGCTATTTCTTATTTTAAAAGCTTCCTCCACCGCCGCCATGAGTATTTCCGCTACTTGACCTATGAGTAGAACTTCCATTTCCACCACTAGAATTATTTCTTTCAATTTTTGTTTTAGTAGTAAAGGTATTTATAAAAATATCTCTTCTTTTAGTAAATACTATAGAATTATTATCAATATAATTTATACTTGATACTGACTTTGAATTTTTATATGAATTCACTACAACTATACAGGTTACCCCAGCTACTATAGCTGCAACCCCTAAAGCAATTAATACTATCTTTAAAGTATGTTCTTCTTCACTATAAGTATATTGTCCTTCTGGTATACCACTATCAATATAATATTGTATATTATTTAAAAATATATTACATGCATCAAAATATTCTGCATCACTCAAATATTTACTTATATCACTAATAATAGATTCTATCCTATTATCAGTAAAATACTCTATTGCATCTCCGCTAGTAGAAATCCATATTTTTCTATCATTCATATCTATTAATAATAATATTCCACTCTTATTATCACCTAAGCCATAACCATTATAATCATAATAATCATCTGCATAGTCCATAGTACTTTTTCCTTCTAAATCTTTTGATGTAACTATAACTGCATCCATATTATATTTTTCCCTAAAATTTTCAATGTCTTCTCTTAACTTCTGTGCTTCATCTTGTGATAAAAGTTTAGCATCATCAACTACTGGATTTACATGCGCTTTAACTATTAAATTAAATGATAATATAAAAATTACTATACTAATACAAGGTATAACCTTTTTCTTTAAACCCTTCATATAGTCATACCTCCTATAAATACTAATAAAAATACTATTATAAAAATAACTAAGAATAATATAAATATTTTTGCTTTAGATACAGGTAACACCCCAAAAACTTTTCCTGTTTGTCCATTCATAGCAAAAATATAATTTTTACTTCCTGAACTATATGTCATCATCCATACAGGCATTAATGCATAATTACAAGAAGTTTTATTAAAATTCTCATGTGTCCCTACAACATCAACAATTGAATATCCACTTATTGAATTTCTTAATATATCATTAGTTCCTATCTTTATTTTATTTTCTATTAAAGGTAATACTTGATCTTTTGTTTTATCATATTGCTCCGAAAAGAAGCCTGGTAAATATGCAATAGAAAACTCCTTAAACTCTTTAGAATCATATGGTTCTATACTTTCCATAATTTTATCATCCATTTTGCTTGATGCATTACTAGGCACATTTTTAAATGTTAAATTTGCTTCTCTATAAATATTATATATATCTGTTTTAGTATATCTATAATCTCCACTAACCCATGTTTTAATTTTCTTACCTCTTGCACTCATTTGTCCAGTTACATTAGAATCAACTATCCAAAATGGAATATAAATTCCTGTTATCTTTTCTAACTGTTTAGAAGATGAAAACTCACTAGGTAAAAACCACTTCTTTTTACTCCAATTAATAAAGTTCTCAATAGCCTTATCTTTATCTATTTTAAATGGAATAACTTTAGATGGCTTAAATTCTCCATTAAACTTATCACTTAATATTACAGGTCCATGACAATAGCAACAAAATGTAGCTGTAGTATTATTATCTGCTACTATCTGTGCTCCACACCTTGGACAAGAATAAATTCTTGTTTTTTCTTCTATATCATCCCATTCTTTATTGTAATCATGTTCTAAATTTTCCTTATTTATATGTTTATTGTCTAAATTATTTAATCTTTCTATTTCCTCAACTGTAAATTCACTTAGACAAAAATCACATTTTCCTTTTTGTAATTCTGGATCAAACTTAATTTCCGCTCCACAATTAGGACATTTATATACAATAACAGACATCTCTTACCCCCTAATTTAATAGTTTTTTATCTATAAAATTATACCATATATTTTTACATTTTATTCGAAATACTAATTCTAATTTAGATTTTAAATATTAACTTTATTAGAACACCATTTTAGAATTTGTCTATATATTTTCATTAAAATTTTAATTTACTCTATTATAATATTAAAGGTTATATATCCATATTTATACTTTTAATTTTTCTTGAATTTTATTTATCAATATGCTTCAATCGCTTTCATTTAATGTACTAAGAGTACTTTTCCACTATTTTCTATTTAATTTTTGGAATTTTAAACCTTGGTGTATTTATCCATATAAATTTGACAGTATTTTTTATGTATAGTATAACCTACTTGCAGGACGAAGGAATTAAATTCAGAATCTTGGAGGTGTATTTTCTGTTTAAGAAAATTTTTGTTTTAACAACTTCACTTGCTATATCAATGTTTGGTGTAAATGAATTTCATGCACATGCAAGTGTTTTAAATAATGAAAATAAAAAAGTTGTTAATGTTAGTTATTTAGAAAAACTTAATAATATTGATAGTAATGATATAAACTCAAATAATGTTTCAACTAATAAAGGTACTGCTGTACTAATTACTTCTGATGAAGATATAATTCTTAGTGACATTACTAATAATAGTAATATTAATATTGAATTTACTTCAACAATTGATAACATTATGAATGATGTTTCTATCTATAATAAAAAAGTAGAGGAACAAAAGGCTACTGAAGTTTCAAATATAACTGATAATGAAGCTAATATTAAAGCTGAAATTGCAGCTGAAACTCAAGAAGCTAGTACTTCATATAAAGCTACATATACAATGGAAGCTACTGCATATGCTGGAGATACTATTACAGCCACTGGTGCTACCCCTGTTCGTAATCCAAATGGACTTAGTACTATTGCTGTAGACCCATCAATAATTCCTTTAGGTTCAAAAGTTTATATCCCTGAATATGGTGAAGCCATTGCTGAAGATACTGGTGGAGCTATTAAAGGTCATAGAATTGATTTATTTTTAAATTCTGAAAATGAATGTATTAACTGGGGAAGACGAAATGTTACCTTACATGTCCTGGCATATCCCGGAGAGTGGTAAAGTTAATAAGGAAACTAACTTGTAAAAATGCTATAAAGTTAAAAATTTATATTAGTAAAATAACTTTATTATATAAGATAAAAAGGAGTATCTTTATTTTAAAATACTCCTTTTTATCTAAATTATTTTATTAATTTTTCATATGTTGATTGTGCTTCTGAAGCTACTTCACTGTTTAATATAAATAATGAAACTAAATTTCCATCAACCTTAACCTCTGCACTTTCAGTAATTTCCTGTTCTTCTGGATAAAAAGCCTTTCCTATTTTATCTTGTAAAACCTGTTCTACTGAAGCTTTAACAGCATCTACTTTACCCTCTTTAGCCTTAACAACCATAATAAATCCAGGTCCTGGAGAAATTTGAGTTTCTAATATTCCATAATCTTCTACATCATCTAAATTTAAATGATATATTTCTGATGCCATAGTATCATCAATTTCAGCTGCAGCTCTTACATATTCTTTTTCATTTAACTTTTCAACTACCTCTTTTGCTGATACTGATGATGTTTGTTGCTCACTTTGCTCAGTTGATGATGAATTTCCAGCACTCTTATTTCCGCATCCAGTTAAAGTTGCTCCAATCATAATTGCTATTAACGTACTTACTAATATCTTTTTCACTTTTATAACCTCACTTTACTCTTTTGTTATATTAATTGTTTTATCATTTCATTAGACTATCCTCTTATTTAAATTGTTCCCTATAGTTAAAAATTTTTTCATTTTATTTTATTCCAATTATTTACATTTATTGTTGTTTTCATTATACTTATATTAAGAAATACCTTCTCCTTTTAAATTTCAAGTAAAAGTTTTATTAATATAATTATCACTTTAGTAATTTCAACTAACTAAATAATAGTTAATTAAACTTTAGAGTTTCTATTTTATGAAATGAGGTGATTTATATAGACCATAATAATTTTGACTTAAACACAAGACGAAAATTGCTTCATGAACGAAAAAGAAAAAGACAAAAAAGATTTAGAGCAATGATCTTATCAATTCCACTATTGACTCTATCAATAACCATAATAGTTATTATGTTAAACAGAAACAATACAGTTGCTACCTTTAATTTAGCTATGCCTCAAACTGAAGAAAAAAAAATTTATACTGTTTGCATAGATCCAGGTCATGGTGACTGGGATTATGGTGCAATCAGTCCAAATGGTACAGCAGAAAAAGATATCACACTTGCTATTTCCCTAAAGCTAGGAAAACTATTAGAAGAAGATGGTAGCTTTAAGGTCATTTATACTCGTTCAACAGATACTATGGATTGGATAGAAACAGCTAATGATAGTTTAAAAGAAAGAATTAAAATCTCTAAACTATGCAATGCAGATATATTTGTTTCTATTCATTGTAACTATAGCTCTGATTCTAATGATGTTTTAGGTGTTGAAACTTGGTATAACCCTTCTAATGATAGTAGTCTAGAATTAGCAAAATACCTACAACAATCTTTAATAGATTTAGAGTACACTACTAATAGAGGCCTAAAATCATATGTTCCTGGTGAGGAGCTTGCAGTTTTAGAATTAAATACTTCAACATCAGCATTAATTGAATTAGGATTTTTAACAAATTCTTCTGATGAAAAATATCTTACTTCAGATCTTGGACAATCTAACATTGCCAATGCACTTTATGAATCAATTATTGAATATAGAAATGATACTAATAAATAATATTGTTCGTCACGTGGATCCGAAAAATTAATGATATAACCTCCAGGAATTGTGTAATTTGCGTTAAGAATTTATATTGTTTTTTCCATAAAAAGAGCTAAAGCTTCGAAAGTCACTTCGCTCCCTCAGCTTCTTAACGCTCTTTTTCTTCCAAAAACAATTAAATTCTAAAACTTAATTACAATATTCCTTCCGGTAATATCATTAATATTTTCTCTTCCACTTGACAAACCGCAATACCACCTTAAAAGTTAATTATTTGTCATATATATGTAGCAGAAATAATTAACTATAAGGTTCAAGGTTATAAGTAGTTACGTGAAAAAAGAAAAAATGAAATATTAATTTGGAAGGAACATTGAAATTGAGCCGTAGAATTTAATAATTGATGGAGTAAAGTGGCGTAAAGAAGTTTTTACTGTTTGAGCGATAGCGAGTTTAAAAACTTTAGCCAGCTTTACGGAATCAATTATATAAATTCTAGGTGAAAATTTCACGTTTCCTGGAAAATAAATATTTCATTTTTTCGCTAAACGTAACGAACAATTTAGTTATATTGTTACTGTATATGAACTATTGAATTTTTGACCAATTTGTAATTTTTCTATTCCAGCTTTATCTTTTAATTCCCCATCAAAATCTTCAAAGTCAGCATGTCCATACCATGGTTCTATACATACAAATGGTGCACCTGTTGCTTTTGTCCATAATCCCATATAAGGGAATCCAGTAAAGTCCATAGTTAACACCTTATCATGATTAACAGATTTTAAACTTATTTTATTAGATTTTAAGCTATCAAAAACTAGAGCATCGCCCTTAAACACATCAAAATTTAACGGTATTATATTATTGTTAACTAAATATTGCTTTCTTTCACGCTTTATATATCCTTCTTCACTTATAGGCATTATGTCACAATTTTCTTTTTCATTAAATTCAAAATAATAATCATCTATTATCTCTCCAGCTACCATTGGACACATAAAAGCTGGATGAGCTCCTATTGAAAAATAAATTGTCTTATTATCAGTATTTTCTACTATATATTCTGTTTTAACTCCATTCTCTACTAATGTATAAGCAATTTTTAATGAAAATTTATATGGATATACCTTTAAAGTTTCTTCTGAATCAACTAACTCAAAAATAATCTTATCATCTGTTTTTTCAATCACTTCAAATTCTTTTAATCTAGCTAATCCATGTTGTGGTAAATTATATTCTTTACCATCAACTTTATAAGTTCCATTTTTAACTTTTCCTACTATAGGAAATAATACTGGTGCACTATACCCCCAATATCTTTTGTTTCTATTCCATAAATATTCAGTTCCATCTACTTTTGATGTAATATTATGAAGCTCTGCTCCCTGTTTGCTTACAGTAATTTTAACTTTTTCATTTTCTAATGTATACAACGTTTTCTTCTCCCCTAACCATATATAATATTCTATAGATAATTATATAATATATTAATAATTTATCATAGCCTAAAAAACGTATTTAAAATAGAAATCTTAAATATCTCCTATTCTAAATACGCTATTTTTATTCTAAGATACCATTGTACCCTAAAATACCTTGACCTAAATTATATAATTTAGTAAACCCTTCTTCCTTTAACATTTCACACGCTAACGCACTCTTATGTCCAGCTTTGCAATAAACTAAAATGGGCTTATCTTTATTTTCTTTTAATTCTTCAATTTCCCACTCTAGCTCTTCAACTGGAATATTTATTGCATTAGGTATTTTACTTTCCTTAAATTCACTATATCTTCTAACATCTATAATCATTAGATCTTCACAATCTTTAATCAAAGTTTCAGCTTGTATACTGCTAATTGATTTAAATGAACTCATACTACACCTCTTTTATATTTACATTTAAATTAATTATAGTAATAATAACTATTATTTACAAGCAATTTATTTCTTTATTGGTTTTATGGCATCTATAATAATTGAAACCATTCCTAAATTATTTTTAGAATTCCTAGTATCAAATCTATAACTTCTACATATTTTCCCCTCCAATTCATCCCATTCTCTATAATGAAAATCTCCTTGCTCATCACAATATTCTAAAAGTTTAACTTCAAAACCAGCACTTTCAAACACACTTACTAATGTTTTATAATCATATACAATTTTATGTGCACATGCCGGATGATCCTCATGCCCCGGTCCCCCTACTTTAATCATATTTTGATACCATTCATTTCTAAAGTTTTTATCAGGAACTGCACATCTTATATATCCACCTGGCTTTAAAAATTTATAACAATTTTCTGCTGCCTTTAATCCCTCTTCATAAGTTAAATGTTCCCATACATGTTCTGCTAAAATTGCTTCTATCTCATCACCCTTTGTAATATTTTTCCATTGCTCTACTGATAATAAATTAAGCTCATTTTCCTGAGTTGAAACCCATCCATCATATTTTACTTTTCCTGCTCCTACAATTATTCTCATAATACTTCTCCCCCTAATACTTTTATAAAAAATATATAATTATATAATTTCTAATAAGCATTTTTATACAAATAATTTAAAATTTATTATTATATTCAATAATATATATTTTATACCATTTTTGTTTTGTAAGTAAATATTTTTGATTCTTTTCATATAAAATGGTTATATTATATAATTATTTAGCAATTTAACACCTCAAAATTCATAGTAGTTGCTAGAAGTATTAAAAGTATTGCAATAAAACTTTTATAAGTATTTCTAATTTCTTTCTCATTTCTATTTTCTCCAGTTTGTGATAAAGCTGTTTTATAATTATCAAATAAAATCCCCGTAAAAATTGATGTTACAAATAAAAATATTATATTAGCACTTTTGGGTTCTTCAGTTAAATCTTGTAACGTTTCTGCATAATTCGTAGAATTTAATTGATCTAATATCCTTACCTTTTGCCATTCAAGATATAATATATTAAGTATAGAAGCATATATAATCAAGCTAATTCCAAACTCCGACAAATTAGCAATTCCTATCTGCTTAATTAGCTGATTTTTTTCTTCCTCTGTAATAGTAGAATTATCATTTGAATTGCTTTTAGCCTTCTCACTGGTAGTATTTGGCTTATTATTAACTTTATATCTATTATTCTTATTTTTACATTTTTTCATATATCTAAATTAAAAATTATTCTTCATTACATGATATTCAAATTAAAATATACAGTTACATATATGCTGATTCTATCTTCTTACTACTAATTTATATTTTATGTAAATATAGAAATATATAATATTTTTACTTATTTATTTCTTATAAATTAAATTTATCTATTGTTACATAATTTAAAATTTGTTCTTTCTTATATAAATTTATCACTTTGGAATCTATTCCAATATCTTTTTAATAAATTATTATTTTGTTATTGTAAATATTTTACACAAAGCGTATAATATTATTACTCGAGGGAATTTTTAGGAGGTTTTTTCATGGAAGATAATCGTAATAGTACAAAAGATTCATTTCAAATCTTTTTAACAGAAAGAAATATACCTGATCCAGATGAAATGTTAGGTAAAGCTTTAAAATATTTAAAAGATAAAGGTAAAAATGTTTCATTTAAGGGATTTGATATAAATAACATACCAATTGTTGAAATAGACAATATACTATATAGTTTTGATAAATGCTTTGGTCTTTGGCAATCAGCTAAATTCACTAAATTTCAAGGTATTCTTTCAGATAATCTTATAGATAGCAAAAAATCCAAAATAGAAAGTTTTTACTCTTAAACATATAAATTTATTCTTCCTTTTATTAAAACTATTTTTGTTTTATATCTACAGCTTTTATGCTATAATGTCTATATAATTGCTGTTAATATAGTATAATTTATAATAAAAGGAGTTTTTGCAATGGGTTTCAAAGATAAAATGACTAAATATTACTCTGATGCATACATGAATAAATATGGAGATAGAATGACAAGTGTTTCTGGTACAGTTTTATCAGTTAAAACAGAAACTAAAAGTTTTCTAGGAATTTTTAATAAATTACATGTTTGGTTAGTTGTTAAGTCTGATGCTGGTAAACAAATAGCTAAATGTGAATATAAGAGAAATAGATGGTTTAAAAAGCCAGAATTTATTGATATATCTCAAGGTCACAAAATAATTGTTATGGGAATTAAAGGGGAAAAAGGTAAGGCAAATTCTGAAGTTGTAATGGCTTCAAATATTGCAAACTTAACTACAAGAAAAGACTTACACCCATTTGATCATAGCCAAATAAAAAAAGCTAGACAACAAGCTACTAGAATGAGAACTAGATAGTTTAAATACAAAAAGAGATTTTGCATTTTACAAAATCTCTTTTTATTTTTTATTTACAATGTTCACATTTGCAGTCTTTTCCACTTTCACATACTGTTCCGCTATTTATTACTTTACTTCTAGATAATGTTCTACAATTTCTTTTTACATGATAAGTTTTTCCTCTTGGAGTCCAGTATACTATATCTTTTTCTTTTATTTCTTCATTAATATTTTCTACACTTTCTTTATTTTCTATTAATTCATTTTTTTCCTTATTATTTATTTCATTTATATTCTCTTTTATATCTATAATTTCTACTTCTTTACTTTCTTCATCGATTCCAGTAATAGCCACTTCATTTAATACCTCATTAGCAGGTTCTATGTTAGTTGGTTTATCCAAATCTTCTATAGTATTATCTTCTATCTTATTATTTTCTTTACCCCACTTTTTAAAAATAGATAAAGGTAAGCTTTCAAGTACCGTTACCCCTACATTTTTTCTTGCAAAATCACCTTTAAACATATATATAATACAACCCACAACTATTATCGCTACTATTATCTCAAACATTTTTTATTTTCATCCTATCTATATTAATTTCTAAATATACTTATAACTTACTTAACCACCTTTGATTATACTATTAACACTAGTATTAAATAAAGTACTATTGTGAATATTATTTGCTTATTAGATAAAAAATTTTGTTATTTTAGAAAAATTAATAAAACCACACTTTATATTAAGAAAATATATAGTGTGGTTAAATACTTTATACCTTTATTAAATTATTAAAACACCACTAATTCAGTTTCATTAATAGCCTTTTCCACCATTGCATCAACATCCAAAACAGATTCTGCTTTTCTCATTGCTTCTAATTGTGGCTTAGTCTTAGGATGCTTTGGTACGAATATTGTACAACAATCTTCATATGGTAAAATTGAAGTATCATAAGTTCCTATTTCCTTAGCAATATCCATAATATCACCTTTATCCATTGCAATTAATGGTCTAAATACTGGTCTATCTGCACAGTCAGTACTTACTATTAAACCTTCCATAGTTTGACTAGCAACTTGCCCTATACTTTCTCCACTTGAAATTGATTGTACTCCATATTTTTCAGCTAAAACACAAGCACATCTCATCATAAATCTTCTCATTAATATAGTTAATTCATCTTGTCTGCATTTTTCCATTATATCTAATTGAATTTCTGTAAATGGTACTATATATAAATTAACTCTTTCTGTATAATTTGAAAGTATTTTAGCTAACTCTTTAACTTTATCCTTAGCTCTTTCTGAAGTATATGGATGGCTATGATAATATACACAGTTAAGTTCTACCCCTCTTCTAGCCATTAAATATCCAGCGACTGGAGAATCTATTCCACCTGATAACATAAGCATTGTGCTACCATTCATTCCATATGGTAATCCTCCAACACCTTTTATCTTATCCTTACTTGTAAATACATATGCTTTTTCCCTAATTTCAATATTTACTAAGCATTCTGGATTCTTAACATTAACCTCTAATCCTTCTCCAAAATGATGAAGTACATACCCTCCTACAGCTCTAGAAGTTTCAATAGAATTTAATTGGAACTTTTTATTTGCTCTATTTGTTTCTATTTTAAATGTCTTTGGATTAGCTTCTTTTACTTTTCTTAGAGCTTCTTCTTTTATTGCCGTTAAGTCTCTTTCTACTTCAGTAACTATACATACTTCTGATACTCCAAAAACCTTTCTTACTCTTTCTACTGCCGCATCTATATCTTCAGCTTTAATAAATCCTCTTCCTTGATCTGTAACAAATTCAAATTGTAATCCAGAAAGTTTCTTTTCTATATTTTCTTTTAATCTTCTTTCAAACTTTCCTCTGTTTAATCCTTTTAGAAATATTTCTGAAGCATATTTAACTAATATTAATTTATTATTCATCTTTTTACTCTCCTTAAAAACATTAATGACTTTTTCAATACATCAATTGTATAGTCCACTTCTTCCTTTGTATTTTCGTATGAGAATGAAAATCTTATAGCAGATTCAACCTCTCTATTATTTAATCCTAATGCCTTTATTACATAGCTTCCATGAACAGCACTACTTTTTGATGTACATGCAGAACCGGTAGCAACGTATATTCCTGATTCCTCTAATAAGTGTAATAAAACTTCTGCTCTTACTCCTAGGAAAGATACATTTAAAATATATGGACTAAATCCTTCTATTCCGCTATTTATTCTAATATCCTTTATTTCCTTTAATCTTTCTATAAAATAAGCTTTAAGCTCTGAAACCTCTTTATATCTTTTATCCATATTTTCAAAAGTGATTTTAGCAGCTTTTTCAAAACCAATTATTCCAGGAAGATTTTCCGTTCCAGCTCTAAAGCCTCTTTCTTGGCTTCCACCTGAAATAAGTGAATTTAATATTATTCCTTTTTTTATGTAAACTAATCCAGCTCCTTTAGGTCCATGAATCTTATGACCTGCTGCCGTTAATAAGTCTATTTTAGCTTTATTAACATCAATAGATAATTTTCCATAACCTTGAACAGCATCTACATGAAACTTTGCTCTAGAGCTTCTTTCCTTTATTAAATTTCCTATAGCCTCTAGGTCTTGTATAGCACCCATTTCATTATTAACATACATTATTGATACTAAAACAGTATCCTTACTTATTGCTTCTTCTAAGTCTTCTAATGAAATTCTTCCTTGATTATCTACATCTAAATATGTAACTTTGACACCTTTATCTTCTAACTCTTTACATGTATTAATTATTGAATGATGCTCAAAAGTAGTTGTTATAAGATGATGGCCTGGCTTTAGTAATCCCTTTAAAACCAGATTGTTTCCTTCACTTCCACCAGATGTAAAGTAAATCTCATCTTTATTACATTTAATAGTAGATGAAAAATATTCCCTAGCCTCATTTAACCTTTTCTCACAGTTCATTCCTATCTTATGTAAAGATGATGGATTGCCAAAATACTCTTTCATACCTTTGCTTACTTCTTCTACTACTTCATCATAAGGCATTGTAGTAGCACTATTATCAAAATAAATATTCAATGACAATCACTCCTTTCTTTTAGTATTTACATAATAAGTGAAATTTAAAATTTTTATTTTACAAATTAAACTTACAATTTTAGCACTTAAAAAAATTTTTCATATTAATTTAAAATTCTATCATTTACTTTGCAATAAGTAAATAATTTATAGAATAAAATCTAGTATTCCCATCATTTTTCTATGAAATATATATAAATTCACATAAAAAAAGAGCTTGCTACTATCATAGTAACATTGCTCTTTAAATTTTATTCCATTGCAATAAACTCAACTTTATCAACAAAATCTAATTTTTTTAAATCTCCTAGCATTTTGCTTAGTTCAATTTTCATAGTTGATATATCAATAGTCAGGCTTAAGTTTGCTAAATTATTAATTGGAATACCTTGATCTATGGTTAAAATATTTCCACCTTGCTCAGAAATAAGATTTAATATATTAGAAAGTACACCTTTTTCATGCCCAATTATCATATTAAAAGTTGCTTTTCTTCCATTAGACATTTGAGAAAACTCAAAAACATAATCTTTGTACTTATAATAAACACTTCTACTTATTCCTGCTAGCTTAGTAGCTTCAGTAATCTCCTTTACCTTACCTTCTTGTAAGATTTTTTTTGTATTAATTACCTTTTCAAATACCTCTGGCAAAACCTTTTTATCAATAACTAAATAATCACCGTTCATATTATTCACCTTTCAAAATTTTTGCCCCATGTTTATCTATTTTTAACTCTTTAATATCCCAATTAATATTTTGTTCTTTCATAAAATTCATAAAATCACTTACAAAGCTTATATCTTTAGTATCTACTATTGCCATTAATGTTGGCCCTGCCCCACTTAAAAAACAACTAATTGCTCCAAGCTCTAATGATTTGTTATAAACTTCATCAAAATTATCAATCAGTTTACTTCTAAATCTTTCATGAATTCTATCTTTGGTAGCTTCCTTTAACAAAGCATAATTTCCATTTGAGAAGCACGATATTAAAAGGGCAGCCCTACCTATATTATAAATACAATCTCTAAATAGGATTTCTTTAGGCAATATTGCCCTAGCCTTTTCAGTTGAAAGTTTGAATCTTGGAATTAATGCAATAAACTTAATTCCATCTTTAACTTCTACACAATTATATAATGTCTTTTTATTATCTACCATTATAGTAGAAATTAATCCTCCAAAAATAGCTGGACATACATTATCAGGATGTCCTTCAATATCAACAGCTAAGCTTAATATCTCATCTCTGTTTATTTCTCTGCCCATTAATGCAAAAGCCCCTATAATTCCTGCTACTATACAACTTGAACTTGAACCTAGGCCCCTTGATATTGGGATATCTTGCTTTATTATTTTAATCTTTATACCATTAAATTTAAAGTCATATTTATCAAAAACTTTCTTTATCGCCATAAAAATAATATTATCTTTATTTTGAAATTCTTCTTCAACCCCTTCAAAGAATAACCCCTTATCCTCCTTAAGTTCAAATTCATATTCATTATATATATTTAAGGCAATTCCCAACGAATCAAATCCAGGCCCCAAATTGGCTGATGTCGCTGGTACTCTTACTTTAATCATTTTTAGCTCCCCTTAAAAAATTAAGTAAACTATCTTTCATTTTATCCTTATCACATATATCCTTATGAAGCATTCCTTTTTTATCTAAGCCCCTTAGATTATTAGGTATATTAGTGTTAGTATTATAGCTCAATATATTTAGTATTTCAAAATCACTTTTTCCACTAATATCTATTCCTAGAGCATTGCAAATACTTCTTGGAAATTTATAAGGACTAGCCGTTGATGCAATTAATGCCTGTCTATAATCTGAAGTTTCTTTTCTATACTTATCTAATACTACATAGCCCACTGCAGTATGAGTATCCATTAAATATCCTTCATTATCATATGCATATTTAATAGCATTATAAACTTCATCAATATTTGCATAATCACCATAAAAATCCTTTAAAAATTCTTTAGCATTTGATGAAATTGAATACACCCCTTTTGAATTCAATTCCTCCATAAGCCTCTTAGTCTCTACTGAATCCCTGTTATTAGCCTCAAATAATAACCTTTCTAAATTTGATGAAATTAAGATATCCATAGATGGTGATTCTGTTAGTATTAACTCTCTTCTCTTATCATATATTCCATTCTTTAAGAAGTCTGTTAATACATTATTTTCATTTGATGAACATATTAACTTTCCTATAGGTAGCCCCATTTTTTTCCCATAGTAAGCTGCTAATATATTCCCAAAGTTCCCTGTTGGAACCACTATATTTATTTTATCGCCCTCTTTTATTTTTTGCTTATTAACTAAATCAAAGTATCCATAGAAGTAATAAACAATTTGTGGTATTAGCCTTCCAATATTAATTGAATTTGCAGAAGATAATAAAAAACCATCTTCTTTTAACTTCTTCTTCAATTCACTATCCCCAAATATTGACTTGACTCCACTTTGTGCGTTATCGAAATTGCCCCTAATTCCGATTACTTTTACATTATTACCTTCTTGTGTTACCATTTGCTTTTGCTGAATTGCACTTACCCCTTTTTCTGGATAGTAAACTACAACCCTAAATTCATCTACATTGCTAAACCCCTGCAATGCAGCCTTACCTGTATCTCCAGATGTTGCAGTTAATATTACTATTTCTTCATTGATATTTTCTTTTCTCTTTGCAGCTTTCATTATTTGTGGTAAGAATAAAAGTGCTGCATCCTTAAAAGCTGATGTAGGTCCATGATATAATTCTAAAAAACCTTTTTCTTCTCTTACAAAGAATTTACCACTATAAGCTTTTCTTATTGCCACTTTTAAATTTTCATCACCTATATCATCAAAAAACTTCCTAATTATCTCATATGCTAACTCTTCATAAGAAAGCCCCATTTTCTTTTTTAAATTATCATATAATCTTGGAAATTCTACTGGTACATATAATCCTCCATCATCAGCAATCCCCTTTATAATTGCTTCAGAAGATGAAATAACTTCCCCTTTTCCTCTAGTGCTTATAAACTTCATTTTACACCTCCATAACTTTACTTATTTTTCATCCTTCTGTATTATATTTGTATTTTTAAGCAAGAATTACCATATGAAAATTTTACCATGTATTTCTATTAAATACAAGTGTTTTTTTCTTGTAAACATTTTAAATTTATCTTTTTATTTTTTTCAATAAAAATAGACTATCTCCACTAAACTACTCCTCATCAACATAAAGAAAGAGCTATTTATTCTAGAGATAATCTATTTAAAATTACTTTTTAGATTTTATAAGAAGATATACACTATTTATTAAGAATATTATTCCTGAGAAGAATATTATTAATAACCATTGTCCTAAATTTAAGGCAACTGTATTAAATATTCCTCTTAAAAATGGAATATATAATATACCACATATCATTGTAATTGAAATTATTGCTGCCCCTAATAAATATATATTTGATAATACATTTATTTCAAATATAGAATGTCTTTCTGATCTACATTCAAAAACATGTAAGAGTTGAGACATAACTAATGTACATAATGCAATTGTTCTACAAGTTGCTAAATCCATTCCATAATATCTACCAACCATAAATGATAATAAAGTACAAATTCCAATTAAACATCCTCTAACAATAATTTTTTCCCAAAGGCCTCTTGCAAATATACCTTCATTCTTTTCTCTTGGTGACTGTCTCATTATATCTTTATCTGCAGGATCAATTCCTAATGCAATAGCTGGTAGTCCATCTGTAGCTAAATTTACAAATAAAATTTGTATTGGTGTAAGTGGATTTGGTAAATAAAATAATGAGGCTAAGAACATTGTTAACACTTCACCTAAATTACAAGATAATAAATATCTAATAAATTTTCTTATATTATCATATATAATTCTTCCTTCTTCAACAGCAGATACTATTGTTGCAAAATTATCATCCATTAAAACCATTGACGCAGCCTCTTTAGTAACATCAGTTCCTGATATTCCCATAGCAACTCCAATATCAGCTTCTTTTATGGCAGGAGCATCATTAACTCCGTCACCTGTCATTGCAACTATATTATTATTCTTTTTAAATGCCTTTACTATTCTCAACTTATGATTTGGAGATACCCTTGCAAATACTCTTAACTTATCCACTCTTTTTACTAGTTCCTCATCAGTCATCTTTTCTAATTCATCACCAGTAATAGCTTGATCATCTGTAGTACAAATATTAATACTCTTTGCAATTGCTAATGCAGTGTTTTTATGGTCTCCAGTTATCATTACAGGTTTAATTCCTGCCATTTTACATTTTAATACAGCATCTTTAACTTCAATTCTAGGAGGATCCATACTTCCTGCAACTCCTAAAAATATTAAATTTTCTTCAACAGAGTTATTTTTAACTACATGTTCCTCTTTATAAGCTGCTGCTATACATCTTAAAGCTCTATTAGACATAGATTCAATATAACTATAAATTTGCTTTTTCTTCTGAACTGTAAGAGGTTTTATTTTACCATTTTCTAATACAGAATTACATCTTTCTAATACTCTTTCAGGTGCCCCCTTCATATAGCAAGTTTCTTTACCATTTGCATTCATTATTACAGTCATCATCTTTCTAGTAGAGTCAAATGGTATTTCAAATATTCTGTTAGCCCTTGCAATAAAGCTTTCAGCTTCACTTGTATCTTTAAAAAACACTTTAACTAAAGCTGTTTCTGTAGGATCCCCCATAACAGCTTTATCAATATTCTTAATATCATAGTTATAATTTGTATCATTACAATATACAAAAGCTTCTTTTAACTTTTCACAACTATTTAACTTTTCTTTATCTAACTCATAAATTTTTCCATTTGTTAAAATTTCTTTTACAGTCATTTTATTTTGAGTTAAAGTTCCTGTTTTATCCGAACAAATTACTGAAGTACACCCTAAAGTTTCAACTGCTGGTAATTTTCTAATTAATGCATTTCTCTTAAGCATTCTACTTACACCTAGTGCTAATGCAACAGTAACTATAGCAGCCAAACCTTCTGGTATTGCAGCAACAGCCAATGATACACCTAAAAGGAACATTTCAGTAATATCATTTCCTCGTAATATTCCAAGAGCAGTTACAATTATGCATACTATTACACAAACTACTACTAATATTTTACCTAAAGAATCTAATCTTTCTCTTAAAGGCGACTTTTCTTCTTCTATGTTATCTAAAAGATTTGCTATTTTCCCCATTTCTGTTTCCATACCTATAGAATCAATTAATAGTAATCCTCTGCCTTTTAAAACTATTGTTCCCATATATCCTTCATTTTTTCCTTTGCTTGTATCCTTAGATATACCTACCGATTCCCCTGTTAATAAGGATTCATCTACCACCATATTAGCAGCATCAATAAATGTTCCATCTGCTGGAATTCTATCTCCAGCTTCTAATATTACAACATCTCCAATTGTTAATTCTCTAGAATTTATAACTTTAATATTTCCATCTCTTATAGCTTTACAAGTTGGTGCTGCCATCTCCTGCAATGCCTCTAATGACTTTTCAGTTCTAAACTCTTGTACAAAACCTAATATTGCATTTACAATTACTATAATAAGTATTGTTATTGCATCTGCCTTGTCACCAATAAATCCTGATATAATAGTGGCGCCCATTAATACCCATACTAAAAAATCATTAAATTGAGATAAGAAAATCAAAACCGGTGATTTTTTCTTTTTATGTTTAAGTTCATTTAAACCATAGGTTTTAATTCTTTTTTCCGCTTCTCTAGTACTTAATCCCCTAGTAAACTCCTTTTCCTGTATCACTCTTTCTCCTCCTCATTAAGAACTCTTGTATATATATATTAATGTTTATGTAATACTATGAATAATTAAGTTAAATTTCTATTTAATATACTTTACATTTTTATTTACAAATTGCATTTAGAAATATAGAATAGTAATATGCGAAAATATGTATAAAGCTATTAACAAGATAATTTTTGAACATCAGTATTGGTAGTTTAAAAATTTAATTGCTTTATTCATCTAAATATACTAAGGAGGGCATATTACATGAAAGATATAATTTATGTAACTGGTCATAAAAATCCAGACTCAGATTCAATATGTGCAGCTTATGCATATTCTGAATTTAAAAATAAAATTGGTGAAACTGAAACTGTAGCTTGCAGACTTGGTAATGTAAACCAAGAAACTCAATTCATCCTAGATTATTTTGATGCAGAAGCACCAAAATTCTTAAACACAGTTAAATTAAAAGTAGAAGATTTACAATTTGATAATATAAGTCCTATTTCTCCTGATATCTCATTAAAAACTGCTTGGACAATCATGAGAGATAAAAATATAAAGACTTTACCTGTTGCAGATGAAAATGATCATTTATTAGGAGTATTATCTGTTGCTAACCTTACTTCTTGCTATATGGACATCTGGGATAACAGAATATTAGCAAAAAGTAATACAACTTTAGATAACATACTTGATACTTTATCTGCTAAAGTTTGTTATACAAATGAAGATATAAAACAATTTCCTGGTAAAATAGCAGTTACAGCTATGCAACCTGATACTATGTCTGAACATATAGAAGCAGGTGATATTGCTATTGTTGGTGATAGGGAAGAAGCTCAAACTGAATTAATTAACCTTAATGTTTCATTAATGATAGTTACTGGTGGATATGCTCCTTCAGAAAAAGTAATGAGCTTAGCTAAAGAACATGGAGTTACTGTAATAGTTACTCAACATGATTCATTTACAGCTTCAAGACTTATTGTTCAAAGTATTCCTGTTGGATATGTAATGGTTAAAGAAAATATAGTTTCTTTCACAACTGACGATTTAGTTGATGACATAAAGGGAATTATGAGTGAAACTAGATTTAGAAGCTATCCTGTTTTAGATGAAAATGGAAGAGTTGTTGGTACTGTTTCTAGATACCACTTAATTTCTAACCATAAGAAAAAAGTTATCCAAGTTGACCATAATGAAAGAGGTCAATCTGTTGATGGATTAGAAGATGCTGAAGTAGTAGAAATCATAGACCATCACAGAGTTGCTGATATTCAAACTAATAATCCAATTTACTTCAGAAATGAACCAGTTGGAAGTACTTCAACAATAGTTGCTAAATGCTTCTTTGAAAATGGTATTAGACCATCAAGAAAAGCTGCAGGACTTCTTTGTGGAGCAATAATCTCTGATACATTATTATTCAGAAGTCCAACTTGTACTCCACAAGACAAGTATATCTGTAAAAAGCTTTCTGAAATTGCTGGTATAAATATAGAAGAGTTTGCAAAGGAAATGTTTAAAGCCGGAACTTCATTAAAAGGTAAAACTGTTGAACAAATCTTCAACACCGACTTCAAACCATTCACTATTGAAGGTACTAAAGTAGGTATTTCTCAAGTTAATACAATGGATATTGAAGGATTTATGCCTTTAAAAGAAGAAATGTTAAACTACATGGATCAAAAAGCTAAAGAAGCTGGATTAGAAATGGTTATGTTATTATTAACTGATATATTAAACGAAGGTTCTGAAATATTAGTTACAGGTGCTAAACCTGAAATAGTTGAAAAAGCATTTAAAGTTACTTTAAAAGATAAAGGTGCATTCCTTCCTGGAGTTCTTTCTAGAAAGAAACAAGTTGTACCTCCAATAACTAATGCTATAACATCTTAATATAAAAAATGAGTGTATCTCCCATAAAGTGGTACCTATGTCAAGGACATTTTAAAAAAGAGAGTTAAGAAGCTAAAAGCTGATTTCTGTATTTAACAGGA
>OIFT01000070.1_pt1 | contig 67582 bp, 63 predicted proteins | sample 1582161 | NCBI WGS metagenome assembly OIFT01 (sample SAMN07501037, study PRJEB24779) | human gut metagenome | isolation source: stool | host: human infant | place: USA: Pittsburgh, PA | reverse complement strand
ACAAAAAGGAGGATTCAAATTCGAATCCTCCTTTTCTTATCGGCTAGTATCAAAATTTATTTTGATACAGCCCCTTTATTTTGTAATATTTTAATTAACTATAAATTATTTTACATCATAAAAGTATAAATCACAAAAAAAGTTAGGCAGTAGGATGGTCACGGTATACCGTGACCATTCTATCGCCTAATATTTTTTATATTTTTAATATTGCTTTCTATCCAACCTTGATTAGACTACTTTCTAAATTTCCTATTTCTTCACAATTATATTTTTTTAAATATCTATTAACATCTTTAATAGGCATTAAATCTAACAAACCTTTAGCAATAATTAAATCTCTTTTATCTCTTAAATATAATTCATTAAATCCTGCTGCCTTTAATAAGTAATTAGCTTCATATGTGTTAAGTTTGAATGCAAAAGATAATCCTATTATACAATCTCTATTTGGATTTCTTTTTCTCTCTTTATTTAAAGTAAATACTGGTTTTATGTAACTTTCTTTATGATTGGATTGTTCACATATTTCTTCAAATGTTAACCCACATTCATTTTTCAAATGATTTAAATAATGTTGTATAGAAAATCTATTAAAATTAACCTTATCAATAATTTCATCAATAGAATTATCTCTTAATAACTTAGTCCACTGTCCACTACCTGGTTCTATATTAGTCTCATTTTTATTAAACTTGTTGATTTTATTTAATATATTTCTATTTAATTTATTGTAGTTGTTAATTAATCCTTTAGCAATTGATGTAGTTCCACCTATAATGCTAATATTAATGCAACTACTCATCCCATAAATATTTTTCTCATTTTCATCATCTAATATTTTATCCGCAAATGGAATATTCTCTTCAATATCATTAATATTTTTACATTGACTTAATATTTTTTTGTTTAATTCATTAAATCTATTTTTCATATTATTCTCCCCTATATAACATAGTGTGCATTGTGCACCTCACACCTAAACACATTATTGAATTAAAATTAATACATAAGATAAATTAAATAATTAAATTTTGGAGGTAATTAATATGGATAAAAAAAGCGTTGAAAAATTATGTAAGGTATTAGGAGATGTGATTGCTATAGCTATCCCAATAATAGTTACTGCAATAGTTACTGATTCTAAAGAAGAATCTAAAGAAGAATCTAAAGAAGAATCTAAATAAAACAGAATTAATAATACGGAGGAATACCTATGAATAAAAAAAATATTAAACTATTCTGCAACATTGCTGGTGAAGTACTTAAAGTAGTTGTACCTATAATACTTACTTCAATACTAACAAATAATGAAAATAGCTAGAAAATGCTCACTAATTATTGAGCATTTTCTTACTATTTTACACTATATAAATCTATTAACAACACTATATTTATTATAACTCTAACCTTATTCCATAATCTCTAAGCCATTCTTTTCTCACTTCATAATCAGCCATTATAGAAGCAACTAAACTCCAAAACTCCTGTGAATGATTCATATAATACATATGACACATTTCATGAACCACTATATAATCAAGAGCTGTAGATTTAGCCATTACACATCTCCAATTAAATAAAAGTTCCCCCTTAGAAGTACAACTAGCCCATCTTTTCTTCTGTTCCTTCACCCTTATATCACTTGGTTTTTTATTGAAGTATTTTTGATAATACTTAATTCTTTTCTTAACTTGTTCTTCTGTTTTTTCTCTATACCAAGCTTCCATAGCAGTTTTTATTAATTCATCATTCTTTTCTTTAACATAGACATGAAATTTTCCTCTAAATAATTTAACACTTGAATTATTCTGTAAAGTTTCATCTACATGAATTTGCAAGGAATAATTTCTCCCTAAATACATGAAAGATTCTCCATTAACAAACTCTCTATTAACTCTTTTACTTTCAATATTTCTAAATTCAAAAAGCTTCTGAACTATCCAAGCTCCTTTTGATTTAACTGCTTCTTTAATTTCTTCTTCACTAGTACCTACTGGAGCCACCACAGTAATATTCTTAGGTGGCTCAACAGAGATACTCATTGTTTTTCTATTCTTAAATTCAACATTGAATTCTACTTCTTTTGTTCCATACTCAATCTTATATTTCATATTTACTCCATAATTATGAATTTAATATTGGTGTATACTTTTCTAAAAATATCTTTTTCATTTCATTGATATTACTACATTTATATCCATATATATAAATTCTTTTTCCTATTTTAGCTTGATTTAAAATAAAATTATTTACCTTACAATATGTTGCATTTCCACCTTTAAAACAACTTGATTTACTTATCTTAGAATAATGAAGTAAAATCCTTTTTAAATTAGTAGCTCTACCTATATATTTAATAGAATCATCTACAACAATTGCATATACATAACTATCCTCTATATCTACAGGAACATTAAATATACAAAATGGACCTATCCCATTCTCTATTAAAGTTTTACCACTTTTTATATCTTCTATATCATAAGGAATCATCTCAACTACTTTGTTATCACTTTTTATAGGTTCAATTTCACATATATATTTTAAATAGCAATCAAACTTTTCTCTCATACTTACCCCTTTAATTTAACATATCAAAATGTATCTTAGCCAAATTCAATAATGGCTCCATTATCTTTTCTCTAACATCTCTAGGAATTCTCTTAGCATACTTCTTAATTATCATAAGCTTAATAGCTCTTTGAATATCATTAGTTTTGCTTTGATTAGTTACCCAATCAATAACATAATTGTCTTTAACTACAGCTTTGACATCTTTCGCTATTTCCTTAGAAATTTCCATAGTTTCATCGCTTATATATGATGCTTCGCCATCTTTTACTATACCTTCTTCAACATCATCTTCTAAGTATTTTCTAACGACTTCAAAGAATGCAAATTCTTTTTCATCAAGACCTAAATCATTAGCTTTATTAGAGGCTCCTGTTTCAACATCATTTTTAATAAACTCTTCTAATTGCTTCTTTCTTGCAATCCAGTCATTTTTAGTTTCATCTAAAATTCTTTGAAGTCTTTCAAATAAAGATTCGTAGTAAACTGGATTCTCTTTTATTTTTACATTAATAATATGCTTTATAGCATGCTCCATAGCTGATGCTTGTGCTTCATCTGATTTTAAAGTTTTAACTTTAGCTTTAAAGTTATCTTCAAATAAAGTTATAGGTTCAATCCAACCTCTAACTCCAAGAGATTTTAAGTGATTTTCAATTATTTCTCTTACCTTTTCACCGCAATCTGAAATATCTATAGAATCACTTGGATTAAACTTAGCTTTTGCCGCAGCTCTAATATAAGAAAGCCATCTTAAATCATTTAAAATTTCAGTATCTACATGGGAAGGTAATAAACTTTCTACTGCTCCTGAAAACTTTTTATACATAAGTTCAAACTCTGCTCTTTTATCATCAGGTTCAATTTTATTAACTAATTCATCTAAATTATTTTTATTTATTCCTCTAAACATAGACATTATAGCTTCTCTATAAGAAAGCATTTCATTATATAAATCATCTAAGGATTCCATAGGTTTACCTAAATCTTCTTTATCAAAGATAGCTAATGCTTCTTCTAAAAAATTAGAAATACCATAATAATCAACAACGTATCCACATTGTTTTATAATGTTTTCTTTTGTAGTTTTACCACTTTCTAAAGTTATTTCAACTTCTCTAGTACAAGTTCTATTAACTCTTGCTATAGCTTGAAGTAATGTATGTTCCTTAAGTGGTCTATCTATATACATAACTTGTTCAATAGGTGCATCAAAACCTGTTAAAAGCATATCTTTTACTATTAAAAAACAAAGTTTATCTTTATTTATAGGTTGTTTAAATCTATTAATTAGATTTTCTTGCTCTGTTTTAGTAGTAAAATGTTTCTTTAAATATGGTAAATCATTATTATCTCCTGAGAATATTACTTTAGCTTCAAAATCTTGACCTAATATTTCTGGCATGTGTTTATTTAAAGCATCATAATACTTAACACAAGCTTCTCTTGAAACACATACTATTTGAGCTTTAAATCCATTAGGAAGTATTTGTTCTTTATAATGATTAAGTAAATCAACTACTATATCATTAATTCTTTCTTCACTTTCAACAATAGTTTTCTTAGTTCCATATTTAGCTTTTATAGCCTCTTTTTCTTCTTCAGTTCTATCACTAAATTCTTGGTCAAATAATTCTTCTAAAGAATCACCTACCACTTGTAAATCTGGTCTTCTACCTTCATAAACAATCTTAACCGTAGCTCCATCTTCAACTGCTGATTTAATAGAATATTTATCTATATATCCACCAAAAGTTCTTGGTGTTGATTTATCTTCTTTATCTATTGGAGTACCTGTAAATCCTATAAAGACAGCATTAGGTAATGAAGTTCTCATATTAGCTGCTGTATCTTTATATTGGCTTCTATGTGCCTCATCTGATAAGACAATAATATTTTGTTTTGCACTTAAAAGAGGATAATCTACAGCATATTTTTGTTTAATTTTTTTACCTTCAAATAATACTTCTCTTTCTTCAGTTTCATTTTGGAACTTCTGTATGGTTGTCATTATTATTTGAGGTTGTGGATTAGATAATAGCTTCTTCATAATCTCAATTTTATCTGCTCTAACTGGAGTAGTTATTTTAGATAAAGTTCTATCAAATGTAGCATAAATCTGTTTATCTAAATCAATTCTATCTGTAACTACAACGATTGTAGAATCAGTTAATCCCTTAGTTCTCTTAATTTTCCTAGCTAAGAAAACCATAGTTAAAGATTTACCTGAACCTTGAGTATGCCAAACAACTCCACCTCTAGTAAGCTTATCTTTTCCATTAATAATTCTATCTATAGCTTTATTAACAGCTCTGAACTGTTGATATCTACAAACTTTTTTAATAACAGTTCCATTATCAGCTTCAAAAACAATAAAGTTTCTCATTAAATCAAGTAAATTTTTCTTTTCTAAAAATCCTTGAATAAAAATATTTTGTCCACAATCTTTATAGTTTTCTATCTCTTCTTTCTTAAATGGATATGGGTCCTTCCATTGAGAATAATGATTATATTTTGAGCTTATTGTTCCAACATAAGCATTATATCTATTTAAAATCCCTGTAAAGAAATTGCTATAAAATAACCTTGGAGCTCCTTCACCTAAAGCTTCATCTCTAACATTCATATATCTTCTTAATTGTTCAAAAGCTTGTTTCTTTCCAATGCTTTCATTATTTCCTTTTTCTAAGAAAGGAGACTTAGCTTCTAAAACAACTACAGGAATACCATTTATAAAAATAACTATATCAGGGAAAATAGACTTTCCACTTAAAGTTTGAACTTCAAATTGACGAACAACTAAGAAATCATTGTTATTAACGTTTTCCCAATCTATAAAATGAACAGTATGATGCTTCTTTTGACCATCACCATATAAATCTTGCTCTACAGTAAAAGTCAAATCTACAAGAGCATCATAAATTTTTTCATTTATCTCTAATAAATTAGTTCCTAAACTATCAGCTCTACTAATATATCTTATTGCTCTATCTAAATTTTCTTCACTCATCCAAGGGTTAAGCTTTTTTAATGATACTTTTAATCTTCTAGATAATACAACATCAGCTAAAGAATCTCTTTCTCCACTTTCAGGAGTTAATTCTTTTCCATGAATGAAGTTATATTTTAATTTCTCCTCTAAATATTCAATTGCTGGTAGCTCTACTAAGGTTTCTTCATTTCCTAAGTACGACATTCCAATCCCCCTAATTTCTATTAATACTAATTTAATTATACACTAATTTACAATTATTAATCTTATTTTCTTAAAAGAAAAAGTCATAGATTTCTCTATGACTTTTTAATCTCTATTCATACCTTCATTTACCCAATTTTTATATAACTCTAAAATTTCATTTGACTGTAATCTACTATCATTACAATCACCATATACATCGTATATCTTCCTAAATATATTATTTTTTAGTACTTCACTTTGATTAATATACACTTCTATTTTTGCTTCTACCATTAATAAGAAAATTATTTCATACATTTTCTTATCACTAATGCTATAAACTTTTGATAGATTTTCAAATTTAATAAATTCTATACTAAAAATTTCTTCAATAATATCAATATTATTCTCATTTTTAGCCCCTTCTAATAGTATTAATAAATCATCTATATTAAAACTTTGAACACTTTTACAAATTTGTAGTATTTCTCTTAACTTCATATCTGTATTTATTATATATTCTTCTATTCCACTATTATAACTATTAATCTTATTGAGTTCATCTATAATATAACTCTTAGATAAAACTCTACCTAAAATCCAAGAAAATGCTATTGGGGTTCCACACCACTTAACACTTTCTATACCTTCTACATATTTTAAACATTTAAAAATTCCATTTGCCTTCTCATTTCTATCTCCAAAAAAATCTGAATACTTTTTATTATACGAAGCCAAACTTTCTCCTATTGTTAAATTTTTCAATTTAGTGCTAAAATTATTATAATAACTAACATTAGCAATAAAAATACTATAGAATATATCTTTACCATATATCTTTATTAAATTTATATCTATATCATGGACAATATTAATATATGCAGCTACTATGCCTGAAAATATCCTTATATTGCTTAAATTAGTAAGTTCCCATACCTTATTAATATCATGATTATTTTTAGAAAAAAACTCCTCTAATAATTTCTTTTTCTCTTTTTTTAATGACACTATTCTTTCAATATTATCATTAACTATAGCTTGCACATCGATTTTTGTTATCTCAATATTATACTTTTTAAACTCTAATTTTCCTTCAAAAATATCCCTATAATATTTAATATCCACCATTGATGAATTACATATTATAATTACTTTCATCTCATATATATCAACTAACTCATTTATTAAACCAGTTAATACATTATATTTATCTAGATTCCTATATCTAATTTCTCTACTCTGCTCTTGTTGAATCTTATAGAATCCACTTTCAATATTCCTCAATTGTTCTTCTAAATACTCTTTAATATTATCATTATTATGTCCATTACTGTAATAACTATTTCTATATTCACTATATGAATAATATTGTTCATTCTCTTCATTATTAATTATAGGCACTATCCTCTCAAAATCGTCGAATATAAAAATTGATTTTTTAGCCATATCTTTGAATTCATATTTAGGTTTTAATAAATTATATAGAATATCTCCTATAATAGGAATTACCTTAACCGCTTGTACTATCATTGTTCTAAATGACTCATCTTCTTTCTCATATAATTCCTTTAAATAATTCAAAAAATCACTTCTGGAATCTAAACCAAAACAAGAGACGTAATAAACTTTCCAATTAGTATTACTTAAGAACTTCTCAACAAATTCTCTCACTTTATAAGTTTTTCCTACTCCCCATTCTCCTGATATGATAAAAGAACGTTTCTCTTTTGCATAAATATAATTATATAATGATAAATTAAATAAATCATCCTCATCTATATTAGGCTTTTTAAATTTATATATTAATTTACTTATTAATTGTACTACACACTCAATAAATAAAAATATACATATACCACATAAGAAAATTTGCATAACTTTCTTTAAACATGATATATACAGAAAATTGACTAAAATTGAAACTTTATACCCTAATAACCCGTTTACTATATTTTTAATACTTTTTCTAAACCCTTTAAACTCATACCCTATTAGAATACTAATTACTATAATAACACTCAATAATATTATTCCATTTATTTTCTTTAATATTTTCATATCTAAAATTATACCTTCCCGAATTTTTACTAATATTAATTTAATTATACATCATTTTACAATTAAATTTATATCTCACAACTAAATAAGATAAGGTCATAAAAAAATCTATGACCTTATCTTATTTAGCTTATTCATATTCTTTTCTAAGCTGCTTTACTTCATCTAATAATAAATCACACTTTTTTGTAATCATTTCATCATTTAGAATATCCATTAAATTTCTAGTTATTTCCTTTTGATTTTCTAATTGACCTTCATTAAATACTTTTTGTCCTAATGGTGACATATGTATCTTCCACCTAATTCATCACTAATTTTAACATTAAACTTTAATGCCAATGATAATAAAATAGTTTGGTATTGAATTTTTACTTCTTTATCTTTAATATCTGTACTTAACTCTAATGAAGACTCTATTACATTATCCTTACTAATTTTACTTTCCATTAATGGAGTAAATTCTAACCTTGTAATATCAGTTAATATAAGTTCTTTTCCTAATACTAATTTCGCCTTTACAGCATTCAAAACTTTATCTGCTAAAAAATTATCCATATAAATTAGATTAAACATATATTTAACAGAACCATAATCTAGTTGATTAAACTAATTAATCGTTATCTTATAACAGAAAAAGCCATAGATTTTTCTATGACCTTTGTTTCTTATTTATTAATTTAACTCTATAATATTTAAAATTATTTTAACTAATTTTCATTATTGCTATTTCCTGAGCTTGTCTCTATATTTTTCAATAAATTAGGAATAAATGTTTGACTATATCCACATACAATATACATTAAAAATATAAAATACTCTAAATTATAACCTTGTAAGTTTCCTAATATAAATTTAGATTTTATAGCAACACATCCTATAATAGATGTAATAATTGATATTAATATCAATTTTGCTGACTCAAAGCCTAGAAGATTTTTATCAATCTTATAATCTATATTTAGCTTATTGTTTTGAGTTATAACCGAAAGCATTCCTCCTATAGACCCAAATACTATTGGATAATAATAATAACTTAATATGTTCTTTAAAATATCTATAGATGAAATTATAATTATACACGCAAATCCTATTATACATGGTAAAAACAATTGTTTCTTTCTTTGTAATATTAAATTTCTTTCTATTATTGCTTTTATATTCTTAGCATATTCTATAGCTACATCTTCCCCTTCATTTAACCCAATCTGATATATGTTAGCTATATCTCTTCTATATAATATCCTTTCATTATCATCCATTGGTAAACTATCTATATCTACTACAAGTTTAACTAGATTGCTTACTTGAACATTGCTATCTATCTTATCCTTTTTAATAATCTCTATTCTTATTCTCTGTAATTCATCTACTCCTATTCTATATCCATCATTCTTTATTAACTCCTCTTTCAAAATAGTATTATTTATTTTACTCTCCCCCTATTAATTCACCTATCATACCAATTAATTTAAAAAGTATTTCATTTATTTCATCTTCATTAAACTTTTTACTAAATTCTAATTTATTAGTTGCTTTAAAATTAATTAAATACTTATATCCATCTGGTTGCACTGAATATAATTTTAATTTACTTATTGAATCTACATCATTAACTCCAAAAGAATCAATAAAATCTCTATTTAATAACTCACATCCATTAAATTCTACTAATTCTTCATCATTTCCTAAAATATCTATATCGATAATAATTCTACATAAATTTAAGAAGAATTTCTTTTTTTCTAATAAATTAAAAAATCTCTTTTCTAATAAATTAACCTTTAAAAACTTATTAATTATATTTAATATTTTTATATCTTTATATTTATTGCATTGAATAGCTATTATATTTATTTGTTTATATATAATTATTTTAATACTACTACTTTCTAATGCTGATATTAAATATTCATCATAATATTCTCCCCAAAATATATCTTCTATTTTAAAATTTTTTATATAATTTACTACTTCAGAATAATCATTGTAATAATATAAATATACATTATTCATTTTAATAAACCTCTACTGGCTCTTGTATTTCCTCATTTTTTTCTACCTTAACCTCTTTGCACTTATTTATAAACTCTATTAAAGAGTCTGTATTTTGAATGTTTTTTGAATTAACTTTATTTAAAAATACTAATTTTATATTTTCATATATCTCACATAAAATACACTCTCTTACATAGGTTTCTTCTTTTGAAAGTGATAATCTAATATAATGATTATCTTGTAATATTCTTATTAATACTGGGGCTACCATCTCTCTTTTACTTTCTAAATCCTTATATTGATAATTCACAAGTAACTCAAAACCTTTTAGTTTTTTTCCTTTACTTAATTCTTTGAAAACATCATGAGCGTTTTGTAAATTTTCTCCCAAAAAAATATGTCCCGATATCTTAAAGCTTTCTAGATTTTCGTTAACCGTATCTATAATTTCATCTTCCAAGTAGATTCTTTTTACACTAAATTCAGAAAAGCTATTCTCTTCTTTTTCAAATTCACATAACAAATCTAACATATGAATAGAAATAACCGATATTCCACTTACACTTATTTTATTGTCTTTAGACCATTTTTCAACTATTGTATTATCAAATTTAGGTAAAGATAATTTTGTCTTATTTGATTCTTTATCAATAATTAATCTATTAATAGCACTTTGTAATAATGTTTTTATCGTTGTACTCTCAGACGAATTTTTTGAATGAATATATACTAATCCATTCTCATAATATATTTCAATGTTGGCTTGAATTTTATTATGAAAGAACTTTACTCCATCTTCTTTATAATCATAAACTCCTTTTTTACTTTCTCTTGAAAATGTAAAAGTAAATATACCTTTTTCTTCGTTATTATTCTTATTATAGAATTCATGCTTAAATGTTATATTACTTTGCTTTGATGAATTTTCCTTTTCTCCTTCTTCAATTAAATACTTTATAAATAATTCATGATTAAATTCAATATTTTCTTGATTATATTTATAGAAAAATCCATCATAAAAATTATAATTAATAGAAAAAGCTCTTGTTTTTAAAGCTAAATATAAGTCTTCACTTAAAGTTTCATTATCTAATTTAGTTAGTATATTTTGAACTACCTCATGCTTCTTATCTTTAGTATCTATGGTTTCTCCACAACTCTCTAATGTAGCTTGAATTTCATTTAAATTTAAATTATTTATTGCACATTTTAATATATCTCTATCTATTTTTATATTACTCATATTTTCTCTCCTAATTAACCCTTATTTTACCTGTTAATAATTGTTGCATTAACCCTTTTTTAAGCTCTTCTAACTTTTGTTTCTTATTTTCATATTCTTCTATTTTTTTATCAACTTCTGATAGTATTGAAACTATTTTTTCTTGTTCTAAAAGAGATGGAACATAAATCTTAAACTTTAACAAATCAGAACCTGGTAAATTAGCAATTGTTCCTTTTCTTATATGTTGTTCAACTTGTCTCCTGATAACTTTGGTTTCAAAAAATTTATTAACAAAATAAGGATTTATATTATCGTTAAACCTTATTCTAACCATATATGCACTTGGCATATATGTACCATTATCATTAAAAACAAATGACATTCCACAATCAGCAGTTGTTACAACAACAAAATCATTTTTTATTAATTTATGAGTTTCTAATATTTGATTATCTATATTAGCATATGGTATTCCCTTATATTGAACCTTTCCATTTCTGATAACATCTGTTCCTCTAATTACTTTACAGTTTCCACACTCATCATATAAATCCGAACTAAATCTTGGTCCATATGAATTAGATATATTGAAATCATCTAAGCTTTTAACTTCCCATTCGTCAGGAATTTCTCCAATCTCAGTCTTCTTAAACTTTGTATGTCCAATTCCTTTAGTCAATAAAGTTTGCATTAAACCTTTTTTTAATTCTTTATTTTTTTCAATAAGAGCATCGACATTATCAATTTGCCCATCTACAGTTGAAAGAATTAAAGCTATTTTTTCTTGTTCTTCTATCGTTGGTAATACTATTGATAATTTTCTTTGCTCAGTTATTCCAACATAGTCTCTTGTTGATTGTGAACCAAAACTTTTTAATTTATCTTGGTATTTTTTAGAATCAAAATACACTTTTAAATATCTATTTATTAATATATTATTATCTGATACTCTATAATAAGTTACTTGTGGGGTTAACATTATATATTCATCATTTAATTTAGGAACAATTGCAGTTTCTCCTAAAGTCCCCTTATGTGTTAATAAGACATCGCCTTCTCTTGCAAATCCTTTTCTAAGACTTTTAGCTTGTTCATACGAAATAAACTTACAATTTTCAATATCTAACTTACCATTTTTTAAATTATTCGCCATTATAAATGGTATTCCTATATCAACATAGTCACTTGCTTTTGGATGTATTTCTCCATGATTACCATCCATAACATCTATAATTATATTTTCCTTAATTAAATCATTAATTGTTCTTACATCCCATTCACTAGGTATTTCACCAAGTTCCGTCATCTTATATCCGTCTCTAATTTTCTTCACTAAATCACCACCTTACAACACATCAAAACCAAGCTCTTTTAAATATCCATTAAGCTTTTCTTTAGTTTCAGCTTCTTTCTTTTCAAGTTCAGCAATCTCTCCTAAAACTTTTGGGATATCAACTTGTTCTTCTTCTTCAGTAATATCAACATATCTACTAATATTTAAATTACAATCATTTTCTTTAATAGTTTCAACATCCACAACAGTTGCATACTTTTCCACATCTTCAAAAGCATCAAATGTGGATACTATTTTTTCTATATCTTCATCTCTAAGCTTATTCTTATTTCCATCCTTAACAAAATCATTGCTACCATCAATAAATAAAATCTTACCTTTTCTTTCTTCAGCCTTAGCTTTATTAAGAACTAATATAGCAGCAGGTATACCTGTTCCATAGAATATATTTTGAGGAATTCCAATTACAGCTTCTATTAAATCATCATTAATAAAGCCTTTTCTTATCTTACCTTCAGCAGAACCTCTGAATAAAACTCCATGTGGAACAACTGATGCCATCTTACCTTTCATATTCAAACTAGATAACATATGCTCAACAAAAGCTAAATCTCCATAAGACTTTGGTGGGATTCCATAATTAAATCTATGGAAAGCATCATGTTGTGCTTCTTCTACTCCCCAGTTCTTTAAAGAAAATGGTGGATTAGCTAAAACCTTATCAAATACCTTTAATGCTCCACCTTCTGTATGTTTAGGTTCTCTTATAGTATCACCCTTTTGAATATCTGCTCCTTTTGCTCCATGGAATAACATATTCATCTTACATATTGCCCATGTAGAAAGATTTATTTCTTGCCCAAAAAGACTTAAATTCTTAGGATTTCCTCCATGCTTTTTAACATACTCTATGCTTTGAATAAGCATACCACCAGAGCCACAAGTTGGGTCATAAATCCTATCACCTTCTTGAGGCTTTAAAATATTAGTAAGAATCTTAACTACTTCAGTAGGAGTATAGAATTCTCCACCTTTCTTACCACCTTGGTCTGCAAATTGTTTAATTAAATATTGATAAGCATCGCCAAGCATATCTTCTGATTCTAAATTTGAATTAGCTAAATTAATACTATTAAATAATATTAAAAGTTGAGATAATTTCTTATCTGGAACCTTTTCTTTATCATTGTAGTTAGTTGTACTTAAAACACCAACAAGCTCTGAATTTTTAGGTTCATCTTCAATTGCCTTAAATGCCTTATCTAATTCAGGTCCTATATTTAAAGTTAAATCTTTAAGTTTTGACCATCTTGCATGTTCTGGAACAAAAAAGGTTTCATAAATACTAGCATCTTCTAAAAGTTCTTCTATTTCATCTCCTTCAAGACCATCTTCTAAGAACTCTTTTTTTCTAGCTTCTCTTTCTTCATCAAATTCATCATTTAATCTCTTTAAAAATAACATTCCAAATATATAATCTTTGTATTCTGCACCAGTTAATTCTCCTCTAAGAATATCAGCACATTGCCAAAGTGTTGATTCTAACTCTTGTAACGTAAGCTTAGCCATTATAATTTCTCCTTCTTATTACATTTTCTCTTAATATTAATTTTACCATAAACACTAAATAAAAATATAATATTTACTTTTATTATAAACTATCAATTGAACATATGTTTATTTTTATTTAAAAATGTCTATCCTAATATACAAATATATTTAGGAGGTGCCGTTTATGGTTACAATTCAAGACTTAGAAAATTCATTAGATGAAATTGTCACTTTATACACTCTTATTAAACCCAAAGAGTTATCCTTCAGCTATAGTGAAGCCAACTATTACAATTCCCCTTTTTATAAAAGCCCATTATATAAATTTATTAAAAATCTTTCGGTAAAACAAAGAGAAATTATTAATACATCTATAATAATTGGATACTGGCTATACTCTTCTCCTGAATCAATTAAATACTGTTACTTAGAAGATTTAAACCCTCAATGCCTTGATGTAATTAATATTGAAAAATGGTGTGCCAAAATTATATGTGATTTTAATGTATATAAATACCTTAAAATCTTTTTAGAAGAGTATTTCAATATTAATATTGAAAATTATTGTAGTTAACTTTCTTTAATACAAGTAATAAATGTAAATCGTATTTTTTAGATTTAATTTCCTTAATTAATGAAAAAATTAATATCAATTTGTATATTTTCCTATAACTTGTCCACAATATTAATATTAAAAGGATAAGTTTCTGGAGGGGGATATTATGAATATTAATTTAAATAAACATTTAGGAAATTTAATAAGGTCTAAAAGAAAATATTGTGGTTACTCTACTCAAGAATTAGCTGATAAAATTGGTATTTCTGCTGGGTCAATAAATAATATAGAAAATGCTAAAACAGATACTTTTAATTTAAAACTTTTAAATGACCTATCCAATGCTCTTGATATTGATTTATATCTAGCTCTCTCACAAAACACACAAAATAAAAATTATTCATTTAATAATCTAAATCCAACTGAAGACATATCTAATAAACATGATGAATTACTATACAAATTAACAAGCTTAATAAATAGCAATACAAATAAAATTAATATAGCTATTTTATTAGATAAACTAATAAATGAAATTAACTATTTTTATATCTTAACCAAATCATGAGATTTTTAATATACGACTTTTTAAACAATAAATATTCATTTTTTTAAATAAATTATTCATTATTTTGAATAATTTATTTTTTTATGTCAATAATCTATCAATAACAACTATTTCTTTAGATTATATTTAATAATTATATTATTGCTTCTATCTAATCATTAACAAAACGACAGTAAGCATGTAAACTACTTAATCACAAAATGTTATTAAGTAGTTTATTGATAAATTTTAGAAAATTATAAAATAAACTGTAATATATATTTTCATTACTTAATATATTTTTAAGGAGGATTCACTAAATGAATAAAAAACAAAAAAAAGACTATAAAATAACAATTAAATATAACGAGGATAAACAAGAAACTTGTGAAAAATTATTAGACTTAATGCTTAGATTTATTGTTGAAAATAATCTATTAGATAAAAGCATTAAGAAATCTGATAGTTAATAAAAGATAATTTTTATACTTATGACTTTATCCTCTTATATTTAAAGATATTTCAAATAATGGGGGTAAAATTATGAGTAAAGAAAAAACTTTAAAGTCATCAAAATTTACTAATTGCTATAATGAACTACGTTCAAATAAAGACCTTAGATATGAATTATCTAAATTATCTGGGAGTAAGCTTAAAACTAAACTTGCTGAAACATTCCCTGCTATCGAGATTACTGGACATTTTATACGTACAGCTAGAGAAATTCTAAAAGAAAGTAACGGAGCTGATTCACAGGCATCTACAAATAACCAAAATATCGATTCACTTGACCAAGATAATACTGAGAAAACTGATAATTTTAAAGAGGTAGCATCTGATAAAGAAGAAGAATCTAATAAAAATGATAATTATACCAATAAAGACTGTAATCTTGTAGAAGCTATATCAGCCTCTAATAATTTTGAAAAAACAAAAGATTTTAATGATTTTAATTATGATTTATCATTAACAGCCAATAATACTCTAAATAAAATTGATAGTGCAATTATTGATAAAAATAAAGTTAAAACAATCGATGAAATGAATATTGAAATTAATTCATTAAAAAAAGAAATTGAAAATAAAGATTCAGAGATAGATTTATTAAAATCTCAACTCGCTTCTGAACATGAAAAAATAAAATCTCTTTCTATAACTAATGATGAAAAACAAAAACAGATTTTAGAGATACAAAATAGCTATCCCGCTATTTCCGATAATGATGGATGTAAAATAAATTTCCATCCTAATATGATTTATGAATTAAAAAGTGCTTATGTAAATTCGAAAGCTATTGATACTGAATTATTAGTTAAGACTGGAATTAATACAGATGATTACTGTGTAAAAAAAGCTGTTTCCGAAGCTATTTTTAATTATGGCACTAAGAGCTAACATATTTAAATTACAATAAGTTTATTTTTATATTTTTTTAGATAATTTATTCAATATATTGAATGAATTATCTAATTTAAATTTATTTTTAAGGAGTGATATTTATGAATTTAACTTTGTTAACTACTTCTAATACTTCTAATGATTTAGCTGTTATATATACTAAACTATCTTTCGATAAAACTAAAAATCTTAAAACTCACTTTGAAGATTGTAAAAAATGTCTTAATTATACTCATCTTAAACTTTTTAAAATTTATAATGATGACTCAATTAGTAAAGATACTTCTTTATACTCTAGAATTGAATTTTCAAAACTAATTAATGATGCTAAGATGGGTAAATTTTCTACAATCATAGTTCCTTCTATAGATAGATTAACCAGAAATTATAATGAATATTTAAATTTAAAGTTATTGCTAAAAAAACTTAATATAAAACTTATAGTCGCTAATTTATACTTTTAATAAAGGAGGTTTGTATTATGCCTCAGAAAAATATTAAAAGTGAAAATACTTATATTGACTCCTCTAAAATGTGTGCTATATATGGAAGAAAGTCTCATGCTTATGATAATAATACTAAAGAAAATCAATTTGATAAATGTATGGAGATTGCTACTAAAAATAATTTAGCCTTATATGGATTTTATTTTGAACAGGTTACTGCTGTTCAAATTCCAATATATGAACGTAAAGAGTTTCATAGCCTAATTTGCGATGCTAAAGCTAGTAGATTTAAAACTTTGATAGTATCAACTTTAGATAGATTAGTTCGTAGATATGATGATTGGATACAAACAAAAGAATTTTTAAATAAGTACAATATAAAACTAATATTCGCTGATAAAGGTACTATCTTTGATATTAATTCTCCATTTTCAGACATTATTATAAAGATGGAATTATTAAATGCTATACATGAAGCTGAAAATATTAAGTCTAGAACTGATTTGGGCAAAGCTACAAGTAGAGCTAACGGAAAATATTCTAGTGGTGGTGGTATTCCACTAGGATATTCAAAAGTTCCAAATTCGAAAGAGTACTCAATAAATATTATAGAAAGTAAATTTATTAATTATTTATTTGAATCTTCAATTGAATATGTTAAAGCTTATAAACAAATCCAATATAGCAAACTTGGTAAAAATGCCTTATATTTAGCTAGAGAAGCTTCAAATAATTTTTCTATTGATGGTCTGAATACTCTATTATATACACTCAAAAAAGAAAATGATATTACTTTAATAAAAGATTTAATTAAATTATTAAAAACATATAACTCTCATGATTTATTTAAATTTCAACTTAATAATTTTATTACTGTATTTTCATCAAAAAAAAGTTTGGGCTCATATGTTAAAGATATATTATTAAATCCTGTTTATACAGGCTTGCTATATATGATACCAAGAAATAAAAAAAATCAATCTTCTATACCCGCTAAAGCTATAGTAGAAGGATTTAATACTTTTTTGTTAGACTATACTGCATTTAATGAAACCACCAATATTGATGGTTTTATTAATAGACATATATTTGAATTAATTTATTGCTATATCTATAAGTTACAAATAGGTAAAAAAGATTTAACCCCACATTTCATATTTAAAAAGAAACTTAAATGTAGTTGTGGAAAAAAATTATATATTATTGAGCCTGGAATATTATCTTGCAATAATAAGAAATGTCATAAATATCATAAAGATACTGTCTTAGAATTAGTTTTATCAAGCATTATTGATGAGATTCTTCTAGATGGTAAAAATATATTTAATAAATTTATTGAAGAATTAAATTTAAACATTTCTAGACTAAATAAAAAATTAAATTATTTTAGGAAAAGAAATGATGAATTAACAGACAAATATATACTTAACCCTGATGAATTTATAGAAGCATCTATTTATGATAATACTCAATCTATAGAAAAAATATTAAATTTAATTGCTAATCATGAATGTAAAAAAGCTCTTATTGAAGACTTAAAAGAACCTGTATTGAATACTGAAAATCTATCACTAAGCATAGGTGAAAAAAGGCAAGAACTTAAAAGATTATTAATCTTTAATATTTTAAATAACGAAGATACCTATAGTAGCCTGCTTAATGGACTTATCAAGGAAGTGATAATATCATATGATAATAAATCAGCATTACTCTCAGGAAGTATCCAGTACGAAGTTACAACAAAAAACAATAGCTGTATATGTGCGTGTATCAACTGATGAGCAAGATGGAAATAATTCTAAGCCAAATCAATTAAAAGTTATAAACACTTATATATCTTCTAATTTTAATAACTTTAATGTAAAAACTATAATTTATGATGAAACGATGAGTGCATCAATTCCCATACAACATAATAAAAATAATGAGGACTATCCTGAAAAATACGACTTTAGGCAATTACTTAATAGACCTGAGTTAATTAGAATGTTAAGCGATGCTGAACTAAACAAATTTACTGATATATGTGTTTATTCTCATGATAGACTTTCTCGTGATGAATTTCAAACATTTATAATTCTAACTACTCTAAAACTATTTAAAGTTAAAATACATTATTGTTGCCCTACTGAACAAAGTACTAATAGCCCAGAAAAAGGTAGTAAATTTTTAGATTATATGTTTTCTTGTTTTGCTAATATAGAAGCTTTTAAAATATCTACTAGAGTAACTGAAGGTTGTGAAATTAATGCTAGAAATGGTATTTGGGGAGGTGGAAAGCCTCCATTTGGATATACATTACAACAAATACCTAATACCAAGAAGAAAAATAAAAGCCAAAGTAAATTAAAAGTTTGTTATCAAGAAGCTTTTATTGTTAATAAAATATTTTATTTATATACGACAGGATATATTCCCAGTGAGATAATTGCGGAAATCAAAAATCTAAAACTTAACTCTATTTACTCACGTAAGTGGTCTACTGATGCCATTCTAAGTATCTTAAGAAATCCAGTATACAAAGGATTTCAAGCTTATAATAAACGTGGAGGGAAAAGAAAGCCTAATAGAAATTCTGAAGATAAATTTATATATGCTGATTATAATGAAGATTGGGCTATAATTTCTCAAGATATATGGGATAAAGCTAAACAAATTAGATTACAAAGAGAAGCATCAACTACAATTCACAGCACTAACTTTCTATTAAGAGATGTTTTAAAATGTGAACATTGCAATACTGTATTAGAAACTAAAAATAATGGTAATGCAACTGGAAATGTATACTTTTGTCCAAATGAAGCTTGTAAAAAGATAAAGCCTTTAAAGGCTGATATATTGCATAATTCATTCTTTAAATTGTTAGATATTGATATTACTGAATTAATTAATTCTAATAAAAATAAATATAATGAGTTATTTGATAATTATGTTAACCTCTTCACTGCCAAAAATAAATCTATAAAAACAGAAATTGATATAATAAATAACTCTCTTAATGAAAAAAATTTATTATATAACCAAGGTATTGAAAAATTGAAGTATTTTAATGCTCAAAATCTCCAAATCAAAACAAAAAATGCTTTTTTAATTACAGCTATTAATAATAGACTTATGACACTTAAATCTGATATAGAAATCCTAAAAAGTGAATTAGATGTAAAGCAAAAAAATGCTGATAGTGTACTTATTGATAAAACTTCTTTTGCGAATAAACTTCTATCATTTAATAATTTAATATTAGACCTTGATGATAGTCTACAATCTAGAAGATTATTCAGAATATTACTTCTAGATACATTTGATTCTCTTTACATTAATGAGAATTTAGAAATAACAATAGTTTTAAAATAATTTGCTATTTTTTGCTTCACCACTGCATATACTTTATTGATAGTATTTGTATTCTGGGGGGAAACATGGCAAATCAATATCCAAAAGTAAATCTTTTTATCGAAAACACAGATAACTATGATGAAGATATTTTATCGAAATTTCTTACTTTATCTGTTGCTAATCAAATAATAACAACACTTCCTAATGATAAAGAACTATTGAATTATTTTATTGAGGAAGTGAAAAAAGAGTTATAACTGTGGGGGTGATACTCTTGTGAGTAAGGCGGCAATTTATGCTAGAAAATCTAAAGCTACTGAAAAGGGTGCTTCAGTTGAAAACCAAATTAATAAATGTAAAGCCCACTTAAATAATCTCGATATAACTGATGTTTTAATTTATAAAGATGATGGCTTTTCTGGTAAAGATACTGATAGACCTGCATTTATTCAAATGATGAAAGATGCTAAAAATAAAAAATTTACAACATTAATTTGTTATAAATTTGACCGTGTAAGTAGAAATGTATCAGATTTCTCAAATCTAGTTGATGAACTTACTGAGCTAGGTATTTCATTTATTTCATTAAGTGAGCAATTTGATACCTCTACTCCAATAGGTAAAGCTATGATGAACATTTGCAGTGTATTTAGTCAGCTCGAACGAGAAACTACTTGCTTAAGAGTTACTGATAATATGTATGCATTAGCTGAAAGTGGATATTGGCTAGGAGGTGAATGCCCTACTGGATATAAAAACAAGAGGGTCTTCTATACAGATTCATCAGGTAAACAAAAAAGTTATTCAGTGCTTGAACCAATAGCTGAGGAAGTTAAATTAGTTAAATTAATTTTTGAAAAATATTTATCCTTTGGAAGCTTAAGCAAACTTGAAAAATATATGTTATCAAATAACATTAAGACCAAAAGGAATAAAGATTTTAGTAAAACATCATTAAGCTCTATCTTAAGAAATCCTGCTTATGTTAAAGCTGATAAAAATGTATTTAAATACTTTAAATCCTTAAAAATAAATACTTTTGGTAATCCTGATGATTTACATGGAGTTCTTATCTATAAAAAACATAAAGGTAAAAAAGGTAAAACACATGATATATCTGAATGGATATACTCAATCTCATCACACGAAGGAATAATAGCTGCTGAAGATTGGCTTAATGTTCAAAAGATGCTTGATTCAAATAAATCTAGAGCTCCTGCTCTAGGATGTAGTAACACAGCTTTACTATCTGGCTTAGTTACTTGTGCTAAATGTAATAAACCTATGAGAGTTGCTTATGGTACTAAAATTCCTAATTCAAATAATAAGAGATTTTATTACATGTGTACCTTAAAGCATAACTCTGGCAAAACTAGATGTGATTCTAGAAATGTTAATGGAATAGATTTAGATACTATTGTAATAAATAAAATAAAAGAGTTATCTACAAATAAGAAAATTCTTTTAAATGAATTACTAGCTCATAGTAAATCTATAGATTCATCTTTTGAAAACTCATATTATGATTCTATAAATAAAGAAATAGAATCAAATAATGTAAGCATAAATAACTTATTAAGCAATATAGCTTTAACAACTGATGAGGATATAGTAAAAATATTTTTAGAGAAAATATCTGCACTTAAAGAAAAAAATAAAGAGCTCAATGCTAAACTTACTGAACTAAATTATGAAATTGCTTCACATAAAAAACTTTTAAATAATAGCACTAAATTAATTGAGCGTTTAAAAAACATTTCCAAATATATAGACACAGCTACTAATGAAGAAAAGAAAAAACTTATTTCTAGTATTATTGAAAGAGTCTATGTAAATGGAGATACAGGTGCAGTTAATATAAAATTTAAGCAACCTGATAATTAAATCAGATTGCTAATACAAAATACACAGGAGGCTAAAAATGTATACCAATGATAACAATTTAGAAACTTTAGCATCGCAATTTAGTGATAAGAGCATCTGCCCTAAAAACAAACATACCTGAATTCCATAGATAAGTTCCTTTTAATAAAAAATCCTTAGCTACTTCCATATTAGGTTTCTCAGTAAACCTTGCAATCTTATATGCTTGAGATGCAGATGCTATTCGTTCCCCCATTTCAATATATCCATAACCAGTTTCAGGCCTAGTTGGAGTAATGCCTATTGTAACTATTCCTCTACGTCTATTAGCTATTTCAATAGCTTCTGATAGTGTATCTAAATAATCCTTTTGACCTTCAATGTGATGATCAGAAGGTAAAACTACCATTACAGCATCATTATCTTTTTTCAATAACTTAATGGCTGATAATCCTATACAAGTAGCAGTTTCTTTATTTGCTGGTTCAGTAAATATATTTTCAGAATTAACATCTGATAACTCATCTCTTATTTTTTCTACATAATCCCTATTAGTTACCACATAAATATTATCCTTCTTAATTAAAGGAGTAATTCTTTCAACTGTATTTACTAAAAAACTTTTATTATTAATAACCTTTAAAAATTGCTTAGGTTGATCTGCTCTTGATAAAGGATATAACCTTGTACCTTTTCCTCCAGCTAAAATTAGCGCGTATATCACAAAATTCCACTCCACGTAGTACTATGTTTTATTATATGAGTGCCTTTTGTCAATTGTGAAATTATATTATTATTTCATTACTTTCCTTAAAATATTTATTTTTTCTTTATAAGGTGCAAATCTTATATTAAATTCTACAAATGTTCCTCTTTCCATTACTGACCTTTTATGAGTAAAAGCATCAAAACTAGCCTTGCCATGATAACTACCAATTCCACTATTTCCTACTCCACCAAAGGGTAGATTTCCATTGGCAACATGAATTACAGTATCATTTATAGTAACCCCTCCAGATGTAGTGCATCTTAAAATATTATTTATACTCTTTTTATTTTCCGAAAAATAATATAATGCTAAAGGTTTTTCTCTATTATTAATAAAATTTATTATATCATGTATATTATCAAATTCTATTACTGGTAATATAGGTCCAAATACCTCTTCAGTCATAACACTAGAATTAACATCTACATTAGTTAAAATAGTAGGCTCCATATATAATTCAGTACTATCAATATTACCACCATAATATATATGTCCATCATTAAGATATTCCTTTAATCTATTTAATGAATCACTATTAACTACTCTAGGATAATCTGAACTATTTTTAACATCTGTTCCAAATTGCTTATGAATTTCTCCAACAATTAATTTTAGAAATTTATCTTTAATACTTCTATGAACACATAGATAATCTGGTGCTACACAGGTTTGACCTACATTCAAAAACTTTCCCCAAACTATTCTTTTTGCTGCAAGTTCTAATTTTGCATCTTTATCAACTATACAAGGGCTCTTTCCACCTAATTCTAATGTTATAGGTATTAAGTTTTTAGCTGCTTTTTCCATAACTATTTTTCCTACCTTAACACTACCAGTAAAAAATATATAGTCAAATGGAAGATCTAATAGATATGATACTGCTTCTTTTCCTTCTAATGGATTAACTACTTTCAAGTACTCTTCTTGAAAATTTTCATTAATCATTTCTTCTAATAGTAATGATATATTTTTCGTATTTTCTGATGGCTTTATTATAGCTGTATTACCTGCAGAAATAGCTCCAATTAAGGGAGCTATTACTAATTGAAATGGATAGTTAAAAGGCCCTATAATTAATGTTACCCCATAAGGCTCCTTATATATATAGCTCTTAGAAGGATAATATATTATCGATGACTTTCTTTTTTCTATCTTTGCCCATTTTTTAATATTTTTTATGTGCATATTAATTTCATCATATACAATTCCAACTTCAGTTGCATAGCTTTCAAAATTAGATTTTCCTAAATCCTTTTTTAATGCTTCTAAAATTTTATCTTCATTTACTTTAATTACTTGTTTTAGCTTTCTTAAGATCTCTATTCTAAAATTAATATCATTTGTTTCTCCTGAATTAAAAAACTCCTTTTGCCCATTAAATACTGATTTTATATCATTCATTTATTAACCCTCTTATTTGAAAATTTTTATTATATTTTACCATACTTAAAATTTCCTTCAAGAAGATTATTAGGAATAATGAATTCTGATATTCCTGAAGCATATGGCGCTATTTCATACAATCCAAAATAAATTACAAGTGTATTGTTTTTTATATAGAAGTTTTGATTATCTCCTATTCCATTAAATCCATCCTTACCAGTAAAATATCTATCAGGATCTTTGCTTATTTGCCTATTTATTTCTTCATTAATTACATCCTTATAATTGTAGTTATCTTTAAAAATATCTTTTAATTTGATCTCATTACCACTTGATTTTTCTATATTATAAGCAATTCTATTTGTTATACCATGGGCTCCACCTGAAAATTGATAATAATCTATATAAAAACTAATAATATCTGAATTATTAGTAAGCTTATATCTAGCATATAATTGATATGTCATTAAAGGTTCTGGCTTATCTTTAAAGTATTCATCTGCAATTTGTTTAACTTCATTAATCCAATCTTCTGTCCACTTTGTAATCTTATTATTAATTGTCTCTTCTTGTTTTTTATTACTCATATCTGCTACTTGTGGAACAATTACATTAATATCTAAATAATTATTTTTAGATTTATATATTTTATCCACAACTTTTATATTGGAATTATCTTCATTTAATTCACCACTTTTCAACATAGCCTGTGGATAACTATCAATACTTATTAACAACATTAATATTACTAAAAACCACATTTTTAGCCATTTCATAAAGTATCCCTCCTTTATATTCGCTAAATTTTACACTTATTTTATTATTATCTACAATAATGTTTATAATTATTAACTCATATATCAACATTTTTTTAACAAGTTATCCACAACCTCCTGTGGATTATGTGTGTAACCTCTAGTTTTTGTTAATTTTATAAATATATTTCATATTTAAACTTTATTTCATATTAATTTTATCCACAGCCTATATATAGTATTAATAAAATGTCCTAAATCTAAACATTAAATAAAAAAATAAACCATAACATAATAATAAAATAAAATTTCATTACTATATTATGGTTAAAATTTATCTAACTTAAATTATATTCGATTTATTTTAAGCTAATTTAAATATTATTCTTCATCAACTTCCTTTGTTTTTCCTGATGTTGATATTAAATTATTTAATCCTTTTAACTCTTTATAAGTTAAATCTCTCCATTCACCAATTCTTAAGTCCCCTAAGTTTATATTCATTATTCTAATTCTTTTTAACTTTACAACTTCATACCCTAAAGCTTCACACATTCTTCTTATTTGCCTATTTAATCCTTGAGTTAATATTATTCTAAATGTGTTATTACCTTCTTTTTTAACATAGCATTTTTTAGTAACTTGCCCTAAAATTCTAATTCCATTACTCATTCTTTGTATAAATTCTTCATTAATAGGCTTATTAACAGTTACTATATATTCCTTTTCATGATTATTTCCTGCCCTTAATATTTTATTAACTATATCTCCATCATTAGTCATTAATATTAAGCCTTGAGAATCCTTATCTAATCTACCTATTGGAAATATTCTTTTTTTATGATTTACAAAATCAACTATATTACCTTTAACTTTATGCTCTGTTGTACAAGTTATTCCTACAGGTTTATTTAAAACTATGTAAACTAAATCTTCATCTTTAGATATTAATTTACCATTTACTTTAACTTTTTGACCCTTTGATACTTTAGTTCCCATTGTAGCTTTAACACCATCAATAGTAACCAATCCACTTTCTATTAATTTATCTGCCTCTCTTCTTGAACAAAAGCCTGACTCACTTATATATTTATTTAACCTAATCGTATCTCCTCTATCATTATGAACAATTACATTTTTCTTTTTTATAGACCTTTGTTGCATATTTACCTTCCTTTGTTTCTATTAATTTAAAATTATAAATTAAACTTTTAACTACTTCAAATTTTACCTAATTTAATTTATGTTCAGACCCAGCATTATTTAATCTTACTTTTAAATCTTTTTTATAAACAAAATCTGCTGTTTCTTCTAAGCTATTATATTTTAAAGCTTTCCCAGTAATTGTTATAACTATTCCTGAACTCTTTACCATTTCATTTTCACTAGCATATTCTATTATCTTACATATAGCTTCATCAATGTTATTATCTAATACACTAGTTTCAGCAATTAATGTCTTTCCTTTTTCAGTAGATGAGCTAACATGTAAAACCCTATTAAATCCATTTATTTCCAATCTAATTTGTGAAGTAGTTTCTACTACTACAGTACTGACAACCCCATTATATTTATATATTATAGAGAAAACAAAAATTAATGCAAAAATAGATATAATAGATGCATATAATTTATAATCCTTTAGACTCTTTTTCTCTACAGATTTTATTTCTTCTCCCTTAAAACAAGATTCTTTCAGTTTAAGTTTCTTAAATTCACCTAAGGATGTCATAACAATTGCATTTTTTTTGCTATTATCTAAGACTACTCCATCAAACCCCATTTTTTCTTCATATTCTATTATATCTTTTCCTAAATCTTCTTCCGTATTTTCAACTATTTGAATGTAATCTTGTAAACTTTTATAATTGGGATTTCCTAATATTAATGTATATACAATTATATACTCCTTATATTTATTAATATATTTTAAATCTACCTTTGTTGCCTTATGTATTGCATCTACTGGAATATTCTCTTCTTTTATAAATTTATCATATAATTCAATATTATTAATTATAAACATTGCTATATTTAGTAACTGATTTCTTATCGAATAACTTACATTATCTTTAACTAAATCTCTAACTAAAACTTTATATTTTAATAGTTCTGAAGTAAGCATTATTATCTGCTGATTTCTATCTTCTATTATTTCATCATTAATTAATATTAATGGTTTTATTGAAGAAAATCTGTATTTATTTTTATGAAACTTGTCCATTCTTCCCTCCAACAATTACAAATCTTCTCTTTCTATTAATTTTCCTGTTACTATTACCCTTCGTTTAGAGCCTATAGTACATGTTATTAAAGTCATTTTCTCATAATCTGCCTCATCCAAAACTTCAACTTGGTCAGGATCAACTATAAAACTACTATCTACTTCATAAGTATATCTTCCATTTTTAGTTGTAACAATAACTTTATCTCCAACCTTAACTTTATACAAGTTTATAAATGCATCTGTAAAATCTGAAACTCTATGTCCAGCTACTGCGAAATTTCCAACCTCTCCTGGCATCGCTGAATCTGGAAATCTTCCTAAAAAATATTTAATTACATCTTCTGTAATTCCATCAACAACTGGTTGTTTTAATTTAATTGATGGTATTTCCATTATAGCTACCGGAGTATACCCATTTATTGCTTCTAAACTTACTGGTTCACTAGTTTCTTCATTTTTAGCGTCTGCTATTTGACTTTCAAATGCTTCTAATAGCTCATTTTGCTTGTGCGATGTTACTATTTTTTTATAAGCAACATTTGCTATTATTCCAACACCTATAAGTATTAATACAATTCCAAATACTCTTCTAAACTTTCCCACTCATTTCACCCCTAAATTAATAATATTTTTCTATTTTTGTACATATATAATTTTTTCTACATATATTATAACATAAAGCATTAAAAAAACATTAATACATTTTAATATAAGTTATATGGGGGAGTTTATGAAATATAATAAAGATAATGTGATTTACATCGATTTCATATTCAAAAGAAAAAGGATTAATTCTAAAGTCGTTTTATTTTTTTATAAGCTTTACTCAAAGCTAACCACTATATTACCAAATAAAATAAAATTATCCAGTAACAAGAAGACATCTTTATATAACAATAGAAAAACTTCCAACTATTAATTATAAATATCCCATTTTTATTATATTCATATTTCAATCTTGTGATAAAATATATTTAAAAAAGTTTACGAGGTGATTTAATGAGAATAGGAATGGGATATGATGTACATAAATTAGTCGAAGAAAGAGATTTGATTCTAGGCGGAGTTAAAATTCCTTATGAACTTGGTTTATTAGGTCATTCAGATGCTGATGTATTAGTGCATGCAATAATGGATGCTTTACTTGGAGCATCTGCCTTAGGGGATATCGGCAAGCATTTTCCAGATACAGATTCTAAATATAAAGGAATATCTAGTATTGAATTATTAAAACATGTAGGTAATCTATTAAATAAACATAATTATAAAATTGGAAACATAGATGCAACAATAATTGCTCAAAAACCTAAAATGGCTCCACATATACCTACAATGAGAGAAAATATTGCATCTGCTCTAAATATAACATTAGACCAAATAAATGTTAAAGCAACTACAGAGGAAGGCCTTGGTTTTACTGGAGAAGGTCTTGGAATTTCTTCTCAAGCTATTTGCCTACTTTTCAATTAATAACTTAACTTTTCTAATAAAAAATTAAGAGTTGCTTTCAGCAACTCTTAATTTTTAAACTACTTTTTCTTCTTTAAGTGAAACACTTTTATTACCTTTTCTATGATACCAAACTATCGCTATAATAGCTGAAATACCCATTAAATATGGATAAAATAAATACTTCATTATTGCAAAAGGTGAAAGAGCTGCTAATCCTGCTGCAGATATAAGCTGTGCTCCATATGGTATGATTCCTTGAAATACACATGCAAACATATCCATAATACCTGCAACTCTCTTAGGCTCAAGCCCAACTTCATCTGATATATCTTTTGCTATAGGACCCACTGTAACTATTGCAACTGTATTGTTAGCTGTGCAAATATCTACTAAACTTACTAAAGCTGCAATTCCAAGCTCTGCTCCCATTTTACTCTTAAATCCTTTTAATCCTTTATTTATTATAAAATCAATTCCACCATTATATTTTATTATTTCTATAGTTCCTGAAATTAAAATTGATATTATTATAAGTTCACTCATTCCTCCAATACCAGTAGCTATTGCTCCAAAAAATCCTAATAAATCAAAACTTCCTCCAATGAATCCTATAACTCCTGCTATTAATATTCCACCTAATAAAACTACAATAACATTTAAACCAACTAATGCTCCAACTATAACTGCTATATAAGGAACTATTTTAATTAAACTATAATCCAATGCTTCAACGCTAGTTATTGATCCACCTTTTGATATTAATACAAATATAAATGCTGTGATGATAGCTGCTGGTAATACTATCTTAAAGTTCATTTTAAACTTCTCTTTCATTTCACATCCTTGAGTTCTAGTTGCTGCAATAGTTGTATCAGAAATCATAGATAGATTATCACCAAACATAGATCCACAAACTACTGCTGAAACAGCAATAGCTGTAAGTATTCCTGTTTTTTCAGCAACTCCAACTGCAATTGGAACTAGCGCAACTATTGTTCCCATTGATGTTCCAACCGATAATGATATAAAGCAAGAAATTACAAATATACCTGCAATCATTATATTGCTCGGAAGTATAGATAAACCTAAATTTACAGTTGAATCAACGGCACCCATTGATTTTGCAACTTCTGCAAAAGCTCCTGCCAGTATAAATATTAATATCATCAAAATAATATTAGTATTTCCGGCTCCCTTACAGAATATCTCTACTTTCTCATCAAAATTTACTTTTCTATTCATTACTAGCGCCACTAATGTTGCTGCTAAAAATGGAACTATTATCGAAACTGTATAAAAATCTTTAGCTAATAAAGCTGATCCTATATAAACAATTATAAATACAAGTAACGGTAATAATGCCCATACATTTCCTCTCTTGTTCATTATTAATTCCTCCTACATTAATTTTTAAAACAAAAAAGCTTCTGAGAAACTCAGAAGCATAACTACTAAAACTACATATATTTCTCTCATCTATCAGGATTTAGCACCACGTTCTACTAGTGGCAAGTAACAAATTCCAAGTAACAAGCTAAAATTTAATAACTTGTCACTTATCACTTGTCCCTTGTCACTTACGACAGGTTGCTGGGCTTCATAGGGCCAGTCCCTCCACCACTCTTGATAAGTTCTTTTTCAATTTTCATTAATAAGATTATCAAATTAATAAATTAATGTCAACTAAAAAATTTTTACTATAATATTTTATTGTAAAATTTTATGATTTATTAAATATAAATTTTAAAAATTTATTTATAAACCAAAATCTACTTCGCGGACTATGTGTTTCTGCTACTTTTTAAATTTATCCACAATTCTTTAGTAAATATAATTTCCTAAAGAATAAAAAAAGGAAGTAACTTAATTACTTCCTTTTAATGGTGCGCCATCACGGGTTCGAACCGGGGACACCCTGATTAAGAGTCAGGTGCTCTACCAACTGAGCTAATAGCGCATAAAAATTTAAATGGAGCGGGTAGTGGGAATCGAACCCACCTTTCCAGCTTGGAAGGCTGGAGTATTACCGATATACGATACCCGCATATTCTTGACAGTAATAATTATAATAAATACTAATTATACTGTCAAGTTTTTTTATATTACTTCAGTAAGATTTTTTTGCAATATATTTCTAAATTTTTCTCCAGCCTGTTTATTAGTAGTAGCATTTTTACATAAGTCTAACCATTCTGTTATATCTTCAGTATTTTCTTTTCTAAACAATTCCTCACTATTTGACATATAACTTGAATCTAGCACAAATCTTCCTAGCTCTTCAGGTTTTTCAAAAATTTTAAAATATAAAAATTCACTACTATCCCCATACCAAGTTCTATTAAAATCTCTTACAAATTTCTTTAGTTCTGGCATTAATTTATTCTTAGGTAAATCCCAACACTTCTTAATTATAGTAACTTGCTGTTTCATCTTTTTGGCTTCTTCTTTAGTAATTTTTTTAGTTCTTTCTCCATCACTTATTACTTGTTCTACAGTATTTATTGGAACTCTCGGTACAGATCCATCCTTAGAATTAATCCATATATAAAAAGCTTCAGGTAAAAAAGAGTATTGAATATATCCTATCAAAGCTTTAACATCTGGTAGATAACCCCAAATATTATTTAATCCATTCTGCCTGCAGAAAATCAATGTGTGAATATAAAGGCTTTTATCTGTAGGCATCCTATTCATAAGCATGTGCCCTCTAATAGTTTTATTCTCACTAATTAACTCCTTCCAATACTCAAAAGAATTATAATTGTGCCTCACACTATCACCTTCTTCATAATTTTTAATATAATATATTATATATTAATACTAACATTTTATACTAAAACTAATCAATAGTAATGATCTTAAAGTTCTATAAATTTGATATTTCACACTATTTATATTATAATATAATAAAAGGATTAAAGGGGGCAATCTATTGTACAATTGTGAGATATGTGGCAATAAAGCGGATATTCATCATATAATTCATAGAAGTGAAGGTGGTTTTGACATTGAGATAAACTACAAATATTTATGTGCTTTGCATCATAGAGGTAAAAATGGTCCGCATCAAAATCAATTCATTGATCTTCAATATAAAGTTGATATGCAAACTAAATTGTACAGCATTCTGCCAAAAAATTATTATTCTCCAAAAGAAATATCACAAATTTTAGGTATTCATAATAACTCCTTAAAGAGGCTATTAAAAAACCTTAAAAGATATAAAGAAGGATATAAAAAAGAGGATATAATATTTACTTTAATGGGTTGTGTCAGATATACTGTAGATACTTTAGAGGAACTTGCTTTAGATTTATTAATAGATGCTCTTTAATATTAAAATTCTGAAATTATAGTAGTATGTAATAAGTTTTCTTATTTATACTACTTTTTTTGATTTAACATTTTTAAATTATATATAATAGATTGTTGCTATTTTTTAATTCATTCAAAAAATTTATTTTATTAGTGTAATATAAAAAAACAAAAAAGCTGTGAAAAACACAGCTTCAATTTGGAGCGGGTAGTGGGAATCGAACCCACCTTTCCAGCTTGGAAGGCTGGAGTATTACCGATATACGATACCCGCATATTTATTTAATTAAGTTCCTTTGGACAATTAAGATTATATTACTATTCACAGAACTTGTCAATATATTTTTTAAAATTTATATATTTTTTTCTTTTAACATAGAAATATAAGGCTCAACTCCATGATATCTTTATTTTAAAGATTATAATCTCCCATTGAGCCATCTTCATAACTAGTACAAACAGATTAAATCTGATATATTTTTATATTTTCATATTAATTTGTATAAAAGCTTCTTCAGAAGGTTTTCTGAATTCGTAAGTATTTCTCCTCTCCTTATCCCCTATTATAAATAATCTTCTATCACTTATTATCGTAAATCTATTAAAAAATGCTTCTCCATTATTTCTCCAATATCTTAATACCCAATGATTGGACCTACTTGAAAAGTATTGAAGCCAATCATAAGAAGAAAATTCTAAAGAACTATAATCATACATAAGACTCACTCCTTAAACTTTATTTATAAAATATATGTTACTTTACTTAATAATATGACTTGTTAAGTAAAATATTTTATCTTACAATTTGTTGACATTACAAAATTAGATAATTATAATTATTGGTAAGTAAAATTCTAAATTATTTTAATTCGATGAAGAGACGAGTAAATTAAACCTTCATTTTCAGAGAGAAAATACACTAGCTGAAAGTATTTTTAAATGAAATTAATTGAAGACTACCTCTGAGAGACTCTAATCAAGTCCGTTACATCACGTTACGATGCTTACTTAAGTGGTCTATTTTAGACAATTAAGGGTGGAACCGCGGGAATTATAATGCTCTCGTCCCTTTTCTATACTATTTTGTATAAGAAAAGCGACGAAGAGCTTTTTTTATACAGTAAATTAATACTATGATATTTAAGGTAAAGCAATTTCATTTAGAGTTAATTTAAAAACAGCTACACAACTACTTTAATTCTTTTTATTACTGCTTAGCTCTTAAATATTATAAAAATAAACTCATCCTCATATTAATTGGATGAGTAAGCTCAATTAACAAAATCACAGATTTTGAATTTTATTTATAATGAAGGGAGATATAAAAATGATAAAAATCACTTTAAAAGATGGATCAATTAAAGAAGTTGAAAATGGATCATCAGTTTTAGACGTTGCTAAAGCTATAAGCGAAGGTTTAGCAAGAGTTGCTCAATGTGGAATAGTTAATGATAAGGTTGTTGATTTAAGAACAACTTTAAATGCAGATTGTGAATTAGAAATTTGCACTTTCGATTCTCAAGAAGGAAAAGATGCAGTAAGACACAGTATTTCTCATGTACTTGCAGCTGCAGTTAAAAGATTATTCCCAGAAGCTAAAATTGCTATTGGACCTGCAATTGCTAATGGATTCTACTATGATTTTGATGTAGAAAAACCTTTCTCTTCTGAAGATTTAGTAAAAATCGAAGCTGAAATGAAAAAAATAATAAAGGAAAACCCTCAAATTGAAAGATTTGAACTTCCTAGAAATGAAGCTTTAGAGCTTATGAAAGATGAGCCTTATAAGGTTGAATTAATAAATGACCTTCCAGAAGATGAAATTATTTCATTCTATAAAATAGGTGATTTCACTGACCTTTGTGCAGGACCTCATGTATTATCGTTAAAGAACATTAAGGCTATTAAGCTTATAAGAAGTGCTGGTGCTTACTGGAAAGGTGACGAAAAAAACAAAATGCTTTCTAGAATATATGGAACTGCATTCTTAAAGAAGGCTGATTTAGATGCTCATTTAGAAGCTTTAGAAGAAGCTAAAAAAAGAGATCATAACAAATTAGGTAGAGAACTTGGAATCTTTACTACTGACGAAAAAGTAGGTCAAGGTCTTCCTCTATTCATGCCTAAAGGAGCTAAGTTATTCCAAACTCTTCAAAGATGGATTGAAGATGAAGAAGAAAAGAGAGGTTACGTTTTAACTAAGACTCCATTTATGTCTAAGAATGACTTATTCGTAGCTTCTGGTCACTGGAGCCACTATAAAGATGGTATGTTTGTATTAGGTGATGAAGAAAAAGATGCTGAAGTTATGGCTTTAAGACCAATGACTTGCCCATTCCAATTCACTGTTTACAATGCAGAACAACACAGTTATAGAGATCTTCCAATAAGATACGCAGAAACTTCTACTTTATTTAGAAAAGAAGCTTCAGGTGAAATGCACGGTCTTACTAGAGTTAGACAATTCACTTTATCAGAAGGTCATATAATCTGTACTCCAGAACAATTAGAAGATGAATTTAAAGAAGTTGTTGACTTAATAAATTACGTTATGGAAACTTTAGGAATTTCTAAGGATATATCTTACAGATTCTCTAAATGGGATCCAACAGATACTGAAAAATATATAAATAACCCAGAGGCTTGGGAAGCTACTCAAAACCAAATGAGAACTATATTAGATCACTTAGGAATTGATTATGTTGAAGCTGAAGGTGAAGCTGCATTCTATGGACCAAAACTTGATATTCAATCTAAGAACGTTCATGGAAAAGAAGATACAATAATCACTGTTCAAATTGACTTTGCTTTAGGTGAAAGACTTGGTATGACTTATATTGATAAAGATGGCGAAAAGAAAATACCATTTGTTATTCATAGATCATCAATTGGATGTTATGAAAGAACTATAGCAACTTTAATTGAAAAATATGCTGGTGCTTTCCCAACTTGGATGTCTCCAGTTCAAGCTAAAGTTCTTCCATTATCAGATAAATATGCTGATTATGCTAATGAAGTAGTTAAAACTTTAAGAAAAAATGGTGTTAGAGTTGAAGCTGACCACAGAGTTGAAAAAATTGGTTACAAAATTAGAGAAGCTAGACTTGAAAGAGTTCCTTATATCTTAGTTGTGGGTGAAAAGGAAGCTGCTAACAATGAAGTTTCTGTAAGAAGCAGAAAGAATGATGATGAAGGAGCAGTTGCTTTAGATGCATTTGTTTCTAGAATCACTTCTGAAATAGCTAATAAAGAAAGATAATTTTATTAAACATGATAAACAAATTTGTTTATCATGTTTTTTGTTATAAACAATAAAAATAAAGAAAAGACTAATGTAATCTGCACATCACATTAGTCTTTTTCTTTTCACACAACTTATTTAAATTCAACATGGGCTTATAAATAATACAAGATATAATTTTTAGAGAAAATTTCTTCCTTAAAGGAAAGATGATTTTAACTAGTTTTTAGAATAATACTCTACAACTAAAACTTCATTAATTTCTATTGGAACTTCAGTTCTTTGAGGAAGCCTTTCTAAAACTCCAGAGAAATTAGCTTCATTTTTACTTAAGTATGGTAAAACATTAAGTATGTTTGATTCAAAGTTTTCTTTGAACATAACATTCTTTTGAGATTTTTCTCTTAACTTAATTTCATCTCCAACTGAAACGTTGAATGATGGAATATCAACTTTTTTACCATTAACTAAAATATGACCATGAACAACCATTTGTCTTGCTTGTCTTATTGAGTTTGCAAAACCTAATCTATAAACTAAATTATCTAATCTGCATTCTAATAAGTTAATTAAAGCATGACCTGTTAATTCTTTTGATTTAGATGCTTTTTCAAAGTAGTTAGCAAATTGCTTTTCCATAACTCCGTAATAAGCTCTTAATCTTTGCTTTTCTAATAATTGAGTACCATAGTCAGAAAGTTTTTTATCATTTCTTGCTGTACCTTTGGCTGCTCTCTTCATCGCTTTTGGATGTCCACAAACATTTAAGCCTAATCGTCTGCACTGCTTAAATCTTGGCCCCATCATCTTTGCCATACAATCATCTCCTTAAATTATTTCTAAGCCTAAATAAAATATAACATATAATTTTCACTTTGTAAATGATAATAATTATCATTATCGAATTTTATTTTTGTATTTATACGATTTTTATCCAACAAAAAAGAGATTATATTTTGCATTTATACAATCTCTTCATTTATCTTACCTATTAGGCAACTATTAATTTCTTTGCTTCTTCATAGTTATCTTGATTTTTTAACTTATCAATAAACATCTCTACATACGCTTCTGAAGTACATTCAATAAAAATTGCAACTTCCCCATTTATACTTTTATCTATAATCTTTATATTATTAAAATTTTCCCTACATTCATTTATTGCTTCGTCTATATTTAACGTCTTTATTCTTAATATACAATTACATGTTTTACTTGCAAATTTTATTACATTTGCTTCTTCTTTATTAAAACTATCAAAATCAGTAAATCTATTATTTATAATATCATTTAAATCACTATAAACAGCGCTTCCTGTAGGTAATTTTCCAGCCCCCTTACCTACAAATAATAATTCCCCTATTTCATCTCCATCTAAAATTACTGCATTAACTTCATTATCAATCTTAGCTAATATACTTTGTTCATCTACCAATATAGGTTTTACAGACGTATATATTCCACTTTTGCATTTAAATGATTCTGCAACAAGTTTGATTTTACAATTTAACTTATTAGCATATTTAAAGTCATTTTCATCTATATCAGTAATTCCTTCTATTGATATATCATTCCACTGAAATTTTTTATTAAAAGCTAAACTTGATAGTATTGCAAGTTTTCTAGCTGAATCATAACCCTTAACATCTGATTCTGGATTAGCTTCTGCAAACCCAAGTTCTTGTGCTTCCTTAAGAGCTTCTTCATAAGACAAACTTTCTCTATCCATCTTTGTTAATATAAAGTTAGTTGTTCCATTTAATATTGCCTTTATACTACTTATACCATTTCCATAAAGACTTTCTGTTAATGGTTTTATTATAGGAATTCCACCTGCAACTGCTGCCTCAAATTTTAAAGAAACCTTATTTTTCTTGGCTAATTGAAATAACTCATGACCAAATGTAGCTATCAAGTCTTTATTTGCTGTAACTACATGTTTCTTTAATGATAATGCATTTTTAACATAATCATAAGCCGGATTAATACCACCCATTACTTCTATTACAACATCACTTTCTGCTGAAAAAAACTCTTCTACACTAGTAGTAATAACCTCTATATGACTTGAATCAATATATTTATCCTTATCCCTTACCAAAATACTTGTTATAACTATCTCATTTCTTCTGTGGTTTTCCCTATTTTTATCTATTAATTCAATAAGTCCACTACCTACTACTCCATATCCCATAATAGCTATCTTAGTCATTATTATTCCTCCTCCCATTTCTTATATAGCTTTTAAAGCTTTATTAATATCATTAATTAAATCTTTTGTATCCTCTATTCCTACAGAAAGTCTTAATAAATCTGATGTAACACCACTTGCTAATAATTCTTCTTCATTTAGTTGGCTATGACTTGTAGTTGCGGGATGTAAAAGACAACTTCTTGCATCTCCTAAAGTTACCGCTAATGCTATTAAATTTAATCCTCTACTAAATTCTTTAGCATTTTCTATTCCACCTTTAATTCCAAAAGTTAAAATTCCACTTGCTCCACCTTTAAGATATTTCTTTGCTAAATCATAATATTTACTTCCTTCAAGTAAAGGATAATTAACCCACGATACCTTTTCTTGAGTTGCTAACCACTGTGCTATTTCTAATGCATTTTTAGAATGTCTTTCCATTCTTAAATGTAAAGTTTCTAATCCTAAATTAGTTAAATATGCATTAAATGGACTCATGCATGCTCCTAAATCTCTTAATAAAGTTACTCTAAGCTTAACTATATATGCAGAATCTCCAAAGCTTTCAACATATTTAATTCCATGATAACTCGGGTCTGGCTCTGTAAAATCATTAAATTTACCATTTGTCCAATCAAAATTTCCTCCATCTACTACTATTCCCCCAATAGTTTGAGCATGTCCCTCAGAGTATTTTGTTGTTGAATGAATAACTATATTTACTCCATGTTCAAATGGATTGCAATGATAAGGTGTTGCTACCGTATTATCAACTATAAATGGTACCTCAATTTTTTTAGCTACACTTGAGAATTTATCAAAATCCAAAACATTTAGCCCTGGATTTCCTATTGTTTCTCCATATATGGCCTTTGTATTTGACTTAGCCTTAGATAAAATTTCTTCTTCGGATGCATCTGGTTCTACAAAAGTAACTTCTACCCCTAAATTTTTTAAGTGAACTGAAAATAAATTAACTGTTCCACCATATAAAGATGTTACAGAGATTAAATGATCCCCTGCTTTACAAACATTTAAAACTGCATAAAGTATTGCTGATTGACCTGAAGAAGTTGCAACTGCTCCAACTCCACCTTCTAATTTTGCATACTTTTCTTCCAATGCCCCAACTGTTGGATTAGAAATTCTGCTATATAAATGACCATCAGCCTTTAAAGCAAATAAAGCTTCTAATGTATCCGGATCATCATACTTATAAGTTGCACTTTGATAAATTGGTAAAACTCTTGGTTCACCTGACTTTGGTGAATATCCTCCATGAATTCCTACTGTTCCTTTTCCTAAATTAATTGCCATAAAAAAGCCCCCTTTTTATTAATAGATAATTTTCAAATTTCATTTATTATCTGAAATCCTCCTAATTTTGCATATAAAAAAGCTATTTCTTATTATCCTTTATAGATAATGAGAAATAGCTAAATAAGCTTATTTACTAATATATACTCTCATTTCTCAGGTTAAACCTGCAGGATTTAGCACCAACATTAATAGTTAGCAAGTAATAATTAAAATAAGTTTTTAATTACTAATTCTTACTTCTTACCTATTAATAGGTTGCTAGGCTTCTTAGGGCCAGTCCCTCCACCATTCTTAATAAAAGATTTTTATTTAATTTATTATCTTTATTATACACATATGGAATATTTTTTCAAGTAATTTATTTATTTTTTTAAATTTACTTAAACTTTTATAAAGTCATTATTAGTTATTATATAATTTGCCTTAATATCATGGGGTTCATTTTCAATATTATTTACTATCTGGAAATCATAAGCTAATACTATCTTATTACTTGTTTCTTTAATTTGTGAAAGATATTTATCATAATATCCTCCACCATACCCAATTCTATTTCCATTTCTATCAAAAGCTAAACCAGGCATTAATATTAAATCAAAAGTTTTTTCTATTTTATTTTTATCCACAACTTTTGGTTCAAGTATTCCCCATTTATCCACATTCATGTTATCTAAACTGTTAATTCTTATTGCAACCATTTCTTTTTTACTTTTATCAGTCTTAGGAATATAAATTTTCTTATTGTCATTTAAAGCATGATTTATAAATTTAATAGTATCAATTTCTGAACCAAAACTTACATAAGTAAATATTTTTTTAGCCTTTTTATAGATATTACTTTCTATTAACTGTTTAAATATTAACTCATCGTATTCTTTTTTTATCTCTGAGGATAAATTATTTCTCTTTTTTACTATTTCTTCTCTAACCTTTTTCTTTTCCATAGCTATCCCCTCCCAAACTCTTATATTCCCATTATATCAAAGGCTTGCATCAACTAAATCATCTTAATTTGAAAGAGTAAAAATAATTGTAGACGACCTTGTTGCAAATATTCTAAAATAGTTGAAGAAGAATTTAAATAAATATTTTAGAAAGAAATAGGTGAATTTATGAAATTAAAAGGAATAATTCTAACAATGATATCCTCTATTACTTTTGGTTTCGCCTTTACATTAGGGCCTATGACCTATGGTGCTGGAGGAAGTAATCCCGTAACATTAACTTTTTTAAGAAACTTTTTAAGTTTACCCTTTTTATTGCTAATAGCTTTATTTTTAAAAATTGATTTAAGAATAACAAAAAATCAGCTCAAAAACTTAATAATATTAGGATTTATAGGAAGTTCAACAACAACATTAATGCTAAATATAGCTTTTTCTCATATAGATGTAGGAATAGTAACCCCAATACATTTTACTTATCCTATATTTGTAACTCTTGGTTGTGTGTTATTCTTCCATGAAAAATTAAGTAAACAAAAGATTATAGCATTAGTTATAGCCATGTCTGGTATAGGCTGTTTCTTTATTGAATCATTAAATTCCGCTTCTTTTAATTCATCTACATTAATTGGATTAATTTTAGCTGTAGCTTCAGGTGTATTTTTTGCATTCTATATTATATTTATGGATAGAAGTGGTTTAAAAAGTGAATCTCCATTTAAAATAACATTCTATGTAGCAATTACTTCAAGTATAGCTATGTTTTTATATGGTATTTCTACTAAGCAACTTGCTTTATCTTCTCTAACAACTAAATCATGGATTATATCTGCAGTATTTGCTTTTTTATGTACAGTTGTTGCTCTATCATTGTTACAAGTAGGTATAAAACATATTGGAGCAAGTGAGGCAGCTGTTATAAGTACTTTTGAACCTATAACTAGTGTAGTATTTGGAGTATTATTATTAAATGAAAGGATAACACTACTAAAAATTGTTGCCTGTATATTAATTTTTGTAGGAGTATTAATATTGTCTTTTTCAAAAAATAATACATCAGAGATTAAAGATGAATTGAAAGCTTAAAATTAGTCCCTACGTATTATCCATATCATTGAAAAAACCTTAAGTTTTCAATTGCAGTTATTTATAGATAAAAAAAGAAGAATGAACTAAAAAAAATAAAATGTACCCTATAAAGTAGACATGATAAAAATAGTCTACTCTATAGGGTTTTTGTATTTATAATATAGTTATAAAGTTAGGAACTAACACCACTTATCTTTCTTTTTATTTAGGTGAAATCCAATATTTGTAATAATAATAGCTAAAGCTACTGTTGCTACCGGTGTAACTCCTGTACCTGTTTTTGGTAAATCTTCCCTTCCATTATTATCTTCTGGCTTTATTTCAACCTCTGGATTCTCTTCATCTTCTTTTTCTGTTATTTTTTCTTTCACTGTAAATATTAGTTCTGCTTGAACATTATCAGGAGAGATGGCCTTAATAGATGCTTTTCCTTCTTTTATTGCAGTTACTGTTCCATTTTCATCTACTTCAAGCACTTCTGGATCTGATGTTTCCCACTTCAATGTCTTATCTGTTGCATTATCTGGTGTAATTACACCTGTTATTTTTATCTGCTCTCCGATTTCTAGTGCATCTCTTTCAGCAAATAATTCTATTTTTTCCACCTTAATATATTCAGGTTTTTCTGTTAAAGAATCTAATGCTATTTGCAATGATTCTTTTGCCGCATCAATCTCTGCCTGTTCTGCAATTACACTTTCATTCAATGCCTTTGCCATAACATATGCATCAAAGAATATATCGTATCCTTTTTTATCACTATAGCTCAAATCTAATTCTTGAACTTTTTCCTCAGCTTGAGTAATAATTGATTCTAAAGCTGATTTTTCAACTTGCTCATATGCTTCAAACTCCCTCAATTTAAATGTATTCCCATTATTCTGTAATCCTTTAACTCTCAAATATTGTGTACAAACCGGCTCTTCAAAAATTATCTCATTTACGCTTTGCCCAGTTACTTCTTGAATGTCTGTCCAAGTTTCACCATCTTTTGACTGTTGTATTATAAACTTATGTGGAGGATTATCCCATTGCAGAACTAATTTGCTTATATCATATTCTCCTTGCATATCAACTGCAAAAGAACTATCTGCATATGCGCCCTCAAAATAAGAATCTTTTTCGCTCACATTTGTTTCATGAGAACCGTCCAGTGCATTTCCATCACCATCTAATGCTTTCCATCCAACTCTCAACTTCTTCCAAGCAACATCCTGACCTACATCACCCTTATGCTGTGCTACTCCTGCTGCACTTTTATCTTGAGAAACATTTACCTCACTAACACTTTCTCCTCTCGACATCTTATCTAGAATTTCTGGAGACAATGCCTTGTTATATGCTTTAATATTTGCAATTTTACCATCTAAGCCACTTCCAATAGAAGTTAAAGGAAATACAAATGTGGATAATAGATGGTCATAGTCTGTTTCAGAACCCGTCGTTCTTGACAACACAGATTGTAGCTTCCCATTTACATAAAGCTTTGTAACTTGTTGTGTTCCAACCACAGTAAGCTCTACTTTCTCATCTGTTGGTATTTTGTAACCAAAATCTTGATTGAAGAATACACGATTCAACCCAAGATTTCCATTCTTCTTTACAGTTAAACGTCCATCATATCCATCAAAAAGGCATATATCCTCTTCTCTATTATCAGCATCAGATAATTTTAAATCAAATTGCACTGTATATGGATAATCCAACGACTTTAGTGTTGTTGTAACTTCACCAGTACCGTCTAACTTTAACCATGCTTCTCCATCTTCTTCTACTATTTGTCCATTCTTAATTTTCCCATCATATCCATTTCCACTTGCATCATATATAATTCCATCTTTTTCATTTGTAAAATCATATGACATAACAAGCCCTGATTTAGAGTCTACTCCTGCACCTAGAGTTACACCAGGTCCTTCTCTCAAACTCTCATATTTAAAACTATACTCTTCAAAGCTCTGATCTTTATCAGTTCCACCCCATGTTTTTTCACTCAAAACAGCTGCCTGCCTTATTAATCTTTCTTGACTATCTCTCTCTGTAACTCCCATATTATTAATATCTGCCCATAACGAAGTCTTTGCACCAAGTAAATTTGGCTCTCCCTTTTTTAAGTTACCACCTGAAATTATGGTTGGGTCCCAATTATTAAAAATATGTTCTATATTTACAATATCTCTATAATCTCTTCCTGGATTTCCATATAGATGATTTGAATCAGCATTTACTATTTTAAATCCTTCTGAGACTCTTTTAACAGCATTTTCCCAATAAGATGACCAAAAGTCTATTACAATATCATTATATTGTTTTGCATCAACGCCTTTATTATCAAAGTAAGTTAGCATAGATCCCCACATACGAACCTCTTTTCCACTCTCTTTAATTGTATCTGCCATTCTGCTAATATAATTACGCATTCCATCATATTCATTATCTTGAATTTGCCAATACTCATCAATACCGATATTTACTGTATCACCTAAGAAAACTGGATCTTCTGAGTCTAGATATTCTCCATATAATGTTTCCATAAAGTCAATTGCCCAATCTCCACTTTCGCCAGTTAAGGATAATAACTCCCAATCTCTAGGGTTGTTAATGTTTCCTTTGATTTGCGGAAGAACTTTCTGCACTTCTTCCAAATTATTTCTTACATATTTTGTGAATAAAAGTGAATGTCCCGGTGCATCAATCTCAGAAATAGGGTTAATTCCATAACTCATTGCTAGCTTTTGAAGTTACTTATATTCTTCTTTTGAATACTGTGGTGAGCCACCATACACTTCGTTATAATATTCATCATCCTTATCATCTGTTTTCAGACTTGGGAATAAATCACTTTCTAATCGGAACATTGCTTCGGCATTCTTCCAATAATCATAATCTCCTCTATCACCGTTTGCGGCAATATGTCTATTATCATTTAAGTGAAACTGTACTTCATTTATCTTATAAAAAGCAAATGACTTAACTAAATCTTGTAAAGCTTCAATACGGTAAGGTGCTCTTGCAATATCAATCATAACTCCTCTTATTTCATATTGTGGGAAGTCTCTTATAACACCTTTTGGGAATGTGAACTCTTTTTTCTGAGTATAAAAAACTTGTTCCAAAGTCATAAGTCCATAAAGACATCCATTATAACCACTGCTTGAGATTTTAATTCCATTGTCATCTGCTACTAGTAGATAACCTTCTTCTCCAGTATCATATTCATCTGTTTTTGTAGAAGTTAAAACAATATCAGATTTGCCAGAATCGCCACCTTCCACTATTTCTAATGTCCACCCGGTAATATCCTTCATATCACCTTGGAATTCTTCTGCTACCTTTTTAATTCCTAATTCTGCATTATCTTGAATAATTATTTTAGATTCACTATTTAGATTAAATTCTCCTTCATATCCATACCACTCTTGAATACTTGGAATTACTTTTGGTTCCTTGTTCGCATTATTAACTTGTGGGAATAAAGATGCATTTTTATTCCTTTTATTTGGTACATGAACATTAAAACTCCTTTCAGCCTTATCTTCCTCATTTTCTTTATTTACTGCCTCAATAATGATATCTTGATCATAATCGTAAATATTATAATTACTTATTTTACCGTCATCTGAAATTACTTGTGAATATTCACTTCCTTTTACTCGAATATCATATCCTTCCGGTGCTTCTGGAAGTGGTACTTCTTCCATGTCATTTGTTATCGTTTTCAACGAAGATATACTATCAACTACATCTTGTGCAGATTCCGGTAATAACTCCTCTCCAGGATCCAAATCTAATACTCCATTAATTTCTATTTCATACACACCTATACTCATATTAGCTGCATTTGTATTTCCAGATGTAAATCGTAACCTTACATAACGCTCTACATGCTTCATATTTCCATTTTCCTTTAAGTCTACAACTTTAGTTAAATTCATATCAGTACTCGGTGGCATTTCTCCTCTTCCGACTTCTACCCATTCCGCATTTTCATCATTAGTTTTTGATGTTTCAATCACAAAATTTCCATAAAGCTTTGCGAAAAATTTAACCTTAATTTCAGAAACTAGAGAATCTGTTCTAAGTTGTATCTCTATCCATTGTTCTTTAAATTCTTTATCTTCACCACTTTGCCATCTGCTATTTCCTTCTGATGAATTTCCATCTACGGCAAGATTTGGGGTTCTTGCTGGATATTGACCATTAGCTTCTAAATATGCTGATGCTCTTGTAGGTCTCTTCAATGCTAAATTTCTGATTTCTTGATTTGTATTATTTGTTTCTTCTATCTTTTCTGACTCTTCTATTTTTTCTGTCTCTTCTGTTTTTCCTGTCTCTTCTGTTTCTTTCTCTATACTTTCCTCTTCACCTGATTGATTCATTGCTTTTACAGTAATTCCACCTCCTCCACAAAAGCAACTTAAACTAACTGCCATAGCCAAAAATGTTGCTAATACTTTTTTTCCTCTCATATTTTCTCATCCCCCATTATTTATAGATTGAATAAATTTATTATTCAATCTATAACATATTATATAATAGGATAAATTGCAATATTAAATTTAACTATTTTTGTCAAATTTGAAAATAAAAAGAATATTTCTATTTTCTAATTAAACCAAAGTAATTATTCATTTATATTTATGTTTTTAAAATTTATCCTAGAAATTTTTTATTTGCAACATATATATTCTAATATTTACCTCTAATTAATCATCCAATTTTTACAAAACCTTATTTATTTATTATATCTTATTCTAAACTTTTAACTAACACTAAATCTCTTAATATTGATGCTGCTGCATTCCTTGTTCCAGAAGCACCCCCAATTATGCTTATCTCTCCTAAAGTATCAGTTTTAAAATAAACTCCTTTATTTTTATAATCAACGAAATAAAGTGGATGATCATCTTTTATTTCTATTAATCCTACATAAGCCTTTACCATACTATCTTTTCTATGAACTTTTCCTATTAATTTTAATTTTTTATTCTCCTTCTGAAGCCTTTTAATTGTTTCTAATTCAACTTCTGTTATACCCTGTATTTCTATATCTTCTAACTTTATATTTGCATCCATAAGAACATTAGCTAATATTACTATCTTACATGCAGTATCATATCCTAAAACATCAAGACTTGGATTAGCCTCTGCTATTCCATCTTTTTGTGCTTCAGTTAAAGCCTCTTCATAACTCACTTCATCAATAGCCATTTTACTTAATATATAATTTGTTGTTCCATTTAATATACCCTCAATAGCTTGTATCTCACTACCTGCAACATCATATAGCCCTCCATTAATTGAAGGTAATGCTCCCCCAGTTGTACAACCTGCCTTAAGTTTTACTGAGTTTTTATCTGCAATTTCTTTTAATTCTTTATATTTTAATATAATTGGTCCCTTATTACCTGTAACAACATTTATTCCACTTTCTAATGCTCTTTTTATATGTGTTAATCCTGGTTCTCCAGTCTCTATATTAGTAGATGTTAATTCTATTAACGTATTAATATCATTATTTTTAATTACTTCTTCAATACCTAAACCATCTCTCCATGATATATGTTCTTTAATATTTTTATTAATAAATCCAAGTACTTCTTCTAAATCAATTCCATTTGATTCATAGATTCCACCATCGCTCTTTATTATATATTTTACTTTTATATCTAAGTTGTATTTTTCAAAAATATAGTTTTTCTTTTCTACTAATAATTTTATTAATGCTTGTCCTACTCCTCCAAAACCTATTAATCCTATATTCATATTACACCCCTAATTTTATATTAAAGGCACTTATCTATAACAGATAAATGCCTTTCTATGTTATTTATAAATATTTATTTAATTTTCAGCTCTTTCTTTTAAATTTAATATCTTAAAACATAAAATCATTAATATTACACCTATTATAGGTACTACAATAAACAGTATATTTGTCCATATTTCACTGTTAGGATAATAAACAAAATTAACTAAAAGATTATTAACAAAATGCATTATCATACATAAATAAATAGATCTAGTATAATAAAATACAGTTCCTAATATTAGTCCTAATAAAAAGGCATTTATACCTTGAGGTATATTTAAATGTGCTATACCAAAAATTAATGCTGAGTAAACTATAGCTATTTTACTATCATACTTATTTATTAATCCCTTTAATAATATTCCTCTATATAAAACTTCCTCAAAAATAGGTGCAATTATACAGGTTTCTATTAATAATATTACTATAGGTAATGATTCAAAGTATTCCATTGCAGATTCAAACATATCTCCAGTTGGAATTGAAAATAATATATAATCAAACCATCCATAAGTAATAAATATATATGAAACAACTAATAATGATGCAAATAAATAGTCTCTTTTTCTTATTTTAAATTTATTAATAACTTCATTGGATGTATTAAACCTTTTATTTATAAATACAGTAATAATTAAAAGAGTTCCAAATTGATAAATACATGATAATACTGTTGATACAATATACCAAAAATCATTATATGTATTAACTTCCATAATACTTAAAACAGTATAAAATATGTCTGTTGGTGTATTCAAAAACATAAGCACTATATCAAATAAAAATGATAATCCTAATGCTTGCCAAAAATTTATTGGCTTTATTTCTATTCTTTCTTTATTTAAGTCTTTAAAATAATTTATACCCATAAAATTCTGTTCCTTTTTTATTGTTATTATTATTTTATTTTATTCGTCTTTTAATGTAAACATTATTAAAAAATAAAAAAGCTAGCTTAATTAGTAATTATCTAACTTTTTCTATAAGCTACTTTATTTTTTAGTTATATTCGATTAAAATTATTAATAATAGCCAAAATATATGTTATAAATGTTATATAATTAGGAAATAATTATTTTTTATAGAATAATTTAAATTCTTATATAAATATTTTTAACTTAAAATTAATCGTTAATAGGAGAGGTAAACTATGTCAACTGAAATTAATTCTTCTAATTTTATAAGAAATATAATAGTAGATGATTTAGAAAACGGAAAACACAAAGAAATAATAACTCGTTTCCCACCAGAACCAAATGGATATCTTCATATAGGTCATGCAAAATCTATACTTTTAAACTTTGGTTTAGCTGAAGAGTTCAAAGGAAGAACTCACCTTAGATTTGATGATACTAACCCAGTGAAAGAAGATACTGAATATGTTGAATCAATAAAAGAAGATGTAAAGTGGCTTGGTGGAAACTGGGATGAACTTTACTTTGCATCAAACTATTTTGATGAAATGTATGATAGAGCTGTTCTTTTAATAAAGAAAGGATTAGCTTACGTTTGTGACTTAACTCCAGAAGAAGCTAAGGAATATAGAGGTACTTTAACTCAACCTGGTAAAGAAAGTCCATATAGAAACAGATCTGTAGAAGAAAACCTAGATTTATTTGAAAGAATGAAGAATGGTGAGTTTAAAGATGGAGAAAAAGTTTTAAGAGCTAAGATTGATATGTCTTCTCCTAATATGAATATGAGAGATCCTATTATCTATAGAATTGCACATGCATCTCACCATAATACAGGAGATAAATGGTGTATCTACCCTATGTATGACTTTGCTCATCCATTAGAAGATGCTATAGAAAAGGTAACTCACTCTATTTGTACTTTAGAATTTGAAGATCATAGACCTTTATATGATTGGGTTGTTAGAGAATGTGAAATGGAAGCTCAACCTAGACAAATTGAGTTTGCTAGATTAAACATGACTAATACAGTTATGAGTAAGAGAAAACTTAAACAATTAGTTGATGAAGGTATCGTTGATGGCTGGGATGATCCTAGAATGCCTACTATCTCTGGTCTAAGAAGAAGAGGATGCACTCCTGAAGCATTAAAGAATTTCTGTGCTGCAATTGGTGTTGCTAAAGCTAACTCTACAGTAGATTCTCAAATGCTTGATTATTTTGTAAGAGAAGATTTACAAATGAAAGCTCCTAATGCAATGGCAGTTTTAAGACCTTTAAAATTAGTTATTACTAACTATCCAGAAGGGCAAACTGAAATGCTTGAAGTTAGCAATAATGCTAAGGATGAATCTTTTGGTAAGAGATTAGTTCCTTTCTCAAGGGAATTATATGTTGAACAAGAAGATTTCATGGAAGTTCCAATAAAGAAATATTTCAGATTATTCCCTGGGAATGAAGTTAGATTAATGGGAGCTTACTTTGTTACATGTAACGAAGTAATTAAAGATGAAAATGGTAATGTAACTGAAATTCATTGTACTTATGATCCAGAAACTAAGAGTGGTTCAGGATTTACAGGAAGAAAAGTTAAAGGAACTATCCATTGGGTAGATGCAAATAATTGCGTACCTGCTGAATTTAGATTATATGAGCCTTTAATTTTAGATGATGCTCCTGAAAATGAAGGAAAACACTTCTTAGAACAAATAAATCCAAATTCTATGGAAGTTTTACAAGGATTTATCGAACCAACAGCTGTAGAAAATGCTAAACCTCAAGATAAATTCCAAATGGTTAGAAATGGATTCTTTAATGTAGATACTAAATATACTACACCTGAAAAGTTAGTATTTAATAGAATAGTTTCTTTAAAATCTTCATTTAAATTAAAATAAGAGAAGGGCATTTGCCTTTCTCTTATTTTAATTAGGTATAGTGAGTGTCTTTGAGGTTTTATACACAATAATTTTTATAATTTTATAATCAGGTACACACAAGTCGTCGCTTATATAATTATTTTTTTAGAGTTCCCCTATCTTCATGAAACCCATAATCACCAGTTAAATCATTTAACAAATTACAATCACAATCTATGTCCCAATATTGAGGAATAAAAGGATTGTCTTCGATTTTATAACTATAAACTTTCTTTTTATCATTGTTCATCCCATTGGTATTCCCTCCTAACACTCTTATCAATACTAGTTTGTGCTATATTATTGATTTAATACTAAAAATTATTGTTATAATTCTAAAAATTTATACTTTTCGACTAAGCCCATTGGTTATTTGTTGCAGTTTTTTCTTTTTTCTCATATTTACATTTGTCAGTAGTAGTTGATTTTACACTTGCAGGTGATGCCCATTGATTATTTATTGCTGATTTTGGTGCCCCACTATTGCATCCACATCCACAGCTTGATTTACAATTACTTTCTTCATTATGACATCCACAGTTTGAATGTTTACTCATAACATTTACCTCCAATGTCTAATTAAATTTAGCCCTGATACAGCCAAGCCTATACTTAGTTCTACCACCGCTACAATAATAGTTTGTACATTATTATCGCTTTGATACCTTGTATTAATTGTTGTTGTTAGAAATCATCTCATATTTTTTCTATAATATAATCTAGTTTATTTTTTTCTCCATTATAAATTAAATTTAGCATATATAATAATAATATAAAAAAATAAAACTCCCTATCTTTGATAAAGAGTTTTATTATTCAAATATTTTATTGCATAGAATTTTGATTTGAATTTTGTTGAGCCTTTTTATATGCTTCAATATTTGCATCAATTTGAGCACTACTCATTCCATTTTGCATAGTATTTTGATTATTGTAACTATTTTGCATATTGCTTTGTTGTTGTGCATTGCTGTTCATGCTTTGAGCACTATTACTCATACCTTGTTGTACATTATTACTCATAGCTGAATTGGTTTGGTTTGGTTGATTCATATTAGAATTATTGTTCATAATATTACCTCCAATTATATTTTTCGGTATTATTTTATGAATTTTGAATTATATAATACATGGTAATATATTCACCTTAAGTTTAACTGTGGGAAATAAAATTTATTAAAAAATGCTGCATTAAATATAACACAGCACTTTTATATTATAAGCTTAAAAACTTATTAAATCTTTCTCTAACTCTTTCCTCACCCATAATTTGCATTATAGTATAAAGATCTGGAGTGTTTGTTCTATGTGATAATGCACTTCTTACAGCTCCTGCAACATCAGAAATCATACCCTTATATGCCTCTGGATTAGCCTTGAACTCTTTTCTATTTGCACAATATCCTAGTTCTGCTCCAATTACTTTTAATTCTTCAAACCAGTTTTCTTGACTTCCTATATTAAAAGTAAATTTCTTAGCATATTCTTCAATTATAGCTTTAGCATTTTCTAAAGATAAAGTTTTTGGCAATTCTACTTGTTCAGCAGTTTCATTATAGAATAACTCATCAAAGAAATAGAATATTTTATCCTTAACTTCATCCCATTTAGCAAAGTCTTTTCTTGGCTTTGGTCCTTCTTTGTCTATATTAAATATTTCTCTAGACATAGCTTCATTTGAAGTTACTAAGTTATACATTTCTTCATCATATTGATTAGCCCATGCAGTATATTGTTCATATACTTTATCTGCTGGCATTCTAGCTATAACATCTTTAGAAACGTCATTTAGCTTAACTAAATCAAATAACGCTCCACTCTTACTCATTTTTTCTAAAGCAACATGGAATTCATGATAATCAGCAGTTGGATTTTCTGCTCTCCACTCTTCATAGCTTGAGTTTACTATGTTTAATAAGTATTCAATAACACATACTACTGGATATCCAACTTCATTATAGTAAGAAACAGCTGCTTCAGCATCTTTTCTCTTAGAAAGCTTTCTCTTAGATCCACCTTCTTGTTTCATTATTGTTGGAATATGAGCATAGTTTGGTCTTTCAAATCCTAATACTTCAAATAATTGAACGTGGATTGGAAGTGATGATAACCATTCTTCTCCTCTTATTACATCTGTAGTTCTCATTAGATAATCATCTATTGCATGTGCAAAGTGATATGTTGGAAGTCCATCACCTTTTATTAAAACTACATCTTGATTATTTTCTGGGAAAGATATATCTCCTTTTATTAAATCATGGAATTCTACTCTAGTTTCAGGATTTCCAGGTGATTTTAATCTTAAGATATAAGCTTCACCATTGTTTATTCTTTGAATAGCTTCCTCTTCAGTAATATTTCTATATTTAGCATATTCTCCATAGTATCCTGGAGTTATTTTATTAGCAATTTGTTCTTCTCTTAATGCTGCTAACTCTTCTGGAGTACAGAAATCTGGATATGCTAAACCTTTTAATAATAAATCCTTAGCAAAAGTTCTGTAAATTTCAGCTCTTTCACTTTGTCTGTATGGACCGTATTCACCTTTTGAAGTTTCTTGACCAGTCATTCCTTCACTAAAGTCCATTCCAAAGTTGTGCATAGTTGCAATTGTGTCTTCAATAGCACCTTCAACTTCTCTTTTTTGGTCTGTATCTTCTATTCTTAAATAGAAAACCCCTTCGCTTTGACTTGCTAACCTTTCATTGATTAATGCAGCAAAAACTCCACCTATATGTTGGAATCCTGTTGGTGATGGTGCATATCTAGTTACTCTAGCACCTTCCTTTAAGTTTCTTTTTGGGTATTTTGCTATATAATATTCTCTATCATGTTCAACATTAGGAAATATTATTTCAGCTAACTTTTCAAATGCCATATTTAATTCTCCTTTATATATATTGTTAAAAAATGGCTGTTCCCCGGAGGCACACCCATTTATATCCAAATAAAAAAGTTTCCATCCTAAATATTATTAGGACGAAAACTTATATTCCGCGTTACCACCTAAATTGATTAATTAAACTTAATCCACTCAAATACTTATTTAGTTTTATTGCTCCAAGGTTTCCTTCAATAGATTCAAATTTTAGGCTTACACCATCCCTAAATCGCTTTAATTTAAAATTCTATTTACTGCTCCTCTTCAGCGCAATTTTTATAATTATTTTTAACAAATTATAAATTAATTATACAGATTCAAATTATTATTGTAAAGTGTTTATGCTATTTCACTTAATTATTAATCTTTATTATAACTAAAATATTCTATCTCTAAATATGTCATATAAAAAAATAAATATAAATGAAATTATATTAAAAATAATTCCACTTATATTTATTAAAAATCAATTTATTTCTTTATTATCTTACTGCAAAATATATTATAAATAATACTGCTAAAACATACATAACTGGATGTATTTTTTTAGCTTTTCCTTTAAATATCATAAGAACTACATATGATAAGAACCCGAATGCAATCCCTTCCCCAATGCTATAAGTTAAAGGCATTAATATTACAGTGAAAAATGATGAAATTGCAACTTCTGGTTTTTCCCATTCAATTTCCTTAAGATTACTACACATTAATGATCCAACTAAAATAAGGGCTGGTGCAGTTACTGCTGAAGTAATTACTGTAAGTAGCGGTGAGAAGAATAATGAAATTAAAAATAATATTCCTACTACAACACTTGAAAATCCTGTTCTTGCACCTATTGCTACTCCTGATAATGATTCAACATAAGCAGTAGTATTAGTAGTTCCAAATATTGCTCCTATACAAGTAGCAGCTGAATCTGCAAGTAATGCCTTAGATCCATTTTCAACTGACCCATCTTTTTTAAGTAATCCAATCTTTGAACCAACTGCAACTAATGTACCTGCTGTATCAAAGAAATCCATAAATAAGAAAGTAAAAACAACTAATATCATTTGTGGATTAAATATATTTCCTATGTTTTGAATTGCCACTCCAAATGTAGGTGCCATTGATGGTGGCATTGATATTATTGAAGTTGGAATATCTATTAATCCAAATATCATACCAACAACTACAGTTACAGCCATTCCAATAAATATTGCTATATTAGATCCTCTAACCATTAATATTGCTATTACAATAAGCCCAAATATTGAAAGTAATACTGTGGGATTTGTTAAATCTCCAAGCCCTACAAACGTTGCTTCGTTTGCTACAACTATTCCTGCATTTTTTAAACCAATAAAAGCTATAAATAATCCGATTCCTGCACTTACCGCTAATTTTAAATTTGTCGGTATTGCTTTAATAATTAATTCTCTTAATCCTGTTGCTGATATTATTAAGAATATTACACCTGATGCAAGTACCCCTGATAATGCTGTTTGCCAAGGGATGTCCATTCCTATGCATACACTATATGCAAAGAAGGCATTTAATCCTACTCCTGGTGCTAATCCCATTGGAAACTTTGCAAATATACCCATTATCAATGTACCAACTGCTGCAGACAATGCTGTTGCAACAAAGACACTTTTTTCTGGCATCCCTGCTTCTGCTAAAACACTAGGAATTAAAAATAATGCATATGCCATTGTTAAAAATGTTGTTATACCTGCTATTGTTTCCGTCTTTAAGCTTGTCTTTTTTTCTTGAAAATTAAAGTAATTAGATATGAAGTTCATCATATGTTGCTCCTCCATGCATTTTATTTTATAATCGTATCATTTATCGCATGTCGAGGATATGTATTTAAACTGTGATTGATTTGCAAAATTTATACTAATTTTTTAAGATATATTCTTATATAAGAAATATCGTAGTCAAATCATTTAAGGTGATTTGGTAGATACTGTTGGACCCTATTACCAACTTTATACGATAAACGCGATTACTTTTTAATTATATGAATAATATTAATATAAATACGAATGTTTGTCCATATTTTTTAGCAATTTTTTATAAATATCACTATTTTCCCAGATTAATGTTCGTGTTTTTTTAATATTAGCCTCTTTTTATATAGCTATCATATATATAATAAAGGGAATATCCTATATTTTTAGATATCCCCTTTATTATTTTTAAAATTTATTTTTTAAGTACTTAACACCTTTTATATAAACAATATAGATACCATAGAAAACAAACAAATTGCTACATATAATATCATTCCTACATTAATCCAAATAGTTTTAAATTCAGCTCCTTTTTCTATTTTAATTTCACCATCTAATAGAGATATATTTTTTCTATTTTTTATTAGAAGTACTAAACCTACTATTACTATTGCTAATAATACAAGTCCTACACATCCAACAGCTACTAAATTACTACCATCACCAATAAGTAATGGTAAAATAACACTTCCCATTATATTTACAACTATATGAAGTATTATTGAATATTTTATAGTTCCTGTTTTTAATGTAACATACGCAAAAATCATACCTAATGCTACTGCATAGAAAAATTGCGAGAAATTCCCATGAAATAATCCAAATAGAACTGCAGTTGTTATTATTGTAACTTTATCCCCATATCTTCTTAACTTATTAAGCATTAAACCTCTAAACATCATTTCTTCAATTATAGGCGATAATATACCTGCAAAAATTAATGACCATATCCAATTGCTTCCTTCAAGCATATTTACTAACGGATTTGTAACTTCACTACCTTTAAATACCGCTATCAACATCATAAGAAGATTAGTTAAAAGGTTAACTATATATACTACACTGTAAGACATAACACATATTTTTATAATTTCCAAAACTCCAAGTGTTCTGCTTTCCCTTTTTTCTTCTTCAGGTAAGTTTTTAATCATAAAATAAAATACAGGAAATCCTATTAAATAAAAACTAATTGCAATTGATGCATAACTTATCCATGTAGCTGATAATAACTCCTGATTAATTGCTCCAATAATCCCAAAAAACGTTATTTGAATTACATTTACTAAAATCATTGTAACAAAAGCAGCAAGTCCAATTCTATTAAATACCTTTTTATTGTCTACCTTAACTTTTAACTCCATATACCCTTCTCCCTAATTTTATATTTTAAAATTATACACTTAATATTTTACCATTAATTAACATTATTATAAACCTTATTTATAATAATTTGTAAAATAATACAAAAGAGGCCTTATTCAGAAAGAATTTATTAATTCACTCTGATATAGCCCCTTAAAATTTATAAACTTAATTTACTAGTCTAATTTTTTAGTATCAATCCAAGACATCATTTCTCTTAACTCTTTACCAACTTTTTCAATTGGATGTTCCACTTCCATTCTTCTCATAGCATTAAATTGTGGTCTACCAACTTGGTTTTCCATTAACCAATTTCTAGCGAAAGTACCATCTTGAATTTCTGTTAATACTTTCTTCATTTCTTTCTTAGTTTCATCAGTAACAATTCTATTACCAACCATATAATCCCCATATTCAGCGGTATCAGAAATAGAATATCTCATAGCAGCCATTCCACCTTGATACATTAAATCAACAATAAGCTTCATTTCATGTAAGCATTCAAAGTAAGCATTTTCTGGAGCATATCCTGCTTCAACTAAAGTTTCAAATCCAGCTTTTATTAATGCTGTACATCCCCCACAAAGAACTGCTTGCTCCCCAAATAAGTCTGTTTCAGTTTCATCTTTAAATGTAGTTTCTAAAACTCCAGCTCTTGCTCCACCAATACCATTCGAATAAGCTAATGCTAATTCTCTAGCCTGTCCTGTTGCATCTTGATGAACAGCTATTAAACAAGGAACTCCTGAACCTTCAGTATAAGTTCTTCTTACCATATGTCCTGGCCCCTTTGGTGCGACCATAAATACATCAACATCTGCCGGTGGAACTATTTGTCCATAATGAATATTAAATCCATGAGCAAATACTAAAGCATTTCCAGCTTCTAAGTTTTGTGCAACTTCTTCTTTATATAACTTAGCTTGCTTTTCATCTGGTACAAGCATCATTACAACATCAGCGCTCCTTACAGCATTAGCAACTGTTGCTACCTCTAACCCAGCTTCTTTAACTCTATCCCAAGATTTACTTCCTTCATATAATCCTACTACCACATCAACTCCACTTTCATGAAGATTTAATGCATGTGCATGTCCTTGACTACCATAACCAATTACTGCAACTTTCTTTCCTTTTAATAAATCTAAATTTGTGTCCTTTTCATAAAACATTTTTGCCATCTTTATACCCCCGATTTATTTATTATTTTTATTTATAAAATTTGCTACCATTATATCTATGATAGAAATTTAGATTAACATTCTAAGTCTTCTTCATTTATTATTTGATGAATTGGTGCACCAGGTGCAACCATAGGAAATACCTTTTTATCGCTATCTATCATGTAATCAATAATTACAGGTTTATCTATAGCTAATGCTTCATTTAATACATTTTCTAACTCTTCTCTATTTTCAACTCTAAATCCAACCCCACCAAAAGCTTCTGCAAGTTTAACAAAATCAGTTGCTCTATCTAAAGTAGTTTGAGAATATCTTGCTTCATAGAAAAGACTTTGCCATTGTCTAACCATTCCTAAAGCATTGTTATTCATTACAATAACTTTAATTGGAATATTATATTTAACTGCTGTGGCAAACTCATTACAATTCATTCCAAAACTTCCATCTCCAGCAATATTAAATACAGTTTTATCTGGATTAGCAACCTTAGCTCCTATAGCTGCTCCTAATCCAAATCCCATTGTACCAAGACCTCCTGATGATATTAATGTTCTTGGAGTTTTAAAGTTAAAATATTGAGCTGTCCACATTTGATGTTGTCCGACTTCCGTTGCTATAATAAAATCACCATTGTCCATATCACTGAGCGTTTCAAATAAGAATTTTGGAGTTAATTCTTCTCCATCATCCCTATTACTCTTAGTTAATGCTAAAAGTTTCAGTTCCTCTATAGTATTTAACCATTCTTTATTTTTCTTCTCATTTAATAAAGGTATTAATTTCTGTAGTACAATTTTTATATCGCCTATAATAAATGAGTCAACTTTTACATTTTTATTTACTTCTGCTGGATCAACATCTATTTGTATAACTTTAGCATTATTAATAAATTCTCTATCACTTATTACTCTATCACTAAACCTTGCTCCCAATGCAATTATCAAATCACATTTTGTAGCTAAAATATTAGATGCATTACTTCCATGCATTCCTATCATACCTGTGTTTAATCTATGTTCAGATGGTATTGCTCCTCTACACATTAAAGTTGTTGCTACTGGTGCATTTAATTTTTCAGCAAAATTAATTAATTCCTCTGTAGCATTAGCATTAATAACTCCACCTCCAGCATAAATAAGTGGTTTAGAAGATTCATTTATATATTTTGAAACTTCTGCCAAAACTCCTTCTGTTACATGCTTGCTTTTAGGTACAACCTCTAATGTTTTTAATTCCTTATACTCTGTTTTATCAGCTGTTATATCTTTTGGTATATCTATTAGAACTGGCCCTGGTCTTCCTTCCCTAGCAATATAAAATGCTTTCCTAATTGTTTCTTGTAAATTATTAATATCCTTAACTATAAAATTATGCTTTGTTATTGGCATAGTTATACCTGTTATATCAACCTCTTGAAAACTATCTTTACCAAGCAAATCTTTAGATACATTTCCTGTTATAGCAACTAAAGGTATAGAATCCATATACGCAGTTGCTATTCCTGTAACAAGATTAGTTGCACCTGGACCTGATGTAGCTATACAAACACCCACTTTTCCAGTAGCTCTTGCATATCCATCTGCTGCATGAGCTGCATTTTGTTCATGACAGGATAAATAATGTTTTATTTTATCTTTATATTTGTATAAATAATCATAAATATTTAATACTGCACCTCCAGGATATCCAAAAACAGTATCAACACCCTCATCTAATAAAGATTTAATAAGAATTTCAGCTCCTGTTAATAACATTTAACTAACCCCCCCTTATTTAGTGGCAGCTTATCACTCCTTATACACTGCTCCTGTACTTGCTGAGCTTACTAACTTAGCGTATCTTGATAAATACCCCTCTTTAACCTTTGGTTCTACTGGTTTTAATACGTCTCTACGCTTAGCTAATTCTTCATCACTTACAAGTAAATCTAAATTTCCATTTAATATATCTATAGAAATAACATCTCCATCTTCTACTAAAGCGATATTCCCACCTTCAGCTGCTTCTGGGGATACATGTCCTATTGCTGCTCCCTTTGTTGCCCCACTAAATCTTCCATCAGTTATAAGAGCTACTGACTTATCTAATCCCATTCCACAAATTGCTGAGGTTGGTGATAACATTTCTCTCATTCCAGGTCCACCCTTTGGTCCCTCATATCTAATTACTACAACATCACCTTCAACTATTTTCTTTCCTAAAATAGCTTCTATAGCCTCTTCTTCAGAGTTAAAAACCTTAGCTGGTCCTTTATGTTTTAACATTTCCTTAAGTACTGCAGACCTTTTAACCACAGCACCATCTAAAGCCAGATTTCCTTTTAAAACTGCAATTCCACCAGTTTCACTGTATGGTTCTTCAATATGTTTTATTACTGAATAATCTAAAACCTTAGCATTTTCTATACTTTCTCCAACAGTTTTTCCTGTTGCTGTAATACAATTTAAATTTAATAAATTCTTTTTGTTTAACTCACTCATTACAGCTCTTATTCCACCTGCTGCATATAAATCTTCAATATGAGTGTCAGAAGCAGGTGCTAATTTACAAAGATTAGGTACTTTAGATGACATTTCATTTATAATCTCTAAATTTATAGGAGATTTTGCTTCATTTGAAATAGCAGTTAAATGTAAAACACTATTTGTTGAACATCCAAGAGCCATATCTACTGTTAAGGCATTTTTTATAGCTTCTTCAGTGATTATATCTCTTGGTTTTATATCTTTTTCTAAAAGGTTCATTATTGCCATACCAGCATATTTTGCAAGTCTAATTCTTTCTGAATAAACAGCTGGTATTGTTCCATTTCCAGGTAAAGCAATTCCTAACACCTCACATAAACAATTCATAGAATTTGCCGTAAACATTCCTGAACATGATCCACATGTAGGGCATGCTTTTTCTTCTAAATCAGCTAAATCTGACTCTAACATTAACCCACTTTCCACAGATCCAACAGCTTCAAACATTGTAGATAATGAAACTTCTTTATCTTTGAATTTACCAGCTAACATTGGACCACCACTTACAACTATTGATGGTATATTTAATCTTAAAGCTGCCATAACCATTCCTGGAACTATCTTGTCGCAGTTTGGTATAAATACTAATGCATCAAAAGCATGAGCCTTTGCCATACATTCAATAGAGTCTGCTATAAGTTCTCTTGTAGCTAAAGAATATTTCATTCCTTCATGTCCCATTGCTATACCATCACATACTCCTATAGTTGGAAATACTAATGGTGTTCCACCAGACATTAATACACCTTTTTTTACACCCTCAACAATTTTATCTAAATTTACATGACCTGGAATTATATCATTTTGAGATGTAACAACACCTATTAAAGGTTTATTTATTTCTTCATCAGTTAATCCTGATGCCTTAAATAATGATCTATGTGGAGCTTTTGTAACCCCTTTTTTTACTACATCACTTCTCATTTAAATCACCCCTATAATTAGTTTCAATTTGTAAGCTTTCGAAATAAATTTAGATAATGACAAATTTAAAATATATAATTTTAAAACTCCACTATGAATTTCTTCATTAACTAGCTACTTACAACTTCACTTACTAAATTCTCTCTGCAACAAGAGCCCCCATTTCCTTAGTACCAACAAGAATAGTACCTTCACTTTTAATATCTCCTGTTCTATAACCTTCTTCTAAAACTTTAACTACTGCATTTTCTATATCTTTTGCTTCACTTTCTAAATTAAAGCTATATCTTAACATCATAGCTGTAGAAAGAATTGTTGCTAATGGATTTGCTATTCCTTTTCCTGCTATATCAGGTGCAGAACCATGTATTGGTTCATACATTCCTAAAGTACCTTCTCCTAAAGATGCTGAAGGTAACATTCCTATTGATCCAGTAATCATGGATGCTTCATCTGATAATATATCTCCAAACATATTTGAAGTAACAATAACATCAAATTGTCTAGGATCTTTAACTAGCTGCATAGAAGCATTATCAATATATAAATGATTAACTTCTACTTCTGGATAATCCTTAGACATTTCTTCTACTACACTTCTCCATAATCTAGAACTTTCTAATATATTAGCTTTATCAACACTTGTTAACTTCTTATTTCTTTTCATAGCTGTATCAAAGCCTATTTTTACTATTCTTTCAATTTCTTCGACATTATATCTTTCAGTATCATATGCTGAAACTACTCCATCAACAACCTCTCTACCTCTCTCACCAAAGTAAATTCCTCCAGTAAGCTCTCTTACAACACAAATATCAATTCCATCCCCAATTATTGTGTCTTTTAATGGTGATGCTTCTTTTAATGCTTTATATAAAAGTGCTGGTCTTAAATTACAATATAAATTTAATCCACCTCTTAATCCTAATAAAGCTTGTTCTGGTCTAACTTTTGCATTAGGATCATCCCACTTTATTCCTCCAACAGCACCTAAAAGTACTGCATCACTTTTTTTACAGACCTCCAAAGTCTTGTCTGGCAATGGTGTTCCTAAATTATCTATTGCACATCCACCAGCTTGTAAAAATTCAAACTCAAAATTATGATTATATTTTTCCCCAATTTTACTTAATATTTTTATTGATTCATCTATAACCTCTGGGCCTATTCCATCTCCTGGTATAACTGCTATATTAAAATTCATAAAATTTCCCCCTTATTACATTTACAAACTAAGTAAAGCTAATTATTTTTAATCTATAACATGCACCTAACTTACTTTTTATGCTTATTGCTTCATATTTTAAATTTATTAATTCATTATTTTTTAAGAATTTTTTATATATCCTATAAGACCATTGCTATTTATTATTTTTTGCATAAACTCTGGGAATGCCTGCCCTTGGTATTCCTCATTTTTAGTTAAATTTTTAATAATCCCAGTATCAAAGTTTACTTCTAACTTATCCCCAGCTTCGATACCTTTAACCGCTTGATCACATTCAAGAATTGGTAAACCAATATTAATAGCATTTCTATAAAAAATTCTTGCAAAAGTTGAAGCTATAACACAACTAATTCCACTTTCTTTAATTGCTATAGGTGCATGCTCCCTAGATGAACCACATCCAAAGTTTTTATTTGCAACTATAATATCACCTTCTTGAACTTCCTTTGCAAAATCTAAATCTATATCTTCCATACAATGTGCTGCTAATTCTTTAGGATCTGATGTATTTAAATATCTTGCAGGTATAATTACATCTGTATCTACGTTATCTCCATATTTAAAAACTCTTCCTGTTGCTTTCATATTTATTTACCCCCTTAAAGTGTTTCTGGATTCGTTATTTTTCCTGTTATTGCTGAAGCTGCTGCAACTGCTGGACTTGCTAAGTAAACTTCTGATTCAACATGTCCCATTCTTCCTACAAAGTTTCTATTAGTAGTTGAAATTGCTCTTTCACCTTTAGCTAATATCCCCATATGTCCTCCTAAACATGGACCACAAGTTGGTGTTGAAACAACTGCCCCTGCTTCTACTAAATCCTTTATTATTCCTTCTTCTAATGCTTGTAAATAAATTTTTTGAGTTCCTGGAAATACTATACATCTAACTCTCTTATTTACTTTATTCCCCCTTAAGATATCTCTTGCAACTCTTAAATCTGAAATTCTTCCATTTGTACAAGACCCTATTACAGCTTGATCAATTTCTATATCACCAACTTCATCAATAGTTCTTGTATTATCAGGTAAGTGCGGAAAAGAAACTGTTGGTCTTAAATTAGATAAATCTATTTCATAAACTTCATCATATTCAGCATCTTCATCAGCTTCATATACCTTCCACTCTTTCTTTCCATGTTCTTTTAAATACTCAATTGTCTTCTCATCTACTGGGAATATACCATTTTTTCCACCAGCTTCAATTGCCATATTCGCCATTGTAAATCTGTCATCCATTGATAAGTAATTAAGTCCATCACCGAAGAACTCCATTGATTTATATAAAGCACCATCTACTCCTATCATTCCGATAATATGAAGTATTACATCTTTACCACTTACCCATTTTGATGGTTTTCCTTTTAAAACAAACTTTAATGCTGAAGGAACTTTAAACCAACACTTTCCTGTTGCCATTCCAGCCGCCATATCAGTTGAACCTATTCCTGTAGAGAAGGCCCCTAATGCCCCATAAGTACAAGTATGAGAATCTGCACCAATAACTACATCTCCTGCAACTACTAAACCTTTCTCTGGCAATAAACAATGTTCTATTCCCATTTCTCCTATTTCAAAAAAGTTACTTATTCCCTTTTCTCTTGAAAAGTCTCTAATAAATTTACACTGCTCTGCAGCTTTTATATCTTTATTAGGTGTAAAATGATCCGGGACTATTGCTATCTTATCCTTATCAAATACCTTTTTTACTCCAAACTTTTCAAATTCCTTTACTGCAACTGGTGAAGTAATATCATTTCCTAATACTAAGTCTAAATTTGTTTCTATTAATTGCCCCGCTTTTACACTTTCTAATCCTGCATGTGCAGCTAATATTTTTTGTGTCATTGTCATTGCCATAAATTTTCCCCCTTTAAAAATATGCTTTTGCTCTTCTTTCAATATCTTTTATAAGCTTATACTATCTATATAATCAACTAAGTTAATTAAATATTTCACAGTAATCTGTTATGTCATTAGCGCCCCTTTCTAATGCACATACTCCTGTTCTTACTAACTCTTTTATTTCATACTCCTCTAAAAGTTTTATAAGAGCACTTATTTTACTCTCATCTCCTGTTAATTCAATAGTCAATGTTTCTGGCGAAATATCTATTATTTTGCTCCTAAATATCTTTACTACTTCATTTACTGCTGCTCTTTGTTCAGCATCAGCTTTAACCTTAATAAGTACTAACTCTCTGTATACTGAATTATCAAATTTTAAATTTAATACCCTTAAAACATCTTCTAACTTATTTAACTGTTTAGTGAATTGTTCTAAAACATCTTCATTCCCATTTAAGGTAATAGTCATTCTTGAAATCTCTGGATTTTCAGTTCTTCCAACAGTCAAACTATCAATATTAAATCCTCTTCTTGCAAATAATCCTGAAACTCTTGTTAGTACTCCTGAAGAATTCCTAACTAAGACAGATAACACATGTCTTTCCATTTCAATACCTCCAATGAAATAATTTGTAATTATTGAACAAAATGGTTATAAATTAGGTTAAAAAAATCCCACCCTTAATGATAAAATCATAACGGTGGGATAAAATTCCTCATCATTAATACCACTAGGCTCAAACAAACCCTTGCATTTAACGGTGCTTACCGGTAACTCCTTACTTACTATTAAATAATGTTCAGAAGACAACTCAAGAGTGATCGTTATTTAGTTTAAAGTATCCATTCACAGCATCCATGGACTCTCTGAAACTTTTTTTATCTAAATAAACATCTCTATCATAGCTTTTATTTTTCAAAAGAAATTCCAAAATATTCTATTGTTAATATATTACTCTTTACTTTAATACTCTGTCAATATACTGTTTCTATTTTTAGTAAATTGATTATATTTTTTACATTTTATTTCTCATTTTTAATACTTTTTATTCTTTTTACTATTTTTATTATCAATTTAATATCCATATTGAATTATTAATACATTTTTATCAATATATAATTGTTTTTATAAAAACTATCACACTCTATAAATCTTTGAAATCTCATTTATATTTTTATAGCAATATAATAAATCCATAAATTTTTACAAAAAAAATTAATGCTCTTACGAACATTAATTTTTTAGTATATTAAATTTTACTTAATATTAAATCTACTAAGCTATTTGCCATTTCATTTATTTCTTCTTGATTTTCCCCTTCAAGCATAACTCTCACTAAAGGTTCAGTTCCTGATGGTCTTATAAGAACTCTACCAACACCATTAAGCTTAGCTTCAACAGCATTTATAGCTTCAATTATTTCTGTATCCTCTAAATAAATATTTTTCTTATCATTTGGAACTTTAGCATTAACTAATACTTGTGGTAACTCCTTCATTACTCCAGCTAATTCACTGAAAGTCTTACCACTTTCCTTAAGTATTGCTGCAACTTGAAGTGCAGTAACTAATCCATCTCCAGTAGTGTTGTGATTTAAGAATATTATATGACCTGATTGTTCACCACCTAATATATAGTTTTCCTTAAGCATCTCTTCAAGTACATATCTATCTCCAACTTTAGTTTTAACTAAATTGATTCCCTCTCTTTTAGCAGCAATATCTAATCCTAAATTACTCATTACTGTTACTACTAAAGTATCATCATTTAATTTTCCAGCTTCTTTTAAAGCTTTTGCACAAATAGTTAATAAGAAATCACCATTTATCATATTTCCTTTTTCATCAACTGCTAGACATCTATCTGCATCTCCATCGAAAGCAAATCCAATATCACAATTCTTTCTTACAACATAATCCATTAACTCTTCCATATGAGTTGAACCACAATTTTCATTTATGTTATTTCCATCTGGATTATCGTTAATTACATAAACTCTAGCACCTAAAGCCCTAAATGCTTTAACTGCTGCTTTATATGCAGCACCATTTGCACAATCTAACGCAACTCTAAGTCCTTTTAAATCAGTTTTAATTGTACTCATCGCATAATCTATATACTCTCTTAATGCTGTTTCTTCAGTATATGATCTTCCAACATCTCCACCTACTGGACTTGGAACTCCCTCAAAATTACTTTCTATTACAGCTTGTATTTGATCTTCTAATTCATCAGATAATTTATATCCTCTTCCATCAAAGAACTTAATTCCATTATATTCAACTGGATTATGAGATGCTGAAATCATAACTCCTGCATCTGCATTATATTCTCTTGTTAAATGAGCTACTGCTGGTGTTGGAACTACACCTAAAATTACTGCTTCTGCTCCAACTGAAAGAATACCTGCAACTAAAGCAGCTTCTAACATATCTCCTGATATTCTAGTATCCTTAGCAACTAATATTTTAGGTTTATGTGTTCCTTCTGTTAATACAAAAGCACCAGCTCTACCTAAAGCATAAGCTAAGTCTGCAGTTAATTCTGTATTAGCAATTCCTCTAACACCATCTGTTCCGAACATTCTACTCATATATACTACCTCACTTACTTATTTCAATTTAACTCTTATAGTATAGCTTCTATTCCGATTTTTTACAATAGTATATAAATTTGCATTTATCATACCCTAAATCTAATTACTCTTTAGAATTAATTCTATCTAATACTATATTATACCCATCTTGACCGTAATTAAGGCATTTATTAACTCTACTTATTGTTGCCGTACTAGCTCCTGTTGCCTCTGCTATTTCTGTATAAACCTTTTTTTCCTTAAGCATTTTTGCCACTTGAATTCTTTGAGAGATAGCCTTTAACTCTGTAATAGTTGCAATATCTTCAAAAAATTTATAACATTCCTCTATATTTTGTAATTCTAAAATTGCTTTAAACAACATATCTAAATCATTTTTAAATTCTAAATCCTTTAGGCCCATATTATCACTCCTATTTTACTTACACCTTGATTTTAACACTTTATCTTGCTAAATTTAAGATGTAATTTATATTTTTCTTAGGTTTATTCATCACACTCTTCTAAGCAGCAATTTATTTTAACATATTTATCATATATACTTCTAGTTGGTAATAACCATAATTCTCCTATCCCATAATAAACAGTATTAATATACTCTACAATATTATCATCTATCTCATTTTCATATTTTTCATAACTTATATTTATACTATTATTTTTTAATATAACTAAATCCTCATTAACAATTAACTTATCATTAAATAACTTACATCTTATTATTTCTTTTTCTGAAGCAGGTAGCTTTAATACTATAACCCCACTTCCATTAAGCTTTATCTCTTTATCATTAATACTTATAATGTTTATTTCTTCATCACATGCATAAAACATTGAGTCACTAATTATTATTTCTTCATCAACTAACTCTATCAATGTAAAATCACTAAAACTAGATTTTAATAAAACTTCTCCTGTTCCCTTAAATATTGTCTTATCTTTTTTTGCTGTTACTTGCTTAGAGTCAAATATTATTTTCTTAATCCCTCTATATTCATGAACTAAATCATTTCTTTCTATATATCCTTTCATATAACTTAATTTATTATTTTGTATTTTAACAGCACTTTCATTTAATAATATTCTTACTTGCTTAAGCCTTTGTCCACTATTTTCTATTGCCTTAATAGCTGATACACTATCTACTTTGTTTATTCCACTAAGTTCATTATATTTTAGAATTTGAAATTTTGATTCATTACCTAATTCAGACACTAAAGTTAATTTGGTTTTTGTTTCAATATTACTTCTCATAGTTCCTCCATACAATTAATATCTCATATTATAGATTCTTTCCATATTATTATATTTCAAAACTATGTTCCTATATTTTTCAAATAAAGTAAAGCATAGCCTCGAAACGCTAGTGTAGGGGCTTATATATAATTATAAAAGTGAGAGATAAAATGGGGATGTTAGCAAGAAGATATGGAAAAGTAGTTAGACTATAATTCCATATATTTATTTTTTGAAATAATTTACAACTAAGTTTGAAAAAGGTATACAAATATAAATATTATATGTTGTATGTTATATTTTGTATAAATATGATATAATTACCATATATATATATATATATTACACTAAGGGGGAATTTATATGTTTAAGAAAAAAATAATATCAAGTATATTAGCACTAGGATTAGTAACATTAAATGTAACTGCATCTAATGCTAATGCAAGAATAAAACAATTAGACCCGCCTCCTGTAAGTGTTGTTCTAAGTAATGAAATATCAACATATAGAACAACTAATTATAGCTTTGGTAAGTGGGTAAATGAATCTGGCCTATGGTATTACATGTATAACAGTGGAGCCATGGCTACAGGTTGGCAATTAATAAATGGAAATTGGTATTACATGTATAACAGTGGAGCTATGGCTACAGGTTGGCA
>OIFT01000066.1_pt1 | contig 70048 bp, 58 predicted proteins | sample 1582161 | NCBI WGS metagenome assembly OIFT01 (sample SAMN07501037, study PRJEB24779) | human gut metagenome | isolation source: stool | host: human infant | place: USA: Pittsburgh, PA | reverse complement strand
AAAGCTATTTTCTGAGTAATATGAAAAATTAGCCTCTGGCTATTTTTTCATACGAAACTTTACACTATCTTTCGTAAGTTAGTGTAAAGTTTTTTACACTACTCTTCTTTTTAAATCTTTATATATCAAGGTTTCGCTAGTTTTTTTGTATAAAAAAACAACGACCCCCTAATTTCATGTTAAAATTGAATCTCCTACAAAACAAAAATAACCATGAAAGGATGTCGTTATTGTGGATTCAATTATAACCTATTTAATTACATATAATCAATATTTAATTTCCATTATCGGTGAGTTAATTTTATTTATTTCACAACACATACCCCTAAAACAAATGATATTTGATGATTCAAATAGTCCTGAATATCAAAAGTTCAAAGTAGACAAACTGCCTAAAATCCTTAAATTTGAAAAAGTAGATTATATATTGCTTTTAGCTTATTACAAACATAAATATAATAAATCCGTAAAACCCGTCCAAAGACGGAACGGTAAGTCTATTCCTGAAAAAACTAAATGTCCTAAGTGTGGAGCTCCCCATGAATACATTTATGATAACAACGGTAGTAAAGGACAATTTCAATGTAAAGTCTGTGGTCGTACATTTAAAGAAACTAATTATTCAACTAAACCAATAGTATTTATATGCCCTTACTGTAGTGCTACACTTACGGAGAAAAAACAACGTAAGAATTTTAAAATACATAAATGCACTAATTTAAATTGTTCATACTATCAAAATAATCTTAAGAAAATTCCTAAGGGCCTTGATCCTTCAGATAAACACAAGTACAAGCTTCACTATATATATCGTGAGTTTAATATTGATTTCTTTAAAATGGACTTATACCCAATATCAAAGCATGCCACTGGATTTAGCTTTAAGAAATTTAATCCTCACATAATGGGACTATGTCTTACTTATAACGTTAATTGTAAGATGTCTACAAGACAAACAGCTCATGTATTGAAAGAAGTCCATGGAATACAAATTTCACATAGAACTGTTGCTAATTATGCATTAACAGCCGCTGCTGTTATTAAGCCTTTTGTTGATACATTTGATTACAAACCATCCAATATACTATCTGCTGATGAAACTTATATAAAAGTAAAAGGCATTAAGCATTATGTTTGGATTGTAATGGATGCTTGTAAAAAGTCTATTTTAGGTTATCAAGTATCTGATACAAGAGCTACCGGTCCTTGTATATTAGCCATACGTATGGCATTTGATAAGTTTAAGAACTTTCCTGGAAAAGCTTTGAACTTCGTTGCCGATGGTTATAGTGCTTATCCGTTAGCGAAGCAACAATTTGAACTAAAAGCAAATAAAGAATTTACTCTAACTCAAGTTATTGGTCTTACTAATGATGATCCAGTATCTAAAGAATTCCGTTGGGTTAAGCAAGTAGTAGAGCGTTTAAACCGTACCTTCAAATCATCCTACAGGGGTACCTATGGCTATGGAAGCGATGAAGGTGCTCTTTATGGTTTCTCTCTTTGGGTTGCTTACTATAACTTTTTAAGGCCTCACCCATACAACTATTATCGTCCTTTAAATGAACTAGATGCTTTAAATATTGCTGATAATATGCCTGCAAAGTGGCAAATTCTTATTAGTCTCGGTCAACAAACCATACTAAATATTCAAGAATCTAAAACTTCTTGATAAGCTATAAAATTAAATATTGATTTTATTTTTGCCTCCGATTGCGAAGGCCTTTTTGTCGTATTCAATTTTCAAATTTTATCCGATATTGCAAAGCTATTTTCTGAGTAATATGAAAAATTAGCCTCTGGCTATTTTTTCATACGAAACTTTACACTATCTTTCGTAATTTCAATCTAAAAATTTATAGTTATATACTTATAGATTAATCTTAACTTAACTACTAACTAAAAAAGCCTCTATATAGGCTTATATACCCATATAGAGACGTTATATACGCGTTACCACTCTATTTTATATTTATTTCACAATAAATATCTCACTAGGTGACTATCATCACCTTGCAATATAACGGTTGCTACCGTATTACCCTAACTATAAAAGTTCAGATAATCTGCTCCAAGACCATCTTCATAAAGTTCAATATCACTAGTTTTCACCAACCCTAGCTCTCTTTAGATACATTCCTAAACTACTCTTCTTTTCTATGCATTTATTAGTTTTATAATATTCTAAAATGTAAAAACTGTCAATAAGTTTGATAATTTCATATAAAAATATTATATACAATAATGAATTTTAGCTATTTATTAGATATAATATCATAGGGAGAGGAGGCTTAATTATGGAGAGTTTTAAATTTCCTAAGATTGGACTTAGAACAATAAAATCAGGTATAGCTGTATTCTTATGTTTATTGCTTCTGCCTAATGAACCTTTTTTTGCTTGTCTTACAGCTGTAATTTGTTTACAAGATACTGTTTACAACTCAATTCATACAGGAATAAATAGAGGTGCAGGAACAATACTAGGAGCTAGCTTTGGTTTAATATTTCTTTTCTTATTTCGATCATTGGAAACTCATATATCAAATCAATACATATCAAAAGTAGTAATATATATTATAATTGCATCAGGAATTATTTTAATGATTTATTTATGTAATATTCTTAAAAGACCAGGTGCAATAAACATAACTTGTATAGCATTTCTAGGAGTTACTACAGCTCATGCTTATAGTGATCCATTATTTTATGCAACTAATAGAATAATAGAAACATTACTTGGAATAGTAATTTCAATATTAGTAAACAAACTAATAACACCACCACCACACAAGTAATTAGTAAAAACTAATATAAAGTCAGCTCGTAAGCTGACTTTATTTATTAGCTATTATTCTATAAAATTTTATTTATTTTGTGCCTTTTTCATAAACTCTTCAATTTCATCTACACTCTTTATTATATCACTTGATAAATTAATAACTCCATCTTCTGTTACCAATATATCATCTTCTATTCTAATTCCTATACCTTCTTCTTCGATATATATTCCTGGTTCAACAGTAAATACAACTCCAGGCTCAAAAATTATATCTCTATGCGGAGTTTCAATATCATGTGTATCCATTCCTAAACTATGACCTATACTATGATAATAATATTTTCTAACATCCTTTTTATCATCAATAAGACCTAATTTTATACATTCTTCTGCTATTAAATCAGTTGCCTTTTCATTTACATCTTTATATTTCATACCAGGTTTAATTAATTTAATAATTTCTTCATTTACTTTTAAAACAGAATTATAAACTTCCTTTTGTCTTTCAGTAAACTTACCACTAACAGGGAAAGTTCTTGATATATCAGCATTGTAACAATTATATTCTGCTCCTAAATCAAAAAGAATTAAATCATTTTCCTTAAGTTCTGAATTATTATCAACATAGTGCAATGTTGTAGCATTTTTGCCTGCTGCAGCTATTGTTGTAAAAGCTAAACCAGTTGCACCTTTCACTTTACAATTAAAATCAAAATGCGCTTCTAATTCATACTCTTTCATTCCAACACGTGATTCAGTCATTAACCTTTCAATACCACTCTTTGTTATCTGAATAGCCTTTTTAATTTTTTCTATTTCCTCTGGCGATTTCTTTAATCTTAACTCACCAATTTTACTATAAATATTATTTATTCCAACTTGTGGATACTTACTTACTATTTCATTAGCAAATCTATGAGAAATTGTTCCTTCTCTATTTACACTCATTTTTTCTAAATCTAAATAAATATTTATTTCTTCTTTCATTACAATTGATGAATGAATATCAGCATCAAATTGACTCTTAAACTTAACTTCATCTACTGCTGTAAGTTCAATAGCTTCTTCTTTTCTAATGCTTTTTCCAATCCATTTTTCTAATTCTAAATCAATATCTTTTATATAAAGCTTAGAAGACTTTATTCCATTAATTTTTGACATAACCAATATATGTTCTTCTTCTTTTATTCCTGTTAAATAATAAAAATTTCTATTTGGAGTAAATGGATAAGTTTGATCTCCAGTTTTTTGAACTGCCTTTCCAGCAAATAAAATTATAATTGAATTATCTTTAATGTTATTTAAAAGATTATCTCTATTTAATTTATAAATATTTTTATTCATAGCCCTGTCTCCTTTTATAATATTTTAGGATTATTTTTTATTACTCTGCTGCTAATAACTTAACACTTCTAACATTCGGTAAAGAATTTAACCTTGCTGCTAACTGACTAATACTTTTCTCCATGTGCGAAATATCAATAGTAACAGTTACATTAGCAGATAAATTTATTGGAATATCCTGATTTATTGTTAGTATATTTCCTTTATAAAATGCAATACAATCTAACACCTTAGATAAAGTTCCTGACTTATGTGTAATTAATAATATTAAAGTTACCTTCTTAGATTGCATGTCTTGTGCCATTGGAAATACATCATCTTTATATTTATAATATGTACTTCTACTAATTCCAACTAATTTTATTGCCTCACTTATATCCTTCGCATTGCCAAGTTCAATATGTTCCTTTACCTCAATTACCTTTTTAAATATCTCTGGTAATGATCTTTCATTTACAATGTAAAATCTATCTTCCCCCATAATCATTCTCCATTCGATTTGTTTTAGTACTATTATAACTCCAAACTCTTTACAGTGCATTAAAAATTTTACATATCCCCCATCTAGTTCATTCCTCACGTGTAAGCGAAAAAATGAAATATTTATTTTCCAGGAAACGTGAAATTTTCACCTAGAATTTATATAATTGATTCCGTAAAGCTGGCTAAAGTTTTTAAACTCGCTATCGCTCAAACAGTAAAAACTTCTTTACGCCACTTTACTCCATCAATTATTAAATTCTACGGCTCAATTTCAATGTTCCTTCCAAATTAATATTTCATTTTTTCTTTTTTCACGTAACTACTTATAACATTGCACCTTATAGTTAATCGTTTCTGCTACATATATGACAAATAATTAACTTTTAAGGTGCCATTACAGTTCATAAAGTGGAAGAGAAAATATTAATGATATTAACGGAGGGAATATTGTAATTAAGTTTTAGAATTTAATCTTTCTTGGAGTAAAAACTGCGTTAAGAAGCTGAGGAAATGAAATGACTTTCGAAGCTTTAGCAGTTTTTACGGAAAGAAAGATATAAATTCTTAACGCAAATTACATAATTCCTGGAGGTTATATCATTAATTTTGGGGTTCCACGTGACGAACAATATTATTCAAATGTTATAATATTAAAAGTTTTACCATGGTTATGGCCATGATAATAGCAGTCATATCTGCCATGATTGCTGCCCAGACTGTATGACGAGTTTTCTTTATTTTAACGGCACCAAAATATACAGTTACAGTGTAAAATATTGTTTCTGTAGTTCCCATAATTACTGAAGATACTAATCCTATTGTAGTATCAGCACCATAATTTTTTAAAATATCAGTGAAAACTCCCATTGCACCACTACCAGAAAGAGGTTTAATTAAAACCAATGGAACAACCTCTTTAGGTAAATCTATTAGTCTACAAAGTGGCGCAATTGCATTATTTAAAATATCTAAAAGATTAGCTTCCCTGAATATTTGCACAGCTATTATCATAGCTAAAAGATAGGGGAAAATATTTAAACATACATTTAATCCTTCTTTTGCACCTTCAATAAACCAATCGTATACCTTCCTACCTTTTATCATTCCATAAGTTATAATAATTAAAACTATTATAGGAATAATACTTTTAGTTATATAGCTAAACATCTCAATACCCCCATAATCCTAAAAATATTTTTGCAAAATTTTGCAGCAAATAACACCAACAATAGCTGCTACACCAGTTGATATTATTGCTGGAAGTATTATTACTCCTGGATTTGAGGAGCCTGCTGCTGCTCTTATAGATAACACTGTTGATGGAACTAACTGAATACAAGCTGCATTTAATACTAGAAATAAAGCCATATCATTACTAGCTACACCCTTTTCACTATTTAATCTATCCATTTCTTCCATAGCTTTAATTCCAAAAGGTGTTGCTGCATTTCCAAGCCCCATCATATTTGCTGTTATGTTCATAACTATAGCTCCTAAAGCTTTTTCATCCTTAGCTGCCTCTTTAAATATAAGCTTTAATATAGGTTTCATAAGTTTAGCTAGTTTTTCTGTAAATCCACTTTTTTGTGCAACCTTCATAACACCACACCAAAAACACATTAATCCAACAAGTCCTATAATAAAAGTAACTGTACTATCAATAGAGCCTATTATTGCATTAGAAATGCCTTCACCATTTCCAGTAAATATTCCAACCACTAATCCTAGAAAAATCATTACAAACCATATATAGTTAATCATTTTCTATTCCCCCCATTTATTTTTTTCTTTACAATATATGCCTTGCAACACCTATTTATTAGTGATAGGATAAAGATATAAATATAAGTTTTAGTTAAACTATAAATTTTAATTTAGCAAGTTTATTTACACCGATAATATACCTTAGTGTTTACAAGAAGGTGTTTTCTATATTTTTTATTTATCTAACAAAGGAGATACGTCTATGAAAGAATCAAATTTAAAATTAGCTCAAAAAGATATTGATGATGCATTAAAAACTGTAGAAGAAATGGAAAACTGTATTAATGAAGGAAATGAGAAAAATAATATAATAAAAGAAAAATTTATTACTTTAACAGAAAAAGTTCAAAAATTAGAAAACTTATTAAAAACTGAAGGAATACTTTAATAATAGAAAAAGAGGATAGTTTATCTATCCTCTTTTTCTATCTACTAAAATAGCAATTATTTTATCTTATGATTTGATAACTATCTATACCCTAATTCTCAAACTCCCATTAATATTTACCTATACCTAATTGATTGTGTACCCAATTTAGAAATAACCGCCCTTAGTAAACGTTATCAAATTAATTCAATTATATCATTTTTTTCCTACTATTTCAATATATTTTTGTAAAAAAATTAACTATCTTTAATTTTGATTAAATTAAAGATAGTTATAAAATTATTTAGAACTTTCTCTTTGTATTAATTTATAATCTAATACATATTGATCTTGATCTAAAGGTTTATTATTTAATATTTTAATAAGCATTCTCATTGCAACTGATCCCATATCATAACTTGGTTGCTTAACTGTAGTTATTTTAGGATAGAAGTAAGATGCAACAGCGTTATCATTAAATCCTATTACACTTACATCTTCAGGTACCTTTATTCCATTTTCTCTTAATGCATTAATTACACCCATTGCAATTTCATCAGATGAGCATACTACTCCATCAAATTTTTTGCCAGTAGCCAAAAAGCTTTCAACTGCTTTATATCCACTACTAACTTTTAAATCTTTAAAGAATTCTAAATCTTCATCAATGGCAAGACCACTTTCTTGTAATGCTTTTTCGTAACCCTTATGTCTTTCTCCCCAAGCATTAGCTGCACCTTTACTAACGCCAACAAAAGCAATATTCTTTAACCCTTTATCAAGTAAGCTCTTTGTTGCTTCATATGATGCTTGTATGTTATCAATAATTACACTTGGTAATCTACCTTCTTTATCCTTAGACTCTGCAAGAACAGTCTTTAAATCTAATTCATTTATTATATCTAAAGTTTCTTCTTCTAAGCAAGAGCTCATATAGATAACACCATCAACCATCTTTTCCTTAAGTACTCTTAAGTAATCTTTTTCCTTATCATAGTCAAAGTCAGAATTACATAGTATTACGTTATAATCATAAATATTTGCAACATCCTCTGCCCCTCTAACTATTTCTGGATAGAATCCACTTGAAATATCAGGAACTAATATTCCAACAGTTTTTGTTCTTTGCGTTTTCAAACTTCTCGCTACAATGTTTGGTCTATATCCTAGCTTTTTAATAGCATCTAATACCTTTTTTTTAGTATCTTCATTAACAACATCTATATCATTTAATACTCTAGATACCGTAGCTATTGAAACGCCAGCTTCTCTAGCAACATCTTTTATAGAAGTAGCCATATCAACATCACTCCATTTTCATTTTAATTATTAATTATACCTTTTTTTCCTAATTAATACAATGAGTTTACTTACTTTTTACACTTAATAACTCATAATTTTAACTATAGTATTATATTTTGAAAAAAGGGTAGGAATTATTACTTAATCCCTACCCTTTATAACAAAGCCATAATTATTTAATAACTTCTACAGTCATATTTAACTTTTCACCATTTATAACTGTTTCAGTGTAACTAGCTTCCTCATTGTAAACTATTTCTTGGGTTAAGGTTTCTTTCTTAATAACCTCAGCAAACTTTTTAACTACATCTAATAGCATTTCATTATCAGCTACATATAATTTAATTTTGTCTGCAACCTCAAACCCTTTATCTTTTCTCATATTTTGAATCTTAGAAATTATTTCTCTTAAGTGACCTTCTTCTTTAAGTTCTTCAGAAATATGAGTATCTAAAACAACACCAATTGAACCTTCACCAGCAAATGCATAACCCTCTAGCCCTTGCATAGTAACTAATAAGTTTTCCTTATTTAATTCAATTTCTGTTCCATCAACATTAATAACTACTACTCCACCATTTTGAATAGTTTGAGCTAATTCCATTTGGTTTCTCGCAGCTATTTCTTTTCTTATTCCTGGTATTAACTTACCATAAGCTCTTCCTAACACAGGTAAATTTGGCTTAATTTCAAAGTTAACATGAGTTGAAAGGTCAGCACCAAACTCAACAGCTTTGATGTTTAACTCATCTGTTATTATTTCCCCATAGTATCCTGGAAGTGAGTCTGTAGAAACTAACATCTTAGAAAGTGGCTGTCTATTCTTAATGTTAGCACCATTTCTTGCACTTCTTCCAAGCTTAACTATTGTATAAGCTAAATCCATTTCTTTTTCTAAATTCTTATCTATAGCAGTTTCATTTACTTCTGGCCAGTTGCATAAGTGAATGCTTTCTGGCGCATTTTCATCTAAACCAACTACTAAGTTTTGATAAATATTTTCTGTTATAAATGGAACAAATGGAGCTGCCACTTTAACTAAAGTTGTTAATACTCTATATAAAGTTACATATGCACCTATCTTATCATCAGTTAACTCTTCAGACCAATATCTTCCTCTATTTCTTCTTACATACCAGTTTGATAGCTCATCAGTAAAATCTTCAATAGCTAATGCTGCTTGAGTTATTTGATATGAATCTAACATAGAATCTACATCTTTAACTAATGTGTTAAGCTTAGACATAACCCATTTATCCATTACATTTTCTGATACAAAATCATTATACTTTAATGGATTAAATTGATCTAATTCAGCATATAACACATAGAATGAGTAAACATTCCATAGTGTTCCCATAAACTTTCTTCCAGCTTCTCCAACATCATCTATAGAGAATCTTGTTGGTAACCATGGAGCACTTGCAGTATAGAAGTGCCATCTTGTTGCATCAGCACCTTGGGCATCTAATACATCAAATGGATCTACAACATTTCCTTTAGATTTTGACATCTTTAAGCCCTTCTTGTCAAGAACGTGACCTAAAACTATACAGTTTTCAAATGGATTTCTATCAAATATAGCAGTTGATATTGCTAATAAAGTGTAGAACCATCCTCTTGTTTGGTCAACAGCTTCTGATATAAATTGAGCTGGATAATTTTGTTCAAATAATTCTTTATTTTCAAATGGATAATGTAATTGTGCAAATGGCATTGATCCAGAATCGAACCAACAGTCAATAACTTCATTAGTTCTAGTCATTTCCTTACCACACTTTTCACACTTTAAGTGAACATTATCTATATATGGTTTGTGTAATTCTATATCTTCTGGAACATTAATTCCTTTTTCCTTAAGTTCTGCAATGCTTCCTATACATTCTTTATGTCCGCATTCACATCCCCAAATTGGAAGTGGAGTTCCCCAGTATCTATCTCTTGAAATACCCCAGTCGATAACATTTTCTAAGAACTTACCAAATCTACCAGTTCTAATGTTATCAGGATACCAGTTTATTTTATTATTATTTTCTAAAAGCTTATCTCTTAATGTTGTCATTGCAACAAACCAGCTTTCCTTTGGATAATAAAGAAGTGGTGTGTCACATCTCCAACAGTGTGGATATGAGTGTAAGTGCTTTTCAGATTTAAATAATTTATTATTTTCTTCTAACCACTTACAAATGCTTTCATCACATTTCTTAACAAACTTTCCAGCCCATGGAGTAACTTCTTCTACGAATCTACCTTCTCTATCAACTAAGTTAATGAAAGTGATTCCGTTAGCTTTAGCTACTAAGCTATCATCTTCACCATATGCAGGTGCTATATGAACTATACCTGTACCATCTGATAAAGTAACATAATCACCATGAATTACTTCGAAAGCTTTTCCTTCTACTTTACCGAAAGGCATTAATTGCTCATATTTAGTTCCTAAAAGTTCAGTTCCAGGGAATTCTCTAACTACTTCATATTCTTCTCCTAAAACTTTATCAGCTAAGTCTTTAGCTAATACTAATATTTCATCTCCAACTTTTGCTTCAATATAAGTATAAGCTTTGTTTATACATAAAGCTAAGTTTGAAGGTAATGTCCAAGGAGTTGTTGTCCAAGCTAATATGTATTTGTTATCTTCTCCTACAACTTTAAATTTAGCAACACAAGTTAAATCCTTAACATCTTTATATCCTTGTGCAACTTCGTGAGATGATAATGCAGTACCACATCTTGGACAGTAAGGCATTACTTTGTGTCCTTCATATAAAAGACCTTTATCCCACATTTGTTTTAATGCCCACCAAACTGATTCAATATATGGATTATGATAAGTAACATATGGATTCTCCATATCAACCCAATATCCAATTTGATTAGTCATTTTTTCCCACATACTTACATAAGTAAATACGCTTTCTTTACATTCTTTAACGAATTTTTCTACACCGTACTCTTCGATTTGCTCTTTACCTGAAATACCAAGCTTCTTTTCTATTTCAAGCTCTACTGGAAGACCATGAGTATCCCATCCAGCTTTTCTTATAACCTTATATCCCTTCATAACTTTATATCTTGGGATAATATCTTTCATAACTCTCGTTAATACGTGCCCAACGTGTGGTCTACCATTTGCTGTTGGAGGTCCATCATAGAAAGTGAAATATTCACCATCTTGATTCATATCAAAATTCTTTTTTATAACATTTCTTGCAGTCCAAAGATTTGCTATTTCTTTTTCAAGACCAACAAAACCATTTGGCAATTCTACTTTTTTGTACATAAGAATTCTCCTTTCTCTACATTATTAGTTATTAAAATTATTCTCTTAAAGACACATTTTAATCCTTATTTAATGAAACTACTTTTCCTATAGCATATAAGTAAATTTTTCTTACAAAATTAAAACTTAAAGTTTCTCTTAAATAAAAAAAACTTCATCCCAAAAGGACGAAGTGAATTCGCTATACCACCTAAGGTTAATAAACTCATAATTATACTATGAGCCATAATTCAGATACTTTCATATCCTATCCCTTAACGCGGGCTAACGTGATAGCTTAATCGTAAAAACTTTCAGCCTCAAACTCCTAGGTGATTTTCCTTAAGTTATCTTATGACTTCACACCAACCAGTCACTCTCTTAAAAGAATAAACTAAAGTACTTATCCTAATCATAGTCTTTAATGAATTCATTATATCTTAACTAATTATACTTTGTCAATTACATCCAAAATTTTGCGATTATTTTTTATTACTAAATTTAATATTTTAAACCATTAATTATTCTAGTAATATTATTGAAGTAATCTTCATTTAAATAATAATAATTATTATTATTTAATATTTAATGTTGACTATTTTAGTATACTATGATTTAATATAATTGTTGAAACGTATTACTCAAAAGTTAATTAACCTAATAATTAATTTTTGTGTTTCCTAATATCTTTGTATTTTGGAGGATCTGTTATGGAAAATAATTTAAATGCTGATATCCTTGATAAGATAACAAAAGTTTGTACTTGTAAATCTATATCTAGAACAAAGATTAAAGAAGCTATAAAAAATGGTGCCCATACCGTAGAAGAAGTTTCTAAAGTAACTGGTGCATGTACTGGAAGTTGTCATGGATTTAGATGTAAATCAAAGATTCAGGATTTAATTAAAGATTATTCAAAATAATACCCAATCCAAAACTCCCCTATAAGTTTAACGATTTAAACCACTTACAAGGTAAGTGGTTTTTTATTGCAAAATTTAAGTTGAACTATTAGTTTTAAATTACTTAATTTATTTCTTTATTAGCATTAATTTTTCCTTTCTTTTTAACTGTTTAATTGCATATTCTCTTCTCATGGCCTCTATTTTATTTTCATATTCTTCAAAATAAACTAGTTCTACAGGCAATCTAGCTTTTGTATATTTTGCACCTTTTCCATTAGAATGTGCTTTAATTCTTTTTTCTAAATTGTTTGTCCACCCCGTGTATAAACTATCATCATTACATCTTAATATATATACATAATTCATATAATACCTCTTATTCATAAATTAATTATTATATATTATATTAAATTTTTAACTGTTATTTAATAGTTATGTTATAATCGTATAAGACTTAATATAAGGAGATGTAAATGATGAGTAGTAAATTTTTCTTACATAAAGGGAAAAACAAAAGAGCTGAACAAGGGCGTCCTTGGATATACATAGATGAAATAAATGAATATGATGGCGAATATGAAAATGGAGACATAGTTGAAGTATATAATCATAAAAATCATTTTATTGGTAAAGGTTATATTAACGATAGAAGTAAAATAACAATTAGAATAATGACAAGAGATATTAATGAAGAAATAGATGAATCATTCTTTAAGAAAAGATTTGCTGCAGCATGGGATTATAGAAAAACTGTTATTGATACATCATCATGCAGATTTATATTTGGAGAAGCTGATTTCTTACCTGGATTAACAGTTGATAAATTTGAAGATTACTATGTAATCCAAATTTCTACATTAGGAATGGATAAATATAGAGATTTAATAGTTAAAATACTAGTTGAAGAATATGGAGCTAAAGGTGTTTATGAAAGAAGTGACATAAAAACTAGAGAAATCGAAGGTTTAGAACAAACTAAAGGCTTCTTAACTGAACCATTTAATACTGACATTGAAATCATTGAAAATGGTGTTAAATACATAGTTGATTTAGAAAACGGTCAAAAAACTGGATTCTTCTTAGATCAAAAAGAAAATAGAGCTGCTATGCATAGAATTTGTAAAGGTAAAGATGTTTTAGATTGTTTTACTCATACTGGTTCATTTGCTTTAAATGCTGGTATAGCAGGAGCAAAATCAGTTCTTGGAATTGATGTGTCTCAACATGCTGTAGATTGTGCTACAAGAAATGCTGAATTAAATAATTTACAAGATATTGTTAAGTTTGAATGTCATAATGCATTTGATGTTCTTGGAGATTGGTCAAGAGAAGGCAAACAATATGATGTTGTTATTCTAGACCCACCAGCATTCACTAAATCTAGAAATACTGTTAATGCTGCAATTAGAGGTTATAAAGAAATCAATCTTAGAGGTTTAAAAATGGTTAAACCAGGTGGTTACTTTGCTACATGCTCATGCTCTCATTATATGAGTGAAGAACAATTGAAGAAAACTGTTCTTGAAGCTGCTCATGATGCTAGAAGAACTTTAAGACAAATTGAAGTTAGAACTCAAAGTTCAGATCATCCGATTCTTTGGAATTCAGATGAATCATACTACTTAAAATTCTTTATATTCCAAGTGGTATAAAAACTTTTAAAAATAACTAAAATAAATAAAGTCGGCTTCTGCCGACTTTTTAATATATACATTATTAAAATCTAATAATTAAGTAGTTTACTATTAATTATTAGATTTTATATGTTACTGATTGATTATTATTTCTTATTCTCTATAATTTGATTAAGTATTGATTTTTCATTATATTGCATAGGTTCTATATCAGGAAAAAACATTACCATTCTAAAAATATACACAATCATTATTAAAATAATTGCACCTATTAATATCTGCTTAAAAAACCTTCTTTTAAGAAATATAAGTACTACTGATATAAATGGTAGCCAAAATAATGGATGAAATTTAAATGCATTTATAATATCACCATTAATAGCTGCTGTAATAGCTCTACTCATTCCGCATGATGGACATGGAATTCCCGTTAAGCCTCTTATCAAGCAAATACTTCCCGTTGTTACCCCAAACCTTTTTATAAAGAAAAATATAATACATAGTCCTAATAAAATTAATATTAATGCCTTTCCAAACTTAATATTTTTATTAATCCATTTAAAATACTTATTCATACTATAAACTCTATATACTTATAAATTAATAATTGCAATATGGTATACTATTCTCATCATAATTTAAATTATTATACATAGATTTAAAGTTATTAACCTCTTCAGAATTTATTTTATACCATTTATTATCTATATTCATAATATCATTTTTAATAATTATTGTGTGGTTACTTTCCACTCCATTAGTTTGTATTAGAAAATCCCATTCTCCTAAAGTTTGTTTTTGAATTTCTTCCTTTAGAATATCATTTATAAAGCTAATGATCATTTCTATATCTATTTTATTATCTACAGACTTATAAGTATTTCCATCTACTATATTTTTAACTATTATCTTGTTAATGTTACTAGAATCTATAACTTCATCGCCAAATCTATCATCTAAATTAAATTCTTCTACATCTTGTTTAGATGCTTCAGAGTTACCAATATCTCTAGTTTCAGCATCATTGTAACTAGCAACCTCTGGAATACCTTCACTATACCTTGTAACTTGATTTTCTAAATTTTTCTCTATAGAGTTTAATTCCCCTGAATTAACTCCATATTTTATTGATACTGATGTTAAAAATACAAATGCAAAACACGCTGCTATAGTCCATAATTTCTTATTCATATACAATACATTAATTTTACTTTTGTTTTCTTTATCTAAATTTTTTAGAGTATCTTCAAGTTTATATTCAAAAGACTTTGGTAAGACAAACTCTTCATTTTCACTTTTACTTTTATTTTTTAAATATTCATCAAATTTATCCATGAAGCTCCTCCTTTAAAATATTATATAACTTTTCTTTTGCTCTAGATAATCTTGATTTTATAGTTCCTTCCTTAACATTAAGAACTTTTGCTATATCCTTATATTTCATATCCTCAAAATAAAACAATATCGTAGTAATTCTTAAATCTTCATCTAAGGAATTAATTGCATTATATAAAGATAAATCTTTATAATTATCATTAACCTTTATATTTTTAAAGTGATCTTTATCTACAGCTATTTCTTTAGCTCTTTTTTTATATAAATTATTACTTTCATTTATTACTATTCTTATTAACCATGTCTTAAAAAATACTTCTTGTTTCAATGCTTGTATATTTTTATAAGCCTTTAATATAGCTTCACTAACCGCGTCTTCTATATCTTCTTCATTATTTAATATAGATTTTGCAACTCTATATATTGCAATTTTATTTATTCTAATTAAATTACAAAAGGCCTCTTTATCTCCAAGTTTTGCCCTTTTTACTTCCATTATCAATTCATCTTTACTAAGATTATCTACTGAAGCCTCCAATTTATTCGCTCCCTTCATTGTATTAGACTTAATATTAACCCCATTTGTTCCATAAGTAATATCTCAAACTTTTCTTAGTCGAATTACACATACTAGTATAAAATAGTAAATTCCTCTTATATAATTATAAATAGAAAAGCGACTGTTGCAAAATTATCTACACAGTCGCTCAAATATGTCTATTTAAAATCTTTTCCTTGCCAAATATTATTATCTACAAGTGCCTTATCAATGTCATTTAACACTTCCCATTTTTTTAAACTCCACATTGGTCCAATTAAACTTTGTCTTGGAGCATCACCTGTTAATCTATGAACTACCATCTCTTCCGGTATCATAGCTATAGCCTTACATATTAAATCAATATAGTCTTCTTTGCTTAAAAGTTGCAACTCTCCACTTTCATATTGCTCTACCATTTTAGTTCCCTTCATTAAGTGTAATAAATGAAACTTAACTCCTTGAGCACCAGAATGTGAAACATAATCTACAGTCTTTAACATATCTTCTTCATCTTCCCCTGGTAGACCAAATATAGTATGTACAACAACTTCAATTCCTCTTTCTTGTAATTTCTTTAAACTACTATCAAAAGTTTCAAAATCATAACCTCTATTAAAATTATGAGCTGTTTCATCATTTATAGTTTGTAATCCTAATTCAACCCAAAGATAAGTCTTTTTATTTAACTCTTCAAGATAATCTAAAACATCATCATCTAAGCAATCAGGTCTTGTTGCTATAGATAAAGCAATAACATTTTTTTGAGCTAATGCCTCTTCATATTTTTTTCTTAGCTCTTCAACAGGTGCATAAGTATTAGTATATGCTTGAAAATAAGCAATGTACTTCCCGTCCTTCCACTTCTTTTCCATCATTTCTTTTCTATCTTCGAACTGTTCCTTAATAGATAATATTCTACTTCCTGCAAAATCTCCTGAACCTCTTGCACTACAAAAAGTACATCCACCTTTTGCTACCTTTCCATCTCTATTAGGACAAGTAAATCCTCCATCTAGTGATATTTTATATATCTTTTCTCCAAATTTATTTCTTAGGAAATAATTTAAACTATGATATCTTTTTCCATTCCATTCCTTTATCATTTTTTTCTCCTTATATTAATCTGTATATTTAATGATTAATTATATTAATACTCTATTTATTTTAAAATTAGTTTATATAATTAAAATAGAGGTAATGTAAATAACATTAACCTCTTTTATTGTTTACTATATTATAAATTACTTATTGATTAATTACAATTTAATCATTTCCTCACTCTTAATATTAAAGGTATATTTACCTGTAATATCATCAGTGATGCCATCAGATTTATAAACATCAAATATTAATTTATCATCATCAAAATATTCAGCCTTAATACTATATATATCCTTGTTAAAAACCTCATCCAATTTAGCATCTATCATAGTTCCATCATCTGCTTTATATATGTTTAGTCTGTCTATTCCTATCTCGTTTTTATAATTAACAGCTATATTATCATCTTCTTTAGAAAATATAAAATTTTCTATTTGCACATTGTTTAATAAATCTACAGGTACAACCTTACTTGTAATAGGTTTTTCTAAAACTTCTTGTAACTCACTAATTGAGTTTCCTTGTGGATTTGTACTATCAGCTATAGTATCAGTACCATTTTCCATTAATGTATTATCAATATAAGCAATACAAATAAACGCATTTTTATCGTCTACAGTAGAAATAGCTATCTTTTGCCCTGTAAATCCTAAAACTACCTTTCCAAAACTATTATTAGGTACTTTTTCTTTATATAGCATAACATTATTCTCTCTTAAATAAGTATCCTTAGGAATATTATTTAAGCTTATTACTAAACTACTTTTTCCACCTTTTTCTCCAATTATCCTCAAGGAATTATTTTTTATATATAATTCTCTTTGTGTCTTTGCCTTAATTTCACTTACGCTATAACTATCTCCATTTCTATTTATCTTTATAGTATAACTTTCTAAATCACTCTTAGGCTCTACATTAGAATCTCTAATAACATTAAAAATATAGTATGCAAACTCACTACTTGCAATAGTTTTATCTAATTGAAATCCTGCTACCTCAGAAACTCCTTCAGATAAATTAATATTATTATCTACTAATTCTTTTACACATAACTCATTAGCCTTTTCCATATTACCATTTCTAATATTTATTAAATAATTTGTTGCTAACTCCTTTCCTTTAAATACATCAAATAAATCTAAACTTGCTTTATTATCATCCTTTACTTTGCTACAACCAATTAACATACTAATTGTTAAAACCAATATACAACCTAAAACTCTTTTAACTCTAATCATATTGATCTCCTTACTTAATTTTATTGCACCTCTAAAAGCAATCTCTTAAATTTATTTTACCTAATAAAATATAGCTTATTCACAAAAAAAGAATAATTGTACTGTAACCTTTATATATTAGATATTAGAAATATATTGGGGGGATATGCGTGAAGAAAGATTTCACTAAAATTTTTCAAGTTGCTGCTGTATTTATTGGAACAGTTGTCGGTGCTGGACTTGCTTCTGGTAAGGAAATTACTCAATTTTTTACTTCTTTTGGTTTAACTAGTTTTTTAGGAATACTTTTTTGTGGAGTATTTTATATATTGATGGGATCAATAATAGCTAAAATAGGTATTAAATATAGTCTTAACTCTTATAGTGATGTTCTAAAAATAATAAGTCCCAATTTACTTGGTAAAATAACAGGAGTAATAACAACATTTTATTTAATTTCCAGCGCCTCAATTATTCTTGCCGGAAGTGGTGCTTTAATTCATCAATTTTTTGGAGCGCCTAAAATTGTTGGTTCACTAATTATGCTTTGTATCGCTTGCATTTTTTTATTAAGAGATACTGAAGGTCTTATTGAAGTAAACTCATTTATTGTTCCTGCTTTACTATGTACAATTACACTTATTCTAGTTCTATATTTTTTATTTTGTAAAGATTCAATTTCATTACAATATATCTCTAGCTTTGAACCTCCTAAAAAAGGAGTTTTTGTTTCTACTATACTTTATGCTGGATACAATATACTTTGTTGCTCAGGTGTATTAGTTCCATTAAGCAACGAAACTAAAAGCTCCAAAACAATGGTTTACGGCATTGCATTAGGAGCTTTAGGTTTAACTTTATTATCTGGCTCTATTAACTTATTGTTATTAGCTAATCAACCATATATATTTGAACTTGAAATACCATTACTTTTAGTTGCACAAAGATTTGGTAGTGTTATACAAGCCCTACTACTAGTAATAATTTGGCTTGAAATGTTTTCTACCGAAGTTTCAGATGTTTACTCAATTAGTAAAACATTAGAGCAAAGCTTTAATATTAAATTTAAAAAGGGAATTTTTATAGTTTTAGCAGTAGCCTTACCAATATCACAAATCGGATTTTCAAATTTAATTTCAACACTATATCCCCTTTTTGGTATACTAAGCTTAATATTTATAACACAATGTATTTACTTCTATTACAAACATAAATCAGAATTTATCTAAATTGTTCGTTATAGCTTGAATTGCCGTGATGACGAAAATTAATGATATTATCTCCAGGAATTATGTAATTTTCGTTAAGAATTTATATTGTTTTTTCCAGAAAAAGAGCTAAAGCTTCGAAAGTCATTTCATTCCATCAGCTTCTTAACGCTCTTTTTCTTCCAAAAACAATTAAATTCTAAAGCTTAATTACAATATTCCTTCCAAAATATCATTAATTTTTCTTTATCACTGGCTTTAAAGCTAAAAGATACAATTTTCTGTATGACCACCTTAAAAGTTAACGACTTCTGCTGTATTTTACATTATTGATTACTAATTCTCAAATAAACTAAGCGTGTTAATACACAGATTAATTACTGCATCATAAGAAAATTTGTAGCAAAAAATATTAACTTTTAAGGTGGTGTTATAAGCAAACACATAGAAAAAGAAAAAATGAAATATTAATTTGGAGGGAACATTGAAATTGAGCCGTAGAATTTAATCTTTGTGGAATTGAACTTGCGTAAAGAAGTTGTATTGAAGCGTAAGCGACTTTTACAACTTTAGCAAGTTCAATGGAACAAAGATATAAATTCTAGGCAAAAATTTCACAGCTCCCGGAAAATAAATATTTCATTTTTTCGTTTCCACGTGTTGCGTAATATTATTCAACTAGTCGTCGAAGTAGTTCATTTTTGGTACTTGTTTTGAGTTTAGGATATCAAATGATAGTGGTGGAATGAATGTTTTTTGTTTGATAGATGATCTTAATTCTGCAATTCTTGTTACTCCAACATAAATATCAGATATTCTATACCATGTTGCATAATCTACAACCCCAGTTTGAGGCAAATTAAATACGCTTTGAAATACCTTAACTGCTTCTTCTGTCCTTGCTCCATATACTCCATCAACTGCAGACTTAGGTATTAATGGGTAGTTTTGAGATATTCTATTTAATTGATCTTGAATTGTTTCAACTTCAGTTCCTGTAGAACCTACAGTTAAATCATACCCTGGATAAGAACTTGGACTTCCCTTTACAATCTCTGCTGTAACTAACTCAATATCATTACCATAATAATTAGTTAATATCTCATATGGAGTTTTTCCTTGGTCTCCAAGATATTTGCTTCCCCATTGCGTCATCCACCCTGGACATTGAACATTTTTCCCATCACAATATTGTGTTAATAAAGGTTGCTTTCTCCCCATTCTTCTTATATAACTTGAAAAAATGTCATCAACTATAACACTTATGCTATCATAGATATTTCTTCCATAATTAAAAGCATGATCATATGCTGTTGAATTTGTAATATCATAATTTTTACCTTTTCCTTTATACCATTCTGTATAAATTCTATTTAAAGTAAATGATATTATTGCATAAATATTAGCTCTTATTGTACTCTCTGACCAAGTTGAATAAATCTCACAAGATGCTACATTTTTAATATAATCCTTATATAATACCTTATAATTTGGTGCTGAATTATTACTTGGTGTACCTGCATGAACAGTTATAAATTCCGGGACTACAGGTTTAGGGAGAACTACTCCACCAGTTGGTGGAGGTAATGGCTTATCTACTTCCTCTGGAATTTTCGCTGGAAAATTACCATTTAGTGTGTTAGGATTTATGTTTATTACATCAGCCCTAAAACCTCTTCTATTATTATTTTCTACTAACCGACATTGTTGTATAGCTGTTTGTCCAGGGAAAATTTGTATCCCATTTATAACAAGTACCTGAAATCCTTCTCTTTCAACTTGCAAATCATACAAACTGTATGGCGTTGGTTGTGAAGGCTCTTGTGAATATTCTAATGGAGGTGCATCTAACTCTATTGTTTGTGATTCTCCTGATGAATTTGTTACTAAATTTACTTCCCTACTCTCTCCTGTTTGACCTGCTGATGGTACTAACAATGCCCTACTTCCATCTACTGGTACATAAGTATCACCTACAAAACATTGTACTTTTAACCTACCTTTCTCAGCCATAATTACTCCTCAATATATTAATCCATTAATATTAATATGCTTTTTATACAGGTTTAGTTACTAAGACTATATGTCCTTTGGCTTTCTAACAAATAAGCTACCAATATTATACTCCTCATATCTATCATTGCTCTCAACTTTTATACTTCTACTTTTCTCTTCATAAACCTCACTTATAGTATCAAATATTCCCTGCAAGTCAAAAGTTCCATATCCCCACTCTCTATTTGGATAAATATCTCCACTTCTTGTATTAGCTCCTGCAATAATATACGATCTCACCTGTGGAGTATATATTGCTTGCTGGTTTCCATTAACTATTGCCCACTGTAAAATCAAAGCACATCCACCTGTTACTACAGCTCCAGCTACTGATCCTCCAGTTGCTAATCCTATTCCTCCTCCCGGCTTAATGACAGTTGCATTTACCCCTCCCGCTGCTATATCAGGTTTTATTCTGTTATCTCTTGTATACCCTCTACCCGATTCACTTACAACTGAATTATTGTTTTGATTATAATATGCTACACTAATTGAACCCGCAGCTGTACTAGGAACTGTCAATGTTGTATTTGATGTAGAATTTAATAACTTAGTTTCTTGATCTAGTAATTCTCTTTGAGGTATCCAAACATAATACTTTCCGTCCACTATATATTTTCCTGTTAATCTAAACTTCCATATACCTTCCCTTAAATTACTTGCCTTTACAACAATTAATGAATCACCTGTTATATAATCAGGACTAACAAAATTTACAATCATTTCTGTTCCTTCGTAAGTAAATTTTATTTTTTGATCTCTAGATATTTTTGATGTTAAATTATCTATTATCTCTCCTGATGGTGATACTATTGATAATGCAACAATATTAGGTTTACCTATATATATTTGTATTGGCAATAAATTTTGGTTTTTTCCTACCCTAAGTTCTATTTCTTTAACATCACCATTATTGTTAATTGTGCCTTCAACATGTGTTTCTGTATTTCCTTGATTACCAGTATTAGTTACTATTAAAGCTCCAACCTGTCTTGAATAATTTTCTATTGGTCTCTCTAAAAATCCCTCGCCTGAATGTGATGACATATTAGTACCAAGTGGTATATATATAACTATTGGTCTATTAACTTCCTTTCCTACAGTAACTACATATCTTAATGCTAAAAGTATACTCCAAGGTGTATATCCAATTTTTTTAGGATCTATATAAGATTGCCTTAATTCATATTCACTTGCCCTTGCAAGCTTTACTACTAAAAATTCGCAATCTGGAGCTGCACCTTTTAGTTGTGGATTAATACCTCTTCCCCCAATAATTCCAGCTACCATAGTTCCATGTCCAATTTCATCTTTTGATGCAACTATAGAATATGGATCATCACCTTTCGAATTAGCAGCTATAGCCTCTGTTATTTGTTCATTAGTGTATTCCCTTCCATATCTAATTCCATATACATTTTCAGTTGCAGGTAATGTTTGATCCCATATTCTAAACACTCTAGATGTTCCATCTTCTCTTTGAAACTCCTCACTTAAATAATCTATTCCTGTATCAATTATTCCAACCAATACTCCTCTTCCATTTAACCTTAAATATGGATTATTATTAAATGTTGGCGCACCACTAGCTTCAACCGGAGATATATCACTCAATGTCATTACTGGTTGTAAATCAAGATCAACTATGCTATTAGCTAATTTCTCTACCTCACTAACTTTATCATTTGGAACTATTACTATTGCAAAAATTTCAGATATCATTACTCCTGCTACACCTGGAATTTTTACAATTTCATTAAGCCTTTCCCTGTTAGGAAGTTCAATTAATAAAACCATAGAGTTTCCATCTTGCTCAACTCCATTAATACTCATATTATTTTGGTTAACTACACTTCCTTGATTAGTTTCATCTGTAGTTGTTACATTTATATTACCTTCTGGCTCATCTTGTCTAATTAATCTATCCAATCTTGCTCCTAACTCTTCCATTGTCACCATAAGACTATCATATAGACAAACTTCACCATATCCCCATGCTGAATCAGGATAACTTATATCCCTTCTTTCCTTTTTAGATCCCATAATTAAATAATACTTTAATCTTTGCCCATAAAGATAGGGATCATTTTTCTTTACTATTCCCCATTGCATCATTAGTGCACATATTCCTGTAACACTAGGTGCTGCCATTGATGTACCTGTCTTTCTATCATAAGATTTCTCAGGAATTGTGGAATAAATATTCTCTCCAGGAGCCACTATATCTGGTTTAATATATTGTCCAATATAAGCTTTTCCTCTTCCACTAAATGGTGATATATTATTAGTTAAATAATTATAGCTCCCCACAGAAATAACATTATCTACTGTTGCTGGAATTCCTAATGTATTATCTATAGTTGGATCTAAAAACTTTGTAGTCACATTTAACCCTTCTGATATAGGTAGCCATATATTAAAATTTCCTTTATAATTATTAACTTTTCTTATAGTTAATTTCCATTGTCCAGGTGCTACAAACTCATTAACCCCTCTAAACATTATGCCAATTTCTCCACTGATATCAAATGGTTTAGGCCCTGTACTATATATTTCATAGATACTTCTTCCTAATCTACCTTCTCTAAATCCTTCTGCTAAAAATATTTCCCCACTACTTATTCCACAGGGACATAAAAGCTCTATACTAATTTTAGGTAAAATAGATTTGTATATATTTAATGCTATAATAGCTTCTGCATCACCAACATTAAAATAAATTTCATTTATAGTATTTAATTCACCAGAAACATGATGTGCAGCCTCTCCCTCATTTCCAGCTGCTATTACTATTGTTTGTCTCTCTAAAGATGATGTTATACTTATATATCTCTCTAATAAACTACTTCCATTATGTGCACCATCATTAGTACTTAGACTCATATTTACAACTAGAGGTAATCCCAACTCTTTTGATTTATCATTTAAAAATTTAAGGCCTCTCATTATTTGAGTACTAAGTGCAAATCTAGTTCTTGCAGCTTTAACCATAGCTATAGAACTTTTAGGTGCCACTCCGTAAAATTTTCTATCTATTTTTCCACCAGCACAAGCTATACCAGCTACATGAGTTCCATGACCAGCTACATCTATGGAATTTACTACTGAAAATGGATCTGATGATTGCAATGCTTTATTTATAGTTTCACTATCATATATTTTTCCACCTTGCTCCAAATCATAAATATATTTAATTCTAGTAGTTCCATCATCATTTATAAATGCAGGATGAGTGTAATCTATTCCAGTATCTATAAATCCAACTAAAATGCCTTCCCCATCTAAATTATATGAACTTACAGCTTGTGGAATACATGATGCTCTATTAGCTTCGTAGTCTGTTGTATATAAACTTTTAGGTAGTTCTATATATTGAATACTAGGATTTAATGCTAAGTCTATTAATTTATCCACAGGAATTGTTACAATTCCAAAATTATATCCCAAGTTTTCATATTTTCCACCCAACTTATCCACAGATTCAGCTACTTTATCCACACTTTCCCCAGAAATTATAGTAACCTCTATTTCTGTATCAATATTTTTTAACATAAAACTATTTGATATATTTAGTTTTCCTAAAACTTCAATTGGAAAGTTCTTTAATAAGCCTAAATAGTTTTGATTTGAGTAATTAGTTTCTATAATATCATCCCCATATAAAATTGATTTATATAGTATATGCTTATCTGTTAATTTTTGTATTAATAAACAAAAAAAGTGCCCTTAAGCACCTTTTTATAATTTAATTTCTATTCTCTCTAACTTTGCAATTACTGATATTTCTCTAGACTCTACAGTTTCTGTCATAAGAGCTCCCCCGTTGCTTACAAGAAGTAACTTTGAATTTCCTAGACTTTTTATTTGTCTTATTTTTCTTCTACCTTTATAATCAACTAAGAATATTCCATTATTGCTTATTTCTTTTACTAAATGAGCAAAGGCTAAATCTCCTTGCATCATTCTAAATCCAGACATCTCATTATCCTGAATTTCTAAATACATAACTTTATCTTGTGGAAAACCTTCTACTTTATTTGAATGGATAGGTAACTCTATTTTTCCTTTAACATTTTTTAAACTATAATCATAAATTGGAACATTCTTTAAAACAGATGAAAATGCATTATCCCATACCTCTTCAGTTTCTATCTTTGCTGGCTTTTTATTAACTGTAGCATAAGTTTTTCTTTCTTCCATTAATGCTTCATCAGTTACAACCATACTTACATCATTTAAATCTGCATTTAAAATTTTAGCTGCCTTATCTATAAATGACTCTTGTACAATCCTTCTACCCGTTTCAACTTCGTTTATAAATTTTTCTGCAACACCTAACTTCTTTGCAAGTACCTTTTGTGTCATACCAGATTTTAATCTAGCTTCTTTTATCTTTTCACCAACTCTACTCATCGCTCTCTTCCTTTCTAACTTTTGAATACCATTCTTTTTCATCTATTAAATGCTCAATAAGATAACTTATTTTCCAATTAATAGACTGCTGTGTTACTACAGCCAATATACCATCTTTAATATTTTGTCTAGTATCCATTATTGCTTTTCTAAGCTCATATTCAGATAAATTATTATATAATATTACCTTTTCTTTAATTGGATTATTATTAAATATTTCTAACTTCATACCAAGTAATACATCCATTAATGTCATTTCACACATTTCAGGAGTTATCTCAATTATTTTATATCCTAACTTCTTTAAATTCAGTAACTCAGTATTAGATAATCCATATGCTAAAATACACTTATTATTCTCAAGCATAATAAACACCCCAATATACACATATAAATTTAATTTAAGGCTGTATTAAAATTTAATGTGAAAAACTATACTAAATTATTCACATACTTATTTTAATACAGCCCTTAAAGTTTTAGCCCTAATGAAATATTAGTCTTCTATTATTTCAGGTTCATCAAACTTTTCACCAAAAGTTTCTACTGTCACTTTTTTCATTACTTGATCTTCATATGGCTTATCACTGTAGTCTCTCTTAGTGTTAACTATCTTTGTAGCAACATCTAATCCTTCTATTAATTTACCGAATGAAGCATATTGTCCATCTAAGTGCGGTGCATCTTCAACCATTATGAAGAACTGACTTCCTGCAGAATCTGGGTGCATTGCTCTAGCCATAGATAAAACACCTTTTGTATGTTTTAAATTATTTGCAAATCCGTTTCTTGAGAATTCACCTTTTATGCTATATCCAGGACCTCCAATTCCCATTCCTTCTGGACATCCACCTTGAATCATAAATCCAGGTATTACTCTGTGGAATATTAATCCATCATAAAATCCTCTATTTATTAAATCAACAAAATTTTTAACTGTATTTGGAGCTATTTCTGGATATAACTCAGCTTTCATTATATCTCCATTTTCCATTTCTATAGTTACTATAGGGTTTTTCATATAATTACCTCACTTTCATTTTTTGGTATAATTTATTATTATCATATTTCCATATAGTAATTCAATGTTTTAAGCAAATTTTTTCTTTTTTAAAGCTATGATAACACATTATAAGTACAAACATTTAATTTTTAGTAAAGAAACTCAAAAAAAAGCCTCGAAAATCGAAGCTAATAAATTATAATTATTAATAAAAGTCTTTTAAAATATATTATACCAAGTTGAAAAATTTTTATTTATTGTTGAAATGCAGTTCCTAAAACTACTCTTGAATAATCACTATAGTTTGATAAATTTTTAACATCAATTTGTTTAAAAATATAGTCTCGTCCAAACTTGTTTATTAAGTCATTAAATAAACATATTAAAAAAGTTGATGGAATTCTCTCTAAACCGTCAAAGTCTAAAGTTACACCTGTATCTAAATTATTCTTTACTATTTCTCTTAATAAAATAGCATCCTCTATTAAATAACTTTCGCCTAAAAAGTCTTTTATTCTTATATTCATACTTATTACCCCGATCCATTTTTAAATATTCTGAAAATTCTTTCTATACTAATAATATATACAATTTTCAGAATATTGTCAACTATTTAACAACTTTTTTTGATAAATATGGATATAAAAAAACGCCCTTTGGCGTTTTCTTATTTATAGTTGTTGAATTAATTTTAAACTTAAATCAATAACCTTTTGTTCATCTAGCGAGTTATATATATTTATATTTCCTTTTTCAGTTCTATCAGTTAATAGATCTTTCTCTTTTAACCTTCTTTTAATTTCCCTAGCTGTTCCTTCTCCACCATCAATTATGGTAACATCACTTCCTACAATTTTTGATATTGTATCTTTTACAAATGGATAATGGGTACAACCAAGGACTATAGAACTAATATCCTCTTTATTATATAAACTTAACTTTTCCTGTAAATATTCCTCTAATTCTTTTCCTGTTAATATACCATCTTCAATGAACTCCATAAGTCCTGCACATGGTATTGGAACTATTTCTGCCTTTTCTTTATATTTATTAAGTAACAAATTAAACTTTTGTTGTTTAATAGTCATTGGGGTTGCCATTATTAATATCTTACCACTTCTATTTAATTCTACTGCTGGCTTTATTGCAGGTTCTATCCCAACTAACGGCATATCTGGATAAACCCTTCTTAGTTCACTTACTGCTGCACTGGTAGCTGTATTACAGGCAACAACAAGTCCTTTTATCCCTTTTTCAATTAAAAAATCAACTACATTAAATGTTAAATCTCTAATTTCTTTTGTAGGCTTTACACCATATGGAGCATTTTTTGAATCTCCAAAATATATATAATTTTCATTAGGCATTATCTTTATGGCTTCTCTCATTACACTTAAGCCACCTACTCCTGAATCTAAAAAACCTATTGGTAAATCTTTCTTGTCCAAGCTATCTCACTCCAATTTATATATTACTTAACATTATTTTATACCTTAATTAATAGTAAATCTACTTTCATTTACTATAATACATAAATTATTGTGTGTTTTCTTTCAACAAAAAATTATTAATTATTGCACATCCAAGATGGTATTAATACCCTATCATTTTCAATTAACTGTGAATGTAACAAATCTTTCTTTTTAGCCAATTCTCTCTTAGCTGAATTTATACTTAACAATTCTTCTGCTTCTCTTATACTCTTAGCCTTAAAAACCATTGTCCATCCATCCTTATTATACTTTCCTGCACACATAACATATTTATCTTTATTTTTATTTATTCTATTCATACTGTCATAAATAAAACTATTAAGTTCCCCGATATTTTTATAATTAACTTTTACAAATATTCCTCTATTACCTTCCATACCGCACCTCCGAACAAACGTTCATTTATTAACTAATAATAACAGAACATCTGTTCGTAGTCAACATTTTTTTATGTTTTTAGAGAAATTTTTACCATAATACACAAAAAGGAACAAGAAATTTAACCTTTAAATCTCTTGCTCCTTTTTTATATTATTCAGCTATATTGAATACTTCTAAATCTCTTTTATCAATTTCAGACACTTTTACATCAGCAATTGCTCTTAATGTATCTAATGCTGTTATAACTCCGATATTTCTCTCAATAGCAGCTCTTCTAATTAGGAATCCATCTCTCTTAGAGTCATTTCCTTTAGTTGGAGTATTTACTACTAAATCAACTTCCTTATTCTTAACAACATCTAATATATTTGGCTCTTCTTCATTAAGTCTTCTTACTTCTTCACAATCTATTCCTGCATCTCTTAATAATTTGCAAGTTCCTTCAGTTGCAATAAACTTATATCCAGCCTTAGCTAAATCCTTAGCTATTGGTAAGAACTCTGCCTTATCATGCTTATTAATAGTAGCTAAAATCTTTCCTTTTTCCATTGATGGATACATGCTACCACCAACAAATCCCTTATATAAAGCTTCCTTAACATCTCTACCAACACCTAAAACTTCCCCTGTTGATTTCATTTCAGGTCCTAAAGATACTTCAACCTTTGGTAACTTTTGAGTTGAGAATACTGGAACTTTAACTGATACTAATTCTGGTTCTGGATAAACATCTACTCCATATCCTAAGTCAACTAACTTTTCTCCAAGCATAACTTTAGTAGCTAAATCTACTATTGGAACTCCACTTACCTTACTGATATATGGAACTGTTCTTGAAGCTCTTGGATTAACTTCAATTACATAAAGATTTCCTTCAAACTCTATGAATTGAATGTTTATCATTCCCTTAATTCCTATAGCTAAAGCTAATTTCTTAGTGTAATCTAAAACTTTTGCTTTAATTTCATCACTAATATTTTGGCTTGGATACATTGTTACAGAGTCTCCTGAGTGAACCCCAGCTCTTTCTAAATGTTCCATTATACCTGGTATTAAGATATTTTCTCCATCAGATATAGCATCTACTTCTATTTCTCTACCCATTAAGTATTTATCTATAAGTATTGGGTTTTTCTTATCCTTTTTAAATGCATTACTTAAGTAATAAGTTAACTCTTCTTCATCATGAGTTATTTCCATACCTTGACCACCTAATACATATGAAGGTCTAACAAGTACCGGATATCTTAATCTATTTGCTTCTTCTATACCTTCTTCTAAAGTCCAAACACCTTTACCCTTAGGTCTTGCTATATCAAACTTTTCAAGTAATTCTTCAAACTTTTCTCTATCTTCAGCCATATCTATTTGATCTGCTGTAGTTCCTAAAGTTTTAATTCCTTTTTCTTTTAAGAAGTTTGCAAGCTTAATTGCTGTTTGACCACCGAATTGAAGAATAACTCCATATGGTTTTTCTTTTTCAATGATGTTTAATACATCTTCTTCTGTTAATGGTTCGAAGTAAAGTTTATCTGAAATATTAAAATCAGTACTTACTGTTTCTGGGTTATTATTAACTATTATAGTTTCAATTCCCATTCTCTTTAATGCCATTACACAGTGAACTGAAGCATAGTCAAATTCTATACCTTGCCCTATTCTGATTGGCCCTGAACCTATTACTATAACCTTTTTCTTATCTGATACTTCAACTTCATCATATTGTTCATAAGTTGAGTAGTAGTATGGTGATAATGCTTCGAATTCTCCTCCACAAGTATCAACCATCTTATAAGCAGGCTTTATGTTCCAAATGTTTCTTAATCTATAGATATCATCTGGGTTAACCTTTAACATATCAGCTATAGCCTTATCTGAGAATCCTTTTCTCTTAAGGTTTAATAACCATTCTTTATCTAAATCATCTATTTTGCTTAATTTTAATCTAGTTTCTTCATGTACTATCCATTTGAACTTTTCTAAGAAGAATATATCTATTCCAGTAATTTTAGCTATACTTTCAATTCTGTAATCTCTTCTTATCATTTCTGTAAGAGCAAATAATCTTTCATCATCTGGTTTCATTACAGCTTCTTTTAATTCTTGGATACTCATTTCTTTAAACTTTGGATGGTCTAAAGAATATTTTCCTATTTCTAAACTTCTTATACCTTTTAATAAAGCTGACTCTAAGTTAGCACCTATAGCCATTATTTCTCCAGTTGCCATCATCTTTGTTCCTAAAGCTCTATCAGCTGTAAAGAATTTATCGAAAGGCCATTTTGGAATCTTAACTACTACGTAGTCTAATGTTGGCTCAAAGCATGCATAAGTCTTTTGAGTTACTGCATTTTTAATTTCATCTAATCCATATCCTAAAGCTATCTTAGCTGCAAGCTTTGCTATTGGATATCCAGTAGCTTTTGATGCAAGAGCTGAAGATCTTGAAACTCTAGGGTTAATTTCGATAACTGCATATTCAAATGAATTTGGATTTAAAGCGAATTGTACGTTACATCCTCCTTCAATTCCTACTGCATTAATGATATTGATTGATGCAGTTCTAAGCATTTGATATTCTTTATCTGATAAAGTTTGTGATGGAGCTACAACTATACTATCTCCAGTATGAATACCTACTGGGTCAATGTTTTCCATGTTACATACAGTTATACAGTTTCCGTAAGAGTCTCTCATTACTTCGTACTCTACCTCTTTCCAACCCTTAACTGATTTTTCTAGTAAAACTTGCCCTATAGTACTTAATTGTAATCCTGATGCAAGAATAGTTCTTAATTCTTCTTCATTTTCAGCTATTCCACCACCAGTTCCTCCTAATGTATAAGCTGGTCTTACTATAACTGGGTAACCAATTTTATTTGCAAAGGCCATACCAGCTTCCATGTCAGTTACTATTTCAGATGTAATAACTGGCTCATTTATTCTGTGCATCATATCTCTAAATAACTCTCTATCTTCACCTTCCTTGATAGAAGCTATTGATGTTCCTATAACTTTAACATCATACTTTTCTAGTATTCCTGCATCATGTAAATCAACTGCTAAGTTAAGCCCTGTTTGACCTCCCATACCAGCAAGTAAGCTATCTGGTCTTTCTTTTGCTATTACTTTTTCAACAAATTCTAATGTTAATGGTTCTATATAAATTTTATCCGCAACTTCTCTATCTGTCATAATAGTAGCTGGATTAGAGTTAACTAATACAACTTCTATTCCTTCTTCTTTTAATGCTTGACATGCCTGAGTTCCTGAATAATCAAACTCTGCAGCTTGCCCGATAACGATTGGTCCTGATCCTATAACTAAAACTTTTTTAATATCTTTATTTAATGGCATTTTCTAAACCCTCCTATAGTGCATATTCCATAAATCTGTCAAATATATATTCACTATCCTTTGGACCTGCTGCAGCCTCTGGATGGAATTGAACTGAGTATATTGGTAAAGTTGTATGTTTCATACCTTCTACTGTTCCGTCATTGATATTTAAGTGAGTTGCTACAACACCCTCTGGTAATTCATCAACTACATATCCATGATTTTGAGAAGTAATATGAACTCTATTTCTTTCTAAGTCTTTAACTGGATGGTTACATCCTCTATGTCCAAACTTTAATTTAGTAGTAGTTCCACCTAAAGTTAATGCTAATAATTGATGACCTAAACAAATTCCAACTATAGGTTTAATTCCAACTATTCTTTTAACATTTTCTATTACATCTGTTAAATCCTCTGGATCCCCAGGGCCATTTGATAAAAATACTAAATCAGGATTTACTGATAATACTTCTTCTGCAGTAGCAGTCATTGGGAAAACTGTTATTTTACAATTTCTCTTTTTGAAATTTCTAATTATATTAGTTTTTATACCAAAATCCATTATTGCAACATGCTTTCCTGTTCCTTCAATTGTGTATGGTTCCTTAGTTGAAACTATACTAACTGCTTCTTTATTTGAAAAAGCACTTATTTTTTCTTTAACTTCTTCTAAAGTTTCATGTTCTAATGAAATTACTCCTCTCATTGTCCCATTATTTCTTAATACTTTAGTTAAAGCTCTTGTATCTATTCCTTCTAATCCAATTATTTTATTTTGTTTTAAATAATCTTCTAACCCAATTTCACATCTAAAGTTATTTGGGAAACTACATTTTTCTCTTACTATAAATCCTCTTACTTTTGGTGTATCAGATTCATTATCTTCTAAATTAATTCCATAGTTCCCGATTAACGGATATGTCATAGTAACAATTTGACCATAGTATGATGGATCTGTTAATACCTCTTGATATCCTGTCATTCCAGTTGTAAATACAACTTCTCCTACGCTATCTTTTAAGTATCCAAATGCCTTACCTTCAAAAGTCATACCATTTTCTAATATAAGCCTTGCTTTCATTCCTAGCCCTCCTGCAATTTATATATATAACAGCTAAAAATACACTTTCTAAAAGCTCTTCAATCTTAAATATATTTTATCTATTCAATCACTGTATTTTAATGAAAATAACAGAAAAGGATAGTAGGGAGACATTTAACTATGTAATCTCTCCATACTATCCTTATAATATTTAAAATTAACTTTAGAAAATTCCTTTGATAAATCGATGTAACTATTGCTATTTACGTATAACATACCTACATACTCCTTTCTGGCCTCTCTGGACCAATTTAAAGTGTACTTTTTAACTAATTTATTTATTCTATATCTTTGTATATTATTCTATATGGCACATGAATTAATGTCAAGAATAAAATAGTCTTATTTATCACTTTCTGTATAATTAGTTAATTCAATACCTTTACTTCAAAAATTTAACTGTATGTTTTATAATTATACTTTTATAGAATATTTAATAAACTTGTATTTTCATTATTATTTTAATTTCTGAATCCACTTTACTATAAATTCTATTGGATTGTCATCATTACTTGGTGCTATGTGTTTTGATTTTTTCTTTAGTTCTTCACTTCCATTAGATATACAAAATCCATAGTGAGCCTCTTCTAATAGTTCAACATCATTCATATTGTCCCCAACAGAAATTATTTTAAATTCCTCAAGTCCTTTATGTATTACTAACTCTTTTAAAGCTTGTCCTTTTGATATGCCCTTTGGTATTACTTCTAAATATACATCTGAACTTCTTACAATATCTTTATCTCCATAGTTTTCTCTTAGATATGTTTCAACAAAATCTAATTCTTCCTTTTCCCCTACAATTAAAGCCTTAGTCCATTTCTTATTCCAGATACTATTATCAATATCATAAATTACGTCATAACCTAATTTGTTAAATCTTTCTGTCCTTTTACATGATTGATAAATATACACTACCTCATCACTATATATTTCTATTCCTACATTTGGACTAACTTCATTAACTACCTTAATTATTTCTTTTCGCTCTTCCTCTAAAAACTTTTCCCAAATTACTTTATCATTATTAAAATCATATACTTTTGTTCCGTTATACATAATAACAGGAAGCGTAACTTTCATTTTATGAATATGCCTTTTTATAGAAGGCAACATACGTCCAGTAGCTAAAGTAAATTCCCCCCCATTATCTACAAAATACTCTATAGCTTTTTTATTCTCTTCTGATAATTTTCCCTTACTATTTAAGAGAGTTCCATCCATATCAGAAACTAATAAATATCCATCAAAAATCCCCATCTTTTTCTCCTTTACTTTCTATTAGTTTTTAGTACTATTCTTCTTGAAATACTTCTAGGCAAAAACTTATTTCCCTTAACTAATAACCTATTTTTCTTTCCTGGAATTATAATAAGCTTTCCTTTATTAAAATCTTTATAACAAATCCTTGCCACTTCTTCTGCATCCATTAAATACTTTTTAGCAGCCTCACTCTTTTTAATACCTGCCTTCCCTTGAAAACTAGTCTTAACTGGTCCTGGACAAAGACATGATATCTTTATTCCTGTCTTTTTATATTCTTCATATATAGCTTCTGTTAAGTTGAGAACATATGCCTTTGATGCATAATATGTAGCCATTCTTGGACCTGAACAAAAAGCTGCAGTAGAAGCAACATTTAAAATCCCACTACTTTTATATTCTAATATTTTAGGTAAAAAATATTTTGTTAATTGTGTTAATGCTTTTATATTTATATCTATTAATTCTTCTTCTTTTTTCCATTCAATATCATTAAAGTCTCCAAAAGTTCCTATACCAGCATTGTTTACTAAAATATCTATACTTAACTTATTTATTTCTACATAATTAAATATATTTTTAATGTCTTCACTCTTTGATAAATCTAATGCCAAAATTTTTATATCTACATTATATTTTGATAATTCAGTCTTTACAGATTCTAGTTTAATTTTATTTCTAGCAACTAAGATTAAATTATGTCTATCCCTTGCAAATAACTTAGCTAATTCATATCCAATTCCAGCTGATGCACCTGTTATTAGAGTATATCTTATTTCATTATTAGTCATAATGCTCTCCTAATTTATCTTTTATTTTTATAACAAAAAAATTATACTTTGTTTTTAATAATTATAGCAGTAATTAAATTAATGCCATAAGAAAATAATAAAACTATTAAAAATAACCTTATAAAGATACATACTAATGTATCCTTATAAGGCATAAAAAGAAATCTTTAATTTGTGCTAATAACTCTCTTCTTTTATATTTTTTCATCCTATCGTATTCTCTCATATCAGAAGCAATACCATAAGCATCAATACCTAGTCTTCTTGCAATATATATAGCCCTAGGTAAATGATATCTATTTGTTGATATTATTGCACTTTTTATATTAAATATAGTTTTGGCCCTATATATACTATCAAATGTACAAAATCCACAATTATCAATAAGTAAATCCTGTTCTTTTACATTTACTTCAGTATAATTATTCATAATCCAATTTTTCATAACCTTAAGCTCATTATAACTTTCTCCACTATTCTCTCCAGTCAATAAAATTGTTTTACTAATTCTTCTTACATATACTTTAGCACCAGTATCTAACCTATCTACTAATATATCACATGGCTTTCCATCCGGCCTTACTCCAGCACCTAAAACAATTACTGCATCACAATCTATCGGAAGATCTTTCATGTCTAAAATGTACCTTTGACCATATCTATCCATTGATACTAAAATCTCAAGAACAATTAGTACTATTATTAAACAAAAAATCAATACATAGGCCATATATTATTCCTTCTCGACTATTTATACTACTATATGATATGTATTGCCTTCTGTATTTGTACACTATTTTTTATAATTCTATTTTCATCTTAACATGAGGAATATTTACTTCATTATAAGTATCAGATATAACTTTAAATCCTACACTTGAATACATTTCTTTTACATACTCCTGCGCAGATAATACAACTACATTTTCATCTAAATTATTTTTAATAAATTCTAAACATGCTTTCATCATATTTTGTGCTATACCTTTTCTTCTATGGCTACTAAGCACTAAAACTCTACCTATTGAGATATTCTCATATCCAATTCCCTTAGGTAAAATTCTACTGTAAGCAACAACTCTTCCATTCTCCTTTAACATTACATGATGACATACCTTATCCTTATCATCAAAGTCCTGCTCTTCAGTAATTTCCTGTTCGCAAACAAAAACTTCGAATCTTGATTTTGAAATTTCATACATCTCATCAACTGTTAATTCATTAAACTTCTTTATTTCGAAATTCATAATGTTCTCCCTCCTTTTATTATATGAAACTCTCTATTCGCTTCACTCATAGGAGTAAGTTCAAGTACCCAAATTAAAATTTGGACTTTCACTTATAAAACTCTCTATTCTCTTCATTTATCTAATTTGTCCATTTCCATAAATAATATATTTTATAGTAGTAAGTTCCTTAAGTCCCATAGGTCCTCTTGCATGAAGCTTTTGAGTACTAATTCCTATTTCTGCTCCAAAGCCAAACTCTTCACCATCAGTAAATCTAGTTGATGCATTTACATAAACAGCTGCTGCATCTACCTTTTGTAAAAACTTTTGTGAACTTGCATAATCTTTAGTAACTATAGCTTCAGAGTGCCCTGAACCAAACTCATTGATTATATTAATAGCTTCATCTATACTCTTAACTACCTTTAACCCAATTTTATAATCTAAATATTCGTTATACCATTCTTCATCATTAGCTTTTATTATTGTTGAATCATAAACAATAGAAGATTCATCTCCTCTTACTTCTACTTCTTTTTCTTTTAAGGCACTTAAAATTATTGGCATAAATTCATTAGCTATTTTTTCATGAACTAATAACTTTTCAGCTGCATTACATACAGATGGTCTTGAAGTTTTTGCATTTAATACTATATTTTTAGCCATTTCAAAATCAGCATATTCATCAACATATATATGACAGTTACCTGTTCCAGTTTCAATTACAGGTACAGTTGCATTTTTAACTACAGCTTGGATAAGTCCTGCTCCACCTCTTGGAATTAAGACATCTATATATTCTTTTAATTTCATCATTTCAGTTGCAACTTCTCTGCTAGTATCTTCTATTAATTGAATTGCATCCTCTGGAAGACTTACAGCTTTAAGGCCTGCTCTTAAAACTTTAACTATAGCCTTGTTAGAATTAATAGCCTCACTTCCACCTCTTAAAATAACTGTATTTCCAGCTTTAAAACAAAGCCCTGCGGCATCACTTGTTACATTTGGTCTTGCTTCATATATTATTCCTATAACTCCTAAAGGAACTCTTTTTTGTCCTATTTGTAACCCATTAGGTCTATTCCACATTCCTAAAACTTCCCCAACAGGATCTGGAAGCGCTGCTACTTGTCTTAATCCATTAGCCATACCTTCTATTCTTTCTTCATTTAATGTTAATCTATCAAGCATAGATTTAGATGTTCCCTTCTCAACCGCTGCCTGTAAATCTATTTTATTTGCATTAATAATTTCTTCTTTATTATTAACTAAAAAATCTGCCATTGTATTTAAGGCTTTATTTTTTTCCCCTGTACTTAAATTTCCTAATATAAAAGAAACTTCTTTAGATTTTTTTCCTTTAATAATTAATTCACTCATTATTCTTTAACTCCCCTCTTATAATTATTTTTTTATAAACAATGTTCCAATTTCTTTTCCCTCAGTAATATCTAATAATATTGACGGATTATCTCCATTAGCTAATATCATATTACAGCCTGCATTTATAGCTCTTTTTGCCGCAGTTAACTTTGTAGCCATTCCCCCAGTTCCAAGTGAACTTCCAGCTCCACCAGCACATGCTTCTAATTCTGGTGTAATTTCTTCTACAGTCTTTATAAGCTTAGAATTTGGATTCTTTCTTGGATCTGAATCATAAAATCCATCTATATCTGATAATATAATTAACAAATCAGCCGATACTAATTGTGCAACTATAGCAGATAAATTATCATTATCACCAAATCTAACTATGTTTTCTATTTCATCTATGGCAACAGTATCATTTTCATTAACTATTGGTATTATTCCATTTTCTAATAAAGTTTCAAATGTATTAACAACATTCTCTCTTATATGATCATCTTCAACAACATCTCTTGTTAAAAGAACTTGACCAACAATATGACTATATTCTCCAAAAAATTTACTATATATATGCATAAGTTCACATTGACCTACTGCTGCTACAGCTTGTTTTTCTTTTATACTAGTTGGTTTTTCTTTTAATTTTAATTTATTAACCCCAACACCAACAGCTCCTGATGTAACAAGTACTACTTCTTTTCCTGAATTCATTAAATCTGATAACACTCTTGTTAATTTTTCTATTCTTGTTAAATTTATATTTCCATTATTATAAGTAAGAGTAGATGTTCCTACTTTAACTACTATTCTATTACATTCTGTTATTTGCTCCCTATAATCCATTTCACTCATCTCCCTAATCTTATCTTGTTATTTTTATATTATAATTATCTTTATTGCTATTTACCATAAAAATTATCTTTACATTTATCCCCTTATATTCCTTTTAAAACGATTTTCAACTATAAAATTGAATAAAATTTTTATAAAACTTAATAGTTTTGCATAAAAATTAAATTTTACAAGCTTTTCCTAGTCTTTTATGCATAAAAAGTATTGATTTTTAATATTCTTCTATTTAAAATGAACGTAGATGAATAATTATAAAAATTTATATTCATAAATACAAAGGAGACAAAATGGAAATTTCAAAATTTAAACCATTTAATAATAAAATTACCTTAAAAGATAATTTAAAGTTTATAATTCCTTCTATAATTGGTATTTTATTATTCATAATTCCAATAAAACACGAAGGTGATGTAACAATTCCAATTGCTATTCTTTCTGGAATGTTAGTAGATTTTCTTGGTGAATATCTAGTATATATAATTACTGGAACACTAGTTATATCAGCTATACTTAGTTTAGTAACTACATTATTTAAACCTAAGTTTATCACTAATAATAAACTATTAAACTCACTTTTTAATACTACACCTTTATGGTTAACATCTAGAGTTATTGGCGGAATATTTGGTGTTCTTGCAGCATTTCAAATAGGGCTTGAAATGATAATAAGTTTAGATACTGGTTCATTTGTATTACATGATCTTTTAACTGTATTATTTTCTATATTTTTATTTGCAGGATTATTTTTACCATTATTGCTTAACTTTGGATTACTAGAGTTTTTTGGTGCTTTATTGACAAAAGTAATGAGACCATTATTTAAGTTACCTGGTCGTTCATCAATCGACTGTATTACTTCTTGGTTAGGTGATGGTACCTTAGGGATAATGTTAACTAACAAACAATATGAAGATGGATTTTATACTGAAAGAGAGGCTGCTACCATAAGTACTACATTCTCTGCAGTTTCAATTACATTTAGTTTAATCGTAATAAATACCGTTGGACTTGGAAATATGTTTGTACCATTCTATCTAACTGTTACATTTGCTGGTATAGTTGCAGCAATAATAGTTCCAAGAATTTATCCATTATCAAAAAAGAAAGATACTTATTACAATGGTAAAACTAAAAAATTAGATGAATCTATTCCTGAAGGATATACTGCTTTATCGTGGGGATATGAACAGGCCATAATAAAAGCAAGAAAAAACTCTAGTATAAGTGAATTCTTTGCTGAAGGTACTAAAAATGTTTTAGAGATGTGGATTGGAGTTCTTCCTGTTGTTATGTGTATGGCAACAATAGCTCTTATAATAGCTACTTATACTCCAGTATTTAAAATTTTAGGATTACCATTTGTTCCAATACTACATTTATTACAAGTACCTGAAGCTCTTCAAGCTTCTCAAACATTAGTTGTTGGTTTTGCTGATATGCTATTACCTTCAGTTGTTGCTTCAACAACAATAACTAGTGAAATGACAAGATTTATAGTTGCTGCAGTATCTGTAACTCAGCTTATATATATGTCTGAAGTTGGTGGTGTTTTACTTGGATCAAAGATTCCAGTAAACATAAAAGAACTGATTGTAATATTTATAGAAAGAACATTAATAACTTTACCTGTTATAGTTTTAATTGCAAATTTTATTTATTAAAATACTTAAGCTGTCTTTTTAAGGCAGCTTATTTTAGTTTAAATAAAAAAAGGAGTAAACATAATGTTTAACTCCTAAATCATTGATATGGTGACCTGTAGGGGAATCGAACCCCTGATTTCACCGTGAGAGGGTGACGTCTTGACCTCTTGACCAACAAGCCATTGTAAATTATTTACTTTACAATGTTAATATTACCACATCTTCTAAAAATATTCTAGTTATTTTTTACATTTTTAAAAATTTATTTAATTTAAAATAAATTTTGTAATTAATTTTTAATTTTTAGTTTTCTAAATCTATTATAGGCACTTATTAATTCTTGTTTCCTTACAGTAGCTAAACTTCCATATCCACCTTTTGTATTATCAATATTAATAAGATTATTATTTATTTGATTAATTATTTTATCTGTAATTTCAATTAAAGTTAAGTTTTTTCCCATTAAGTTGTTTTCAACATATTTCATTATTGCACCTATAGTATTTAATTGCTCAGCATCTACAATCTGCTCAACAGCTCTTAAATCTATATTCTCTCTATTGATAGAAAGTCCATCCTTTCCTAAAGTTTTTATCTTAACCCCTTTTGGTCCAGGTTCTATAGTTCCCTTAAGTATTACTCTATGAAAATTTATATTAATATCTAAATCTTTACTATGTTCATTATTTTCTTTAATTAAAGACTTAGCCTTTTCTGTAACTTCAAATGGTTCATAATTATCCATTTGAATAACTAAATCTGCAATATCAAAAAAGTCTCCTGAACTCCCAGCAACCAATATAGTTGATATACTTTTTTTATTATAAAGACTTCTTGCAACATCAATAAATGGAGTTATTGGTTCTTTATCCTTTGCCACAAGCTGTTGCATAATATTATCCCTAATCATAAAATTAGTTGCTGAAGTATCTTCATCTATTAAAAATACTCTTGTTCCACTTTCAATTCCTTCAACAATATTAGCTGCCTGAGATGTACTTCCACTTGCATTTTCTGTATAAAACTTAACTGTATCTTTTCCATTAGGCAGATTATTTATAAATAATGATATATCTGTTTTAGTTATTGCTCTTCCATCTTCAGCTCTAACTTTTAAAGCACTATCATCAGTAATAACAAATTCCCTACCATCACCCTCAATATGATTATATACTCCAAGTTCTAATGCTCTAAGTAATGTTGATTTACCATGATATCCACCACCAACTATAAGTGTTATTCCTTCTGGTATTCCCATTCCTTTTATAGTTCCTCTATTTGGTGTATTAAACTCTATTTCTAATTCCTTAGGTGATATAAATTTCTTTCCATCCTTTAATGGTTTTTGTGAAACTCCACTTTCTCTTGGCAAAGTAGAATTATTAGCTACAAATGCAACTAATTTTCGCTTTTTAAGTTCACCTCTAATAAATTCTTGATCTTGAACTAAATTTATTCTTTCCTCTAAAGCTTTATTATTTATGTTAGTATAAATTAAAGTATTCTCTACTATGTTAGGTAAAATATTAAATAATATTTTTTCTAATTCAGCTGACAATACACTTCTTCCCCTTGCAGGAAAACCTACATAAAATCTTGCTTCGATTTTTTCACTATCTATCACTATTGAAGTTCTTTCTAATATTTGTTGAGGACATCTACTTATTTCTAAAAGCCCACTCTTACCTGAACCAAATATTTTTTCACCATATTTATATATATTTTTACTAAACAATCTAGTTAAAAAATCACTTAATGCAATTTTTTTATATTTTACATCAAATAATTGCCCTGGAAATTTATTAACTCTACTTTGTACTATTACTCTAACCCTTGATGGTGATGCAAATGGATCTCCTTGAACATGATCTATGCTTAATATATAGTTATGAAATTTATATTGTCCTTCTAAATCTTTATATGACTTATATCCTCGTCCATTTATTCTATCTAGTTCTCTTTTTAAATCACTTGCATTTTTCATATACTACTCCTGTTCAGTGAAAAACTCATCGATTAATTTCTCACTCATCCTTCTATACATATTACTCATATTTACTAAAGAACATAAAAGTAAAAATCTTTTTTCAAACTCACTATTTAATAGTTTATTTTTATCAATTTTATTATTTATATTTTTAATCTTATTAATAACATCCTCTCTAAAATTACTTTCATCATTTACACATTCTTCTAAAAAGCAAGAATATAATTCCCTTAATGGATAATTTTCCTCTACTGATTTATTTATAATTTCATCTAAAGAAAGCTTTATATCATTAATAGATAATGCCCCTTTTAAATTATAAATTAAAGACATTAATATTATATGCTCTTTTGAATATTTCTTATTTTTTATTGGTAATAATAATTTCCCTTTAGCATAATTATTAATCATGGTTTTTGTTAGTATCTTTTCATCTTCGTTCCTTTTTTGATTACTTAACTTCGATTCAAATAACTGTATCACCTGATCCATATATAAATCTATTTCTGGTATTTCATCTAACCTTATATTACTTTCTAATTGCAAACTATTTAATGTTTCTAGTATATCCATAGCATCCTCCATGTAGTTTTTAAAACTATATCATACAATCTCTATATTTAATAATAATAGTATTTACTAATATTTGCAAGAATATTTAATGTAATTAATGATAGTTCCCTTAAATCACCTATTATAAACTTTGACTCTTTTGCACATATAATAAATAATATTAATATAATATCATATAGTTTTAATAACTACATATTGAATTGGGAGGTGTTTTTCTATATGTATAAAAAATTAAGAGAACCTATTAACTCTATTACTCATTTTGCTGGAGCTGGCTTATCTTTACTTGCTTTAATAGCAATGTTAATTAAATCTATATCTTCAAATTCTTCTAGTATTGCAATATTATCTGTAACTATTTTTGGAATTAGTTTAATTCTTTTATATACAACTTCTGGAACCTATCATGGAATAATGTCTAATGACAAGGTAATTAATACATTTAAAAAGCTTGATCACTCAATGATTTTTGTTTTAATTGCTGGATCTTATGCTCCATTCTGTTTGCTTTCTATTGGAGGCAAGTTTGGCATTACAATGTTTGTAATAATGATTACTCTTGCTGTTGCAGGAATTATATTTAAGCTTTGTTGGTTTAATTGCCCTTGTTGGGTTGATAGTGCAATGTATATTGGAATGGGATGGGCTGCTTTGTTTATGCTTAAACCTTTAGCTGCTATTTTACCTGGAATAAGTTTATTTTGGTTAGTTCTTGGTGGTGTTCTTTATACAATTGGAGGAGTTATTTATGCAACTAAATCTAAAAAATTAACTATAGGTAATTGGGGATTTCACGAAATATTCCATATCTTTATATTACTTGGTAGTTTAAGTCATTTTATTTGTGTATATACTTACGTAATATAAATAAAATTTTATGATAGATTTAATGAATATTTAGTTTAATATTTTCTTTAAAATAGAGTTATAGCATTAGCAAATAAAAAATCTGCTAGCCATAACTCTTTCTTTATATTTAACTAATACTTAAATTATGAAGAATCTTAACTAATTCACATTCTCAATATTTTATATTTTCATGAAAAGATAAAAACTTTATGTTATAATATCGGGAGAATAAGAAATGAAATGAGGTATGTTGAGTGATAAATGTTTTAAATGTAAGTTTAAGATACGGGTCTCGTAAATTATTTGAAGATGTTAATATCAAGTTTACTCCTGGTAACTGCTATGGTGTTATTGGTGCTAACGGAGCTGGAAAATCTACATTCTTAAAAATATTATCTGGAGAAGTTGAACCAAATACTGGTGAAGTTATAATTGCTCCAAATACAAGAATGTCTGTTTTAAGTCAGGACCATTATAAATATGATGAATTTCCTGTTTTAGAAACAGTTATAATGGGTAATGAAAGATTACATACTATAATGAAAGAAAAAGATGCTTTATATGCTAAGCCTGACTTTTCAGATGAAGATGGAATTAAAGCTGCTGAATTAGAAGGTGAATTTGCTGAATTAAACGGTTGGGAAGCTGAATCTGAAGCATCATCTTTATTACAAGGTTTAGGAATCGGAACTGATGCACACTATAAATTAATGTCAGAATTAACTGGTGCTGAAAAAGTTAAAGTATTACTTGCTCAAGCTTTATTCGGTAACCCAGGAATATTAATCCTTGACGAGCCTACTAACCACTTAGATATTAAATCAATTAAATGGCTTCAATCTTTCTTAGGTGACTTTGAAGGTACAGTTATAGTTGTATCACATGATAGACATTTCTTAAATGAAGTTTGTACTCACATGGCTGACGTTGACTTCGGTAAGATTAAACTATATGTTGGTAACTATGATTTCTGGTATGAATCAAGCCAATTAGCTACTCAAATGGCTAAGGACCAAAATAAGAAAAAAGAAGAAAAAATTAAGGAATTACAAGACTTTATCGCTAGATTTAGTGCTAATGCTTCTAAGTCAAAGCAAGCAACATCTCGTAAAAAGTTATTAGAAAAAATTACTTTAGACGATATAGAGCCTTCAAGCAGAAGATATCCATTCGTTGGATTTAAACCTGAAAGAGAAGTTGGTAATGATATATTAGTAGTTGAAGGATTATCTAAAACTGTTGATGGCGTTAAAGTTTTAGATAACGTAAGCTTCAGAGTAAATAAAGATGAAAAAATTGCTTTTGTAGGAAATGAAATTGCAATTACAACTTTATTTAAAATAATAAATGGAGAAATGGAACCAGATGCTGGTGAATACAAATGGGGTATCACTATAACTAAAGCATACTTCCCTAAAGATAACTCTGAATTCTTTAACGATTGTACATTAAGCTTAGTTGACTGGTTAAGACAATTCTCTGAAGAAAAATCTGAAAGTTATATCAGAGGATTCTTAGGAAGAATGTTATTCTCTGGAGAAGAAGCTTTAAAAGAAGCTAACGTATTATCTGGAGGAGAAAAGGTTAGATGTATGCTTTCTAGAATGATGCTTTCTAGCGCAAATGTATTAATTTTAGATGGTCCTACTAACCACTTAGACCTTGAATCAATTACAGCTGTAAATAACGGATTAAAGGACTATAACAGTAATGTATTATTTGCTTCTCATGACCACCAATTCGTTCAAACAGTTGCAAATAGAATTATAAGAATAAATGATGATGGATCTATCTTTGATAGAACTATGACATATGACGAATTCTTAGAAAAATTCGGTGAATAATAAAAGGGAGCTAGTATTACTGGCTCCTTTATTTAATTACTAAACCATCAAACATTATATCTACAATATTTCTCATGGTATCTTTATAATCTAATTTTTCTTTATGTAAATTATCATCTTCAATTAAAATTCTAATACTACCAATTAGAACACTTTTCATAAGATTTAAATTTACTTTTTTAATTAATCCCTCTTGAATACATTTATTTATCAGTATTTCTGTTGGATCCCAACATATATCTAATCTATTAATTATTTTTTCATAAATATTAGGATAAAATTTCTTTATTTCATGTATTTTGGTATAATCAATAGTATTATAAGAAGTTGGGATTATTGTTAATAATCTCTTTAACTTGTCTAAATCATCTATACTATTATCTGCAATTATTTCTTGTCCCTGCTGTTTAATTGAATCAAACACCTCATCAACCAATAAACTTAATAATACTTCCTTACTATTTATATTTTCATAAAGTGTTCTCTTACTAACTCCCAATTTGTTAGCAATATCATCCATTGTAAATTTAACGCCTTTTTCTCTAAAGATATCTATAGTTGAATTTATTATTTTTATTTCCAATCTCATATCACCTTCCACAACCTAATAAACTATTTCATATAAATTTATTCTATAGTTTTACCCTTATAGTTTCAAATAATTTTTCTATTATATTAATGTTAATAAACTATTAAAAAGAAAATATGTTAATATATTATTATATTTTCTTTTATAATAAATAATAATATTTTTCTTAATTACATTGATTAATATGAGGTAAATTATGATACAAATTTATAATAGACAAACAAATAAATATGATACTGAAGATGTTGCTGGTGGAAATTACATAAAATGGGCTTATGAATCACCAATAGGTAAAAGTTTTGTTGAATTATTTATAAAAAGAAAGCTTTTTTCTAAATTATATGGTAATTATTGCGATAGTAAATTTAGTACAAAAAAAATTAACTCATTTATTAAAAACTTTAATATTAATACTGATATATTTACTGATGATCCATCAGACTTTAAAAGTTTTAATGACTTTTTTATCAGAAAACTTACTCCAGAAGCTAGACCTATTAATAAAGATAAAAATATCTTAATCTCACCTGGTGATGGACGTTTATTAGCTTATACTAATATTGATATAAATTCTTTAATTCAGGTAAAAGGAATTACTTATAGCTTATCTGAATTAATAGAAGATAATGCTATTGTAAATGAATATAATGGTGGTACTTGTTTAATTTTAAGACTATGCCCTACTGACTATCATAGACTACATTTTATTGATAATGGTGTTGCAGAAAAATCAAATATAGTTAAGGGAAATTATTACTCTGTTAATCCTACAGCTTTAGAACGAATTCCTAAATTATATTGTCAAAATAAACGTGAATGGTCTATTTTTCATTCTGAAAACTTTGGTGATGTAATTCTTATAGAAGTAGGTGCAACTTGTGTTGGATCTATAGTTCAAAGCTATAAAGCAAATAAAAAAGTTACTAAGGGTGATGAAAAATCATACTTTAAGTTTGGTGGTTCTACTACTATACTTTTCTTTAAGCCAAACACTGTAAACATAGATGATGATATCCTTATTCAATCATCTTTTGGTTTTGAAACAAAAGTTAATATGGGAGAAAAAATAGGAGAAAAATTTAACTAAAGTGCTTTGCACTTTAGTTATTTATTATACTCTTAATTTCTTTAATAAATTTTTCTTCATTTCCATCAAAAATAATTAAATGAATGCCCATTTCTTTTGCTCTTGTTCTTACTGGAGATTTTATTGGTTCTTTTGTAGCCACTAATATTTTATAAGAATTTTCTCCTCCAAACTTCTCAGCATATACATTTAACTCATTTAATGCCATTTCATTATATTTATCACTATCTTTACAAGAAATAAAAATTGGAACTGAATCTTTTACTGCTACAACATCAAGTTCATTTCTAACAGCTTGATTTTCATCATTCCATAAAAACATTACACCGTTTTTTGCTTCATCCACCTCTTCAATACTATTAATCAATTTATTTATCTCTATTTCTAACCATGTTCCACTTTTGAATATAAATGCTTTTAAATAATAATTATTAAAATTAACAGTTATTTTATCCTTTTCTTTCCTATAATTAATTTCATTCATTTCTTTAAGTTTAGATAGTATTTTATCTAATAAATTAATCTCTTCATTTTCTAATATTTGAGTATGGATATATATTCTTTGAGGTTCATTACTATCATGTTCAAATATACTTGATTCATATAATTTTTGTTTATAATTATGCCATAACCCTAAATTATTAGATATTTGTTCAGCAAAATAAATTAAATCTTTTTTATTACATAATTCTGAAGAATCTTCAACAATTTTTCCTCCAGAAGACTTAACAATATCATCAATCTCCAAATCTTCAAAAGTTTTTTCATATATTGCTATATTATCTTTAAATTCATACATAATTTGCTTCTTAATATCTATATATACTGCTGTAAGTTTTTCTTTTATACATAAATCTAATAAAATTAAGGAATTTATTCTTTTTCCTCCAGTTAAATTTACTATTATATTCTTTTCTTTTACATTATCTATTATTTTTTCTAAAGCCTTTTTATTACCTTCTTCAACATCGAAAATTTCTAGCTTAACATTTTTAAAGTTTTTTTCATAATAAATTTTTAATGTATTTGCTTTGTCTTGGTAGAGCTTATCCTCAATAAAATAAATCATTTCTGGATTAAATTCTTTTGTTGCTAAGATACTACTTTCATTATGTTCATCAACTTGACTTATTAAAATATTAATCATATTTTTAATACCTCTTTACTAAAACTATATTCTTAGTTTTCCTAGCAAAATTAAATTTAATCAATAAATATTTTATAATGCAAAAAAAGAACTGTTGAAACTCAACAGTTCTTATATGGCAGAGCGTAAAGGAATCGAACCCTTAATGCGCCGTCCGTAGCGGCGTGTTATATCCGTTTAACTAACGCTCCATAGTGTTAACAAATCTATGTTAACACAAAAATTATAATTTATCAACAATTAAAATTTTTTACATTTAACTAATTGCTTTCTATATTTGAATTTTCATTATAAAAAGATATATAATTTAATCCAAACATTAATATAATGCCACCAACTAAAACAGAATATGCCCCAATTGGATATATTAAATTAATTATTGCTGGTAATGTAACAGCATATAATGAAAGATTAAATACTTTTCCATACCCAATTTTTCTATTTGTAATTAGATTACTTAATAATCCTACTAATGATATTAATAATGCATATATTATTAACTGTACAAAACTAACAATTATCATAATTGGAATAACTATATACTTAATTATAGCAACTCTTTCCAATACTGAAATTACAAAATTATTATCTAAATCTACTTTATCTAAACCTAAATCAGAATATTTATATGTAATATTTTCTGATCCTACCTTAACCATAAATCCATCCTTAAGTATTGCAGTTACTATATCCTTATGAACAGTAATACTTCTTAGAGATTCTAAATCCTCTACTCCCTGGTCTGTATCTATATATAATAACGCTTGACCTTCTTCTTCTTTTATAGGAGATGCCTTAAAATCTAATATTCCATCTTTCATCTCAAATTGAACTTCATCTTGACTTAAAATCATTTTTGTAGTTTTCTCTAATTTTGAAATAATTACAGTAGTCATTGCTCCTTGAATAACTCCAATAATTAAAGAAAGTACTATTACATATAAAAATGCTTTACTTATTTTTTCTTTATATAAATAAACATATTTCTTAGGATTAATACTAAAAATAAGTTTATTTGTCATTTTTATTTTATTGCTCATTACTCCTCCATAAATCTAATTAGTTATTAATAAATTAAATATTAATTTAGCTTTTCACCTTTAATTATAACATATTTTTCTAAATCTCCTTATGTACTTTTTGTAAATTTGCTTACTATAGGTTTAAAAATTAAAGAAATAGTCAATTATTAATAATAAAACATAAGGAGGTATTTAATTGAAAAATTTATTTAGAAAACCTAAAAGAAATATATTTAAATTTATTACAATTATTTTTTCGGGATTATTACTAGTATTTGCTGTTAATTACTATATAAATTATAAATATTCTTTAATTACAGATGACTTTTTCTCGAAATTTAATAATTATGATTTTACTGCTGCAAAAGAAATTATTACAGATGACAATATTTACTTAAAATTAAAAAAGAAAAACTTAAATAAAGACCTAAATACTTATTTTTCATCTTTAGTAAAAAACTTGTGCGATTCTGCTCTAGATAATGAGGCTAATAAATCAAATGCTATAGAAGTTTTAAATGAAATTAAGAGTTATAATATATTAGATTCATCATTAAATAAAGCAATAATTTCATTAGATGATACTTATATTCCAGAAAATGATTCTGATTATAAAGCAATTTTAGACTTAGCTTTAGATAATTATAATAACAAAGATTTTTCTATAGCCATTAACTTATTAAATAAGGTACCTGATTCTTCAAAATACTATAGTGATGCAACTAAGTACATAGAAAAATGTATCACCGATTATAAAAATGATCTTTTTACAGAAGCAGATGAGTTAGCTAAAAATGATTATTATACTAAAGCTATAAATTTATTATCTAATGTAGATACTACTATAATTTCAGAAGAAGATGAGGACATTAACAATAAAATTAATTCCATAGCTGAATCTAAGGAAAATTATTTAGCTTCTATAGGTGCTAATGATAGTCAAAATTCAGCCTCAACATCTAGTCAATTACTTCAATCAATTACTAGTAGCAACATAAATACTTTAAATGTAGAAAGTTTAACTCCTTATTTAATATATGTAAACTTATCTGAACAAATGACATATGTTTATAAAGGAACTATGAATAAATGGGATACAGTTAAATCATTTACTTGTTCTACAGGAATAGATGATGAAGAAACACCAACTGGAGTTTTTGATGTTCGTGAGCGTGGAGATTGGTTCTTTTCAGATAAGTATCAACAAGGCGGAAAGTATTGGGTTCAATTCTATGGTGATTATTTGTTCCATTCCGTTCCCTATAACGAAGACCAAAGTGAAGTTGTAGACAACACTTTAGGAACTCCAGCTTCTCATGGTTGTATTAGATTAAAAGTAAATGATGCCAAATGGATTTATGATAATATAGAAGCTGGTACAAAAGTAATAATTAATTAAATTTAAAAGTTGTATATCAAACTTATTTAAATATAAATTTGATATACAGCTTTAATTTTTTGTCACTAACCTTTTGCATAGTCTTTATGATAAAATATATTAATAATACTTATTTTAAAGGATGATTTTTTATGATTATTAATATACCTAACAATGTTCAATTTATTATAGATACTTTTTATAACAACAATCATGAGGCTTTTATGGTTGGTGGATGTGTTAGAGATTGTTTACTTGGTTTAACACCTAAAGATTACGATATAACTACTTCTGCACTACCTAATATAACAGAATCACTATTTGAAAAAACAATTCCAACTGGAATAAAACATGGAACAGTTACTGTTATATTAGATAATGAAAATTTAGAAGTTACTACTTATAGAACAGAAGGAAATTATTTAGATAATCGTCATCCTGAATCTGTTGAATTTGTTTCAAATATAGAAGAAGATTTATCAAGACGTGATTTTACAGTTAATGCTTTGGCTTATAATAACAAAGAAGGTCTTATAGATTATTTTAATGGAATAGATGATATAAAAAATAAAATAATTAAGGCTGTTGGAGATCCAAATAAGAGGTTTCAAGAAGATGCTTTAAGAATGTTACGTGCAATTAGATTTAGTTGTCAATTAGGTTTTAAAATTGATGAATTAACATATTTAGCTATAAAGGAAAACTATAGACTAATAAAAAATATTAGTATTGAACGTATTAGAGATGAATTATGTAAAATACTAATTTCTGCTAATCCTTGTGATGGTTTAAACTTACTTAAAGATACAGGAATATTAGAAATAATTCTTCCTGAAATTCATAGTTTAATTGGATATACACCACTTTGTAATAATCATAACAGAGATGTTTTTAATCATACATTAAATGTAATAAACAATACTTCAAGTAATGATTTAATTTTAAGATTATCAGCTCTTTTCCATGATGTTGGTAAACTTAATACATTAAAACAATTACCTAATGGTCATTGTTATTTCCCAGGTCATGCTCAGGAGGGTGCAATAATATGTAAACCCATATTATCAAGACTTAAATTCGACAATAATACTATAGATAAGGTTTCTAAAATTATTTATGATCACTTAGTTTTAGATGTAAATTATATGCCTACTGATGGTGAAATTAAAAGGTTATTAAGACGTGTTGGAAGTGGAAACATCTTTACACTTTTTGAACTTCAAAAAGCAGATATAACTTCACTATGGGATCCAATTCCTTTCTTAAAGAAAGTTGATTATATTTCTGATAGAGTAAAATTAATACTTGAAAATAAGGAACCACTTTACATAAAAGATTTAGCTGTTACTGGTTCTGATTTAATGACACATTTAAATATTAAACCTGGGAAAATTATTGGTGAAATATTAAACTCTTTATTAGAAAGTGTTTTAGATAATAAAAATTTAAATAATAAAGAAAACCTTTTAGAAATAGCTAAGAATTTTCTTTAAATTAATTTTAAAAATATGATTTAAGTTTATTTTCTGTAAAAATTTAAAATATGTTAATATTTCTTTACATTTATTGTTATTTATTTCTGGGGTTGTTATGCTTAATATATGTTATGTTTTATTACTTATATTTTAATGGAGGATACTATGATTTATCTATTAAAAGATATAAAAGCTAATAAGCTTTATTTTTTTATATTAACTTTTTCACTAACAATTTTTACTTTAGCAACATCATTATCTACCAGTTCTTACCTAGACTATTACTACAAAGATTTAGGTAACTTAGTCAATAATACTAAGTATATTTACGAAATGAAAATAGATAATATTAAAAATTCAGATTTAGAAGCTTTAAGTAATTATTCAAAAAATAATTATGATTATATTAATATTGTTAATATTGTTTTAGAAGGAGAACTTTCTAAAGTTTATGTTTTAAATTATAAGGGATTTAATAATACCCTTTCCGAAGGTAATAAATTTGATAGTAACACCTCTAATGTTATAGTTAGTGATGATTCATATAGTATAGGTGACAGTATACAAATTAATCAGCAAAAAAATACTGTAGTTGGTAAAGTTGATAGTGAGAATTTTCATCCAAATATTAAGTATTACTTTATTAATTATGATAGTGAAAGAGATAAGCTTAATGAAGCTATACCAACAACTGAAGGTGAATTAAGCTTACTAATATGTAGTAATAAAAAAATTAAAAATGAAATAGAAACATTGAAAAATCTTTTGTTAGAAAAAAATAAAAAAATAAATATAAATATATCTAATAAAAAATATACTTTTTTTAAGAGTTGCTTTGTACCTAATACTTATTTTTACTCTAGGGTCATATATCCATTAAAAGTAGTATTAATAAGTTTAATTAATTTAATATTATTTATTAGCTATTTCAATAATATTAAAAAGAAAGAAATTTATTTAAGGAAAGTTTTAGGTGCTAGTAATTTTAAAATAGTTTATTCAGAATTTATAAAATTACTTATTTGTACTGTAATATCCTGTATTATTTCATTTATTATTCAATATACTTTAGATCTATATGAAATAAAAAGTGATGTAATTCCTATGGAAATATTTAAAGGAAACTTATTATTTGTTCCTTTAGCTACATTGATTTTAATTATATTAATATTGATTTACATCTATCCAATTACCAATAAAAGCGATATTAATGGAATATTAAAGGAGTAGGATATGTTTAAATTAAAAGATATTTTTTATGGAATAAAAATTAGGAAAAATACCTCTATTTTAATAATAATTTTATTAACTCTAACTTTATCAACTGCTTATTTTATATTTAGAACGTACACAACTGGAATAATAATTAGTTCTAATAATAAATGGGCATTAAAAAATATTAATAATTTATATTTAATTAAACCAATATCTAATGAGTTACTTGATGATAGTGAATTATATGCAGATGCTTTAAGCAAACTTAAAGAAGAAAATTTAGGTACAATATATGGTTTTTCTTCTTATGGTTTCTCTGATAATCCCTTTATAGATAGCGAATTTTCCTTAAGTGGTTGTGAAATTGATAAAAATTATTATGATTTAATTAAAGATAAAATAATATATGGTCCAGGATTTTCAGATGATGACTTTAATTCAGAAAGTTTTGATACTATTCCTATTATTTTGGGTGAAAAAATCAAAAATGATTATAACATTAATGATACTGTTGAAGATAATTACGGTAATAAATATATAATAAAAGGATTTATGAAATCTAATAAATATCTTCCAGTTGATACTAACGACTTAACACTTTATTTAACTACAAAGGATTGTTTTTTAACTCCAGCATCAAAGTCTATATATCCATTACATGATAATATTATTAATTTAAATGATCAATCTACCAGTAGTTTTAAATCTGACTATTTTACCTTTGTTAATTTTAAAGATAGTATTAAAGCTACTATGGATTACAATCAAAACTATAATAAAAGATGGTTACCTTATATTGCTATGGCTTTAGCTGTTGCTTTGTTGGGATTAATTATTTCAAATATATTATGTATTATATTTAGAAAACGTGAGTTAGGAATCCGGATAGTATTAGGAGAATCATTAAAAAATATTGCTTTAAATTTTACTTATGAAAACATTCTATTAAGCTGTATAGCTATAATAGCTAATATTGGATTTACTTATTTATCAAATATTAATTATATCAAAAATATGCAAACAGGAAGTATAAAAGCAAATATTGATATAAATTTCAACCTTGAATTTTTTTTAATAAGTATCATTATTATAATCGTACTTAATCTTATTAATAGTTTTGTAATTTATAATGTTCTTAAAAAATTTCAGCCTAAAGAATTAATTGGAGGAATAGAATGATTAATATTATAGAAATAAAAAACTTATCTAAAGTTTATGATAATGAAATTAAAGTATTAGATAATATTAATTTATCTATTAAAAAAGGAGAGCTTATTGCTATTATGGGACCTTCTGGTTCTGGTAAAAGCACTTTACTTAATATTCTAGGTTTAATAGATGTTCAGTCTAGTGGGAATTATTATATTGAAGGAAAAGAAGTTAAAGATTTAATGAAAGCTAAACCTAATTTAGTAAGAAATAAATTATTTGGCTTCATATTTCAATACTATGCACTTTTAAAGCAATATACAGTAATAGAAAATGTTATGTTACCTTTAACTTATAGAAAAATTTCAAATAAAGAAAGAGTAGAAAAATCAATTTTATATTTAAAAAAAGTTGGATTATTTCACCTTAAAGATAAAAAAATAAATAAATTATCTGGTGGTCAACAACAAAGAGTTGCCATAGCAAGAGCTTTAGTTACTGAACCTGAAATAATACTTGCTGATGAACCAACTGGTAACTTAGATCAAAAAACTGGACAAGATATTATGGACTTACTTATTGAAATAAATGCAGCTGGAAAAACTGTTATTATTGTAACCCATGACTATAATATTGCGAAACAGTGTTCAAGAATTGTAAGAGTTATTGATGGAAAAATATTTCAATAAATAGTATTAAAACACCTAAAGCCTAGTAATATAATTGCTTAGACTTTAGGTGCATACACTCTATATCATACTTTAAAAATTAGATTTCTACTTTTATTTCTTCATCTATACTAAACAAATATAAATAACTTTCCTTTACCCTTTTTTCAGTTATCTTCTCTAAAGCATCCTTATAATACTTAAGCTGAGTTCTATATCTTTCAATTATTTCATCAACTTTTCCTTCTTCTACATAATCAGTCTTATAGTCTAAAAGAACTATTCCATCCTCTTCCTCAAAGAAACAATCTATTATCCCTTGAAGTCTAATCTTTTCATCTATATAGACATCTTTATTTAATTCTGGATCATATTCTACACTACTTAATTCAGTAAAGAAAGGTAATTCCCTACTTACTAATCTACCTTCTTCATAAGCTTTTAATAATCTCTCTCCTAATTTACTATTAAAGAAATTATATATTTTCTTATACCATACAGAAGAAGCTTCTTTTTCCGTTAGTGAATTGTCTAATACCATTTCTTCTATTTGTGCTTTAATTTCACCAATTGTACTTACTCTATCATAATTCAATCTTTGCATAACATAGTGAATTACAGTTCCTCTTTCAGCTGCAGATAATCCCTTTTCTTCTTTTAAAAATTTAGGCTTTAAAACTTCCTTTTCTTTAAATACCTCTACAGTATCATGAACCTCATCTCCATAAGTAAATTCTTTTTTCTTTAAATCAGAAACAGAAATATTACTTGGTAACATTGCACCTTCTATAAATTTATATTTATAGTCAAGCCTTCTTCTTATTTCTTTATCAACAACAACATTTTTAGAAGTTATAAACAGGCTTTCATCTTCAATTTTATCCACAGGCTCTAAATTTTTATCCACTGTTAATAAGTCTTTTGTCCAGAATTTAATATTCCATGTGGAAAAGTCATTTGTGATTAAGTCTCTAGTAGCACCGGTAACCCCTCTTAACTTTTCCCCACAGGTATGTTTACACATAGCCATAGCAATCCAATCTAAATATGATTTTCCTTTTAGAACTTCAGATGGTAAAATTATATTCTCATCTAATGAAGCCGATGATATCCAACTATTAATTGATTTTTCTAAATTACTAGTTGCTCCAGTAATAATTAATTTTTCCTTTGCTCTAGTAAATGCAACATAAAGTATTCTCATTTCTTCAGATAAAGTTTCTAATCTTATTCTTTTCTTTATTGCCTCTTTTGCTAAAGTTGAATACGAATTTCTAGTTTCTAAGTTAACGTAACTAGGTCCAAAACCTAATTCTTCATGATATAAAATAGAATTTGATAAATCCATTAAATTAAACTGCTTACCCATTCCACTAGTAAATACTACTGGGAACTCAAGACCTTTACTCTTATGAATACTCATAATTCTTACTACATCTTCATTTTCTCCAAGCACTTTCGCACTTCCCATATCTCCAGAAGACTTTCTTAATTTATTAATAAAGTTTATAAAATTAAATAATCCTTTAAAACTAGTGCTTTCATATTGCTTTGCTCTTTGGAAAAGAATTTTTAAGTTCGCCTGTCTCAGCTTTCCATTAGGCATTGCTCCAACATATCCATAAAAGGCAGTATCCATATAAAGATACCATATGAATTCATCTATTGGAGTATATATTGCTCTTTCTCTCCAATTATCTAAGTTTTCAATAAAATTATCACACTTAAACTTTAACTCCTCATTTACTTCATAATTGCCTTCATAAACTTCTTTTATTATTTCATAAAAATATAAATCTTTATTTAATAATCTTAAGTCACTTAATTCTTCAGCAGTAAATCCGCATATAGGTGATTTTAAAGTTGCTATCATAGGTACATCTTGAAGTGGATTATCTATTATCTTAAGTAAAGACATTATAGTTCTAATTTCAATGGATTCAAAATATCCACTACCAGTATCAGCATATACTGGAATGCCTTCAGATCCTAATTCATCTAAAAATATCTCTGCCCAATTTTTTGTTGCTCTTAAAAGAATAACTATATCTTTATATCTAACATCTCTATATTCATTAGTATCCTTATCAAATACCTTAAACTTTTTACCATCCTTAATTTCAAATAAATCTTTTATTCTCTTTGCAACAATTTTAGCTTCAAGAGTAATAGCATCTATATCTTCTTCCTCTTCTTTATTTCCACCTTCACTATCTTCATCTACAACTTCAACTTCTTCTTCCTTAACAATTCCTGATTTATCTAATATGTGAAGCTCAATTTCACCGCCCACTATTGACTTTTCATCAGTAACTTCCGTAAAGCTTGCACCTAAGTTCAATGCCTCTTCATTAGTATATTCAAGTTCACCTACTGTATTAGACATAACCATCTTAAATATATAGTTTACGCCTTCTATAACTTCTTTCCTACTTCTAAAGTTTTTATATAATTGAATTTTTCTATCTTTACTTCCATCCTCTAAAGAATATCTATTATATTTATCTAAAAATAGCTCTGGTTTTGCCTGTCTAAATCTATATATACTTTGCTTAACATCTCCAACCATAAATACATTAGATTCTTCATATCTTCTTCTCGAAACTAAATCTATTATAGTTTCTTGAACATTATTAGAATCTTGATATTCATCTACTAATACTTCATCAAAGAACTCCATAAAATGTTCTGCAACCTTGGATGGCACAATATTATTATTTTTATCCTTATCAATTAATATTTTTAAACAAAGATGCTCTAAGTCATTAAAGTCTAATATATTTTTTTCTCTTTTCTTTTCATCAAATCTCTTTAAAAACTCAAGAGTTATAGTGGCTAATGTCTTCATAAAAGGATATACACCTATTATTCCATCTAAAGCTTCTTGAGGAGTAAATTCAAAAGTATTTTCAATTAATGATTTTATTTTTTTCTTAACTGAATCTCTTATACTCTTAACTGAATTTTGAGCATTTTCATCAGAAACTTGATTCTTCTTAACTGTCTTTAACTTAATAAATGAAATAGAATTTAAAGCAATATAAATATCATTTAAACCTCTATCTAAGCTTTCATAAGCCCTTAATAAATGGTCATAATCACTATTAAAAGCATCTAAATATGGCTCTAACCCATCAGTATCATTAATTATTTCAATAGCTTTTCTATACATATTTAAGAATCCATTTAATTCAACTCTTAAACTCTCCTTTAGCACCTTTACCCACTCACTTTTATCAAGTTCTTCTAAAGTACTAATATTAAAAGCTTCAGCCTTCTCTATTAACCATTTCTCTGGCCAAGGTCCACTCATAGAAAATCTATATAAAGAAAGTATCATTTCTTTTAATTTTTCATCATCTTTAGACCCACTATATGCTTCTAGTAAATCTTTAAACTCCTCATTATCTTCTTCATAGTACTCTTCAAAAAGCTCTTCAATTATTTCATTTTTCATTAAAGTTGCTTCTGTTTCATCACCTATTCTAAAGCTAGGATCTAAATCAATAGTATAAAAATAATTTTTAATTACATCTAAGCAAAAAGAGTGCATAGTAGTAATATTAGCTCTACTTAATAAAGTAAGTTGTCTTTGAAGATTTTTAGAGTTAGGACTTTTCTCTAAAGCCTTTGATATAGCTGCTGCTATTCTTTCTCTCATCTCTGATGCTGCTGCACTAGTAAAGGTAACAACTAAAAGCTTATCAATATCTACTGGATTTTTTTCATCAGTTATTATTCTTATAATTCTTTCAACTAAAACAGCTGTTTTCCCTGAACCCGCAGCGGCCGCCACAAGTAAATTACATCTTCTTGTTTCTATGGCTTGAAGCTGTTCATCAGTCCATTTAGTAGCTCCCATATCTATTCACCATCCTCCATTTTTACTTTATTACTCATTGCATCCCACAAATCATCTTTTTTCTTTTTTGCTATTATTTTGTATTTATTATCTTTTATTGAAGTATCAAATTGACATATTGATGAATAATCACAATAATCACAATATGTTACTTTTGATGATTTACAAGGTTCTATTTTAACCTCACCACTAAGCATTTCTTCGCATATTTCAATCATTTTATCATTAACATATTTTCTTAATAATTCAAACTGCGATTCTGTAACTACAGAGCTAGTACTTGTAAAATCTCCATCCTTTTTAAATGCAGCTGGAATTATAAGTGAGTATGTTTCCATATCTCTATCCATGGACTTAACAAGCTCTACATTCTTCAATAATAATCCATCCATCTTTAACTTCTTTAATACCTCAACTTGAATTTCTTCCTCTGTTAAAGCTTTCTTTGACTTAATTATTGGATTATCAATTTTAAAATATAATATACCACCAGGCATACATTGCGTCTTTAAGATTTGCTTTGAGTTTTTCAATATTGCATCTAAATAAACCAATAATTGAATCTGAAGACCATAATATAACTCATTTAAATCGAAGCTCTTAGAACCAGATTTATAGTCAACAATTCTTATATATGTTTCTCCATTTAAATCAACTTTATCAATTCTATCAACTCTACCTTTTAAATATACTATTTCCTTTGAAGGTAATTCTAATTTTATTGGGTCTGAATCTTTGAAATCTCCAAAATCAAATTCACTTTTGAATATATCAAACTCACCTTTTCTCATTTGCTCTGATATTACTGTTACAGATTTAGTAATAGTCTTTTTAAATCTTTCTGAGAAATATTGATACTTTTTATTACTATTTAATATAGAGTTAGTTTCATTTCTAAGCTTACTATTAACAAGCTCATTAACTATTTCAGCACATTTATCCTTTGTTAAATCTCCCCATAATATATTTTCTTTTCTTATTTTATTGGTGAATTGATCTAATATATCATGCATAAATGAACCTAAATCTGGTGCAGTAAACTCATAAACTTTTCTATCTTTAGCTTTTAATCCATATTGAACATAATAACCAAAAGGACATTGAGCATATTTTTCTATTCTAGAAACGCTAAACATTAATCTTCCATTATCATTACTATAAAGCCTTTTTATTTTTTCTCTTGGTATCTTTTCAACTAAGTTAGTATAATTTAATCCATTAAAAATAATCTTAGTTCTATCTTTGAATTCTTCATTTTCTTCAAACCATTTAAATGTTTCTACCCAATATGGCTCAATTTCTTCTTTTTCATATTCTCTTCTCAATGCTTCTATAAGTTCATTAAATGTTGGTACTGGTGCAGTTATATTATGATATTTATCATCAAATAAATTACTATTAAATATCTCACTTTCTTCCTTTAATCCAGGCAAAATCTTTTTTAATCTAGGTATTATTATTGAAGGTCTTAATGATTTCCCCTCAAAATCTGCCATTGGATAAGTAATCATTAAATAATTAGAAGGTATTGTTAATGCTGTATAAACCATAAACTGTTCTTCAAATACTCTACTTCTTGTATCACTAGCAAGCTCAATGCCCATGCTTTTAAGTTCAATTCTATCTTCATCAGATAATATCCCTTCGTCTTTATTAGCAGAAGGTAATACACCATCATTTGCTCCTACTATATAAAGTGCTTTTACATCTCTACCTTTTATTCTAGCTATATCACCTATATTTACTTGATCTAATGCCATAGGAATTACACCAATTTCTTTTTCTTCAAATCCAGATATTAATATCTTAGAAAAAGTCTTTAAATCAATTACTTCATTACCTAATACTTCTACAGCTTGATCTAACATATCCATTACCATAGCTGGAACTTGAGTGTATTCCTTAATTTTATCTTGCATTCCTTTATTATTAAAATCATCAAGCCATTTATCCATAGTTTCAAAAGCATTTATTTCTAATAAAAACTCATATAAAGCAGTACAATATTTTCTTACCGTAACGTCACCTTTTATCTTATTATATAAATTAATTATTGGTCGTCTGATTTCTTCCATATACTCAAATATTTCAATTTCTTCTTGTGTTAGTTCCTCATCTTGAGATATTAATAAATCTCTAGTCCATTTATATCCCTTTATTCCATTAGCTAAAATATAATTTTCTAATTTATCAATAAAATTTGTTTCTAATGTTATAAGTCCACTCTTTACATATTTAAATACACTTTCATAAGACCAATTCGTAACTAATATTTCTAATGCTGATATTATTAATACTACTAATGGATTACTTAAAATCTCTCTTTTTTTATCTAGGAAATATGGAATATTGTACTCATTAAATATAACTGAAGTTATTTTATCGTAACTATCAATTTCTCTACAAACAACAGCAATATCCTTATATCTATATCCTTTATCTCTAACAAGTTTTAATATATCTTGTGCTACCCATTCTATTTCAGAATAATTATTATTGGCTTTATATAATCTAATATCTTTACACTCACCTTTATATATTTTAAAAGGATAATTAAAGAAATATTTTTCTATATGTCCTAACTCTTTACTTTCTTTAAATCTATAAATATTTTTCTTATTTAAGTTTACAGGCTCTTTGTATGAAATATTATTTTCTTGCATCATTTTTAAAATTCTATTTTCAGTATTTTTTATTACGTCAAATATATCAGTTTCACCTTCAGTAAACTGAATTTCTCCATCACTACATAAAGTAATGTTCACATTTTTACATTGTTTAGCTAATACTTTTAATACTTCTAATTGCTGCGGAGTAAATGTTGTAAATTCATCTACCCAAATTTCAGCACCATTATATAAATCACATTCCTTTAACTTTTTAGCTAAAATAGATAGTATATCTTCAGAATCAATATATCCCTTATGCAAACTTTCATTAAAGGTTTCATAAATAGAGGCTAAATCACTTACCTTTTCTTTTAAATCTTTATTTTCTATTTCTAACTCTTTTTCCTTTAATATTTCCTCGGAAATATTGTATTTTTTAAACTCAGTAATTGATTTTGATACTATTCCTACAAATCCTTGTTGCTTACTTATTCTATTAAAATATTTAAGTTCCTCACCTTTATCCTTTAATAATTTATAAATAAGCATATTCTTTCCCGAATCTTCTATTACATTAATTGCTCTTCCACCACATTTATCAAAAACTCTTGTAGCCATTCTCTTAAAGCTTAGAACTTCAGCTCTAAGCAATGATTTTTCTCCTACATACTCTAATAATTTTTTTTCAGTTTGAAATGTATATTGATCTGGCACTAACATTATTAACTTATTATTTTTATCATTAGTTAGCTTCTTCTTTATTTGATTTAAGCAATAATAGCTTTTTCCTGAACCAGCTCTTCCAAAAATAAATCTAATTCCCATATCCAACTCCTTAAACTTTAAATTCCTCTTTTAATAACCCCATTACAATGGTATCTAAATAATCCCCTTTATAATAATATTTCTTTCTTCGTATCCCTTCTTCAACGAATCCACATTTTTTATAGCATAGCACTGCAGCTTCATTCTCTCTAACTACTTCAAGCTCAACCTTATGAGCTTTTCTTTTAAAAAATAAGTACTTTAAAATAGCTTTTATTGAATCTGTTCCATAGCCCCTTCTCCAATACTTTTTACCTATAGTTAAACTAATATTATAAACATTTCTTGAGTATTTATCTTCTGAATAAGTTATTACTCCAACTATAGTTCCTGGCTTATTAATTATTACATAACTTCTTTTTGAAGGTATATTGAGATATTTTAAATGTTCCACCATATATTTTTTCGATGATACGCCATATTGATAACCATTATATTTTAATACTTCACTATCTGAACATAAATTATAAGCCTCATCAATATCTTCTTTCAATATTTCTCTCAAATATATTTTATCTCCATAAATCACATTAATCCCTCCCCATAATTAATGATACTATTATTTTAAAAGTTTTACTAATTGCTAATTTATTAATTACTATAAATTCTAAAATAAAAAAAACTACAATATATAAAGATTATCTCCTTATATATTGTAGTTTCTATATATTATCTTTCAGTGATAGCTAAAGCTGCAGCACCTAATACTCCTGCTTTTCCACCTAATATAGCCTTTTCAATTGTACAATTTTCAACAAATGCGGCCATACATCTTTCTTCAACAACATTTCTTATAGTTTCAATAACTATATCTCCACCATTAACTACACCACCACCAACAACAACTTTTTCTGGATCAAAGTTTGTTATTGTATTAGCTACAGCAATTCCAAGATAAGTTAATGAAGTGTTTAATATATTCTTAGCAACTCTATCTCCATTTGCAGCTTCTTTAAATACTTCTTTAGCTGTAACATTCTCATAGTTCTTTAATGAAGTTACAGCATTACTTAATACAGCTTCTTTAGCTCTCTTACCAATAGCTGTACCAGATCCTAAAGCTTCTGCACATCCTAAGTTTCCGCATCCACATCTTGGACCTTCTGTAGCAACAGTCATATGTCCAACTTCTAATGCGTTTCCTGTTGATCCTCTAAATAATTTACCATTTAATACGGCTCCTCCACCGATTCCTGTACTAGCTGTAATAAATACCATGTTTTCAGTACCTTTTCCTGCACCAAACATAAACTCTCCTAATGTTGCTACATTAGCATCATTATCTAAATGAGTTGGTAAATTAAAAGTTTCTTTTATAGTTTTAACTATTTCAAAGTTCTTAAATGGTAAATTTGAATTTTCAATTATAATACCATTTTTTACATCTAATGGTCCTGGTGAACCGATTCCAATTGATTTTATTAAATTTTTATCAGTTCCATCTATAACATAATTTATAGTATCTACTATTCTTTCCACAACGGCTTGTTCACCTTCGTGAGCTAATGTTTCAACTGTTTTTTCTTTTATAATATTTCCTTCTAAATCTACTAAAGCTGTGTAAATTTTAGTTCCACCTAAATCAACACCTACAACATACTTTTTTTCCATTTATTACCCTCCCACTAAAAAGTTATACTACTTTAACTATTAAAGTATACCATTTAAAAATTACGTTTACAATTATTAGTTATTGAAAATATGGAATTAATTCATCTATTTATAAATTAATATACTATTACTAATTATACTTTCTTTTTATATACCAAAAAAGCATCTAACATTAGTTAGATGCTTTTGGCGGAGAACAAGGGATTCGAACCCTCGCACCAGTTTTATCCAGCCTACTCCCTTAGCAGGGGAGCCTCTTTAGCCACTTGAGTAATTCTCCACTTATGGCGGAGAGACAGGGATTCGAACCCTGGGTACGCTCACACGCACGCCGGTTTTCAAGACCGGTGCCTTAAACCAACTCGACCATCTCTCCAAGACAAGATTAATTATATCAACGACTATTGATTATGTCAACATATTTTTTATTTTTTTTTATTTTTCTATTTATCTTTAATTATCACTTCTAATTTTCCTGTTTCCGGATCCATTATTAATCCATGTACCTTTATTTCTTTAGGTATTAATGGATGTTTTTTTATTAAATCTACACTTTCTTTTACTGAATCTTCTACAGAATCAAATCCATGTAACCATTTCTTTATATCTATTCCTGAATTACTTAATGTTTCTATTGTTACTTCTGAGATTCCTCTACTAATTATCTTATTGATAGTTTCCTCTCCATCAATATTACTCATACCACAATTTTTATGTCCAATTACCAATACTTCATCTGTATCAAATTCATAAATAGCAACTATAATACTTCTTATAATACTTCCAAAAGGATGCATTATAGTAGCTCCTGCATTTTTTACTATTTTAGCATCACCATTCTTTAAGTTAAGAGCTTTAGGTAATAATTCTGTTAGCCTAGTATCCATACAAGATAATATTACTAATTTTTTATCTGGATACTTCGTAGCTTTATATTGTTCATATTCTTTATTTTCTACAAACATTTTATTATATTCTAATATTTCATCTAATTTATTCATATATACCCCAACTTATAAAAATTATTTTATATTTTTATTTTACCATATTTTTAAATATGTATACAAAAAAAGCTCCTAGCATTTGCTAGAAGCTACTGGCGGAGAGACAGGGATTCGAACCCTGGGTACGCTCACACGCACGCCGGTTTTCAAGACCGGTGCCTTAAACCAACTCGACCATCTCTCCTCGGAACAATTGTTATTATATCAGTGTAAAAATATTATGTCAACACTTTTTATAAATTTTTTTAAATTAATTTTCTATATGCTTTCTACTACTTTGTAACCATCTAAAAACAACTCAAAATACATAAATGTTTTATAATTATATAATATTATTAATAAATATGATGAATTTAAACCAAAAAATATTATTTCAAACTCATCATACTTATCTAAAATTACTTTAATATTTTATTATTCAGAAAGTTGACCATGCTTTTCATAATTAGTTATTCTACTAATTTTATTTTCTTCATTAACAAAAACAACTTTAGGCTTGTGATCTTTTACCTCTTCTGTATCTAAATCACAGTAAGCCATTAATATAATCTTATCTCCAACTTGTACACATCTTGCCGCTGCACCATTTAAGCAAATCATACCTGTTCCTCTTTCTCCAGCAATAGTATAAGTTTCAAACCTTGCACCATTATTAATATCAACTATATGAACTTTTTCATATTCATATATTCCCGCAGCATCTAATAAATTCTCATCTACAGTTATACTTCCAACATAATTCAGTTCAGCTTGTACCACTGTTGCTCTGTGTATCTTACCTTTTAACATATTTACCTTCATTATTGCTTCGCTCCTTATTATAACTCATATGTGAAATTATCTATTAATCTTGTTTTACCTATAAATACAGCTATTGCTACTAATATTGATTTTTCTATTCTTTCTACCTTTTCCATAGACAGACTGTCTACAACTTCTATATAATCAACTCTAGCCAACTTTTCCGAATTAATTATTTCTTTAATTATCTTAATAATAACTTCTGAATTCCTTTCACCAGATTGAATTTTTTCTTTAGCTAACGTTAATGACTTATTTAATATAATTGCAGCATTTCTTTCTTCTATTGATAAATAAGTATTTCTTGAACTCTTAGCAAGTCCATCTTTTTCTCTAACTATAGGGCATCCTATAATTTCTATATCTATATTTAAGTCTCTTACCATTCTTTTTATAACTGCTAATTGTTGAGCATCTTTTTCGCCAAAATAAGCTCTATCTGGTGATACTATATTAAATAATTTTGTTACAACAGTACAAACACCTCTAAAATGATTAGGCCTACTTTTACCACATAAGCCTGCAGTTAATCCGCTCATATCAACAAAAGTAGAAAAGTCCTCAAAATACATTTCTTCATTTTCAGGATGGAATATAATATCTGCTCCTGCTCTTTCACACACTTTACTATCTCTATCTAAATCTCTAGGATAAGTGGATAAATCCTCTTTAGGACCAAATTGAATTGGGTTAACAAATATACTTACAACAACTCTATCGTTTTCTTCTGATGCCTTTCTAATTAAACTTTCATGCCCTTCATGTAAATACCCCATAGTAGGGACAAATCCAACTTTTAATCCATTTACCTTCCATTCCTTTACTAAAGACCTTACCTCATTTACCTTTTCTACAACTCTCATTTTTTTCTTCCCCTTTAATATAATTTTTCAATTACTTCATCATTTATTTTAAAAGAATGTTCTTCTGCTGGGAAAATTCCATCCTTAACTTCTTCTATATACTTTTTAAAAGCTATATTCATTTTTTTACCTAAAGTTTCATATTTCTTAACAAACTTAGGAGTAAAATCACTATACATACCTAACATATCTTGATAAACAAGAATTTGCCCATCACATTGTGCTCCAGCACCTATTCCAATTGTAGGGATAGATAACTTTTCAGTTATTATCGCTGCAAGCTTAGCAGGAACACATTCTAATACAACTGCAAATGCTCCCGCTTTTTCTACAGCTAGAGCTGCTTCAATAAGATTCTTTGCTGCCTCTTCATCTTTACCTTGAACTTTGAATCCACCAAATGCATTAACTGATTGAGGAGTTAATCCAATATGAGCCATAACTGGTATTGAAGCTTTAACTATAGCTTCTATCTTATCGCAAACTTCAACTCCACCTTCTAATTTAACTACATGAGCTCTACCTTCTTTAATCAATCTTCCTGCATTAACTACAGCATCATATACTGATGTTTGATAAGACATAAAAGGCATATCTGCTACAACTAATGTATTTTTTACACCTCTAGATACTGCTTTAGTATGATGTATCATGTCTTCCATAGTAACTGATAAAGTATCTTCATATCCTAAACAAACCATTCCTAATGAATCTCCAACTAAAATTCCGTTTATTCCAGCTTCATCAATTATTTTGGCTGTAGAATAATCATATGCTGTAAGCATAGTAAGTTTTTCATTTTTCTCTTTGGCTTGTTTAAATGTAACTGCTGTATTTTTCATAACTAATCTCCTAAATACTCTTCTAAATTTTTATAATCTCTATTCAAATTTTTAACTTTTGCTATCTTTAAAATATTCTTTGATAATAACCTATATAATTCTTTATCCTCTTCAGGTATTACATTTAAATGATTAATAACAGTACTTAAATCTCCTCGTTCTATAGGCCCAGTCAAACTATTAACTGCACCTCTTTCCTTAACATTTCTTAAGTTATTTTCAATTAATGGATATAAAGCCTTAATAGCCATTTCCTGCGTAAATCCGCATTCCTCTAGATAATTAATACTATTATTAATTAATCCTAATACTAAGTTACTAACTGTTACTGATGCTGCATGATATAAAATTTTATTATCTTTATTAATAACTGTTACATCATTTCCTAAATGTAAAAATAAACGCTTTAAATATTTAATATGTTTTTCATGTCCTTCAATTGTAATAAATGCTTGAGATAAATTTTTATAAGAATTATATTTGTCCGAGATAGCGAACATTGGATGAATAGAATAACCATATGCACCATGATTATTTATATTTGAAAAGACTTCTGAAGAAATAGAGCCACTACAATGGCAAATTAATTTTTCTTTAATAGGTAACCTTTTTATTTCATTCCATACATCTGCAATTTTATTATCAGGTGTTGTAATGAATATAGTATCACTATTTTTTATTAAATCTTCTAAATTATTATATTGTCGCGTATTTGTAAAAATTGCAGCTTCTTTAGATGAATGCTGTGATTTACTATAATACCCACTTATGTCTATATTGTTTTCTTTTAGATATTTTCCTAGGGAAAAGCCAACTTTTCCTGCTCCAATAAATCCAAATTTTATAATTATCACCTCCAAACGAGTGTGATACTAATAAGTCCCATTCAAAATTGATATGAGCTATTTCTTTAACTTTTAAATTTTCAAATATATAAGGTGCGGTTTAATTAAAATACCACCCATTTTAAATTTATCATATTTCTTAATTTTGTCAATATTTGTTATTATCTTATTTTCAATAATTTCTTATAAAAAAATAAGATATAAGAAAATCATAATTAATTTTCTTATATCTTGTATTTAATTAATTTTAAATTATCTTATAACATCCATTCCACCCATATAAGGTCTTAAAGCTTCTGGAATGTTTATTGATCCATCTTCATTTAAGTTGTTTTCTAAAAATGCAATTAACATTCTAGGTGGAGCAACAACAGTATTATTTAATGTATGAGCAAAGTATTTTCCTTTTTCTCCATTTACACGAATCTTTAATCTTCTAGCTTGAGCATCTCCTAAATTAGAGCAGCTTCCAACTTCGAAGTATTTCTTTTGTCTTGGAGACCAAGCTTCAACATCAATAGATTTAACTTTAAGGTCTGCTAAATCTCCTGAACAACACTCTAAAGTTCTAACTGGAACATCTAAAGAACGGAATAATTCAACAGTATATTTCCATAACTTTTCAAACCATTCTTTACTTTCTTCCGGCTTACAAACTACTATCATTTCTTGTTTTTCAAATTGATGTATTCTATAAACTCCTCTTTCTTCTATTCCGTGCGCTCCTTTTTCTTTTCTGAAGCAAGGTGAATAACTAGTTAAAGTTTGAGGAAGACTTTCTTCTTTTAATATAGTATCAATGAATTTACCTATCATAGAATGCTCACTTGTACCTATTAGGTATAAATCTTCACCTTCGATTTTATACATCATAGATTCCATTTCAGCAAAACTCATTACTCCAGTAACTACTTCACTACGAATCATGAAAGGAGGAATGCAGTAAGTGAATCCCTTATTTATCATGAAATCTCTAGCATAAGAAAGTATTCCTGATTGTAATCTTGCTATGTTACCCATTAAGTAATAGAATCCATTACCAGCTACTTTTCTAGCACCATCTAAATCTATTCCATTTAATTTTTCCATTATTTCTGTGTGATATGGAATTTCAAATTCAGGAACTACAGGCTCACCAAATTTTTCAACTTCTACATTTTCACTATCATCTTTTCCTATTGGAACACTTGGATCAATAATATTAGGAATAACTAACATTATATTTCTTATTTTTTCTTCAAGTTCAGCTTCTTTAGCTTCTAACTCTGCTAAACGCGCTGCTTGTTCATTAACCTTAGCTTTTAATTCTTCAGCTTCTTCTCTCTTTCCTTGACCCATTAATGCACCAATTTGTTTAGAAATTGTTTTTCTATTTGATCTTAATGAATCAGCTTCTTGTTGAGTAGCTCTGCTTTCTATATCTAAAGCAATTACTTCATCAACTAAAGGAAGTTTTTGATCTTGAAACTTATTTTTAATATTTTGTTTAACTATTTCTGGATTTTCTCTTAAAAATTTTAAATCTAACATAATATCCTCCATGTATATTTTATCGATCTGTTAAGTTATATGAACATTGCTCTTCTCAACCTAAGGAAATACAATAGGTTTACAAGACTAAATAATACC
>OIFT01000063.1_pt1:0-72500 | contig 74719 bp, 79 predicted proteins | sample 1582161 | NCBI WGS metagenome assembly OIFT01 (sample SAMN07501037, study PRJEB24779) | human gut metagenome | isolation source: stool | host: human infant | place: USA: Pittsburgh, PA | reverse complement strand
CCGGCAGATTTAATTGTCTTTTCATTTACTAATGTATGATCTTTAATTTCTAAACGTAATCTTGTTACACAGTTATCAATATTAGCTATATTTTCTTTTCCACCAAGACCTTTTAAAATAATTGATGCTACTTCTGTAAAATTATCATTAGAAAGATGTGCATTCATTTCTCCATTAAGCTCATCATCTTCTCTACCTGGAGTCTTTAAATTGAATTTTGTAATTGCAAATCTAAATACTATATAGTATATAATAGCAACTATTACCCCAATTCCAAGTAACCAAATTGGATTTTCTGCAAATGGTGCTTTAAAACTTAAGAACCAATCAACAAAACCTGCACTAAAGTTAAATCCAGCTCTTACTGGTAATGCAGCACAAACAGCTACTGATATACCTGTTAATACAGCATGAACTACATATAATCCTGGAGCTAAGAACATAAATGCAAATTCTAATGGTTCTGTAACCCCTGTAAAGAATGCAGATACCCCTGACGCTAATAATAATCCTGCTACAATCTTCTTCTTGTTATCTTTAGCTGTATGATACATTGCTAAAGCTGCTGCTGGTAAACCAAACATCATTACTGGGAAGAATCCTGTCATATACATACCTGTTTGTCCTAATATTCCACCAGGTTTAGTTCCCCAGAACTTACCGATATCATCTATTCCAGCAACATCAAACCAGAATACTGAGTTTAATGCATGGTGAAGACCAAATGGAATTAATAATCTATTAAAGAATGCATATATACCAGCTCCGATGGATCCAGTAGAAATAATAGCTTCACCAAATGCTACTAATGCTCCATATACAACAGGCCATACAAAGAATAATATTAATGTTGCAATAAGTGATGCTCCTGCTGTTACTATAGCAACACATCTCTTACCACTAAAGAAACTTAGAGCTGCTGGTAATTTAGTGTTTTTGAACTTATTATAGCAAGATGAACCAATTAACCCTGCTAATATACCAATAAATTGTGTTTCTATCTTTCCAAAAGCCGCTGGAACTTCTGAAGCGTCAACACCTTTTAACATAGCAACAACACCAGTTGATAATAATGTTGTAATCATTAACCATGATACAAGTCCTGCTAAGCCTGCAGTACCATCATTATCATCAGACATACCAACACCAACACCTATAGCAAATAAAATTGCCATGTTATCAATTAATGCACCACCTGCTTTAATTAAAAAAGCTGCAGCAACATTATTTGCTCCCCAACCATTTGGGTCAATCCAGTAACCTATTCCCATTAAAATAGCTGCTACAGGTAAACAAGCAACTGGAAGCATTAAAGATTTCCCTAGTCTTTGTAAATACTTCATCATAATAATAAAGTCCCCCTTTATTTTTTTGTTCTATTATAAGGCTTAGCAATATAACATTAAAAATAATTTCGGTAATAAAAAAAGCCGAAAAGAATAGAAAATACCCTTTTCAGCTAATGCCCACTTCTTATGGTTGCACGCCTCATAATTTGAACGTTATTTACTTTACAATCATATTATAGTATAAATCCGTTTCAAAGTCAACGTTTTCATTTAATTTTTATTTGTTATTTTTATTGACATACTAATTACTAATATATATAATTTTATATGAAACGTGTTACTGTTAAATCAGGCATAAGTTATTCTTTCATTAGAGATATACTTATGCCTTTTTATTTTATTACCTATATAATATAAAAATTGTGTAAACTTATTTTAGAAAGGATGTGAATCCTGAATTATCAGGAAATATCATGGCTAATTTTTTTAAAAAATTATTTGGTAAATCAGAATCAAACACTGTAGAATCAAACACTGTAGAAAGTCCAAATAATGCATTAGTTGCAGCTGCTACAGGTGATTTAATACCTTTATCAGAAGTTCCAGATCCAGTTTTTGCTGGAAAAATGGCTGGAGATGGTGCTGCTATAATGGTTAAAGGCGATACTATCGTTGCACCTGCTGACGGTGAATTATCATTAGTGTTCAAAACTAAGCATGCATTTGCTATCACATTAGAAAATGGCTTAGAATTATTAGTTCATATCGGTGTTGATACAGTAAGCTTAAACGGAGAAGGATTTGAACAGCTAGTTGAAGCTGGTACAAAAGTTAAAGCTGGTACTCCTATAATTAAGATTGATAGAGATTTCATCTTAGGAAAAGGATTATCTCTTGCAACTCCAGTTTTAATAACAAATGTTGATGCTGCTAAATCAATAACTGCAGTAGAAACAGGCTCTGTTGTAGCTGGTAAAGATATAGTTGTTAACTTTGAAGTTTAATAAATAGAAAAAATAGCTAAGGATTAAATCCTTAGCTATTTTTTCTATTTAAATCAATTCTAAATCTTTCTATAATATATTGTTATATATGAAATTCCTCTTCACAAACTAGAATAAATTCTCCATCAACTCTACTATATCTTCTTTTAATTTATAAATATTAAAGTATTTTATAAAAAGTAATATGATCACTCCATTTACCATTTATATATAAATACTTTTTATTAATACCAACTTCCTCAAATCCACATGATAATAAAACACCTTTAGATCTTTCATTAGTTGTTAAAACTGAAGCTTCTATTCTATGTAAATCTAAATACTCTTTAGCATATTCTAATACTAAATTTATAGCTTCTTTCATATATCCCTTTCCTTCATATTCTTTATCTATAGAATAGCCTAATATTCCACTTTTAAGTACTCCATAAACTATATTAGAAATTTTAGCTTTTCCTATAAGCTTATTATCCTTATATATTCCTAAGTCACTTCCCACTCCAGTCATAAGCTGTCTATAGCTTTCTAATAAAATCTCCTTTTGCATTTCATAGGTGAAAAAACTAGCATCTCTTACTGGCTCAAACTCTTTTAAGTGATCCTTATTTCTCAAATAATACTCTAAAAGATCTTGTGCATCATCAGGGGTAAAATTTCTAATTAAAATATTTTTTCCTTTCATCTCTACAATATTATTTCGTCCTGAATTCAAATATTCATTTCTATTTATTCCAAAACTTAATTCATCATAGAAACTACCCTTTGTAAATATATTATCAGTAAAAATAGCTTCTAACGTAAAGCCAATATCTAAAAATGGTTTTAAATTTATATTTTCACTAACTACCACATTAGCTTTAAATATATTTTTATCTTTAAATACAGCCTTAAGAATAGCTTCCAATGTAATCTTTAATAAATCATAGTTATCTTCCCTATAAAACTTCAATTTTAAGTTACACTTCTTATTTTCCTTATCTAGTTCAGTTATAGTAAATCTTCCTATTACAATCTTATCTTTATCCTTAACTATATAATCATCTAAAGTACCTTTAATAAGCTCTATATTTACTTCCCTTTGATTATCCATACTAAATCTCCTAAAAATAATTTCAATTATTTTTATTATACAAATAAACTAATATAAAACTCAACTAACTTTACTTTAAAACTAAAAACATTACTTAAAGGAATATACTTATTTATATTTTAATATATTTGATTTATATGAATTTAATATATAAATGTTTCAAGGTGGGGATGACTATTTTTTTATATAAGAAAAAACATATATTTAAACTTCATAAAATATTATTCTATTTATTTGTTCTATTTGCTTTATTCATGTTACTTTTATTTTTTAAGTCTCCTAGTAAATTTCAAAAGTTATTTCCTTACTTTCACGCAGATAAAATTGAATCCTCTTCAATTTTATCTGATGATACTTTAATAAATGAAATAAAAAATGTAAATAAATTAATCCCTTTAGAAATTGAACTATCAGAAACCTTAACAATAGATAATACGTACTTTAACTTAGATATATTAAAAAAATCTAAAAAGATAACTTTTTTTGCAAACTGCTCTTATGCTATAGATTTCTCTACTTTATCTAACTCTAATTTTGAAATAAATACTACAACTAAAGAAGTATATATAAAAATCCCACAAATAGATATATTTAGTATAGATATAGATGAAAGTAAAACTATCTATTCTGATACGGAGGTTGGATTATTAAGATTTGGAGATTTAAAGCTATCATCAGAAGAATTAAGCTCCATATATAAAAATCTAAATTATTTATTTACAGAAAAAATGAATAATCCTATTTTTTATGAAAAAGCTATTTCAAATACAGAAAACTCATTAAAAGAACTTCTGCTTAATTTAACAAGAGAAAATTATAATGTAAAACTTAAAGTTGATTAATATAATTTTTAAGGGTAAGAACCTTGCTATTTTAATAATATGAAAATAGCAAATTCTTACCCTTAAATCTTTTTAAATTATATTAATTTAAGCCAGTTAAATCTTTAATCACTTCTCCACCTATTATCATTCCTGCTACTGGTGGAACAAATGATATACTTCCAGGTGTTTGTCTTTTTTTAGATGGAACTGCTCTTCCTTTGTTAGGTACCATTGGTACTTCTTCTGAGTATACAACCTTTAACTTTTTAACTCCTCTTTTTCTTAATTCAGTTCTCATAACTTTAGCTAGAGGACAAACCTTAGTCTTAAATACATCTGTTACTCTAAATTGAGTAGGATCTATTTTGTTTCCTGTCCCCATAGATGCAATTAACTTAATATCATTTTTATAGCAATACTCTGCCAATGCTAATTTTGATGTTACTGTGTCTATAGCATCTACAACATAATCTATATCTTCTGGAATTATTTCTTGTATATTATCTGCTGTAATAAACTCTTGCTTTGCCTCAACTTTGCAATTAGGATTTATAGATAATACTCTTGCTTTCATAGCCTCAACCTTAACACTTTCTACTGTAGCCTGTGTAGCATGTATTTGTCTGTTTAAATTAGATATACAAACAGTATCATTATCTACTAATATTAAATTTCCAACTCCAGCTCTTGTTAAAGCTTCAACTACAAAGCTTCCTACTCCCCCAATTCCAAAAACTATAACTTTAGAATTATGTAACTTTTCTATTCCATCTTCGCCTATAAGTAATTCAGTTCTGCAAAATTCATTTAATGACATATATTTATTCTCCTTTGTCCATATTTATTGTCCTGTTTAGACTATTATATATTTCAGTTTAAATTAATACAAGTAATTCTATCGGTTTTCTTTGTTTTAAATTTACTAACAAATCTTCTATTAATTAATCGAATGTCAGTATATAATATATTTTAAGTAAATTTATATAAATTATATACTTACATGGAGGATTTAAAATGATTTTAGGAATAATAGGTGCTATGTCTGAAGAATTAGAAATTCTTTTACAAGATATGGAGTTAGAAAAAGTTGAGGAAAAAGCAAAAATGAAATTCCACAAAGGAAAACTATGGGGACATGATGTTGTTGCTGTTGTATGTGGTATTGGTAAAGTTAATGCTGCTGTATGTACTCAAATACTAGCTTCTGAATATAACGTATCATCAGTGATAAATGTCGGAGTTGCTGGCGGTATAGGTAAAGATATTTATCCTGGTGATGTAGTAATAGCAGAAAACTTAGTTCAATATGATATGGATACAACTGCTTTTGGTGATCCAATGGGCCAAATTCCAAGAATGGATACTTTTGACTTTAAATGTGATGAAAAGTTAGTTGAAACAGCTAAAGCTGCTTGTGCTGAAGCTTCTGACTTTAAAACTTTTTCTGGAAGAATAGTATCTGGAGATATGTTCGTAGCTTCACTTGAAAAAATTCAATGGCTTGAAAATGAATTTGGTGCATTAGCTTGTGAAATGGAAGGTGCTAGTATAGCTCATGTTTGCTATTTAAACAATATTCCTTTTGTTGTTGTTAGATCTATATCTGATAATGCTAACAATGGAGCTCATATGGATTTTGAAAAATTCACTCCTATTGGAGTTAAAAACTCAACATTCATATTAAAAACAATGTTAGAAAAACTTTAATAAATAAAAATGGTACTAGACTTTTTATTTCCAGTACCATTTTTTATTAACTATTATTTTTTAATTTTCTACTTTCTTAAACTTATCATTTATTCTCATCTTCAAACTTTTTCATAAATTCAACTAAATATTTTACTCCTTCTATTGGCATAGCATTATAAATACTAGCTCTCATTCCACCAACAGTTCTATGACCTTTGATATTCTCAATTCCAGCTGCCTTAGCTTCTTTAACAAATTTAGCATCTAAGTCTTTGTCACCTGTTATAAATGGAACATTCATTAAAGAGCGATCTTCCTTTACAACTGTTCCCTTAAATAGTTCACTTGAGTCAATATAATCATAAAGAATCTTAGCCTTTTCTTCATTTCTCTTTTTCATAGCTTCTAATCCACCAAGCTTTTTAAGGTATTTAAATACCTTACCACAAATATAGATACCATATGCTGGAGGTGTATTATATAAAGACTTATTATCTGCATGTATCTTATATCGAAGCATTGTTGGAGTATCTTCAAGTACATCATCAGTAATTAAATCTTCACGAATTATTACAACTACTGTACCAGCCGGTCCAATATTTTTTTGAACTCCTGCAAATATTAATCCATATTTTGTAACATCAATAGGTTGAGATAATATATCTGATGACATATCTGCAACTAAAATCTTTCCTTTTATATCAGGTAACTTATGATAAGTAGTTCCGTAAATTGTATTGTTATGACATATATATACATAATCTGCATCATCACTTACTTTAATCTTGCTTACATCAGGAATATAAGAGAAAGTCTTATCTGCTGATGATGCTACCTCATTTATTTTTCCATATCTTTTTGCTTCAGCTGCTGCTTTTTTAGCCCATTGTCCTGTTATAATATAATCTGCAACTCTATTCTTCATTAAATTCATTGGAACCATTGCAAATTGTGTTGATCCACCCCCTTGAATAAATAATACCTTATAGTTATCAGGAATGTTCATCAAATCCCTTAAATCTTGTTCAGCCTCTTGAATTATTTCTTCAAAAATCTTAGATCGATGACTCATCTCCATTACCGACATTCCCGTTCCATTATAATCTAACATTTCTGCTGCTGCTTCCTTTAGAACTTCTTCTGGTAACATAGCTGGCCCAGCTGCGAAATTATATACTCTTGCCATATAAATGCCTCCCAATTTTTTATTAGATTTAGTAAATTCACTTATTGCTTATAACTACTACAATTAACTAAGCTTATGAATAAATAACCCACTCCTAGGCTTTGGTTCAAACCATGTAGATTTAGGTGGCATTATCATTCCACTATCTGCAATACTCATAATATCATCAATTGTCGTAGCAAACATCGAAAAACTTACTTTCATATCTTTATTAGCCCTTTTTTCTAACTCCTTTATCCCTCTTATTCCACCAATAAATTCAATTCTATCAGACTTAGTGGGATCATCAATCCCTAATATCGGAGAAAGTAAATTATTTTGAAGAATTGATACATCTAATCTCTCCATTGGATCTTCCTCGTTAAAAGTTCCATCCTTTGCTTCAAGTTCATACCAAATATTATTCATATACATACCAAATGTATGTTTTTTCTTTGGCTTGACAGCCTCCTTAGAAACTTTAATTTTAAAATTCTTTTCTATAGCACTTAAAAACTCATCTTCGTTTAATCCATTTAAATCTTTAACTGTTCTATTATAATCCAAAACCTCTAATTCATTATCAGGATACACTATAGCTAAGAAATAATTAAACTCTTCCTCGCCTGTATAACCTGGATTTTCTCTTCTACGCTTTAATCCAACTTCTACAGCTGATTTTGCTCTATGATGTCCATCAGCTATATATAAACTATCTATCGTTTTAAAAAGTGTAGTTAATTTTTTTATATCACTATCATTATTAATTATCCATATAATATGTCCATTTCCATCTTCTGATATAAAATCATATAATGGCTCATTTTGTATCCACTTATCCATTATTTTAGATATTTCAGTTTGATTTCTATAAGTTAAAAAGATTGGTCCTGTATTTGCATCACAATAATCAACATGATTTATTCTATCAATCTCTTTATCTTTTCTAGTATGTTCATGCTTTTTAATTTTATCATTAATATAATCATCTATTGCAGCACAAATAACTAATCCAGTTTGACTGTTTCCATTCATAGTTTGTCTATATATATACATACAAGGATTATCATCTTGAACATATAAACCATCCTGTATCATTTTATCTAATATATCTCTTGCCTTTTCATATACAGCTTTATCATATATATTAGTATCCTTAGGCAAATTAACTTCTGCCCTATCTACATGTAAAAATGAATACTCATTATCTCTAACCATTTCACGAGCCTCTTCACTATTCATTACATCATAGGGTAATGCCGCTATCTTTGATTCTAAACCTACTTTAGGTCTAAATGCCTTAAATGCTCTTACTATTGCCATTTATCTTCCTCCTCTAACTTTAAAAACTATATAGTTGCTAAATCATTAGATATAAAATTAGATATAATAGTAACTACTTCTTCTCCTATTCTCTCCTGAGCTTCTTTTGTAGCTGCTCCAATATGAGGAGTTACACTAACCTTAGGATGATTTACTAATGCTTTATTTTTAGTAGGTTCTTCCTCAAAAACATCTATTCCTGCACCAGCTACTTTCCCATTATCTAAAGCTTCTAATAATGCCGCTTCTTCAACAACCTTACCTCTAGCACAATTAATTAAATATACCCCATCTTTCATAATATTAAATTGATCTTTTCCTATTAAATATCCTTTCTCTTTATCATAAGGAACATGTAAAGATATGAAGTCTGAATTTCTTAAAAGCTCATCTAATTCTAAAAATTCATATATTAATTCATCTTGCTTACCAAATATATCATTATATATAACCTTCATACCTAATGCTTCTGCCTTTTTTGCTAAAACCTTCCCTATTCTTCCCATGCCTACAATTCCTAATGTTTTTCCTCCAAGCTCTATCCCTTCATATTTTTTCTTATTCCATTGTCCATCTCTCATAGTACAATTAGAAATAGCTATGAACCTTGCTAATGCAAACATATGCCCAATTGCTAATTCTGCAACTGATTCAGAACTTGCATTAGGAGTATTTTTTACAAATATACCTTTTTGTGTAGCATAAGGAACATCTATATTATCAATTCCTACTCCAGCTCTTATTATAAGCTTGAGCTTTCCACCTTGTACTTGATCTAAAATATCTGAAGTAACCTTTGTTGAAGATCTAATAACCAAAATATCAAACTCTTTTAAAATAGTACCTAATTCATATCTATCATAATGATTATTAACTACTTCAAATCCTAATGATGTTAACTTATTAATAGCCCCTTTTTGTAAACCGTCATTAGTCAATACTCTTACCATTTTTTAACCCCCAATTAAAAATATTATATTTTCTATTTATTGCTTTTTGATATTTTACTACTACTTAACACTTTATATAACCTTTACCTAGATTTATTTTATATTTTTATAAATTAATATATTTGAGTTTTTTACTAATTTAATTAACGTAATATTTAAAAAATCCATACTGTATATTTTATTTATTTAAATGAAATAATGTGATAATAATTATAATATTAAGTAAAAAAATAAAGGACTAATTTAATAGCCCTCGTTATAATCCTCATCAAAAATTAAAATTGATTCTGTTTCTCTACAGTATTTAACACACTTGCATTGACCTAAATGTCTTGGACATTTATAACATAAACATCCCTTGTCATCTCCATTACATCTTTTCTTTTCAAACTCTGGACAGTATCTACAATTAACCCCATTTCCTGCTGGCATAATATATTCCTCCTATAAGTAAAGTTATAAATTTAATTTAATATTAAATTCGTATACATATTTATATTTCAAATGGTTATATTAATAGTATAGACGATACATTAATTATATTAGTGTATCATTTATATATAAAGGGTGTAAACGGATGTAGTGTTTACACCCTAATTTATTTTTTAATTTTGTAACATTTTTTATCATTTTAAATAATATATAGTATATCAGAAGCTTATCGCTTATGGCGATTAATGAAATCTTCTAACTCCCGTCTATATAAATTTAGGGAATCTTCATTTTTATGAAGATTCCCTATCTCTTTAAATAAAATTTAAAAAAACAATTGAAAAATTACTAAAAATATAACTCCTGGAATGCCTAAAAATCCTGCAATAAGCGCAGTTATAGGATTAATAGTTATATAAAAATCAAAATATTCTCCTATGTAATTTGCTACATATAATAATACAATTCCTATTATTCCATTGACCAATATCTTAATAGGCCACTTTAACAACTTTATAATCAAAAACAAAAGTGCTAATCCAAATAGAGCATAAATAATCATTTCACCACTCATTTTTGTAACCCCCTATATAATATAAAATAATACAATACTATATTATTTTATATTATATAACAATATTCATTATATTTCCATTTCTTCATTTGGTTCTATTTTTCGTCTTGAATATTGTTCCTTAGCTATAGATAGTAAATAATCAAATTTTTTCTTTGCGGCCTCTTCTCTATAAATTGCAGCTTCTATTAGATTTGGATCGTCAACATTATTAAACATAGCTTCTGCAGCTTGCATTTCCTTAATAGCTTCTTGTATTTCTTTTAGTACCTTATCACTAATCAAATCATCACTACTATATTTTACAAGCATTAAACTTAATACATTTTTTATATTCATATCCTACCTCCTAAAAGTACTTATCTAGATACTTTCCACATTAATAGAATCTTATTCAAAATATATTTCTATATATATTCATAGTTTCAAATTATTAGCATATATTTTCTGTACTTAATTTTAATTATTTGATATAATACCTTAAATAATGTTAAATTTACCAGGAGGTGTTTCTTTTTGAGTATAAAAATAATAGCAGATAGTACCTGCTACTTACCTCAAGAATACATAAATAAGTATAAAGTTTCTATAGCTTCTTTAAACGTTTTGCTTAATGGTAACAGTTATAGAGAAATAGATTTATCAAATGATTGGTTTTATAATGAAATGGATAAATCTTCAACAATCCCAACCTCATCGCAACCTAGTGTTGAAGAATTATATAATATAGTAGAGTCTCTAGTAAAAGATGGTCATGACATTGTAGGAATATTCTTATCTTCAGATATGAGTGGTACATTTTCAACATCAAATTTAGTAAAAAATATGATTCTTGAAAATTATCCAAATGCTAAAATAGTAATGATAGATTCTAGAAGTAATTGCATGCAAGCTGGTTTTGCTATATTAGAAGCAGCTAAAGCAGCAAGTGAAAATAAATCTTTAGATGAAGTAGTAAGTATTGCAAAAAATGTTATAGAAAATAGTAAGTTTATATTTGTACCTGAAACTTTAGAATACTTAAAAAAAGGTGGTAGAATTGGTGGTGCTGCAGCTTTATTCGGCTCACTACTTCAAATAAAACCTATACTTACAGTTGAAGATGGCAAGACTACTGTATTTACTAAGGTAAGAACAAAGAAAAAAGCTATTGATAAAATAGTTAATACTGTTTTAGAACAAAATTCAAAAACACCAATAAAAGGTCTTATAGTTCATCATATAAACTGCGAATCAGAAGGTGAAGAACTTGCCAATAGACTTAAAAGCACTTTAGGGTTAGACAGTATAAAAATTCAATCAATAGGTCCTATTATAGGTTTGCATGTAGGCCCTGGAAGTATTGGTGTTGCATATCATTATTAGAATGATAAAAATTTATTTCAAGTTGAAATAAAAAAAGTTAAGAGTTTCCTATAGCAACTCTTAACTTTTTTTATTATGAATAAGTTTTTTTAAATTTCTTTTCTACCCTCAAGAGCCTTTGAAAGTGTTACTTCATCAGCGTACTCTAAATCTCCACCAACTGGTAAACCAGATGCTATTCTTGTAACCTTAACTTCTAATGGCTTAAGTATTCTTGATATATACATAGCTGTTGCTTCCCCTTCAACATTTGGGTTAGTTGCAATTATAACTTCCTTAACATCTGCACTCATTCTCGCAACAAGTTCTCTTATTTTAATATCTTGAGGTCCTCTACCTTGCATTGGAGAAAGATTTCCATGTAAAACATGATATACACCATTAAATTCTTTAACTTTTTCCATTGTCATAATATCTTTAGGCTGTTCCACAACACATATAACATTTTTATCTCTATTTGGGTTTCCGCATATTGCACAAGGGTCCTTGTCAGTAAAGTTTCCACATACAGAACAATACTTTATAGTTCCTCTAGCTTTTACCAATGCATTAGCAAACTCCTTAACTTCTTCTTCAGGCAAATTCAAAACATGCAATGTAAGTCTTTGTGCTGTCTTTTGCCCAATGCTTGGCAATTTTGCAAATTCTTCAATTAATTTTTCTATAGCCACTGGATAAAAATCCATAATTACACCACTTTCTATTATTTTCTTACTAAAAAAGTATTACTTAACAATATTTTTTAAAAAATGAAGGACTGTTTAAAAAAACAGCCCCTATGTTCTAGAACATTCCTGGTATGTTTAACCCACCAGTTAATTTACCCATTTTATTTGAAGTTTCTTCATCTGCTTTCTTTAGTGCTTCATTAACTGCGCTTAACACTAAATCTTCTAACATTTCAACGTCATCTGGATCTACTACTTCTTCTTTTATATTTATAGCTAAAACTTCTTTCTTTCCGTTAACCTTAACTACAACAGCACCACCACCAACTGATGCTTCAAATTCTTTAGTTTCAAGTTCTTTTTGTGCTTGCTCCATATCTCTTTGAAGCTTTTGAGCTTGCTTCATTAAGTTATTTATATTTCCTCCCCCGAAACCTCCTGGGAATCCACCTCTTGCCATAAAATATCCTCCTTTAAATAACTAAATCTATTTTTTATTATATAGTATTTCTTTAATATTTACTAGAATAAAGTAATTATATACTTTTATTCATCTATAAAATCAATTAAATCATCACCTAATGTATCTCTTAAAATATCCTCTGTACTTTTTCCATTATTATAATCAGATTGAACTACAAAATTAACTTTAACCTTTTCTCTAAATATCTCAAAGAAAACATCATTTATAACATCTCTATTTTTAGCTTCACTTAATCTATTCTTAGCAAATTCATTTTGACTATCAAATTCTACAGTAATTACTCCATTAGAACACTCTACTGGTTTTCCTATCATAATTAAAGAACTTATTATCATTTCTCTTCTAGCTTTAAATCTCTCTATTATATCTTTCCAAGACTTTTTAACATCATTTATAGTAATTTTAGAATCTGAATTCTCACTAACATTTCCTACATTACTATACTGTTCTTTAACTACCTTATTGTTAGTGATAGTATTAACTGGCTTACTAGCACTTATCTGTGAAACTTCTTTTGTTGCAGTAGCAACTTTAATACTACCATTTCTTAAACTTTCCTCTAGCTTATTTAACCTAGTTAACATTACTTCATTTGATGTATCATACTCTATCTTACACATTTTAATAACAGCTAACTCACAATATAATCTTGCTTGTTTACTTAACTTAGCATTATTTTCTGCTTCTTGAAGTATTCTTATACATCTCATTATCTCTTCTGCCCTTAAACGTGCACCTTGTTCCTTAATTAATGCAATATTTTCCTCTGACATATCTAATACTTCTTCAGGATTATTAGTTACCTTAACCATAAGTAAATTTCTATAATGAGCAATTAAATCCTTTATAAATAAATATATATCCTTTCCTGAATATATTACATCTTCTATAATTTCAATACTTTTTTCTACACTTCTTTGAATTACTGCATTAACTAAGTTAAATAAATGTTCATTCGTAACTAACCCTAGCATACTCACTACAGTATTATAATCAACATTTCCATTTCCCATAGAAATAGCTTGATCTAATATACTTAACGAATCTCTCATCGCTCCATCCGAAACTCTAGCAATTAAATTCAAGCTTCTTTCATCCGCTAAAACATTTTGATCGTTTACTATTTTTCTAAGCCTTGCTGTTATGTCACTATTGTTTATTCTTTTAAAATCAAATCTTTGACATCTTGAAAGAATAGTAATAGGTAACTTTTGCGGATCTGTTGTTGCTAAAATAAATATTACATTATTAGGTGGCTCTTCTAAAGTTTTTAGAAAGGCATTAACTGCACCTGCCGATAACATATGAACCTCATCCATTATGTAAACTTTATATCTTGCTTCTTGTGGTGGATACTTAACATCATCAATTATATCTCTAATTTTATCAACACCATTATTTGAAGCTGCATCTAGCTCTGTAACATCTATAGCCAAACCTTCATTTATTTTTTTACACATTTCACACTCATTACAAGGTTCTCCATCCTTTAAATTAAGACAATTAAGTGCTTTTGCAAATACTTTTGCTGTAGAGGTCTTTCCAGTTCCTCTAGTTCCACAAAAAAGATACGCATGAGCAATTCTATTATTTAAAATTTGATTTTTTAATGTTGTTGTAATATGTTCTTGACCTACAACATCATAAAATGTCCTTGGTCTCCATTCTCTATATAAAGCCGTATATGCCACTATACTCACCTCTCTTTTGCGTAGTTGTTCATTTTTTTATTATACCCAAATTATATTAATAGTTAAAGATTTTTCCCCTTTTATTACTTTAAACTCTAGATATATTATTTATAAAAATACATATACCAATATAATAAGACTAGCATTTACATACTGCATATTTATTCACACCTTATACACACTTCTACAAATATTTTTCACGCCTATTTATTCCACCCCTTATATTTAGTTATTTTTTTAACAAAATACTGTATTTATTTTACATTTACTTGTTAATTTCTTAACTATTCGATATTTCCCTACTTTTTAGTCTCTAATATGATTTTTTTATATACATTTCTTCGTTTTTTATATAAGAATTTTGTAGTAAAATAGATAATATACATTTTAGGAGGTGTTAAAATGAGTCTATACGACAAAAAATACTTAAGCATAGTAGAAGATATTTTAAATAATGGCTACTATGACAACAATAGAACTGGTATGCCAACTTATAAATTACCTCATCAAATAATGCAATTTAATTTAGAAAAGGAATTTCCAATTCTAACCACTAAATTTGTAGCATTTAAAACTGCTATAAAGGAAATGTTATGGATCTATAAAGATCAATCTAATGACGTAACTAAATTACAAAAACAAAATGTTAGAATTTGGGATGAGTGGGTTGATGAAAATAATACAATTGGTAGAGGATATGGATATCAAATAGCTAAATTTAATCAAATTGATAAGCTTATTGATGCCTTAAAAACAAATCCTCAAGATAGAAGAATGATTATGTCTATGTGGAATATCGAAGATCTACCTCACATGACACTTCAACCATGTTGTTTCATGACTATGTGGGATGTTACTGATGGTAGATTGAATTGTATGTTAATCCAGCGTTAATTTGAGCGCCTTTAGATAGAAATATCTATCGAAAACCCTGTTAAACGGGGAAATTCCTTAATATTTTAATAGAAAGGATAATCCCGTGCTAAATTTGTTTATGTTCTATACTTACAGCCAATACTAATTACGAAAGGTTGTGGTATAAAATGAAAAAAATAATTGGAGTATACTTTATACTTAACAAAATAACAAATAACTTCTATGTTGGTCATTCAATTGATATTTATAGAAGATTCAATGCTCATAAAAGTTATTTAACTAGAGGAATTCATCACTGCCTTTACCTTCAAAGAGCTTGGAATAAATATGGTAGTAATAATTTTACATTTTTAATATTTAAAGAATGTAAAACTGAAAAAGAAAGTATAGAGTTAGAACAATATTTTATAGATAATTATAAAAATATTTTATACAATACATCAAACGAGGCTAATTGTGGCGGAGACTTGCTTACCAATAACCCTAACTATGATTTAATTATAGCTAAAAGAATTTCTTCTCAAAAAAAATCCCTTTTAAAAATGACCAAGAAAGAACGAATTGAGAAGTTTGCTAGAAATGGTTCTAAAAATGGTATGTACGGTAGAAGTCACACAGAAGCTTCACGCCATCTAAATCTATCTCCATCCACAATATTGTATAGAATAAGGTCCAAAAATTTTCCTAATTATAAATATCTTTATTCATAAACAATAAACGCCTAACGACTATCGAAAGCATATTTTAGAGATTTAATAGGCTCTTTAATACAAGTAAGTAGAGTACCCCTCAAATGCGATTGGAGGTCACTTTGACAAGTGAGGAAACGGGAAGAGCAGGGAATCTTAAAAAGAATATTTTTAAGATTATGATATAGTCTTATCTATACAGTAATGTATAGCAGCTTCTTTTAATTTATATTTAGAAGCGAATAAAGTGTAGCGAACTTTATTGAAAGTAATGTCAGGAGACATACCACTAGGTGTACCATTTAATACATCACAGTACGCAGTGCTAGTTCATTTAATTGCACAAGTAACAGGTCTTAAACCTGGTTTATTTACTCATGTAATTAATAATGCACATATATATGAAAACCAAGTAGAAGGAATGAAACTTCAATTAACTAGAGCTAATGATGAGTATGAAGCTCCTAAGCTTTGGATTAATCCTGAAATAACTAACTTCTATGACTTTACAGCAGATGATATTAAACTTATAGATTATAAATATCATCCAGCAATAAAAATGGAGGTATCCGTTTAATGCTTTCCATTATAGTTGCTATAGCAGAAAACAATATTATAGGTGGGGATAATAAGCTTTTATGGCATATACCAGAAGACTTAAAAAGATTCAAAGCAATTACTTCAGGACATTCAATTGTAATGGGTAGAAAAACATTTGAGTCTTTACCTGGTATCTTGCCTAATAGAAAACATATTATAATCACAAGAGATAAAAGCTATACTGTGGATAATGATAATGTAGAAATTATCCACAGTTTGTCTGAAGTTATCAACAAATATAAAAACTCATCTGAAACCGCATTTATTATAGGTGGAGGCGAAATTTACGCACAACTTATCCACAATGTGGATAAGTTGTTTTTAACAAAAGTTTTTAAATCTTTTGATGGAGATACAAGTTTTCCACAGATAAATTTTGAAGAATTCACTGTGGATTTTCAGTCAGAAATATTTACTTGTGAAAAAAGCGGATTAAAATATCAATTTATTGATTTAATAAGAAAATAATATATCTACTAAAAAGCAAAAAAGTCGGCCTAGCCGACTTTTAATTGTTTAATTATTAATTTTATCCAATACTTCCTCTAACTTTACCCATTCTAATAATCCATTCATTTAGAATCTTCAACTCTTCAGTCTTACTTTGAATTATGTCTGACTCTAATCCTATTAAATGCATTATTATTGGTCTTGTAGTCTTTAATAAAGTATGATAGAACTCATTATCATTCATAAACTCATAGTCTAATCCTAAATCCAATATTTCATTAACATACTTCATATCTTCTTTATATTCTTGTCTTGCTGTTTCATCAATTATCCTTTTACTAACTCCAGCATTTGCAAATCTAGCTGCAAATCCTAAGTCTTCTCTTAACATAGGATAGAATTCTAATAATTTATCTATTCCTTCTTGTCCGAATTTATCCTTTATTTCATTAAGCCCTCTACCCATACCTAAAAGTTCTGGTGGCATACCTAATGTATACATAGCTCCAGTAAATGATATAGCTCTTGGTACAGCATACTCAACAGAATTATCTATACTTAATATTTCTTTTCTTAACTCTTCATCACTTACTAAGTTTGCTATATTATCAAGATTAGCTACTTCTCTATTATATTCTAATCCTGTCTTAGCCTTAGTTAATCTATCTCTGTTCTTTGGAATAAAGTCAGATACAAATGAAACTGTATTTATTACCTTTAAGAACGTCGTTAAATAATGTTTAGATAGTATTCCTATAAATTCCTTCATTAACGCTATATCCTCTTCTGAGAAGTTTCTAGGCTCATACATATCTACTTTCTCTTTAAGCTCTCTAGCAGCTTGTTTAGTTTCATCCTCACCATGATCATATCTTAATGCTGATTGGAACGTAAAAGTTTTTACTCCTGCATAAGTCTGTAATATTTTATCTATATTTCTTCCTGTAAAATGCCCCCTAAACGGAAGTGACCCACATCCTAATATTGGAGCTACCTCTACCCCGTGCTCTTTACCCCATTTATATGCCTTATCAACAGCCATAACAACAGAAAGTACTCCAGATATTAATCCATAAGACATAGCAGTATCAGAACGTGCTATCATAAATCTTAAATAATCTATATTATGCCCCTTCTCTTCTGATATATGATAAAATTCATCTAATATCTTTTCAACATTAACTAATGCTGGAACATCCTCTACTAAAGGAATTATTCTAACACTATTTTCTTCAAATTTCACTGGGTAATTCTTATTTCCTAGCTCTATAACAGAATTAACTCTATCTTGGAACTCAGAAATTTCTTGTCCTGTTTCAACCATTGGAACTACAACTTCTCTAATAGCTTGTACACCTGTAAGCTGATAAGCCTGTGCATTTGTTTCTACAATAGACATTATACTCATTAATTGTCTAAATACAGACTCCTTGTTTGCATTTGGTATTCTAGGAGTTATTCTAACATCCTTTCCTGGTATAACACCATTACCAATTAGCCCTAATGCAACTTGTGATGTTTGGTGATATGGAGTTAATTTACCTTCAAAATCTATCATTATTTCATCTATTCCAAGTCCACCTTTATCTTGTGGTGTTAATCCCTCTATAGCCTCTGTAGGTTCTTGTTGAATTGATATGTATTTTTCTACATTATCTGGATGTTGCGTCATCATTGAATTTGGAAAATTTCTCATTTTAAATAGCCCCCTCAGCTTTTTTGCATTTTATATTTTTATTATATTTCATTTTTATATAATTTTACAATACTTTTCTACACAAAATGCAATTTTTTATACTTTTAACTTGCATTAATTAAAAGTATTATTGATATTTTCATATATTTGCACATATTTTAAAACTTTTTTCTTTTCTTTATATCTAAAAAAATACAGAAAAATAGGGATATTTCTAACGAAATTTCCCTATTTTTCTGTCCTATTGTTTTTTGTCCTATATTGTTAATCCTATTGAAGAGTAACCATAATTTAATAAAATTTTATGATGATAACTAGACTTACTCTATTTTTAATCATCAGTATAATTTAAATAAAATTCATTATAAACATTAAAAAAGCCTTTCTTTCTAAAAGAAAGGATAATTTAAAACCGTGCACCTCACTTTGACAGTAATCTATAAGCGTTACCTATGTAGTTAACTCAGGCAAGATTGATCCACGGCACACGCAGGGGCTGCTTATCGCTGCTTCCTTCCGGACCTGACGAGGTTCACAGTCTTACGTCGCGTGGGACCCGGCCCTCAACATCACTTGCATAGGGCAGACCAAACAGATTAAAGCCTAGGTGAGGAATTAAATCCTGCTGTAGCGGATTGCAGGTTACAGGGCACCGCTAACTCCCCATCTAGCACGGCTATGGCGGAGAAAGTGGGATTTGAACCCACGATAGAGTTTCCCCTATACACGCGTTCCAGGCGTGCTCCTTCAACCACTCGGACATCTCTCCATACCGTAAAATTAAAAGAATAATTTTATTGTATCTATCATTGATACTTTCTCATTTTAACATAAATATTATTGTAGTTCAATAAAAAGATTTTCTTTATAAATTTTCCATAAATGAATTAAGTGGAGATACCATTTTTAAATAGCTACTCCACTTTTTTAAGTTATTATATAAACTTTTTCTTACTATTTCTATTTGCTATAAGTATTATTATAGATCCAATAATTATGCCAATTAAACTAATTATTTGTGCTGTTCTTAATCCAAAAAACATTAAACTATCTGTTCTTAATCCCTCAATAAAAAATCTTCCTAAAGAATAAAGAACCATATAACTACCAATAACAATTCCATGTTGATTTTTCTTTTTATAAATAATAAATATTAATATTACAAAAACAAATAAATTCCATATAGATTCATATAAGAATGTTGGATGATAATAAGTTCCATTTATAAGCATTCCTTGTTGTATGAACTGTGGAAATTTACTTATAAAAGCCTCTGAAACAGGTCCTCCATGCGCTTCTTGATTCATAAAGTTTCCCCATCTACCTATTGCTTGAGCTAATATAACTCCTGGCATTATTACATCAATATATTCAAAGAAATTTATCTTTTTTACTCTAGTAAATATATATGCAACTAATAATCCACCAATAAGTCCACCATGTATGGCCATACCACCATTTCTTATATTTATCACATCCATAAATGAATGATAATTCTTATATTCAAAAGCAACATAATATAACCTAGCACCAATTATTGAAAATGGAAAACTCCACAAAAATCCATCTGTAATAATATCAAAATCTAATCCTTTTTTCTTTGCAAGTAAATATGATACAAAAAATGCTATCAAAACTCCACTTGCAATAATAATTCCATACCATCTTATTGGCATTCCAAAAACTTCAAATGCTACTGGATTCATTTCTTACCTTCTCCCCTTTTGATTTAAATTTATTTTCTTCTATCACAAAAGAATTTACTTATTAATTCGCTACATTCATTATTATAACACCAATTTGTAGTTACATAGGAATTAAAAATATCATAATCCAAAATATTTAATATTGTTCCACATGCCCCCATATCCTTATTAAATGTTCCTATATGTAATTTAGATATTCTAGCTTGTGCTATTGCAGAGGCGCACATAGAACAAGGTTCTAATGTAACATACATTTCAGCCCCATTTAATCTCCAATCACCAATTATTTTACTCGCTTCTTCAATCGCTAAAATTTCAGCATGTGCTATTGCAGACTTTAGGGTTTCCTTTAAATTATGTGCCCTAGCTATTATTTCTCCATCCTTTACTATAACAGCACCAACAGGAACCTCGCCTTTAGAATAAGCTTTTTTTGCTTCCTCCAAAGCAATTTCCATATAATCCATTATTCAGCACTCCTTTAATTATTGCTTATGTTTATCTTTCTAATTTTATATAAACTAAAAATGGCAAATGACAAATTACCCTCAATCTCATATTTGTCACTCACCACTTTTTATCCCCATTATAACTTAAAATTAATTTATGTGTAAATTCTTACTTTTTTTATTCTGTTTTTGTCTACTTCTTCTACTACAAATCTAATATTATTTAGATTTACCTCTTCTTTATTTTCTGGGAATCGACCTAATTCACCTATTATTAATCCTCCAACGGAATCAAACTCCTCTGACTCCATGTTTACTCCGATTAATTCACTTATATCATCTAACCTTGCGCTTCCATCTACAATATATTCATCTTCTTTAATTACTTCTATCTCATTATCATAATCATCATATTCATCTTCTATATCCCCAAAAACCTCTTCAATCAGGTCTTCTATAGTAACTATTCCAACAGTTCCACCATATTCGTCTAAAACTACACTAATATGATTTCGTGTCTTTTTCATTTCATTAAATAATTCTTTGATTTTCTTAAATTCAAATGTATAATAAGGTTCTCTCATATAGTCAGTAACTTTGAATACGTCCTTATTTTGACCTGCTATAATTAAGTCTTTAACATATAATATCCCAACTATATCATCTATAGTTTGATTATATACTGGAATTCTTGAAAACTGTTCCTTTTTTATAACATCTAATACTTCTTCATAAGTTGCCTCAGAGTCAACTGCTACAATATCAACTCTTTGTACCATAACATCTTTTGCTTGTGAATCTGCAAAGTCAAACACGTTGAATATCATTTCCTTTTCCACATCCTCAAGGACACCTTCTTCTTCACTGACACCAACCATGGTTCTTAATTCTTCTTCTGTTATAAATGGCTCGCTTGCCTTTGGATCTCCTCCTAGTAATCTTATAAATCCACTTGATATAAAAGTAAATATACCTATAAATGGCTTAAATAACTTTACTATTATGTCTATTGGCTTACTTACTTTTAATGATACTTGCTCAGATTTTTGCTTTGCTATTGATTTTGGAGTTATTTCTCCAAAAATAAGTACTAATACAGTCATAACTAAAGTTGCTATTCCAACACCACTTGCTCCAAGAGCATTAACAAATAATGTTGTAGCTAATGATGAAGCTAATATATTTACTATATTATTGCCTATTAATATTGCTCCCAACAACTTATTTGGATCTTCTGTTAGTTTTTCAACTAATTTTGCTCCTTTTACTCCATCTTCCACCATATGTCTTATTCTTATTTTGCTTAGTGCCATAAGTGCTGTTTCTGACATTGAAAAAAATCCAGACAATACTAGTAAAATTATAAGTACTATTATCTGCCACACTTGACTGGGTTCCAAAAAAATCACGCTCCTAGTAATTTAATAAATTATTATGATATTTTATTATATCATAATAGTAATAACGTATGATATAATTTACCAATAAATAAGCTTAAAATTTATATTTTTTCAGAAAAGTATTTAGTATTTTTGCATTATTTATAATATAATTTTTTATGTAATTATACTGAGTCTTATCTATATTAGGATATTTATTTTATGCTTAACATATTTATTTTGAGGTGATATTGTGTTTATTATTAATTTTATTAGAGGTTTTTTTATGGCTCTAGCTGATAGTGTACCTGGGGTTTCAGGAGGTACTATTGCTTTTATTTTAGGGTTTTATGATGACTTTATAGGATCATTAAATTCTTTAATATCTAAAAATAGTATAACTGATAAGAAAAAATCCTTAATCTTCTTAATCAAATTAGGAATTGGTTGGATAGTAGGTATGGTGTTATCTGTACTGCTATTATCTTCTATATTTGATGAACATATTTATAGTATAAGTTCATTGTTTACAGGCTTTATAATAGTTGCAATTCCTCTAATAATGAAAGAAGAAAAGGAATCTTTAGTTGGTAAATACAAAAATATTATTTTTACTATAATTGGAGCTTTAATTGTTGCTTTAATTACATACTTTAACCCATCAGGATCTAACGGTGGATTAAACCTTTCATTAGATCATTTAAACTTTAGTATTGGTATATTTGTATTTATTGCTGGAATGATTGCAATTTCAGCCATGGTTTTACCTGGTATATCAGGCTCAACTTTATTATTAATTTTTGGACTTTATACAGGAATCATAAGTGCAATAAAAGAAGTTTTATCTTTAAACTTTTCCTACTTACCAGTCCTTATAATATTTGGATTAGGAGTTATTGTAGGGATATTAAGTACTATAAAAATAATAAAATTTTTATTAAATAAATATAGATCTGAAATGATATACTTAATCTTAGGACTAATGCTTGGCTCAATCTACGCAGTCTTTATGGGACCTACAACATTAGAAATTCCAAAACCAGCAATGAATCTTTCAAGCTTTAACTGGATATTCTTCATTATAGGTGGATTAGTAATAATAGTATTAGAAAAATCAAAGAACTTTTTAGAGAAAAAATCTAAATAAGAATATATAATAAAAAAGTACCTTATAGAATAAATCCTAAAAAATCTATTCTATTAAGGTACTTTTTAGCTAAAGATAAACCTATTCTATAAAATTTATTTTTTTATTTTTTTAACAACTCTAATTACACTTAAAATTGCTCCTATTAAACATATTACTCCTATTCCTATAAATACAAATCGCATTGCATATACAAATACATCTGCTCTACCATCTACATATCCAGAAACTTTATACCCCAACTTACTACTCATTCTACTATATAAAATACTTGTAGAAAGTGCTATTCCAGTAGTTGTTCCTAAATTTCTTACTAATCCATTTATACTTCCAGCTATTCCAAGCTCATTTTTTTCAACCGTAGACATAATTAATGAATTATTAGGAGACTGGAATATTCCACTACCTAGTGAAAGTAATCCAACTAAAATTCCCACTACTATAAGAGGTGTATTAACATTAAATAGAACTAAAGAAATTATTCCTATAGACAGAATAGATAAACCTAATGCAGATATTTTTTCACTTCCCATTTTATCTGATAAATATCCACTTAATGGTGCTACTACTGCTAATATTATTGGCGATACAGTCATCATAAGTCCAGCTGCGCTTGGACTTAAAGACAATACATCTTGATAATAGAATGGTAAAATTATATTTACTGCTCCTATTGATATAAATGATGTAAATCCACAGAATATACTTAATGAAAAAAGTCTATTCTTAAATATTTTTATATCTAACATAGGATTATCAGAATTTTTTTCAACTCTAATAAATATCGCAAATAAAATTAATGAAATTATAAATGACATTACTATAAACATATTTGTAAATCCTAAACTTTGTCCAAAGTTTATAGATGTAAATAATAATGTTATAGAAATCATGAATAATATACTTCCTTTAACATCAATTTTAAAATCGCTTGCTTTTTTCTTAAAAGGTAAAATTTTAATAACACCAATATAAACTAATATACCTATTGGAATATTTATAAGAAAAATATATTCCCAAGGTGCAATTGAAACTATAAGCCCTCCTAATGTTGGTCCTACCATAGTTCCAAGTGCTACTGCTGTACCAGTCATCCCAAGAGCACGCCCTCTTTCATTTGGTGGGAAAGTCTCAGTTATAATTCCTTGATTAGTTGCCATAGCAGCTCCTGCTCCTATAGCCTGAACTAATCTAGATAATATAAGCATAAATAATGTATTTGAAAACCCACAAAGTAAGGATCCTATAGTAAAAACCCCTATCCCAAATTTAAATATTCTAGTCTTTCCTAAAATATCCCCTAATTTACCAAATAATAATATAGTTGCACATATAACTATTAAATAACTTGTAACTACCCACTCTATTCCTGCCATACTGGTATTTAACTCTTTGGCCATAGTAGGTAAAGCTACATTTACTATGCTACTATCTAATGTGGTCATAAATGTCATTGGTAATACTGTAAGTAAAATTGCCCACTCTTTTTTTATTCTCATTATTTTCATCTCCTGGTAAATTTATCTGAAGCAATCTTATAATACTATTTTTTGAAAAAAATTAAAAAGCCCTAAAAGTCCTTAAAAAACTTAAATTTCATTATAGGTTTTAACTTGATTAATTTATCGTCATATAATTATTATTTACTTACTCTTATATGTTATAGCTCGTATTTTTAACTATATTTTGTAATATTTTATCGTAAAAACCATATTTTACACCTTAATATATTTTATTAAATAAAAAAACGACTTACTAATAATGTAAGTCGTTTTTTATATACATGGTACTCCCAACAGGAATCGAACCTGTATCTATCCCTTAGGAGGGGACTATTCTATCCATTAAACTATGAGAGCACGCATCTTAAATTATATTATAAAATAACTTCTCTTCATCAAAATAAGTTATTTTATATATATTTTATTACAACATTTAGTGTATGTCAATTTTTTCTACTTATACCTAGGATTTTTAACATTTTTTATTTTCACTCCATTTTCATTAATTAAAAATGTTATTATCATATTATTATAGAAAGGCGGTCTCTTACCAACTTTAAGTCCAACTACTATTTCATATTCCTCACTACAAGGCCCATAAGTATTTACAGCCTTTGCATCCATTACTTCTGCTCTTTTTATGCAATAAGGTGTATTCTTTCCAAACAAAGTATATACTTCACTACTTATATATTTATCTAACATAGTTATTAATGCCATTTCTATAGCACTATCTCTTTTCTTTTTTTTCTCATTCACAGCCTTCATATATTCTTGATTCTGTACTGGTGGTAATATTGGAAATGGATTAAACTTATAGTTAGTTAATTCATTTCTGCATCTTTCAAAACTATATTTATAATCTTGTACCTGTCCCCATTCTTCTAATGTATCATATTCACTAAATTTTGAATTGAATTTTACCATAATAGGTGATTCATATAACTCTTTATTATTTTCAAAGAATAAATTATCTCCATATATTATCGCCATTAATGCTAAAGTAAGCTCTTGCCTAAATATTTTATCTCTATTAACTGTATTACCTAAATCGTCACCATTATCAATTTCTAGTGTAATAAGTAAATATACTTTATCATCTTTTTCCCAGCTTCCCAAAACTTCATCTCTAACATTATAATTAATCTGATCTAAATCATAATTCTTCCCTATTGATAAAAATAACTCACCACTTTCATCAGAATGTGTTAATGTGTATTTTCTTGGTAATAAGAAATTATTTGCTCCTATTTCATCTTTATAACTTACATTTAATTTATTTGGCTGAAACTTAGTCACTATATATACCTCTTAAAAAATTTTCTTATCTTTAATTAATATATGACTTTGTGCCTATTTAGTTTATTAATATTTTATACTTCAAATATATTACTCTCAACGTATATTTTATAGTATACTTTATTTATATTTAAAATTTTGAGGAGTGACAAAACAATGATAAGAACTATAATTTGGTTTATATGGTTTATATTTAGCTTGATAATTAGCATACCATTCATGTTTAGAGTTAAATACTTAATTAAGAAAAATAGAATTAAGGAAAGTGAAGATTTAATATATAAGTGCACTAACATATGGGCAAATTCACTACTAAAATTGGCTGGAGTTAAAGTTAATGTTCACGGAGTAGAAAACATTCCTAAGGATAAAACGGTATTATTTGTAGGTAATCACCAAGGTAACTTTGATATTCCAATATACATTACTCAAATTCCAAAAGTAATAGGATTTATTTCAAAAATAGAAGTTGAAAAAATACCACTAGTAAGAACTTGGATGAGCTTTCTACACTGTGTTTTTATGGACAGAAGTAATCTTAGAAAATCAGGTGAAGCAATAATAAAGGGCGTTAAAAATCTAAAAAATGGTCATTCAATTGTAATATTTCCTGAAGGAACTAGAAGTAAGGGTGGCCCAATAAAGGAATTTAAAGCTGGTAGTTTTAAGCTAGCTACTAAATCAAAATGTCCTATAGTACCAGTAACTATGGATGGCTCTTTTAAAGTAATGGAACATGGTAATGGCCCTTGGATTAAACCAGCTACTGTTAATCTTTATTTCCATCCAGCAATTGAAACTTCAAATTTAACTAAAGAAGAACAAGATATTTTACCTAAAACGGTTCAAAATATAATTGCTTCAAAAATTTCTTAATAAATTTTAAAAGGTGAGTTAAAAACTAGCTCACCTTTTTTATCTTATAATCATATAGACATATATTCCTCTGAAGGAGTTATTCTATTACAAAAAAATAGAGTACATAGGTAGACCTAACTTCCCACATACTCCATGACACAATAACACAATATTTAAAATTTAAGTAATGACTATTTCCATTGCATATTTTGAACTATTTTTCGCTAATTGTCAATTATATTTTTAAGGTATTTTTATTTTTTTTAAAATTTACCTCATAAAAACATTTACATTTAGTCTTATTTCAAAAATAAACAAGTATTTCATATTTTACAATAAATACTTAGTGCATTAATTATGTTTTTGCTATATACTTAATAAAGTCGATTAATTAGAATAATTATTTAAATAATTTGAAATAAATAAAAAATATATGAAAAAAAGAGGATACTATATGACGAAATTAACATTTAATGATTTAGGCTTAAAGGAGAGTTTAGTAAAAGCTATAGATGATTTAGGCTTTACTACTCCATCTCCAATTCAAGCTGAAGCAATTCCAGTTGCCCTTTTAGGTAACGATATTATAGGTCAAGCTCAAACTGGTACAGGAAAAACAGCTGCATTTGGTCTACCTATGATAAACAATTTAAAAATAAAAAATGCTATTGGCTCAATAATCTTAGCTCCAACAAGAGAATTAGCAATACAAGTTCACGATGAATTAGTAAAATTAACTAAGTACGAAAAATTAAACATCGTTGCTGTATATGGTGGAGCACCTATTCATCTTCAAGCTAGAGATTTAAAAAGAGCTAACATAGTAGTTGGTACTCCAGGTAGAGTTTTAGACCATATAAGAAGAGGAAATTTACCTTTATCATCAGTAGAATTTTTAGTGTTAGACGAGGCTGACGAAATGCTAAACATGGGATTCATTGATGATATGGAAGAAATAATGAAGAGTATTCCAGAAGAAAGACAGACTTTATTATTCTCTGCAACAATGCCACCTCAAATCAAGAAACTATCAAAAAAATATTTAAAAGAAGATGCACAACATATAGTTATTGCTAGAAAAGAAATGACTGGTTCTACAATAAAACAAAACTTCTTTGAAGTTAACGGTACTCAAAGATTAGAAGCTCTTTGTAGATTAATAGATTTTGATAATCCATCAGCAGGTATCATCTTCTGCAGAACTAAAAAAGGCGTTGATGATTTAGTTGCTGCAATGCAAGCTAGAGGATACATGGTTGAAGGTATGCATGGAGATATGTCTCAAATTCAAAGAATGAAAACTCTTGCTAAATTCAAGAACGGTTCATTAAAATTCTTAGTTGCTACAGATGTTGCTGCTAGAGGAATTGACGTTGATGGTGTAACTCACGTATTTAACTATGAGTTACCTCAAGATATTGAATCTTATGTTCACAGAATCGGTAGAACTGGTAGAGCAGGTAGAGAAGGTACTGCTTACAGTATAATTACTCCGAAAGAATTTGGATTCCTTAGACAAATAAAAAATGTAACTAAAGGTAATATCGAAAAAAGAAATGTACCTACAGTTCAAGAAATATATAACGCTAAATTTAAATTAATGGCTAATGAAGTTGCATCAATAATAGAAGCTGAAGATTATTCAAAATTTGTAGATGTTGCTACTGAATTAACTGAAAATCATGATTCTGTTAAAGTAATTGCTTCATTACTTCAAAGTCAATTTAAAAATCAATTATCTTTTGATTATTCAAGTGATAAACTTGAAGCTCCTAAATCAAGCAAAGAAAATGATGTTAGATTATTCTTCTCTGCAGGTAGAAGAGATGGCTTAACTATTAAGACATTAATAAACTATATAAAGAATAATGCTAAGGTTGGGGCATCTCAAATAAGAGATATTGATATAATGGAAAACTTTGCATTTGTTAATGTAGACAATACAATTCACAAACAAGTTCTTGAAAAATGTACTGGTGGAAAGATTAACAAGAGAAGAGTTAACGTTGAAGTTTCAACTAATAATAAGAAAAAAAGAAGTAATAACAGAAAAAAATCCAAGTAAAAAAAAGATAAGGAAGTAACTACTTCCTTATCTTTTTTTTAACACCTTCAATTAAATATTCTAAATGACTTACATCAAAGTTTGATCTCTTTATCATCTTTAATCGTTCTTCTGCTCTTTTTATAGCTTCTAAAGCCTCTGAAGAATCCTTTCCTTTAATAGCACTATTTGCATACTCTATTAGATAATCTACCTTTAATGCCATTTCTGCTAAGTCTTCTCTATCTTCATTTACTAGTTCAATTAAAAGATCATATACTTTTGGTGATACCTTATTTCTAGAATCTCTTAATAAATTATTATTTCTACTAGTTATTTTAGCCATTACTTTACCTCCGAAAGTATTATATTTATTAGTTCATCTTATTATATTATAACTTATGCCTAATAAATATACTCAGAAAATATTGAGGCAAAGCTTTCTATCCCCATAGGATATATTCTAACCCTTTTTAATTGATATAAGCCATCACCTATAGAGCTTATTCCTCCTTGGGTAGTAGTCGCAGCCTTAATACCTAATTCTTTTTCAATCTCAATAGTTTCATCATTATATTTCCCAACAGGATAACATAAATAACTCGCATCTGATCCTATATTATTTCTTAAGAAATCCTGCCCTCTTTTAATAGCATCGTAAGCATCTTCCCTAGATAACTTGTCTAATTCTAAATGATTAGCTGTATGATTTTGTATTGACATTCCAGCTGATTGCATTTCCTTTAACATGTCTGAAGACATATAATATCCATCATCTACTCCATCCGTTATAACAAAGAACGTAGCCTTTAACCCATGATTTTTTAATGTTGGAAAAGCACTAGTATAGTTATCAGAATAACCATCATCAAAGGTTATTACTACAGGCCTTTTAGGTACTTTTCCTGTTTCCATAGCTTCTAAGGCCTCATCTAAATTCATTGCAGTAAATTCATTTGCTTCTAGCCACGCCATTTGCTCTTCAAACATACTTGGTGGTACTAATAAATTATTATTAGGATCATCATCACTTATAGAATGATACATAAGAATGGGGATTCTAACTTCTTCTGGTGCAATATTTATGTACTCAACTTCCTTTTCTTCTACTTTACTTTCTTCTTCCTTATTTTCTTCTTGAGTATCTTCTTCCACATTTTCATTATTATTATCAGTTTGTTGTTCTTCATTTTTAGTTGTATCTAATTGCTTATTATTTTCTTCACTTTTTCCACAAGAAACAATTCCAAAAATCATTAACAACATAAATGATATTATCAATAAAAATTTTTTCATAATTTTTTCTCCTTATTTTTTATTTACAAAAATAATTTTAACTTAAATAATTATTTTTGTAAATAAATTACTTTTTCTTTTGTTTGCAATATTTATTTTTGTAACCTTCATAAAGTATTGTTTTCAAAAACACATAAAAATATTTTCATACTTTTTATTTGTTTACTTAATTGTTATAACTATTTAAAAAATATTATTATAGTATATTATTACCTATTATTTTATTGTTTTATTATTAATTATGGATATAAATATTGTTTTATTAATTTTTATTCTATAATTGATTTTCTCTATCTTTCTTAAAAATATTTTTTATAATTCAAAATATTTTTAATTTTACAATAAAAGAAATATTTATTTTATTATATTTCTTTTTACTTTTTCTGGATTTTATTTTTAGAAATATTTTCTTTGAAACAGATGGAGTAAATATTTTTACAATTAATTACATGTATAAATTATACTTTTATTCTAATAAAAGTATTTGATATTTTTTTGTAGTTTAATCTGTTTTTTTTATATATTTTGTATATTTTTTTCGTTTATTAACACTTTTTTATATAATATAATTTCTATTGGATAGTTAATTTAAAGGTAATAAAAAAATATCTAGCTTTTATACTAGATATTTTTTTAAATATTTATATTTTATTTATTTTCTTGTAGCAATTTATTTAATTTATTTTGAACTAACCATAATTTTTTTTGTTTTCTATTAAATGCAACCATTTTATTTTTATTATTTTTGCTTTCATCAAGAAGTTTAATATATTTTTCATCAGCTATTTTTAATGCATCTTCAATTACTAAAAGTTCCTCTTTAGTAAACATAAATTATCACCTCCAAACAATTAATTTGTACTAACTTATTATATCATAGATTACATTTAACTAAATTAAAAGTATTTTAAAGATATCAATAGTGAATAAAAATATTTTCCTCTTCAATACAAAAGAGCTATTAATCCCTATTAATAGCTCCTTTGTATAGAATTATTATATCTTCTTTACTACTGATGATTTTAACTTCATAGCTCCAAATCCATCAATTTTACAATCTATATCATGACCATCTGTAACATCATATAATAAACGTATATTTTTAACTTTTGTTCCTTGTTTTAATGCTGATGATGCACCTTTTACTTTAAGATCTTTAATTATTGTAACTGTATCTCCATCGTTTAAAACATTTCCATTTGCATCTTTTATAACATTAGCTTCTTCTGCTGCTGCTTGGCTTGCTGCAGTCCACTCATGGCCACATTCTGGACATATTAAAAGGCTTCCGTCTTCATAAGTATATTCTGAATTACATTTTGGACAATTTGGTAACATAATTTCATTTCCTCCATTCGCTTTTTAATAAACAATACTTTTTACTTTCTGCATCATTTATACTATCATAGTCTAATAATATTTACAAACCTAGCGATAATGGCGCAATCATAAACTTACCTTCATAAAAATATAATTTCATTTTAAATAATATACTACTTTATTAAGTTTATAATCTCATCAATCTTTTTTGCCCCAAAATATATTTGTTCATCATTTACTATTATGGCTGGTACACTCATTACTTTAAATTTATCTTTTATTTCCTTAAAGTTTGAAATATCTATCATTTCAGCTTCTACCTTTTCATTCCCTATAGCTATTCTTTGAGATGAAACTACTACATCAGGGCATAAATGACAAGATAATGATACACAAACTTTAATATTTATATCTTTGTCTATCTTCTTAATATTGTTTAAAGTTTCTTCTGATATTTGTTGTCCTGCACTTCCAAGGTTATATATAGCTAATATAAATGAATTTAATTCATGCCCCCCAGGAACTCCATGGAACTTAACACCACTATATTTGTTATCACTATCTAATAATGCTACTACTGGATACTTATCTGCATGTATCTTATTTTCAACTTCTACATTTTCACCTTTATTATATACTTCAGCATTAACTCTCTCATCTAAATCTGCAATATCTAAAATTAAATCTCTTAACTCTATTGATTTGCTATTACTTTCATCTACTATAGATACAAGCGTAACATTCTTTTCTAATCTAGCTAATACACCTTTTAATTGAGCTCTTAATCCATCGTTTAAAAGCTTACTTCTTTTTGATACATTATTTAAATCAGAACTCTTAACTTCTTTTTTCTCTACTTTTTTAGATTCATATTCATCTTTAATTCCAAGCTTTTCTTTTAATTTAATAACATATCTCTCTGCAGATGTTGCTGCAATAGCACCATCTGACACTGCAGTTACTATTTGTCTTAATGCCTTTGGTCTTAAATCTCCTGCAACATATACACCTTGGATATTAGTCTCCATATTTTCATTTGTAACTATATACCCAAACTTATCAAGTTCTAAAATTCCTTTAAATAATTGACTTTGTGGTGCATATCCTACAAATACAAATATACCGAAAGAACCATCTTCCTTTTTAGCATGATACTCAAATGTTTCACCTGTTTTGTTATTAATAAACTTTGCATAGTTTATCATTTCAGTTCCGTTAGCTTCTAATATTTCAGTATTAAATTTAACTTCAACTTTTGGATGTGCTAAAACTTTATCTGCTATTGATTTTGCACATGTAAACTCTGGTTCTCTAGCTATAACAGTAACCTTAGTTGCAAATTTAGTTAAGAACATTGCTTCTTCAGCTGCTGCAAATCCAGCTCCAATAACAAAGACTTCTAATCCTTCGAAGAATTGTCCATCACAAGTTGAACAATAAGCTACTCCTCTACCTGTAAACTCATCTTCACCTTTAAACCCTAACTTTCTTGGTGAGGCTCCTGTAGCTATTACTACACTTCTTCCTTTTATTTCTCCTCTATCAGTTTTCAAAGTCTTTACATCACCTTCTAAACTTACTTCTAAAACTTCTGCAGACATAAAGTTTACTCCAAAATCTCCTGCTTGCTTTCTCATTTCTTCCATTAACTTTGGTCCATTACTATTTCTTGCACCAGGATAGTTTGAAATATCATAAGTCTTATTTACTTGTCCTCCAAACTCTGCCTTCTCTATAATTAACGTATTTAATTTTGCTCTACCTGCATATATTCCAGTTGAAAGCCCTGCTGGACCAGCACCAATTACTAATAAATCATATATTTTTTCCATATTCTCTACCTCCTATTACTTTTTAAAATATTAATAAAGCTTTATACATATAAAATTTTATTAATATTTTAAATTAAATTTTTATTATGATAAGTGATAAATAAACACACATAAAAATTACCACTTATCATAATATAACTATTAGTTATCTATAAATATTAAAGGCTACATCTAAACTTTTTTCAGTTTAGATAAAGCCTTAATATCAAATCTTATAGCTTACCAACTAAATCTAAGCTTGGTACTAATGTTTCTTCGCCTGGTTGCCATTTAGCTGGGCAAACTTGATCTCCATGTTCAGCTACGAATTGAGCTGCTTGAACTTTTCTTAATAATTCTTCTGCAGTTCTTCCAATTCCTAAATCATTAACTTCATAAGCTTTTATTTCCCCTTCTGGGTTAATTACGAATGATCCTCTTAAAGCTAAACCTTCTTCTTCAATCATAACTTCAAAATCTCTAGCTAATTTACCTGTTGGATCACCTAACATTGGGAATTGAATTTTTGCAATTGTTTCTGAAGCATCCGCCCATGCTTTATGAACAAAGTGAGTATCTGTAGATACTGAATATACTTCACAACCTGCTTCTTTAAACTTAGCATAGTTATCTGCTAAATCTCCTAATTCTGTTGGGCAAACAAATGTAAAGTCTGCTGGATAGAATACAAATACTGACCAATGTCCTTTGATTGATTCTAATGTTACTTCCTTAAATTCTCCATTGTGATAAGCTTGAACTGTAAAATCTGAAACTTTTTTATTGATTAATGACATATTAATCCCCTCCTGAAATTTATTTTCAATTGATATTTTTTATCAACTACTTCTTATAACTAATAATAATTATTATTTAATAATTTGTCAATGTATATTTTAAAAAAACTTTATTTATTTTCTAATATTTATATAATAAGTCATGATACATATAAAACTATAAATCTGAATTTTAAATGATTTCATAAACATCTTGACATAATTAAATAATTCTTTTCTTTGTTTTCGTAATATCCTACTTCTTGAACAATTTGTGTACATATGCTAAATTAGTATTTATTAGCAATAATTATATAACTTTATATTTTTTACAGAACTTTTTATAAGTTAAGAATAATATCGATCTTAAAGCAAATCTAATTATGCCCCAAATAATATGCTAATCTTATATTATTCATATAATTCTGCAAATAATGCCCCTACTTAATTTTTATATAAAATTAAATTTTATTTACTAAATATAAATTAAAAATATTTTCTATAACTTTTAGGAGGACTTTTAATGACAATTCAATTTAATATGATTCAATCTATCGGATTAGCTGTAATTTTCCTTTTAGTTGGAAAATCAGTTAAAAACAATATTCCGCTATTTTCAAAATATGCTATTCCATCACCTGTAATTGGTGGGCTTATATTTTCAATTGTACATATGATTCTTAGACAAAGTAATATTGCTGTATTTGAATTTGATTCAACATTGCAAACATTTTTTCAAACTATGTTTTTTTGTACTGTTGGATTTAATGCAAGTTTAAAAATGCTTAAAGTAGGTGGTAAAAAAATATTAATATTTCTACTTATAGCAACAGTCCTAGCTACTCTTCAAAATGTATTAGCTGTTGGACTTGCTGAATTTATAGGAATTAATCCGCTTTTAGCACTACTTACGGCTTCACCATCCTTAACTGGTGGTCATGGTACATCAGCAGCTGTAGCCCCTAGCATTGAAGCTCTTGGATATCCTGAAGCTTTAACAGTAGCTTTAACTGCTGCAACATTTGGACTTATTTCTGGTTCTATTCTTGGTAGTCCTATGGCTAATCGATTAATAATTAAAAATAATTTAGTAAATAAGAAAAAAAATCAATTATCTAATGAACATGATTTTGATTTATCCATTATAGACAATAAGAAAACTACACTAGATACTAATAAAATCAGTATGGCTTTCTTCCAAATACTAATAGCTATGGCTCTTGGAACTTATCTAACTGATGCTTTAAACTCATTTGTTGGAAAATGGTTTAATGGAGTAACTTTCCCAGCATATATAGGTGCAATGCTTATAGCTGCCGTTATAAGAAATATATCTGATACTTCAACTATTTTTAAATCACCTTTAGAAGAAATAGAGGTAGTTGGAGAAGTGTCTTTAAATCTATTCCTTGGTATGGCACTTATAACATTAAAACTTTGGCATTTAGTAGATTTAGCAATTCCAATGTTAATTTTACTTTTAGCTCAATGTGTACTGATGTATTTTTATGGTATGTTTATATCATATAAATTAATGGGTAAAGATTATGATTCTGCTGTAATGGTGGCAGGTTTAACTGGATTTGCAATGGGATCTACATCAAATGCAATGGCTAACATGAATTCAGTTACGGAAAAATATTTATACTCTAAAACTGCATTCTTTATAGTACCAATAGTAGGATCATTATTTATAGACTTTATAAATATAGGAATTATATATGGATTTATTGGTTTTCTTTCTTAGAAATGTATAAAATTTAATATAAATAATTCATAAAAAAGGAATGAGTCATGTAATTTAAAGTATTATATAACTCATTCCTTTTTTGTAAATTTATAATAAAGCATCAAAAAAGGTTGTAGCTTAAACTACAACCTTTAACAATCTAAAATTATCTTCTATTTTGTTCTTTTTTAGCTCTTCTACAAGATATACATCTTGTTGGCTCATTATCGAATCCTTTTTCTTTGTAGAATTCTTGTTCTCCTACTGAAAATATGAATTCACTTCCGCAATCTCTGCATGTTATTGTCTTATCTGTCATAAATATTCCTCCTAAAATTAAAGATTCTAAATCGATATAATAATCTCTAATTTTCGAGAAACTATTTACCTAAATGAAACTTTTTTTGTTAGCAACTTTGCTACCCTCTTATAATAACATAGTATTTTATTAATTGCAACCTTTTTTTGATTATTTTTTATAAATTCTTAAAATTAATCCAATATTTTGAATTTAACTTCGTTTATAAATCTTAAAATTTAAAAGGATAGACTTATTTTATAGTATTAATCTCTTTCGTAAGATAATATATCTCCAGTATTAGCATCTATTTCATAACTATATTCTACATTATTATAGTAAAATTCTATATCATATTTTTGTGTTCCGTTATCTATATCCTTTTCAAGTTTAATAAATGAAACTTGATCATTTGTTAATCCTGCATGTTTTAGTGCTATTTCTTTTACTTGTTCTTCAGAAATATTAACTTCATTATTTGTGTTGTTTACATTATTATTATATTCCATATCATAGTCATACTTTATTATTTCTCCATTAGCAGAATTAATCTCATAATCATATTCCTTATCACCATGATAAAATTCTATATTATATTTTTCTATGTTATTATCTACATCGCTTTCTACCTCAACAAATGATACCTGATCGCTTGTTAATCCTGCATGTTTCAATGCAATTTCCTTAGCTTCATCAATGGTAACTGTTTTATTATTTAATTCCTCTGAATTGCTACATCCCATTAAGCTAATGCTAATTATCGTTATAATTGTTGCTAACTTTAATCTTTTCATTTTATCCTCCAATCATGTTAAGTAAATTCTTATTATTGTGTACTTATCTAATTCACTCTCTATATAAATTTTAGTATTATAATTATTGGCTATTCTATTTGCAATAGATAAACCAATTCCAAAGGAATTATTATTTACTCTAGATTTATCAACCTTATAAAATCTTTTCATAACATTATTTACTTCATTCTCTGGTATTCCAATTCCATTATCTTTTACTTCTAATTTTAATTTTCCCAATTCATTTTTTACTATTATTTGAATTTCTATATTATCTTTATTATTATATTTTATTGAATTATCAATAAATATAATTAATAATTGTTTTAGATCATTTGGATCAATTTTAACTTTTATATTTTCTTCAATATTAATTATATATTTTACATTAGGGTTTAAAACTTTATAATGTTCTACTACTTCATCAACTATTATTATTGGATCAATTTCATCTAATTTACTTAAGTTTACTTCTGTTTTTTCTGCTTTAGATAATAGTAACATATCATTTACTAATTTTTTTAATCTTTCCACCTCTTTTAAACATATATCTAATGATTTTTCTAAACGCTGCTTATCATCTTTTCCCCATCTTTTCAGCATACTTAAATGTCCATGAAGTGCTGTTAGAGGCGTTTTCAATTCATGTGATGCATCTGATACAAACCTACTCTGCTCATGAAATGCCTCCTCTAATTCATCCATCATTGAATTAAAAACTATATTTACTTTATCTACCTCATCATTTAGCTCTGAAATTTCAGCTCTCTTATTGATTCCTTTTTCTTTTATTTCATTCATAGTTGTTATAAGTTTTCTAAGCCTCTTTATAAAATTCTTAGAAACATACATAGCTCCTATTCCACTTAAAACTAGTCCTAAAATTAATGTAAAAATTAAAATCGGTAATGAGTTTTCAATAAAATCCTGAAACATATCGTTTTCTCTAACTATTTGTACTATATATTGAGAATCACCTATATCTATTGGTCCTGTTATTCCCATATATATCTCAAAGTCAAAAAAATTGGAGTACGTTGTAATTTCTTCATTTACATAATCAAATTTAATCTCATTCCATATTTCTGATTTAGATTCATAATATATTTTATCTAAAGAATAAATTCTTATACTTTCATCGTCACTATCAGTTAACTGTTGTAAATACTCATAAAATCCACTTTCTGATATTTCTACATTTATATCCTTAGATAAACTTGTTATCTCTTCATACCTATCTTTTAATAAGTCTCTTTCATATTCATCTGTAAATATCCAAAATGTAATTAATTGACCAATTGTATATATAACCAAAATTAAGCTAATTATAAAAAATGAATTTTTCATAATTTCTAAAAATATAGGTAATTTTTTAGTTTTCATAACTAACTCCTCATAATATAACCAATAGATCTAATTGTCTGTATATATTCTTCCTTATTTTCATTATTTAATTTTGATCTTAAATATCTAATATATACATCTGTAACATTAGTTTCTGGTTCATATCCATATCCCCATATTTTTTCTAATAACTCTTCTCTAGTAACTACTTTATCCTTATTATCTATTAATATTGTTAATAACTCATATTCTTTGTTAGTTAAACTTATCTCTATTCCATTTCTTTTTACAATTCTTGAACTTTTATTAATTACAATATCCTTAAATTTTACTATATAATTATTTAAATTATCTTGCCTTCTAAAAACTACTTCAATACGTGCAAGCAATTCTTCTATTGCAAAGGGTTTAGCTATATAATCATCTGCTCCTATTTGTAGTCCATTAACCTTATCCATTACACTATCTTTTGCACTAAGCATTATTACTGGAGACTGCTTTTCTCTTTTTAACCTTCTACATATTTCAAATCCATTCATTGAAGGAAGCATAACATCCAGTATTACAAGATCATATTCATTTCTTAAAGCCTCTTCTAGACCTTTTCTACCATCCTCTTTAATAGAAACATTATATCCCTCATATTCTAATTCTCCCTTTATAAAATCAGAAATATTAGGTTCATCCTCAACAATTAATATGCTCTTCACTTTGTCTACTCCTTTATAACTTACTTCCTATTGTAATTTTAATCATAATAGTTATCTAAATCTATAATAGCACCTAAATTCGAATCAACAGTAACTTCAATAAGCATGTTGTTTGAATCCTTTATTTTAAATTCATACTCAAAACCTAACATGTCTAATTCTAATTTTTTCTTAACACCTAATACTTCTCCCTCAACTGTTTGAAGTGCTATTTCTTTCGCTTCATCAACTGTATAATTAATATTAGATTTAGCTATACTATATACTGCTATAACACCTGTAACCCCTATTATTGCTACTGAAGCTATTAATATAGAAATTTTTCTTATTAATTTTTTCTTATTTCTATTTATTTTTTCTCTTATATTATCTAAATATTTATTCATATTAATTTCTCCTCTTATTAAAACCTTTAATTTGATTATATAATATTAATTCATAAGTTTCATGAAGAAAGAATGAGAGTAAAATTAAAAATTTTTAATCTTTTATAAATAAATATCAAAAAAAGGTTGTAGTTTAAATTACAACCTTTTTTTATTATTTTTTATAAACACTTAAAACTAATCTATACTTTCCATTTAGCAATATTAATATTTATTCTATATCAACTTTATTTTTCGGTGTACTATTTCAAAATAATATATTCTATTCATATATGTCTGATAGTTCCATTTTTATTCTATCTAATCTATTATCATATACTCTATTTAATAGTTCATTATTATATTCATATTTACATATATTATTAGGTATCTTTACTACAAATTCACTGCCATTCCCTATTTTACTTTTTACACTTATTTGACCATTATGTATTTCAACTAAATATTTAGTTAATTTTAATCCAATACCTAACCCTTCACAAACCTTAGTAAATCTATCTTCTACATTATAAAACTCGTTAAATATATTGTTCAGATCTTCTTCCTTTATTCCAACCCCAGTATCTTTAACTGAAATAATTACAAACTTTTCATCTAGTGATATATTTACATTTACATTCCCATTTTCATGGTTATATTTTATTGCATTAGAAATTAAATTTAGTAGAATTCTTTCTAGTTTAATCTTATCAAAACCAATAATTAATTCTTCTATTTCTGTATCGAATATTATAGTTATATTTTTAAACTTCTTATAATTATTTATGTCATTACATAATGATTCTACTACATCTACAATATCATAATTATTAGGATTATAGTCTATATTTCCACACTGTAAATTAGTTAAATCTATAAAATTATTAGATATCTTAAGAATTCTTAAAGCATTTAAATTTATTCTATGAATATCCTTTATAAAACAATCTTTACAATTCCCTAAATCACATATTTTACATCTATTATCTAACAATTGTATAGATGTTATAATCATATTTATTGGTGTCCTAAATTCGTGCTTTATATTAGAAAAAAATCCATCTCTTAAATTACTTATTTCATCCTCATGAGATATATTTCTTATTTTATTTAATATCCCACTTACATTTCCCTGCTTATCAAATGTAGGATACTTTTCAATAGCAATAGTATATTTTACTTCATTTAAATATACTATTTGCGTATATTTTAATGATTTCTTTTCATCTATGACTTCATTATTTCTAGTCTTTTCAATATTAGAGGATTCCTTAAATAAATTTAATTCTTCATGTGTTTTTCCATATACCTCCTTCCTAGGTTTTTTAATAATCTTTTTAGCATATCTTTCGTTGCAATAAATAATTCTTCCATCTAAATCTGTATAAAAAATATAATCAGGTATTATGTCTAAAAGTAATTCTAATGTTTCTTTTGAATATTCTGTTATCACTAAAATATCTCCTTTCATAAAATTCCTAAAAAAAAGACTGTATATTACAGTCTTAAATTTTCCAAATTAGATGTCTGTTATAGTAGAATTTTGTAACTTTTTGCCGGCTTTATTATTTTATACTATTTTATGTATAATTGTCCAGTATTTTCTAATAATTTTATTTAAATTTCGTTCGACATAACACTTTTATATTAGTCTTATGTAAATATAGGAAAGATGAAAAGTCAAAATGGTATAAATAAGTTATTGCCTCAAATGGAGCAAGTTTAAAACAGTAAAATAGTAATAGAAAAAGTAGATAGATTTGTGTAAAAAACAAATCCATCTACTTTTTTTCAATTCTATTTCGTATCTCTTCCATATGTTTATCTAGAGCTGCACTAATTTCTGAACACTCAAACAGCTCTTTACTTATAATTTCAGCTTCTTCTGGATTAATATTTTTCTTATATCTTAATTTATGCTCTAAGCTTGCCCAAAAATCCATTGCTATTGTTCTAAGTTGTACTTCTACTTTCATTCCTTTCTTTTCATTCTTTAAGAAAATTGGTACTTCTATAATCAAATGTAAACTTCTATAACCACTTTTTTTAGGATTTCTTATATAATCCTTCTTCTCAATTAGCTTAATATCATCTTGGTTTAATAAGCAATCAGCTAGCATATAAATGTCTTCCGGAAATGAACAGATTACTCTTACACCAGCAACATCTCTTATATTTTCTTGTATTGATTCCAATGTAAAAGGTAAATCTTTCTTATTTAATTTTTTTATAATCCCCTCAGGAGACTTTAATCTAGTTTTTATACCTTCTATTGGATTTCTATCATATTGTAATGAAAACTGTTCATTTAATACCTTAAACTTTGTTTCCACTTCCATAATTGCACATCTATAATAAGCCATTAACTCATTCATTGGCATCATATTTCTATGTATTATCTCTAAAAAATCATCATTTATTATTTTTTCTCTTACAAATTTTTTACCAACATTTTTTAATATATAATCATCATTTATTATTTTTTCTCTTAAAGCTTTTTTATCAATATTTTTTAACATATAATCACCCTTTATCTTACTTAAAACTAATGATAACTATCTATTTAATCCCTATCCCACCCTCACTTGCAAGTCAACATATGGTTATTACATTAATTTATAACTTTACCCTTGTAACATTACTGAACTTATCTTTTATTATTTGCACATTGTTCCGTATATGCTAATCTATGCACTAATTCACATCTCAATTAGTAGAGCTTATGTTCACCCTTGCAAATTACCATCTAAATTTTAAGAAATAATATCAGTTGTCCAGTTTAATCCTTGTAATTTAGTATCTATTAATCTATATTCTTTTGAAAGATTATCTACTTGCTTTTGCATTTCAGCTACATTTACCGTACTTAAAATTTTTATTTCTTTATTTGAATATCTATCAATTCTATCAGCAGATTCACTAACAAAGCTCCTTAAAATAGATATCTTCAATCCTAAAGCATCCCTTTTAGCTATAATATCTGAAATACTTTCATTGTCTACATATGTAGAACTATTAGTTTTATTTATTAATTTTATAATATTTTCAAGTTCAATAATATTATCATTTAGTTCATTTATAAGAGTATGGGGGTTTTCTGATGGTATATCACCTTCTTGAACCTTAGCATTTTTTATTAATCTTTCTTTTAAGTTTGCAATTCTTTTTTGTAAGTCGGCCCTTAAATTTAATGCTTCTGCTAATTTCATATTAATCACCCTATTCTTAATTATTATTTCTCTATTATACCATTTTACTATTTATATAAATAAGATTATATATATTTCTTATTTCAATTATACATAAATTGTATATATAGTCCACAACCACATAATAAATAATTTTTAAAATATTTATCTTCGTTACAAATTAAAATTTGCATGGCAACCTTTAAATAATAGAAGGAACATACCTTAACGATATGTTCCTTCTATTATTTAACATTAACAATATTTTTAAAGCTTCTAATTGATATAATTGCACTTACTATAAATATACATATTGATACTAATATACTTATAATAAAAGTTATATTTAAGTTTTCTGATATGAATTTTCCTAAAACTTGTATTGCAAAGAAACTGTGAATTAATCCTATAGATAATGGAAGTACATAAAACAACATTACTTCTTTTCTAATAGCTTTTCCTAAATCTTTTTTTGATGCTCCTATATCCTTTAGAATTTTATATTTATCCTTATCTTCTGATGCATCACTATATATCTTAATATAAATAATACTAGCTTCTGCAAGTACAAATACTAAGAATAAAAATGCCCCAATAGAATAAACAAGCTTTAACCATTCAACACTTTGAGTTTCATATTTTCCAACTTGAAATTTAGTATTATCATTTAAATATGGTTCTAATCCTTTGCCTAATTTATTAATAATATCTTCATTTAAAATATCTGAATCGTTTTTAACCTTAATTCCATAAAAATTAACTATTTGTTCATCATTATAAAGTTTTTCATATTCATCATTATTAACAACAATTGTTCTAGATTTAATTAATGACCCTAAAACTTTGAATCTTATATCCCCTTCACTAATTTCAAATGTTTTATCAGCAAGAGTTATTTCTTTTGGCTTAATTAAGCTTCCCAATGTACTAGGATTTTCAATATAAATAACATTATTTCCTTTAACCATTTTTTCATTAATCTTTTCTAAATCTTTTTCATATCCATTGCTCTTCAAAATATCTGTAAACTTATCATAAGACATCACTATATAATCTTGTTTTTGAAACTCTTCAACATTTTCTAATGTATTATTAACCATTAATACATCAGTGTTTAAATCAAACTTCTTTTCACCTAGTACTTTAGTAATCTCTTCACTTATTTTTTCAGTATCTATTTCGTTTTGAGAATAAAATGACATTGTAAATAACTGATCATTTTGTTCACTCATTATATAAAGCCTTCTCATAGATACTGCTGTACCTAAAACAGTTACTGTACATGCTGTTAAAATCCCTATTGTAGCATAAGTAGTGTAATTTTTCTTTACTCTATAAGCTAAACTATTAATAGTTAGTATATTTTCTCCTTTATATAATATCTTTTTATTATTAATTAAAAAGTTAAGAACTGCTGGAATAGCAGCATAAAATAATCCATAAGTGCCTATACAAACTAAAATTAAAGTTTTAAAAGCATTCATTTTAGAACTAAATACTAAGTAATATCCATATGTAATGCAACCTATAGATACCATTGCAATTATATAAGTAAAGACTGTTACCTTAGGCATCCTTTCTGCTTTTCTACTATTATTTAAAAGCTCAATTACATTACTTCTTGAAATATTAACAAATCCTTTAATACTCATTAATAAAAATATAGCCATAAATATTATAAAGGTACTTATCATTGAATTAGCAGTAATAGCAAATTTCACATCTATATTAAACCCTGCTAAAGCAAAGATTATCATTTGAAAAAACTTAGAAAATAATACACCAACACCAATTCCAATTATACTGGCAGATATACCAATGAGCATCATTTCTGTAAAATATATTTTACCTATAGTTTTTAAATCTACACCCATAAAGGTAAAAAGACCTATTTCTTTTTTTCTATTTTTTAAAAATACATTAGAGACATACCATATAAAGAAAAGCATAAACAAACCTAAAATTATACTTATCATTTGTAATATCATTTTTGTATATACAGCATTAGCTTCTCCTAAATCTTTTAATGCTTCCCCACTCATAAGTATTAAGAAATTACTTAATATAATCACTGAAAATATCATTGATATAAAAAACATCGAATATGTTTTTATATTATTTTTAAAGTTATTAAAAGCTATGGAAAATACACTCATTATTTAGCACCTCCTAAAGTTGCTAATAAATCAATTATCTTACCATAAAAATCTTTTCTGTCATTTCCTCTATTTAACTGACACTTTATTTCACCATCGCTAAGCATATAAACCTTTTTAGAATAACTTGCACTAAAGGCATCATGAGTAACCATTATTATAGTTGCATTATTTTCTTCATTTACTCTCTTTAAACATTCTAATAAATCTGTAGAAGATTTAGAATCTAAAGCACCTGTTGGTTCATCTGCAAATATAATCTTTGGTTCTGTAATTAATGCCCTTGCAGCTGCCCCTCTTTGCTTTTGCCCTCCTGATAACTCATACGGATATTTTTTAAGATGATCCTTAAGTCCAAAAACATCAGCTATTTTAATAACTTTTTCTTCTATATCTTTAGTCCTCTTTCTTCCTAAAGCCAATGGAAGAGCTATATTATCCATTAATGTCATATTATCTAAAAGACTATAATCTTGAAATATAAATCCTATTTTATCTTTTCTTATATTAGATAATTCTTTATTTTTTACCTTAGTAAGGTCTATGCCATCTAAAATTATTTCACCTTTAGTTGGTTTATCTAAAGTAGATAGTAAGTTTAAAAGTGTAGTTTTACCTGCTCCTGATGGACCCATTATTGATAAAAATTCTCCTTCATCAACAGATAAAGATATATTATTTAAAACTCTAGTTTTAAAGCCTTTAATTCCATAATCCTTTGATAAATTATTTAATTTTAATATTTGACTCATTAATTGTTTCCTCCAAAATCTAATTTCTATTTTGCTGAACTATTAATCAGCTTATAAATTAATTTTAGTGGTTTTTTACTAACTAATCCTTCACTTAACATTACATTTAAAGTTCTAATGTTACATTTTTGTAATAGTAGTGAAATCAGATATTTTATTAAACTTAATTTTAAACAAAGTATATTGATTTTTTACTGATTCAACCTCAAATGAACTTCCTAATTTATTTAAAATCTTTTTAGAAAAATAAAGTCCCATTCCAGTTGATTTATATATAGTATTTCTTCCATTAGTACCTGTAAATCCCTTATTAAATACTCTTTCTATATCTTCTTCAGCTATTCCAATTCCATTATCTCTTATATTTAAACAAATATAATTATCATTTTCTTCACCATAAAATTTAATTTTTCCATTTTCTTTAGAATACTTTATTGCATTATTAATAAGCTGATCTAAAACATATAAAATCCACTTTTTATCAGTAAAAATATAATAATCAAGATTATCTAGTTTTATTTCCATATTACTCCTTATTAACATAAAAGCATTATTTTTTATAGCTTCCTTTATTAAATCTTGTAATTTAATTTCAGAAATAAATATATCTTCAGCTGCTGCTGTTGCTCTACTTCCATACATAACTGAATTAACTAAAAAATTAATTTTTTCTGTTTGATTCTTAATATCTGTGCTAATTTCTTCATCATCAACACGTTCTAAAGTCATAGATATAGCACTAATAGGTAATTTTATTTCATGAACCCATTTTGAAATATACTCTTCCATATCTTTAATTTGTGCATCCTTCATATCTAATACTTCTGAATATTTATCTTCTTTTTTATTAATTATATATGTCATTATTTCTTCTTCTAAAGACTCACCCTCAATATCATTTACAGTAATATCATTATCCTCTTCGATAATTTCATATATGGTACTAAATCTTTCTTTCCAAAGTATATATTTAATGATAAAAGCTCCAATATAAAGTGTAACTAGAATTACATCTAAGTAGTATATTTCTCCCATTCGACCCTTTAGCAAATTTAATACTAAAAAATAAATGTTAATACAAACTAAAATTCCAAAATTAAATAAGATACTTTTTATATTTTCTTTGATAAATCTTTTTAAACTCATTGTATTAAATATCCTATTCCTTTTTTAGTTTTAATAACATCGCCTAATCCTAATTCTCTTATTCTACTTCTAAGTCTTGTAATATTTACAGTTAAGGTATTATCACTAACAAATTCATCATCATTCCATAAGCTCATCATAAGCTTTTCTCTAGATACTACTTTTCCTTTATTTTTTATTAGTAATGATAATATTTTTATTTCATTCTTAGTAAGCTCTATTTCGTTATCCTTATATCTAAAAATACACTTTTCTATATCTAAAACTGCATCATTATAATAAATTAGTGAATCTGAAGTAATATAATCATAGCTTCTACGTAATAATGCATTAATCTTTGATATTAATACTTCTACAGAAAAAGGCTTTGTAATATAATCATCTCCACCATTATTCATCCCCATAATAATATCCATATTAGAGTCCCTAGAAGATAGAAATATTATAGGAACCTTAGAAATCTCTCTTATCTTTTCACACAAATAAAAGCCATCATAAAAAGGTAAATTCACATCCATCAATACAAGACTTGGTTTTTTCTCTATAAATTCATTTACGATATTATTAAACTCTTCTATTAACTCTACTTCAAAAGCCCATTTTCTTAAAGATAAAGCTAACTCTCTAGAAACATCTAAATCATCTTCAATTAACAATATTTTTTTCAAACTTTTCACCTCTTATTTAATAACTTGCGAATCTTATTAAAATACTATCATAATTTTACCATTTTATTCTTCTGTTTATTTTCTACATAATTATGGTATAATTCTAAAGTAATATTTTGAAATACCGTAGAGGATGGCTACGGTGGTTGTACGTATTCCCACCTTGGGTTATTGGTGATTATCATCATAACTTAAGGGGGTGGTATTGGATATGGTTGAATTGATTATAAAGAGCTGTATTGTTATTTATATAATTAGATTAGTTTTAAAACATAATCTTTTTGTTCATTATGTAAAGATTTCAGTAAAATTTATTGGTCTTGATATTGAAATTAAAAGCAAACAAAAAGATGCTCCATCCAGCGAAGATTAGCATCATTTTTGTTAACATATTCGTTTAAATCTAATAGCCCTAAAACTAAAAACGTTCTAAGGATTAGCTTAGTGTTAGCGCACTAAGCTTTTCTTATTTATATTATATCAAATTTTCATTAAAAATAAACTTATATTTTTTAACTATTCTTACAAAGATTTTTCCATTATATACTCGTTATATCCTGAATCATCATTCAATTGCTCTTTTATTATCTTAAATCCTCTATCTATATAAAATTCTACTGATTTTTTATTAATTCTATTTGTATTAATTGATATAGTTATTATATCTTCTTGATTATATTTTATTTATCTTATTGTATCTATTTATTACTTATTATTGAAATTTATCAATCATACTCCACATTATAAGTTGTAATCTTATATCTACTTCTTCATTTACACCTCTAGTTACATACCTATTATCTTTCTTGAACATATTTCTTTATCTCCTTATCATTGCAAGCTTTTATAGTAATATTAATTCACCCTCCTTATCTTATTCTAGTAGGAACTTAGAAAGTTCTTCTGTAGTTACTACTACAATTGCATAATCACTCGAAAGCAAAAATAGTGAAGAAGTCCAATTAACTCCTTCACTACATTCAATAACATCAGTATATTCTGGTACTAAACCTTGTAATTTATCTTGTTTCAGTATTTCGCTATCTACGATATTTTCTGCTATAACTACATATCCACCTAAGTCAGATTCTATATCTCTATTAACTCCATAGTTTTCATTCAGTATATCTATTGTTACTTTTATGCTTTCAATTACTTCTGATGGTATATTGTTTACTTCTAGTAATTGATTTTCTTTATAAATCTTCTTCATCATTAATCCTCCCTAAATATAAAAACTTCTATATGCAATCTAATTACACATAGAAGTTTTTATAAGTAATCTCTTTTATTCAACATATTATTCTTAACTATAATATATATTTATATTTTAGATTTATTTTGTAATAGATTAATGTTGTCACCCTATCAAAATTAACTATTCAATTCAATTCAAGGATTCATTTAATTTAATCTAAACGTTAAATACCTATTTATTTAGTATCTTAAAAATCAAACTAATTCGTCTTATAATACAATTATTCATCAAAATCTTTTAGTATCATTATAATCTATTAACAATAAAACAACAATTTTATCTAACCTATAAATTGGAAATTTATATGCCTAACTCTTGAAATTCACCAATAGGTATGCTTATATTAAATTTAAGACTTGTATTTTCATCAGCTACTATTTTTATTCTGTTAATACCCTTCTTAATTTGTAAAGTATTTGTTACATAATCCAGTACATCTGAACCCTTAGTTGCTTCGATAAGATTTGTAACAGAACTATCTGGAGCGATTAACACTAATTTTAATTTTCCACTTGTTACATTTAACAAGTACGTCATATCCACCTCAATATCTTTATCAGATTCATAAGTCCAAATTGTATCCATTCCTTCTATTTTTTTTATTACACCATTAAATTCTTGTCCCTCAATATTTTGTTTCTCAACATCTAGGTTGAAACTATTGGTGTTGCTCGAAATTTTCTCATTATCATTATAAATAGAAGTCATATGATTTTTAGAACATCCACCTAACACCATAACCAAAACTATAAAAAACACTACATATTTATATTTTTTCATTTTTATACCTCTCTTTCAAATTCTAATTTATCTGCTTTATTTCTTGCCTTCATAATCTATTACAGAACCAATCAAAATTCCAAGCAACATTCCAAATCCCGCACTAATACCAATACTAAATCCTGCATTAAACTTCAAAATCATCCATAATAGAATTCCTATACAAGCACCAGTAACAAATCCAAGAACTAAAAATATAGTCAGATATTTATATTCATTTATCATCTCATATTTGCTCCTCTATCTAATTAATTCATATTTATACAGTAGTTTTAAAATCAAACTACCCCGACTTATAATACATTTCTTAATCATTTTACATCTCTCATTATACCATAATATTCTATTTTTAATAAATATATCAATAAACTTTATTCTTATATTGTAAAAAACTCCTACCTATGTATGAATATAAGTAGGAGTCTCAGTATCTTATAAATACTTTTATCTATTTACAATTTCAGTAAAAACCTCATTTATTTATGATACGGTTCTCCGTATCAGTATTAAGTGAGGTTTTTTTTCTATTTTAGTACCTCTATTAAATCTTCTAATTCTGTATACGGCATCTTTGATAACTCCATTAAATTATATAACATAGCTCCCATACCTTGAACTCTAATATCAGCTGGCGCTATATATGGCATTTCTAAAATAACACTACCATTTCCACCAACTAGCCCAATATTATACAATTCAAGTGTATCCTGTAATACAGATATCAAAGTACATCCACTTACTCCACCATTCGTATAGTCTTCTTTTCTTAATATCTGAATTGGTAACTGCTGATTTATAGCAAATAAATTTATTAATTTTATTTGTCTATAAGTTAACCTCTTTGATATATTAATTAATTGATTAGCTTGTTCCCTACTTATAGTTTTATCAAATGCAATATTAGCTACTAAATTACCATAATACTTTAGCTTTTTTTCTTCATGTTCTCTTTGAGCTGAAAACATTATACCCTCTACAATTTCATCAGCTGTTGACCTATTAGTATCATCATTCTCAAAAAATCCATCATCTCTTAACTTCTTACCACTTTTTATATTTTCATCTATTTTCTCTAACGCATATGTAGCTGTTGCTCCTATTTTATTATTCTCTCTTTTTGATAATACCCTATTCTTTATTTCTGAACCTAGCTTTGAAAATACTTTTTCTACAGCTTTTCCTCCTGCTATCCCAAGCATAGCTCCTGCTGGTCCAGCAACAACTCCGCCAATGACTGCACCAGTAGTTGCTCCAGTTATCTCTGAACCTGATTCTATCAAAAATTCAATCATCTCATCTTTCATTCTACAATACACTCCTCAAAATAATTAGTATTAATATAATTATACTATATTAATGCTAATTGAATAATAATCTATATAACAACATCTAAATTCAATACCTTCAATCCAACATTTATTAACATAAAAGAAGAAGGAATACCTTTAATAGGTACTCCTCCTTCTTTTACTAGATATTCAACTAGCTTATCATTTATATTAAGTTTTATTGATTCTATTTCTCTTGATTCATTCATCGTTATTTCAGATATTATCATATGTAGTAACTTTTTCTGTTGCTCTCTACTTACACTACTATTTAATATCTTACTGAAATTCATAAGTATATCTTTAATGAACTCATATGGTATCTCTTCACTTACCTCCTCAGAAATTGTGTTTAGTAACGGCTTCTTTTCTTCTTCTAAAATTCTGATTTTCTCATTTAGTTCATTCTTTCTAGTTTGAAACTCCTCTTTAGTTAAAATGTCATCCTCATATGCTTCAAAGATTTTTCGTTTTCTTTTGTCCAGTTTTTCTAGCTCTTTATCTATGTCACCTAACAATCTTTTAGCTGGTTTAACTTTATCTTTTCTTTCCTTATTAATATTTTTAACAACTGCTTTAATCATTGCTTCATTAGATACTAATTCTTCAATCTTTTTAAACACATATTCATTAGCTTTATCTACTCTTATTGTATTACTATTACATACTGAAGTTCCTTTATTCTTCCAATTACCACAACAGTAATAAGCTATTCTCTTTTTACTACCATCTGCTAATGTATTGGTTGTCCTAGAAATCACCATGCCAGCTCCACACTTAGGACATCTTAATATCCCTGTTAATGGATATTCTCCATCATATATTCTTGAAGGCTTTCCTTTCTTGCTTTCTAAAATTAATTGAACTTTATCCCATAGCTCTCTATCTATAATAGCTTCATGCTTTCCTTTAACTCTTATTGGATTAGGATTTATATTTCTTCTTCTTTTTTCACTCCAATTTTGTCTTACATTATATCTTATTTCTCCTATGTATACTGGATTAGTTAGTATATCTCTTATACTTCCTACTGAAAAATCATTTCCTTTCTTAGTTTTATATCCTAACTTATTTATTTGATTAGTTATAGCTTTATATCCTTTTCCTTTGCTATATTCATTAAAAATAAACCTTACTATTTCAGCTTCTTTTTCATTTATTTTTAGTTTATTTTTTCCCTTTTTTTCTTCTTCTGGTGAATTATTAGGTACTAAGTCATATCCTAAGACTCGTCCACCGCACCAATTTCCAGATTTTGCCTTTGCAATCATCCCCATCTTAACATTCTGTGCAATAGTCCCCCTTTCAAACTCTCCTATTAAAGCCATCATTTGAAATTGCATTCTTCCTGCTGGTGTATCTGTTTCAAAAGGTTCTGAATAAGATTTGAATGTTATATTGTTTTTCTCTAATAGATTTACAATCTTTAAAACATCTTCTAACTTTCTACTTACACGGTTTATCTTCCAAGATATAACCATATCGAACTTTCCTGCTTTAGCATCACTTAAAAGTTCTTTTAATGCTGGTCTATCTTTTATGTTTTTTCCACTTATTCCTCTATCAGAATAGCATTTATAGATTACATATCCCATCTTCTTACACCATTCTTCTAGTAATCTTTCTTGTTCATCTATACTGTAACCGTTCTCAGATTGTTCTTCAGTACTCACCCGGCAATATATGGCAATTAATTTCCTTCTTTTCTCAACTTTTATATCATTAACCAATTTCTTAAATCCCATAGAACTCCTCCTAATCTCTAATCAAATTTATAATATATACTTAACTTTTATTTTTATATCATTTAAGAATTAGATTATTTAGAAGTTACCCACTATAGGATAACTTCTAAATCTTTATTAATTTTTAAAGCTCTATTCTGATTAAAGCAAATCTACCTTGTTATTTATGTACTCCATGCTCATCATGTTGTTTTTCTCCATTTCTGAATATCTCTCTTCTTTTAACTTTCTGTCATGTTCTATAATAATTTCACCATCTTCGATATTATAAACATTAGTAACATTCATATATTCTCCACCATTTTTAATTTCAATTTTTAATTCTATTACAACTTCAGCACCTATTAATTCATTCATATTAAATTTTTCATACTCATCATATACATTAAAATCACTTCCTTTAATAGCTTTAATTAATTTATAAAATAAGTATGTAGTCCAAGGGGCTATAAGCATGTATTGTTTTATTGATGTTCCATTCTCTATTTCAAAAGTTATATATCCTTGCTCAAAAACTTTACCCTTAACAATCTTTTTGTCATTAAATTCACAGCTTACTATTTTACATTTCTTATATCCTTCTTCTATTTTTACACTTACTCCATCTTTCTTTATGATTGCCATATTTATCTCTCCTTTTATTTTTCTATTTTCTGCTTACTTATTGATTATTTTTTATTGATTATTTTCTTTAATCCAATTTATGAACCATTCACTATTCATTATTTCTTCTTGTTCTTTTATGCTTGTCCTATTCTCACATATTTGAATTATTGAATCTTCTAATCTTATCTTTTCTATTTTTCTATTGCTCTCCATTATGTACTCCTCCTAAATCATTTAATTTCACTAAGCACCGAACTATATAAGTTCAATGATTAGTAGATTTTCTAATTTTCTTCTACCCCATCTATTTTTGAAGCTATTATGTATAGGCTTAGTATCTCTGTTATTGCTTCAACTATATCGTCTATTGTTAATTCATTCATATGTTATTACCTTCCACTTAATCTATAGTTATTATCGCTACTTTATAATTTTCGTATGTAGTATAATTAACTTCTGAAAATGTAATTGAAGTTCTGTTGCTAAAATCTAATTGATACATTTCGGTTAGCTCATTTACTATACCAGCAGAATATATAGTCCCTTTTGTTTTAGAGTATTTTATACTTAAAAAGTTTTGATTGTCTGGTAATCTTTCTCCTACAGCAATTGCATTATCTGAACATGAAATTAGTATTTTAGGTGGATTACCTAACTCCTCCATGACATTATTTGAAAAGACAATCCTTTTACCACTTTTTTCAGTATTTATTATAGTAGCTACTCCTTGATTGATTTTTATTACACTTTTCTGTTTAGACTTAGAAGCCTTAAAGTTTTCTAAATTGTACTGTTGTTCTTGGGTTACTTCTTCAATTTCTTCTACTGTTTCTTCTATTGTTTCTTTGTTTTCATATTCTTCTCTCATATTTTCATATTTAACCTTCGGTTTTGACCATCTTTTTACTACTGCCATTTTTTAATCTCCTTTTGCTTATTACTTGATTTATTCATTACCTCACTTTTAGGACTCACTCAGTCCTTTTCTCAGTCTCTTAGTCTCAAGTCTATTCTATTGATTTATGTAGTCTAGGACGTATGGACGCATATGTTACCACCTTCTTTCAGTTTATTATTCATGAAACATCTTCTTTTTGATATTTCATGAATTTTCTTAGTCCTTTAGCCCTAGTTGTTGGTACATCTAAATTTCAGCATTTTATCTTAGCCACCAATTAGCCACCTAGTTGTCCAAATATTCTAGAATCATCTAATGAAATCCTAAAACATCCAACTATTTTTACTCCAGTATGGTATCTAAATGAATTTGATTTCTTACTTTCACATTCATATCCTAATGACTTAGCATAAGCATCAAATTTCCTCCAGAACTTTTGAACACTTATTTTAGCTTGTCCTTCCATTCCATTAGCTCTAGCCCAGCTTTTGTATGTATTGTAGATTATTCTATTATCTTCTCTATGGTCACTATGTTCTTTTTCAACGCATTGCTCAAAGAATAGTATCATCGGATTAAGTTCCATTTCATACTGTTTAAGTAATTTATTGGAACTGTTACATTCAGAAAATCTAAAATTATTTTCTTTTAATCTCCTTAGACCTACTAAAGCCCAATTAAATATTCCATTAAGTTCTTCTTTTAGTTTTTCTCTTAAATAGAAATCTCTATCTTCTTCTTTAACTACATTTTTGAAATGAAGCATACATAATCTTCTCATAAACGCATAACCTCCATCATTTGTATGAGGTAGATTATTTGTTGAAAATACCATTCTAGCAGTAGGCTTAAACTGAATTACAGGTTGATTTTTCTGTTCAGCAGTTATTATGTCTTCACCAACTATAGCCTTAAAATATTGAGTATTAAGAGAAGCCCCATTAAACTCGTTCTCGTTGCTAATGTTAGCTAACTTTCCATATATACATACTCTAGAAAATGGTCTACTAAGTTCATTCATTGGTATACTTGAAATATTTTCTTGACCAATAAGTTCACTAATGATATCAATGAAAATTCCTTTACCATTTTTTCCTAGACCGTATAAGATTAGTGCTTTTTGTGCTCTTGTTTCTGCTGTTAAAATATACCCAACCCATTCTTGTGCAAGATTTATAGCTTCTTCATCACCATTAAAACATTGATTAAGAAATCTAATGAAATTAGGACATTCAGCTTCTTCATTGTAATCAACAGGTATTCTAATACTACTGTAGAACTCAGGTCTATGTTCCATTAAGCTATATGTGTTTAAATCAAACATACCATTTCTAAGATTTATATATCTTTTGTTAGAGTTAAGTTCCTCTTCAAAAAATACTATTCTTTTTAAAGCTCCTATGTATTCCTTTTCATTTTTCAAAGACCATATATTATCCGAATAAGTTTGTAGCTTACCTCTTAATTTCTGAAATAAGTACATATCAGAAATCTTATTCCATATACCATCGTTATATACATAAAATGAATCTTTATTATAGATAATTTGTAATTTTTTAGCTGTAAAAGTGGCAAATTTATTAGGATTGAAGGATTTTACCTTTCCAGTTTTCTTTGAAAACTCTATTCCCATTTCTTCACACTCTATGATTTTTTCATCTTCTAACATACATTTTCTCCTCACTTATTTTTATTAAGTAAGGTAATGAATCGCTTCTACGTTTGTTATGATACACTAAACAAACCAAAAACGCCAAAATCATTTTTGGCTATTTCAAGCCATTTTCAGCTATTTCCAATAAATTATGAATTTTATTTTTTAACTTTAATTTACTTTTTTTAAATTTTTATCCTGTCTAGGAAGTCTAGGCTTAAAATTTTTTATCTTTTTTCCTCCTAGACTTCCTCGCTTAAAAACCTCCTAATTTATTACTTTTTTGTATTTATTATTTAAAATAATCCTTAAATATACTATTGGAAATTCTCTTCCAACTTTTAATTTCGCAGTTTTACTTGATATTTCTCATTTTTGTAAAAAAAAAAGAGGTTCAACCCTCTTTTTTTTTTATTGTTGTATTTCTACTAACTCTCCATTAGAATACAATCTATATTTCGCTAATATTGTATTATCATCAAACTTTATCCAATCCTTATCTTTAGCTACAACATCAAAATACTTTTTACCAGTTTCATCTATATTTAAATCTGATGATAGCTCATAGAAATTACGTGTATTTCCATTATCAGCATTCATTTTATCTAACATTTCTTGTGCTACTGTTTTTGAAAAGTTATTCTCGTCTGTTTCAATCTTCAACTTATTTTGTTTCTCTTTTTCTAAAGCTTCTTTTTCTTTTCTTTCAGCCTCTTCTTTAGCATAATTATCTTTTCTTTGATTAGATAACAATTCACTAGCTTTTACGTGTAAGTCATACATAGTATTTATATCTGCTTGTTCTATATATTGCCATTCTGATGTTTCTTTACTTAATTCTTCTGCTTGTTCATATTCTCCTTTTTCAATTAAGCTTTTAACCTCTTCTATTTTTACTAAAAATTCTTTTCTTATTTTTTTAACATTTAACAATTCTTTTTTTAGATTTTCTACATCATCTTTTAATCTATCATATTTTTTATAACTGCTATCAATTTCATTAAGATATTTCAATCCAGAATCTACTCCTGAACTTTGAGCCTTTTGGTAACTAACAACCACATTCCATAATTTATCTATTTTTTTATTATTTCCATCAACAACAGTATATAATATATCCCTTGCATTATCATAATCACCATTATTAATAGCTACTTCGGCTTTCTTTATTACTGCATTTTCTTCATTGATTCTTTTACCTATAATTCCTACTATAAATAACAGTATAAGAACAACTAATCCTATTATTATAGACTTATTTTTCTTATTCATATACTTATCTCCCCCTTTATTAAATTATTTCTCCCCTTTAATTTTAGAATAAATAAAAGAACCTATTAGAAATAAAACTGCTATAACTATAGCTAGTTTTATCAAAATCCATAATACTGTAAATATTCCTCCAATTAATCCACTCATCCAATTAACTATGAAAGCACCTACAGCACAACATAGAAGCCACTCACCAACCATTGCTCCAAATCCTAAATACCATATCTCAAAAATATTATTAATTAGAATAAAAAACCCTGTTCCTAATATTAATGTAAATATAAGTGCAATTAACGCTGTTAATCCTCCAGCATCAAAAACATTCATTAAACTACCTCCCTCATTCCAGCAATTTCATTTAATACAATATTACTATATTTTAATTTTATTTTTTGTCGAAATTTATCAATCTTTAAATATTTTTATCTAAATTTAATATTATTTCTATTTATTATTGATTGAACCCATCTCTCTGAATAATCTAATTCTTTAGCTAATTTTCTTACATTTTTACCATTGTAATTCTCTTGTAAATATTTAATTACATATTCTTTAGAGTATAATTTCTTAGGAAAATTAAATTGTTGACCTCCAAATACACTATGTATTTCTCTTGTAACTTTTTCACCCATATGTTCAAAAATAGTAGAATACACTCCATTAAAATGCTCTTTTTGAATATCCATATATTAACTTCACCTCCCATAAAAAATAATAGCTACTTTAAAATGATTATTCATGCGAATAATTCATTGAAAAAATCATTAAAAACTTACTGAAAATTAATTTTAAATTTAATATAAAAAAAGTTAATGCTCCTAAAATATAGAAACATTAACTCTTTTAATTTTATTTATTGGTATTATATATAATTTAATTATTATTAATTGTATATATTTATTATTTATTTTTTATTCTTTTTTTCTCTCTATTCTGATTATATTTTTTTATTTTTATTTATTTTTTTATTAAGGCTTTAGCCCCCCTATCCCCCCGTCACTCCTTTAGAGTTCCGAGTTCCCTCTTTCCAAGTTCCATTATTTATATGTTTTATCTTTTTCATTTTTTTATTTTTAAGTAAAATTAGTGACCTAAAACTTTTCTATTATCTACTTATTCAATTTAAAAGCAACTTATTTAGCTCTTTTTTGAGCTTTTTTAATCTAATGGCTACTTTTCTTCACTATCTAAAAAATCTCTGTTTTCTGATATGTTTTTGTTGCTTTTTGCTCAATTTCTCTCTATCATCATATAGCTTTTTTAACTTATCTTATATTTTTACTTATTATTTACTGCTTCTATTGAAGTAGCAACAACTGTTAATATAGTACCAACTACTTTTATTACAGTTATAATATCCATCTATTTCACCTCCTTTAAATATGTATAAATATATGAGTAACTATCTCTTACAGGAACTAATTTGATTACATACTTAGCAACTTCTAAATCTATGTAGACTAATGTTTCATTATCATATCCTCTACCATTACAGAACCTTACTACAGTATCAAAACTCTTTATTAAATCAAATTGAATGTAGTTAAGTTCTTGTTGTAGCTTCTTTAAATCTATTTCCTTTTTATCATTTAATTCAATTATTAAATCTCTAGGATTCCATTGATTAGCAAGCCCTCCATCATAGAAATCAAAACGCATTACTCCAAGTAGTTCCTTAGAACTATACTCAAAAGACTTTTCTTTACTTAGTTCTTTCATCTTATTACCTCCTAATATTCTTCTGCTAACATCATAGTTGAGTATTCATTATCATCTATTACGAAAACTTTTATGTTTCCATTAACCTCTATATTTTCTAAATCTATAACATACTTTTCTTTATACTCTGGAACTTCTTGACTATGTTCAATTACAATTCCTTCTTTACATTTTCTTACTTTGAAAACTTGTAAGTAGTCTAATTCCTTTCCCTCTTCATTCAACTTATCAATCATACTCCAAAGTATAAGTTGTAATCTTAAATCTAACTTTTCATTAGCTCCTCTTGTTATATATCTGCTCTCTTTCTTAAACATCTTAATCCTCCTAAAAATAATTAAAGCTACCTAATTACTTTTCTTGTAATTAAGTAGCTATTTTAATTCTTGCTTCAACATTTCTATGAATTCATCTGAAAATACTTTCTCTTTAATGGACTTCTTTATTAACTCCATTAACTCTAATTCAGTTACATCAAGACTTCTTGGAATATAAGTCTCATCACCTCTTCTAGTAGATTTATATACACAGAATCTTATTTCATTCCTTTTTAGTTCCTTGATATATATCTTTTCTATTGTATATGTATATTCATCATCTCCAACTTTTCCTTGATTTATTATCTTACAATACTTAGTTTCCTTGATTATCTTATCCTCTTTTATATTCTTACTCACATTAAATTAACCTCCATTTATTCTAATAGGAACTTAGAAAGTTCTTCTGTTGTTACTACTACAATTGCATAATCACTTGAAAGCAAAAATAAGGAAGAAGTCCAATTAACTCCTTCCTTACATTCAATAATATCAGTATATTCTGGTATTAAACCTTGTAACTTATCTTTCTTTAACATTTCGATAACAACGATATTTTCTGCTATAACTATATATCCTCCTAAATCTTTCTCTATATCTCTATTAGCTCCATAATTTTCACCTAATACATTAATGACGTCTAAAACATTACTGATTACTTCTATAGGATATCCTTTTAATTGATTTTTTAAATAAACCTTTTTCATTATAAATTTCTCCCTTCTAAGAAAGTAAAAAACTTTTACTTGTATACATAAATACAAGTAAAAGTTTGTTTTTCTAAGTTAATAATATATATTTAATTTATCTTTTAATACAGTAATTAACCTAATTCTAATATTGTAATTTAAAAGTGTTTTTGAAGATTTCTACAAAAAATTTACGAACCTTCTTGTATTGTTCAATCAAATTATCTTCATTTTTAATCCCTTATATTCATGATATTTTTTTATCCATTATCATAGAAATAATATATAACACTAATACTGGTGCTACTAATAATGAAGTACATACTATACCAATACTTACTGAAATATTTGTAGCTATGATTCCTATAATCGGTCCACCTAAAATTTGACCTAAGGAATTCATTTGTCCATTTATAGAAAGCACAGTAGCTCTAGAATTATCATCTATATGCCCATTTAACCACGCACTGAATATAGGTTCATTTATAATTCTAAAGGTATTTGTTGCCAAATAAGCTATTAACATTAAACTAAAGTTTCTTGTAAGAGCAAATATCAACATAGACGATATATAAAGTATATTTATGCATAATAATAGTTTTCCATTTTTCCTATTATCCTCATTCTTAAGATTCTTTGCCATAAAATGCATTACTATGAAGCTCAATATCATTCCTAAAATTCCAAAAATTCCAAACCAAGTCACTGAACTAAGGTTTCCAAGTTTAGGAAGTGTAGTATCTTGTAAAAAATGCGCATTAGAAAGTCTATCATAACCTTCACTTGATAATCCATAAAATAAAGTTACTGCAAGTAAAATCATAATTATAGATTTACTTTTTACAAATTTAAGACCAGATTTAAATGTATATACCATCTTTTTGAATGTATTTAAATCCCCAGGAGCAGATGGTTTAAAATTATTTTCTGGCATATATAACCATAAAAATAATGCAAGAATTATAAATAAAACTCCACTAACTATAATAGGAAGCCTTACAGAGAAATTAGCTATTACAGTGCTTAGTACTATTCCAATAAATGCTCCTATCTGCCCTGCTTGTGCTCCCTTTATATAAATTTCATCTAAATCTTTATTCTTCTCTTCTTCCGCAATCCAAGCTTCAAGCGAGCCACTGATAAAAGTAGACCCTAATCCCCATACAATCTGTGCTACAAGTACGAAAACAAAACTAGAAATAGAACCTTCTAAAATAAATCCCACTCCTGTTAAAACTCCCCCAATAACAATAGATAGTTTACGACTATACACATCTGCAACTATACCTGTAGGAATTTCAAATATAAAGCATGCTAATTCCAAAGTAGTTCCAACAAGTATAAGCTGAAGTGGATTTAAATGAACTATTTCAATGTGATACACTATCATAACTGTAGCTACTAACGAAAAACACATTGCTGTAATAGCTGAAAATAATAAATAAGTTTTATATGCTGAAAGTTTATTAACCATTAATCATCACCATCCTAGTATTTCTTAAAAAATTTGTTTGTTTTTCATAATCTTCATATTTAAATATATAAATCATCAAAATAATCTCCTTAAACAAAAAAAGCTGTAAATGAACATAATTCACTTACAGCCTCATAATCATATAACCTAAATATAAACATAAAATATAGAACTTTAATTATATAACTTATGATTAAGCTATTCAAATTAAAATCTTATACCATATCTATATATAGCAAAAATAGACATAAAAATACCGTGTTTAGAACACGGTTTTCCTATCCTGCAAATAAAGATGTAACATGCTCATTATAATACTAATTATTTTTAGAGTACACAAATAAACATGGTAATATCAATATTATCAATAATTGATTCTACCACAAATAAACCTTGAGTTATTCAAGATTTTTCATATACTTTTAAAAATAATCCTTATTCAGTTAATTTAATTAAAAATTACCTCTTTGCGCATATTTACAACACCTTTACATTTATATTTTTTATGCTTATATTTTAGTATAATTATAGTATATATAATTTTAAAAATTTTTTCAATGCTACAGATTCTGAAAAACAAATTCTAATTTTCTCAAGTAGTGAAAAATGAAGAATCTATAAATAAAATTAAAATACCCAACAAAAATTCAAACTTTAGATTTTTGTAAGTTTCATTGCAAAAATTAAAGCACACCTATCGTCCATTTATATATCCAATTCTATCCAAAACCTCATTTATTTATGGTACGGTTCATTCTTCATTATTCTAAAAGCTCTATAAACTTGCTCCAATAACATTACTCTAAACAACTGATGTGGAAAAGTCATCTTAGAAAAACAGACCTTATAATTAGCCCTTTTAATTACATCTTGAGATAATCCTAAACTACCCCCAATAACAAAAGTTATGTTAGAGTTACCCATAACCCCTTGAGTCTCAATAAATTTAGAGAACTCCTCTGAGGTCATTTGCTTAGCATTTAAATCCATTGCTACAACAAACATATTATCCTTTATCTTAGATAAAATAAGCTGCCCTTCCTTATATTTAATCTGTAATTCTTCCTTCTCTGATGCATTATCAGGTGTCTTTTCATCAGGTAATTCTATAATGTCAATTTTACAATACCTTGTTAATCTTTTAGAATACTCATCAATTGCTTGTTTTAAATACTTTTCTTTTAATTTCCCCACAGATATAACTGTTATGTTCATTAATTTTCCTCCTAAGTTATCAATACTTTTTATAAACTTAACTTTTAATATTAATCTTCTATATCAAATTTTATAACTATCAACGTCAATTATAGTAGTATCTTCTGCTATATAAGTATTTTTAGGAATCAATACTCTTAAAATATCATTCTTAAAAACAGCTTTTATATTATCAGCATCAGCATTTTCTACATAATAGTCCTCTTCTATATCTCCACCAGATTGTATTACTGCCATTGCTATATTCTTATTATTAGTATATACCATATTTCTCTTTACCTTAAGAGTTATATAATTATTATCATACTCCAAATCAATATTTTCCTTTTTAACTCCGGGAAGATAACACTCTAATGTATATGCTCTTTTATGATCTTTAAAACTAATATTAACTGAAGATATATTATCTATTTCACTTATTAAATTATTCATAAAATTACTATTTACAAATTTATCAACTATCTCATCTATAACTTCAAAATTACTAGATACAGCATTTAAAGTAGTTGAAAATATATATGGAAATATATTAAACATATAATCCTCCACTCTAATATTTATAACTACTTATAATTTATTTATAAACTTTACTATTTGACACTCTATTAAGTATATTTTTAACTTAATCATCAAAAAAAGAGCCTTGAAATCAAAGCTCTTTTAATTTAAAATTATTTTCCACAACACTTCTTGTACTTTTTACCGCTTCCGCAAGGACAAGCATCGTTTCTACCAACCTTGTTTTCGTTTCTTACGCTACAAGATTCTCTGTATGCTTTTTGAATTTCTTTTCTCTTTTCTGGTGAGAATATTGCATCCCATTGTGGTAACATGTATAAGTATTCAGCCTTAGCTTCTAACATATTGAAATATAATTTTTCTAAATTTATATCTAATACTAATTCATCAGTAGCTGTTAAAGCTTCTAAATCATAAGAATTATTTAAGCTATCATTGATTCCATCAACGAATCCCATTGTAAATTCTTCAGAAGTTTCATATTTCTTTGCAAGATCAGCAATAGTAGTTTTTACAGATTCTTTACTATTAGCTAATAAATCTCTATATATAGCAGTTTCTATTTTAGTGTATTCATTCCAGAAAGCTGCTTCTCCCTTTGTCTTAACATATTCTACGACCATATCTGTCCATTGTTTATATAAACTCATATCCATTTCTCCTCTTTCATATCTTAAGGTTATATAAAAATTATACTAAATATTATGTACACTTTTCAATATATATTATTATATCATTTTTACTTCATATTTAGCTTGATTATTGCAATAACTACACTTCTTTTCCGTAACTTCATTTATTACAGGAAAAGTTTCTTTTTCATTTATAACTTCATCCATTGCTTCGTCTATATGTCCTTCACATGCATATATCAATTCCATACTAATCACCTTCGATTCTTTAAAATTAAATTCTCTATAGAGTTATAATTTCACTAGGATTATGCCTATTAGCCATACTTAAAAATACATCTGACCCTACTTCAATATTATTAGCAGTTAATATATCTTTTACTGTTAACTCTGCAAGATCTGGAGTATTATTCGTATTACTTAAATGACCTAATATAATATTCTTTCTTAAGCCACTTTTTAATATCTTAACAATAGCCTCTCCGCAATCTTCATTAGATAAATGTCCATAACTTTCCTTAATTCTTTGCTTCAAACTATACGGATAAGGACCCATATCTAACATTTGTGGATTATAATTGCTCTCTATTAAAATAACTTCAGAATCTTTTATACTATCTTCAATTTCCTTAGTAAATGTTCCAAAATCAGTTGCAACACTTGCCATTTTTCCATCTAAATTAATAGTATATCCAACTGGAGCTGCAGCATCATGTGGAATAATAAAAGATTTTATATCAATATCTTTTATAGATACAACAGTTCTTCTATCCATTACCTTTATATTATGCCCTTTTATCTTTCCAATAGTACTTTCCATTGCAACCCAAGTATCATGAGGCGCATATATAGGAATATCATATTTTCTTGATAAAACTCCTACACCCTTAATGTGGTCTATATGTTCATGTGTTATAAAAATTCCATCTATCTCACTTGGATTTTGCCCAATGTGTTTTAATGCTTCATCTATTTTCTTTCCAGGTAATCCAGCATCTATTAATATTTTAGCCTTTTCAGACCCTACAAAAATACTATTTCCACTACTCCCACTATATAATGAGCAAAATTTCATTTAATATTCCCCCAAGTTTATTTTACTACTCTTCTTATATCTGCTCCTAATGATCTAAACTTATCTTCAATATGAGGATATCCTCTATCAATATGCTCAATTTCAGATATTTCGGTTTCTCCATTAGCAACTAATCCTGCTATAACCATTGCTGCACCAGCTCTTAAATCTGTAGCTGTTACTTTTGCACCATTTAATGATTTAACACCGTCTATTATAGCTGTTCTACCTTCAACTTTAATTTCTGCACCCATCTTCTTTAATTCATCTGTGTGCTTATGTCTATTTTCCCATATACTTTCAGCTATTAAGCTTCTTCCTTCTGTGATACTTAATAAAGTCGACATAGGTTGTTGTACATCTGTTGGGAATCCTGGATACGGTGCTGTTTTTACACTTACACCTTTTAACGGCTTATCAACAGTTACTCTTACGCTATCGTCACCTTCTTCAACTATTGCACCCATTTCAATAAGCTTTGCTGAAATTGATTCTAAGTGCTTTGGAATTACATTTTTTACAGTTATATCTCCTTTTGTAGCCGCAGCAGCTATCATAAATGTCCCTGCTTCTATTTGATCAGGTATAACACTGTAATTACATCCAACTAAATTCTTAACACCTCTAACTCTTATAACATCTGTACCAGCACCTTTTACGTCTGCCCCCATAGTGTTTAAGAAGTTAGCAACGTCAACTACATGAGGTTCTTTTGCTACATTTTCTAATATAGTTGTTCCTTCAGCCATAGTTGCTGCAATCATAACATTTATTGTTGCACCTACAGAAACTACATCAAAGAATATATTAGCTGCATGTAACTCTTCTGCTTCAACGCTTACAGCGCCATGTTCTATTGTTACTTTAGCTCCTAAAGCTTCAAATCCCTTTATATGTTGATCTATAGGTCTTACCCCTATAGGACATCCACCAGGTAATTCAACTCTAGCTTTCTTAAATCTAGTTAGTAAAGCACCAATGAAATAATATGATGCTCTCATTCTTCTTACATCTTCAGTACAAGCATTTACAGTTGTTATATCTGAAGCATCTATTTCTAAAGTATTATTATTTAGTTTACTTACTTTGCACCCTAAACTAGTTAATATTCTTTCTAGGCAATGTACATCTTCTATATCAGGTATATTATCAATAATACATTTACCTTCAGCAGCTAGAATCGCTGCTGGCAAAATGGCAACAGCTGCATTTTTTGCTCCGTTAATTTCTACAGAACCTTGCAATACTTTGCCTCCATTAATAATTAATGTTTCCATCCTATTCACCCTTATCCAAACTTATATATATTAATCTATCCTATTAGCACAAAAATTATCCAAATTTTGTTTCATAAGGTAAATTTTCTTTTTACCTTACAAATTTTTGGTCAACACCATTGATTATATCATAAAGTATGTATGTGTTAATAGCGTTTTTTTCTTCCAAAACGCCTTATTTTTTAACTTTACCATAAGATATTGCTTAAATATACAAATTGTCAATTCAAGCTTATATGTGATATAATTTAATATAAACTTATTATACAAAATTTAACTTGTGAGGTTATAACATGAAATATTATTTGGTAGCATTATTTGATGATGTATCTTATAAAAATTTAAATCCAATTCAAAGAAGTTTATCTAAAAAGTATAGAGCAAATAGAAATTCTCCAATTCCTTATATTCCTTTAGAGGTAATAGAGAATCCTAATATAGATAAACTTAATACTGTTATTGATAAGATTTTAAAACCATATAAAAACTTTAAAGTAGAGCTGTCATCAACTGTAACTCTTTGCGACTCAAATAAAACTCTCAACTTAAAAATCGAAAAAATTGGATATATCAAAAAATTAGATCGACTAATTAGTGATAATCTTAAACTACATGGCTTTAATGTAAAAAGTGATAATACTGATCTTCATCTTTCTCTAGCTAATATTAACTACATTAATAGAGATAATAAGAAGATTGATACAGAAATTGAATATAAACCTAGTATTTCAACATTAAAAGTTAATAGATTAGAACTTTGGAAAATATCTAACAATCGAAGAGAAACATTAATTCAAACATATCCTTTAAAAACAATTTAATAATTTTTTATATTAAAAGAGCACTATTTTTCTAGTTGCTCTTTTTTTATATTAAGGCTTGTAATAATAAATTTTAAACTTTATTTTTTTGTATTCGTTTACTCCACTTTTCAATACTTAATTATTTCTGTAAAATATATTATATTAATCCTAGTAGACGGGGAGGACACTTATGAATATTTTACCAATTGTGGAATTACAAAAAGAAAGAAGACATGAAGTTTTAATTAATCAAAATCTCTCACAATATAAGCTTTGGGCAAGAAAACATCTTGAATTACAAGTTAAATTAAGCTCATTAGCAGAAGAAACTAAGTGTTATAAATACTGGATAGACGACGGCTTAAATTTAAACAAAGAAAATGTATTTATTAAATATACAGATTTTATTGCACATATAATTAATCTAGGTATTGATAAGCATTATATTGATAGTTATGAAGTGGTACTTAGACCTAACGATTACTGCTTAAGCGATCAATTTTTAAATTTATATATTGATATAAACGATTTAATAATATCACCTTCTAATGATCACTTTTTTACACTCCTTGAAGATACATTAAGTTTAGGTATTACTTTAGGTTATTCAGAAGAAGAAATTTTTAACTCATTTATATATTAATTATTAAAAGCATTAAGATGATTCATAAAAACATCTAATGCTTTTTTCATTCATATTTTTTAAGTGGAAGTTTTAATTTATATTATATTAACAAAAAACTCCTAATTCATATATTATAGTAATGTGAATAATTTTAGGAGTTTTTTATGTTTTCTTCAACTAAAAAACTAGATCCTAATCTTAAAAGTCTTTTAGCATCTAGTAGTATTAAAGAATATAGAATTTTAATAAAATATAGAAATTTTCCAGATTCAATTTCAAAAAAAATAAACTCCTATCGGGGTACAGTTATAAGAAAAATTGAATCATGTAATATAATATGTGCTCAAGTAAAAGCTAAATCAATAGAACTATTATTAGAATATCCAGAAGTACACTATATTTGTTTAGATCAATACCTTTCATTATGTGGTATGAGTATTCCTGCCGCTAACAAAGTTAGGCTTTCAAATAAACTTTCTATATACGGCCGTGGTATTGGTGTTGGTGTAGTAGATTCTGGAGTATATCCTCATGGAGATTTAACTTATCCCCTTAATAGAATAAGTACATTTGTTGATTTAGTTAATGAACTTCCTTATCCTTATGATGATAATGGACACGGAACATGTACATGTGGAATAATTGCAGGTAATGGAGGCGCTTCAAATAAAATATATACTGGTGTTGCACCAGAAGCTAATATTCATTGTTTCAAAGCATTTGACAAATTAGGAAAAGGATATGTTTCTGATATTTTATTTTCATTAGAAGAATTAATTAACATCAGTGAAAAGTATAATATTAAAGTTATATGTTTGCCCTTTGAAACTCTTTATTATAACAAATTTATTTTTACACAATTTGATATTCTATTTAAAAAAGCACGACTTCACTCTATAGTTTGTGTACTTCCTAGTGGTAGCAACAAAAATATAGATGGATCTATTATAGGAATTGCATTAAGCTCTAATTGCATTACTGTTTCAGGTATAGATACTACTTCATCCGAAATAAAATCTTACTTATATTCATCTTGTGGTGCAATAAAAAAGGACAAGAAACCTGATTTCTGTGCCGCATGTGTTGATATAGTATCATTAAATTCTAATACATCCTATATATCATATAAAAATAATACCAAAATGCACGCCCCCAAGTTAGACACCTCATATAAAAGCTTTACTGGTACATCTGTATCTGCTGCATATGTATCTGGTCTATGTGCTCTTTTATTTGAGGAACATCCTAATTTTACATTTGATGATATTTTATCATTATTAAAAGTAGCTTCAATACCATTAGATATTCCTAAAAATCAACAAGGTGAAGGTAAAATAGATATAAATAAAGTTTTAAAGCAATAAAAGAAACACCACTGATGGTGTTTCTTTTATTGCTTTATATATTTAATCGGATCTACTGGTTTATTATCAACTCTAAGTTCAAAATGTAAATGTGGTCCTGTACTATTTCCAGTACTTCCAACGGCGCCTATAATATCATCTTTTTTTACCATATCACCAACATTAACATATATCTCATTTAAATGTGCATAGTAAGTTTTCATATTATTTTGGTGTTCTATTACTATTAAGTTACCATATCCGCCATTATTATATCCCGCACTAATTACCTTACCATCTAAAGCTGCATTTACACTTTCACCTAAATTTTTAGCTATATCTATTCCCTTATGAACTGATTTTGCCCTAACTTCTCCGAAATAAGAACTTAAATATCCACCCTTAGTTGGATTAGATAAAAATGCTACTCCTGCATAATAGGGATTCTTAGTACCCACCTTTACTACAGTATTAACAGCTGGCTTAACAACTTTTTTACTTACTACTTTCTCGTTATTTTTATTTAATCCATCATAAATTATTTCTTTATTGACTAAGCTAATACCACTTACCCCTTGAACAGTCTCAGTTTCCCCTATATACAAATCACTACACTCTTCTGTTACTGTTTTTGGTTCAATAACTTCAGATTCAGTTAAATCTATTTTAAAGTCTAATCCCAATAAATTTTCATTTATTACATAAGCATCATATACCTCTTTTGCTATCTCACCACTTAAATTTAAACTTGATATTCTACTTTTTTCTATATCTGAACTAATTGTTCCCATAACCTGTATCGCTGTAATATTATTAACATCAATTCCTAATTCATTTACATAAGAATTGCATATTTCTTCTAACATTGAGTACTTATCTTCAATTAATGATGTAAGTCCAACAGTGTTATCTACTAACCTTATTGAATTACCTTTTAAATTAATAGTAAAAACATTATTCATATTTGAGCTAAATACATCCGTTGTATTTAATTTACTATCAATGTTTTTATCTGAAATTAAATTTTCTACGCTATTTTCATTATTTGCTTTATCCTTTAAAATTAATTCATTTTTTTCTAAGTTGTTTTTATTGAAATTTGCATAAACGTTATTGTCAGGTACCATAAAAATTAAAGTCATAAACATAAGTACTGAAATTTTTTTTAATATTTTTAACCATATACTTATGTTATTCTGCCCATTCACGTCCATTCTTTCATTTTCCTCCTAGTTCTATTTTTTAAGCACATCAATTAATTTACCCCACTTTAGCTATATTATACATATTTATTATTTAATTGTTATGTTGAGGGTTCAGAAAGCCTTTGCTATAATTAATTTACATGTATAGCATTAAACAACTTTTCTAATACTTAAAGTTGTTTATGTTAGTTAACTTCGATTTACTAAATAAAGATTTAGAATCTAACTTAAGAAAGGTCGAAAAATAATATGAGCACTTTTATGCTAAAAAATAATTCATTAAACTTTACTCCTGTAAGCAATGTATTTATTGAAAAATATATGCCAAAAGCTCGTGGAGAATTTATTAAAGTTTATTTACTAATGCTTAAATATAACAATTCTGGAGAGATGGGCGCAAGTTCTTCAATTTTAGCATCCTCTCTAAACTTACTTGAATCTGATATATTAAATGCCTTAAATTATTGGAATGATGAAGGGGTATTAAAGCTTATTCCAATAGATAAAATGGGAAACTATAATATAGAGTTTGTAAACTTAGTAGAAGACTCAAATCCTAAAAATAAAGAAGTAAATTTATTAGAGGCATTAAATAAAACCTCTACTAAGGATATGCTTAATGACATTGAAAGATTATTAGGTAGACCTCTATCCCCTAAGGAGATGACAACTTATTTAGGATGGCAAGAAGACTTTAATTTTTCTTCTGAATTAATACTAATTTTACTTGAATATTGTGTTTCAAAAGGTAAAAGCGATTATAGATATATAGAAAAAGTAGCTATTGCTTGGCACAATATGAACATTACAACTATTGATGATGCACAAAACTATATAAAGAAAACTGAAGATAAATGGGTTAAAATTCGTCATGTACTAAATTATTTAGGAATTAAAAATCCTGATTTAATGAAACCTCAAGAAGAAATGTTAGAAAAGTGGATTATTGATTATGCATTTCCTTTAGAAGTAATAGAAAAAGCCTGTAATATCTGTTTTCAACGTTTAAACAGATCTGATTTTAAATATATAGATGGTATTTTATCTAGTTGGAATAAAAGTAATTTAAAAACACTAGAGGCTATAGAAAAAAAGGAAGCTAGTTATAAGAGTAACCAATCAAATCGAAACTTTGCTTCTAAACAACAAGAAGTTAATCCACTTAAATTTAATAACTTTAAAGCTCGTGAATATGATTATGACTCATTAGAAAAGAAATTGTTAGGATGGGATAAAGATGATTAAAGGATATCAAGCAGAGCTTATGGATATGTACGAAAAAACTCGTACAGAAGAAAGCCGTAAACTAACTCAAAGACGTGAAGAAATAAAAAGTAAATACCCAGAAATATTAGAAATAGATACTACAATACAAAAACTTTGTTTAAACTTATCTATGGCTGCTTTAAAGGGAATTACTGACCCTAAAGAATTAGATAATATTAAAGATGAAATCACTGATCTAAGAGCAAAAAAATATGAAATGCTAGTATCTCATGGATATAGTCCTGAATATTTAAATTTACATTATAATTGTCCAAAATGCAAGGATACAGGTTTCATAGGAATTGAAAAATGTTCTTGTTTTAAATCAAAATTAATTAAACTTTATTATAAAGATTCTGAATTAGAGGAAGCTGTTAAAAATAATAATTTTAAAAACTTTAATATAAACTTATACCCAAATCATAAATTAAATGATGAAAGATATACTCCACGAAAAAATATTGAAGATATTTTAGAATATATAACTGGAGAATATCTTCCTACATTTAAAAACAGTAATACTAACCTTTTATTTTATGGTAACTCAGGAACAGGGAAAACATTTTTATCTTGGTGTATTTCAAAGGAATTATTAGATAGGGGCTTTTTAGTTGTTTATAAAACAGCAGATGATCTTTTAAGAGCACTAAGAGATATAAAATTTAATAATGATACTGATTTAGAAAATTTACTTATTAACTGTGATTTATTAATAATAGATGATTTAGGTTCAGAGCAAATAACAGACTTTTCATCTTCTGAATTATTCACATTAATAAATAAAAAAATATTAAAAAATAAAAAAATGATTATTTCTACTAATCTTACATTACCACTTATCTCAAAAAGATATAGCGAAAGAATTTCTTCAAGAATAATTGGTGATTTTAAGTTATTTAAATTTTTTGCTGAAGATATTAGAATACAACTTAATTTAAAAAGACAAAGATAAGTAATTTTCTTATAAAAAAGTCGGTACGAACCGACTTTTTTTTATATTCATTATATTTTTTTATAAACAAAAAAACTCCACTTTTGTGGAGTTTTTGGAGCTTTCTGTGGGACTCGAACCCACAACCTGCTGATTACAAGTCAGCTGCTCTGCCAATTGAGCCAAGAAAGCAAATAAAGTGGCGACTCAGAAGGGGCTCGAACCCTCGACCTCCGGCGTGACAGGCCGGCACTCTAACCAACTGAGCTACTG
>OIFT01000061.1_pt1 | contig 76229 bp, 69 predicted proteins | sample 1582161 | NCBI WGS metagenome assembly OIFT01 (sample SAMN07501037, study PRJEB24779) | human gut metagenome | isolation source: stool | host: human infant | place: USA: Pittsburgh, PA | reverse complement strand
ATTTACCACAAAAAATAGCCGAAAGCTAGATTTCATCTAACTTTCAGCCATTGAAAATTTTATACTTTCCTATACAATAAAAAAATGCCATAATAGAAATATATGGCACCTTTTCATATTTATAATACCTTTTTTATCTTACTAATATCATATTCTTTAACAAACTTCCTCTTATTTTCATCATAAACTATTACACTAACTTTTCCTTCTTTATATCTTAAGTATCTTGCTTTGTCTTTACTTCCAATTATATTTACAGACTTTCCACGTTTTAGCTCCTTAATATTATTTGAATTACAATACTCACATGAATTTTCAGAAGTAAATACTCGTTGACAATCTAAACAATAATTTAATCTTTTCATATATCTTCTCCTTATCACTATCTTAAGAGTCTATTTTCACTAAAATTTATATGTCTAATTTTTAATATATATAACTGATTAAATATATTAACTCACTTATTCCCCATATGTTCTATGAGTATTACCTTCCTTGACAATAAAGATATTATTGCATTGTCACTTCTTACCTCAATATTTTATAAATTATAAAAAGGTCAGTAGAATTTAAAAAACTTTTTACTACTTTATTAAAAGATTATTATATAACTAATAACCAATATAAAAGATGCTTTGTTTTTATAAGAATAGAAAAATAGGAGGTTATCCACTGACACCCTCCCTATTTTTACATAAATTTAATTTTATTTATAAAACTCCTGAGTTGCATATACCTTATTTCCTATTTTATATACACCTACACCTATACTATTAAAATTCGTAGATAATATATTTTTCTTATGACCTTCTGAGTTCATCCAGTTTGTCATAAATTGATTTGCTAATGCTGTTGAGTCAGTAATTCCACCTATGTATGCAATATTTTCTCCCCAAGCATTATATGTAACTCCATCAGCCTTCATCTGCGTAGTTATGTAATTACCATTTAGATCTGTATGACTAAAATAGTTTTTGTTTCCCATATCTTGAGATTTAATTCTTGCATACTTCTCCATAGTTTTATTATAACTTAATGCTGAAACCCCAACCTTAGCCCTTTCTTCATTTACTTTATTATATATAGCTTGTTCAACTTCAGCCATAAATTTCTCATTAACAGTTGTATTATTATCTACTGTACTATTATTTCCTGTACTTTCTCCAATTGATGGTTTTGTTGCTGTTGAATTAGAGCCATTTACAGGTCTACTTGGTCTATTAGGTCTAGACACTGTTACTCTTCTATTATTATTACTACTATCAATTGTAGCTGCATGTGCTTGTACCCCACCAACAAATATACTTCCTAATAATACTAATGAAATTATTTTCGATTTCATTTCCATTCCTCCTATAATTTGAACTATTATTCATAATTCATTTTTAGTCGTTATGTACTTTTACGTCTTTAACAACTTGTCCATTTCATATTAACATATCAATACAAATTTTATAATAGTAGATTATCGGTTAGACTGTATTATCTATCCATGAATTATTTTCTTAAAAAAATTGTTATATAATATGACTATTTACGAGCATTTCTTCTATACTTACTGCTCTACTGAAACTAGTGACAATACATTGTATTGTCACTATAAATATCAATACTATTCATTTTTACTTAAGGCATTCTCGAAGATAATTTTCTTCAACCTTTTTCCAATCTATTATATTCCAAATATTTTTCACATAATTAGCTCTCAAATTTTTATATTTTAAATAATATGCATGCTCCCATACATCAATTGTCAATATTGGCTTCATCTTAAAAATTAATGGTGAATCTTGGTTTGATGTTGAAATTACATCAAGCTCACCTTTTTCATTAACTACAAGCCATGAATATCCTGATCCAAATTGATTTATGGCTCTCTTTGATATTTCATCTTTCAATTTTTCTATATCACCATATTTCTTATTAATCTCCATTAACAACTTACCATTTGGATATTTCTTAGGTCTTTGTGATAAAATAGAAAAATATAAATTATGATTAGCTACTCCCCCTCCTTGATTGATTACATCCTTTCTTATTTCTTTAGGAACTTTTTCAATATTATAAAGTATTTCCTCTAATGTTTTTCCTTCAGTAAATTTTTCATATCCTTCAAGAACTTTATTTAGCTTATCTACATATCCTTGTAAATGTTTTGTATAATGTATACATACTGTTTCAGTATCAATATAAGGCTCTAAATCCTTATATTTATATTGTAATGGCCACTTATCATATTTCATATACTCTCCCCCTTCTTATTTACTAATATTTTATTTATGTTTTTTATATTCATAAATATTATTATTTTTTTAATATATTAATAAAAAAGACCAATCAATTTAACTTAGTCCTTATTAATTATTTATTAGGTAGAAAGATAGAAAATATAGATCCCTCATTATGTGATTTTACTTTAATATATCCACCATGTTTACTTACTATTTCTCTAGTTAAATATAAACCAATTCCTATTCCGTCAGCATCCCCAACATTTTCCCCTCTATAAAACCTACTAAATATTTTAGCCATGTCATCTTCTTTTATTCCAATACCATCATCCTTAATATCAACTCTAACAAACATTTCATAACTTTCAATCTTTACATCTATTTTGCCATTTTCACTACTATACTTAACTGCATTTTCTAAAATATTAAAAATTCCTTCCTTTATCCAATTCTTATCATGATTAATTGTAACTCTGTTAACTTCATCTAATGTTATTTCAATATTTTTAGCTTTTGCCTTGCTTTGAATCTCATTTATAGCCATTAATAGGGTGTCATTTAATTGGCTAACAGTATACCTTAAATTTATTACTCCACTTTCCAATCTAGACATTTTTATCATGCTTTCAACCAAAAAGCTTAACCTATTTAAAGAGCTCATAACAATGTCATAAAATTCTTTTCTTTCTTCTTTACTTAATGACTCATCCTGTAAAAACTCACCATACATTTTTAAATTAGTTAATGGAGTTTTTAGTTGATGTGCTATATCTGAAATTAACTTTTGAATTTCATTTCTTTCCTCTTCAATTTGACTGTTTTTATTCTTTAGTATAGCAGTTAATTTTATAGTTTGATATTGAAGCTTAGAAAACAAGGTATCTTCAATGCTTGAGAATACTTCCTTATCCTTCATATCTATAATAGTTTGTAGCATGTCAGAGAGTTGTATAAATATACTTTCCATATGCTTTTTATAAACTATTTTATAAATAAAAAAAGAAGAAATTATAAATACTGAAAATATTAAGGTAGCAAAAAATACCTCTCTACTTTCTGATATCACATATATATAAACATTAAATATAATTGCTGATACTATAATAATTTTACTTAATATATTATTTACTTTATCAAACTTAATCCTCATAAAATTATTCTCCCAAGGTATATCCAATACCAAATACAGTCTCTATATATCGTGGATTTTTAGGATCTTCTTCAATCTTCTTTCTAAGCCTTCTTATATTCACACTTAATGTATTTTCATCAACAAAGTTTCCATTGCTATCCCAAAGTTTTTCTAAAAGGATTTCCTTTGTTACAACTTTACCTCTATTTTTAACAAGTATCTCTAATAGCTTATATTCTGTTGCTGTTAAGTTAATTTTATTATCATTTATAGAAACAATCATCTTATCAAAATCTATTATTAACCCTTTATGCTGAAAAGTATTTTTATTATTGCTATTTATTTTAAGAATAGCATTTACCTTATATTTTAATAACTCTACTGAAAATGGCTTGGATATATAATCATCACCACCAACTTCATACCCATTTACCATATCCTCTTCTGTATCATTTGCAGTAAAAAATACTATAGGAAACTTCACATATTCTCTAATTTCCTTGCATAAATCTAACCCATTTCCATCTGGTAAGTTTATGTCTAAAAGTAAAAAATCTATTTTATTATTTAATATCATTTGCTTTCCTTCAGTTTTATTATAAGCAGATAAAATTTCATAACCTTCCCTTTTTAAAGCAAAAGCTACTCCTTTATTAAGTGCTTTATCATCTTCAATTATTAAAACTTTTGCCATATATTATCTTCCCCCTTATTTTTCATTATAGCAAAATGTGACAAGCCATACTACTTGCCACATCTTCTTTATTCTTCTATTTCTCTAATTCTTTCAGTTACACTTTGCTTTGAACATGCTTTAAATACTATTGATGGAGTTACCAAACATATAATAAATATTATAATTGTTAAAAATATAAGTGGTACTGCTGGGAATGTAAACACTGCATAATCCGCCATATTTTGAGCTAATGCTGATATTCCAAATATAATGCCAGTTCCTAAAGTACAAATTAATAATGTTGTTATTCCTGCATAATATACTCCTTCAAACACAAGCATCTTTTTAATTTGCTTCTTAGTCATTCCTATACTTTCCATTATAGCAAGCTCTTTTAATCTTATATTAATTCCTGTTATCATAACATTAACAAAATTTAATACCCCTATTAATATTAAAATTAAAGATACTCCTCCACCAAGAACTCTTTGCACCATTGATGTTTTCTTAAATTCTTCAGTTTTAATTGTTTTAGCTTCTAAATTTAATCCTTGGCTCTTTGCTAAATCTTGTAAATATGCTTTAATTTTAGATTCATACTTTTCTTCTACATTTATATAGGAAAGATAATTTGCAGGATTACTATCTATCTTTTCTAAAGCTGATTCACTCATACAAATTGTTGGTATACCTACTGGAGCTTCTAACCCTGATGGTATCTTTGTATCTAAATCCACTACTTTGGCATCATATTCTAATGATTTATTAGTAGTAGGATTGGTGATTTTTTGCTTACCCTTTATATTCTTATAATTATCTCCATAATACCAGTTATCTACAAGAATTAGTTTACCTTCCTTAAAAGCTTCTAAATCAAATTTTTCTTTGTTTTCCTTATATATTTTTTCAATAGTACTATCACTAACTCCAATTATACTAGCATTCATAAATTCTGGATTTATTTTTGAATTCTCAATAAAACTATTAAGTTCCTCATCACTTAATCCAAATCTACTATAACTTTCTTTTAGGGCAGGTAATAATACTTCATCATTCATAGTTAATCTAAGAGTGCTTAATTTAAAAGTATCTATACTTTCCACACCAGTAATGTTACTAATATTATTCAAAATATCATTATTCATTTTTCCTTTTACTGCACCTATATTTTGAAGTTCAAAATCATTAGGAACATACTTATTTATATAATTTTCAACCTTTATACTATCAATAAATGTATTAACACTTAAGAAAGTAACGATTCCCACAAATAATGATAAAAATACTAGTATAGCTCTTTTTTTATCTCTAAAAACATTATACCAAGCCATTTTATAAAGCTTACCACCATTAGTTGTATTTCTGTTTTTCTTTTGTTTTTTTGGTTTACTTCCTGTATATCTCATAGCTTCAATTGGAGAAATGCTACTAGCTATTTTAGCTGGTTTTCTACAGCTTACTAATACTGTTATTAAAGAAAATGATGCTGCTAATATAAATATTACTGGGCTAAATGATACATCACTAGGCATTGCTGTTGCAGAAGGTCCTTCAAAAAACATACCTAAAACTACCGGTACTACACCAAATGAAACTATTGCTCCTAATGCTAATCCTATTGGAATTCCAATTATAGAAAGCTTCAAAGCTTGTCCTTTTACTATCCTTTTAATCTGCTTTGGAGATGCTCCTAAAGTTTTTAATCTTCCATAAAAATTAATATCCTTAGTTACAGCTATATATAAAACGTTATAAATTAATAGGTATCCACTTACAATTATAAATGCACTAATTATAAAAACTGCAATAGCAGTACTAATAGCAATATCTGAAGAATCTTCTACAATATATGAATAATTAAACTTTTGATTTTTTTCAAGATTAACTTCACTTTTTAATATATCTTCTGCTGAATATTTATATTTGTTCTTTACAGTCATTGAAAATAATCCATTATTTTTTAGTGATATTTTATTTTCTTTAATAAAACTTTCAGAAACATAAATATAGCCTGTATCTTCAGTAAATCCATAAGAGGTAAATATGCCCCTTATAGTAAACTCTTTATCAATAACCTCATTATTTATTTTACATGGAATACTTATTTTATCTCCAATATTTGCATCACTTTTCTTAAGAAGTTCCAATGCTAATCTTGATATCATAATATCATTTGAATTAGTTGGATAACTCCCTTTTATATCATCTAATGCAGGTATTAATTGCTTTTCATAGTTATCTTTATCATGATATTCTAATTGTATACTTGTCTTATTTTTACTTAAAATATCTAAACTTACATTTCCAACACTTATCTTTGATCCTGTATTTTTAAATATACCTAAAGTCTTAATTTTACTTATTTGTTCTTCTGTTGGATTTTGCAGTGAAATATTAGCTGTTGTTCCTGCTAAACGAGTCTTCATTATTCCATAGTTTTTAACAAAACTTATTCCAATACTAAAAACTGAGGACATCATAAAAGTTGTTAATATTATAGCAAGTATTGCAAATATATTTCTTACTTTATTTGTTCTTAATGAACGATTAGTTATTCTTTTTATAATCTCCTTATTATTATTTTCAAACTTCATTACTTGCCACCTCTTACAAAAACTTTTCCATCTTCAATTCTTATAATTCTATCTGCAAGTTGAGCAATTTCTTCATTATGAGTTATCATAATCATTGTTTGATTAAACTTTTTACTAGTTGTTTTTAAAAGCCCTATAACATCCATACTAGTTTTACTATCAAGATTTCCTGTTGGTTCATCAGCTAAAATAATACTTGGCTTTGTAGCTAATGCCCTTGCTATTGCAACCCTTTGTTGTTGTCCTCCTGATAAATTATTAGGCATATTAGTTAGTTTTTCACTTAAACCTAATGTGTTAATTATTGAATCCACATATTCTTTATCTATTTTTACTCCATCCAATTCTATTGGAAGTACTATGTTTTCATATACATTTAATATTGGTACTAAATTATAATTTTGAAATATGAAACCTATATTTCTTCTTCTAAAGACTGTAAGTTCTTCATCTTTCATAGAGCTAATCTTTTTCCCATTTATAATTATTTCTCCACTTGTTGGTGTGTCTAATCCTCCTAACATATTTAACAAAGTAGATTTTCCACTACCTGATGTTCCTATAACAGCAATAAATTCTCCATTATTTATTTCTATACTTACATTATCTAAACCCTTAATTTTATTAGGCTCTTCTCCATAAATTTTCACTAAGTTTTCTGTTTTTAAAATACTCATTTTGTATCACCTCATAATATTTTTCTAATATACTTTGTATTTTAAACAGAACTTCTTACGATTTTCTTACATATATAATTTTTCTATAGCTTATACAAAAAAATGTGGAGTGGATATTTATTTTGCTTGTTCCGTAGCATAGTCCATAGATATTTATTTTATATTTTTTAATATAAAAATGTAATAATACCTTTGATTTATAGCTAATTGAAATTTTATACTTTCCTAGACAGTAAAAAAAGAGCTAGCATTTATACTAACTCTCCATATATAATACTATTGCCTATTATAATAGTTTATTCCGTCATTAGGCTTAAAATATGTTCTAATATATCCATCTTTTGATACAAATACTATCTCATTTTTCTCCTCATTATAGTATATCTCATCACCATCTTCTGCTTCTATTTTATGTTTTGAAGTCGATGAATTAATAACTTCATTGGCTCCTTTTAAATACTCTTCTTTTGACTTATAACCAAACTCACTTCCATGCTTCTCGAAATGATCTTGCCACAATGTTTCATTACGAAACTCCAGTGAAATATTGTTTTTTTCTGTTCCAAAGTTTGTCCTTATTTCTTGCAAATTAATATCTATATTAAATAATTTACCTAAAAGTAAAACTACAAGAATTAATCCAGCCGCTATAATATTTTTTAAAGTTTTTTTCTTACCAGTATTCTTATAATTGTTATAGCTATTATCTTTATAATTATTATTTATTTTTTCTCTTTTGCTACTATCTATATTATATTCTTTATTATTTTTATTTTCCTTTCTACATGCATTACACCTTTTAGGTAGCTCTAAATTCTTATCATTAAAGAATTTAATCTCTGAGTCTGATAATACAAACTCCTTATCACATTGCTTACACTTTCTTTTTATCACTTTTAACCTCCATTTAGTTTATTTTAATATTATAAAGTTATTTAACCTTATAATATTATTAATATTTTATCATATTTTAAAAAAAGCTTTTTAATATATTTATAATATTATGAATTTATTGCAAACTAAAAGTATATTTCTTTATTAAATATATTTAGACTTCAAAATTTATATATAATATAAAAAGTGTTTTATCATATTTTTGATAAAACACTTTTTATGTTTAATTTAATAGCTTTTTATATAACTCATTATAAATACTTTAATCTATTACTTTCAATAACTTTTTTACTTCTTCATAATTTTAATAATCTATTCATCAATAAAGTTGCTTATCTCCTTATTAAACTTATCTCTTTCATCATAAAAGGTCGCATGTCCACTATCCATAAATTTTACTAATTTACTGTTATTTATTAATTTTTTCTGCTCTTCTGCTAAAGGAAATAAACAAACCCTATCATGAATACCATGTATAATTAATGTCTGAACTTTTATTTTTTTCATATCATCAAATAAAGATTCTTCACCTAACCACGTATTGGCAACTTTAGCTGTTGACCAACCAGCAGCTTCTAATCCTAGTTGAAAAAACCACTCAATAAAAGGTTTACTAACTTTTTTATAAAAAAACATATTTCCAAAATTTCTTAACATCTTAGGTCTATCACTATATGTTCCTTCTATTATCTCCTCAACAACATCTCTACTTATTCCATATGGAAAATATGAGCGCTTAATAAGACTAGGTGCCGCTGCTCCACAAAGAATTAACTTATCTACCCCTTTACCATTATGTCTTGCCATATACCTTATTGCTATAGCCCCTCCTGTTGAATGCCCTAATAACACAAAGTTATCTAAACTTAACGTATCTACTACTGCTTTTACATCATCACTTAATGTATCATAATCATATCCACATACTGGTCTATCTGAACTCCCAAAACCTCTTTGATCTATTCCAATACATCTATAGCCTTTATCAACTAAATAATCATATTGATATTCAAATAAATCATGACTTCCTGGCCATCCATGTAAAAAAACAATAGTTTTATCTGCTTTTTCATTAAGATCTTCAACATATATTTTTACGTTTGATTCAACCTTAATATAATATCCCATTATTTTACTCCATAAAAAATTAAATATTTATTATAGATTATTCTGAAAAATAATAGATGTTACTTCTAGCCAATTTTAAAATATATATTTTGAATTTATAATAGCAATAAAAAGTATTAAAAACATAAATTTAAGGAGATGAAAATTCATCTCCCTTAAATTTTTATTCTATAATTTTGTTACTTCTTCTATATATAAGCATTGCTCCTAAAATTATACTTACAATAGCAATTATACCCCAAGGTCCAGACTCAATTCCTGTTTGTGGTAACATTCCACTATTATTAGAATTCCCATTTCCTGGTTTAGTTGAATTTTCTGGTTTTTCTGATGGATTTGGAACTTTTTCATCTACATTTTCTTTAGATTCAAGATTATTAATAGCATCCTTTAATTTGTTTACCATACTATTGATTTCTTCTTGACTATTTGCTACTCCTACTAAAGATCTAGCTTCTTCTAAAATCTTATTTAAATTTCCAAAGCTTTCTTCAGTATAATCTTCAGCCTTTAATCCTTCAGCCTTTTCAATTAATTCATTTAATTCATCATAATTTAATTCAACTAACTCTTTAACTGGTTGAACTTCTGGTAAAGAAGTGCCCTTTTCAAAAGCAGCTACATTTCCAAGCTTTTTATAATTTTCTCTAAACTCATTAATATCAGCAATCTTATTACTTGATGTATTCCAAGCCTTAGATGCTAAAGAACGTAACTCTTTAGAAATATCTTCTGTTATAACATCTTCAGTAACTAAATCAGGTTTATCGCACCATATAGCCAATGAAGTTCCCTTTATAACCTCTGAATTATCATCAATAGTATTGCTTTGGAATTGTCCTGGTGTCCAATCATTATATATTCTTACATCTTGATCTAAGTAGTCAAAAGAATGTTGTTCACGTCCATCATCTGGCTTACTTGGTCTTAATACATAATAAAAGTAACTTGCATTTACATTATAAATATCTTTATGTCCTTTTTCTATAAATGTATTCAGTTTTGCAATACTTGGATTCCATCCCATTTGAGACCAAAAATCTATACCAATATAATCGTGCATTTTTATTTGTTGTTTATTTTCTCTATTGTCATTTTCACCATAATAAATTCCATCATTCCAAATTCTTGGCTTAAATCCTCCTTCATGTACGAAAGCTGCTATATCATTAATATAGTTAGCCATAGTATCTTTCCATGTATATTCTGCCCCTAAGTTTTCTTTAGCATAATTATCTAAAACTTCTTTATATTCTGTAGTAAATGGAGGTCTATCAAATTCCATATATTCATCTCCACCTATATGAAAATCTGTACATCCTTCAAATAAATCCATATACTCCTTATAAAGACCCTTTATATAAGTTATAGCATCAGGATTTGTTACATCTAATGCAACTTTACTCTTATTCCCATTCTTATCCACTTGTCCAAACTCTGGATGAACTTTTAATATATGCTCTACGTGACCAGGCGTATCTAAAGAAGGAATCACTTTTATCCCGTATTTTTTAGCTTCTGCTAAAATCTCTCTTACTTCTTCCTTTGTTAAATATCCATCTTGTGATACTATTGCTGGATCAAAATCACTTTCAATTCTAAATCCTAAATTTTCTGAAAAGTGAAGTTGAATCGTATTCATTTTAAAATAAGAAAGTTGTCTTATATGTTGGATTATCCAATCTTTTGATATATATTTTCTAGCCATATCAACATGAACACGGCGCTCTGCTACATTAGGGTAATCAACTATTGTTCCGTAAACTAACTTATTATTGTTAGTAATCATTAAATGTTGTATAGTACGTAATGCATACATAGCTGAATTTTCAGAAGCAGCTACTATTTTTACACCACTTTCATTAATTTCTATTTTATAAGCTTCATCACTATTACTTTTTTCTGTTATTGGATTTTCCTTATCTAAAGTTATAACAATATCTTTAGATGTTATTTGTGAATCTAACGCATATACCTTATCAATTTCCCTTGTTGTAGGAATTTGCTTTTCTAAAAATTCAGCTGAAACTAATTCTACAATTTCCTTTAATCTTGAATTATTCAAATACGCTTCAGTCTTTGGAATAACAAACCTAGTTGTTTCATCCATAGTCCAATTTTGAGCATTTTCTGATACTTCATAAGATTGAACAATTGGTAATACTAAGCTAGATAATTTGTCACCAGTTAAGTTCAAAGTATCTAAATCCTTTTCATTCTCAACTTCTTTTACCAATGCTACCTCTTCATTCTCCCCAGAAACTCTATCTACCTTATTTCCATTAGCATATGTTACATTTGTAAATGTTGATAAAATCATTAAAGCAGATAAGGCACTTACTAAAATTCTTTTCATAAAATACATCTCCTTTTATACCTTTATTTAATTTTATAAAATAATAACCATAAAGGGCATGAGAAAATAACTCATCTAAACAAATAGATAAGTTAGCTCATGCCCTTTATGGTTACACACTATAAAAAGTCTAACATATAATTTGCTATAATTCAACAATTTATTCTAATTTTCACAAAAAAATTAATTAGTTGTATCTATTTAATATTTCAACAAATCTTGGATTTTCTTTTACAAAACTCAAACTTTCATCAACATCGTTTTTTAGCATTTCTAAAAATATTTGAACAAATTGCTTGTGCTCTTGTTCATTTATATCTTTTTTCTTAATATGTCTGTAAAGTCTGGTTTTAGAAATATCCCATTCATTCTTCAACGCTGGAATCATTTTTTCTAATAATTCAATTAATTTTTCTTGGTCTTTTTGCGTTGTATAAAGTTGAAAATAGGCAGCATAAGAATTATAATTCCAAAGTTCATACAATATATTTGTTTTTTCAATAATCTCTGCAATATTCTCAGCGTCATCTATTCTACTTTCTTGCAATGCAATTTCTATCATAGTAATTAAAGTTGAAAATATTTCTGTCATAGATTTTAAAAGCTTTCCTTCGAAAATTTCTGATGCCTTGTTTAATTCCCCCTTTGACCTATAAAGATTACCTTGTAATTGTATTTTATCATAAGATATAGTAGGAAGAATATCAATGTATTTTTGTGCATGTTCATAATCTTTTTGCTCTATATATCTATTTATAAGTAATGAAATAGCTTGGTTTCTTATTTCTACTTTTTCACTATTAGCACACTGCTCATATAATTGAATTATTTTTTCTTCGTATACATCCTTATCAGTTATATTATACATATACAAACTACCTAAAAGTGTTATTGCAAGATTAAGAATTAATTTATCACAAGTAGGATATTCACGTATTTTGTCCATACACTTTTGAAAAACACTTTCATAACCATCAGTTTGAATTGACATAACAACATTATTTATAAATTCATTAATTTCTCTATCTGTAAGTTCTTCATTAAAAGATAAAAGTGTATTTAAATCAACCTTTAAAAGTCTAGCTAAAGGTGAAAGTAATGTAATGTCTGGATAAGATACTCCCTTCTCCCATTTATTCACTGCTGGTGTAGATACCCCTAAAGAACTTGCTAATTGTTCTTGAGTTAAATTTTGTTCTATGCGCTTATTTTTTATAATTAAATTAATTTTCATAGTATACTCCTTTAATTGATAGTACAAAAGCTTTTGTCATTAATATTTTATCATTCACAGGATAGTTATACTATTGAACAATTGTTAATTTAAAGTCCATTTTATTAACCATTAGTTAATATATTTTATTTCATAGCTTGTTATTAACATGGCTTATATTAAAATTCATCTTTTATTAAAAAAAGAGTTAGTTTCATACGAAGGCACTGAAAAACTTAAAGTTTTTCAATGCCCTTGTTTTATACTAACTCTTTTTGTGGAACTTTATATGATTTTCAGCGTCCAACCCTCACATACCTTTCCACAATTACTTTAAAATTTTGAAGTTAATGTACCTTGATGAAATATCATTTTCCATTTTCCATAAAAACACTTCCAGATGGAACTACGTAGTGAATACTTTTTATTTTCATCTACTTCATCATGTTTAATTACTTTGTATATTGCTAATATACATTCATCAGATAATTCTCTTATACTAAAATCTCTTATCTCCCACTCTATTTCAGTATTATCATTTGCATCTTGATACACTTCTCCATACTTATAAGAAGTCACTTTCCCTGAACTAGTAAACTCAATAAACTCTGTTGATATTAATTCTGATATTTTTTCTGATGATTTTCTAACTTCCGATTTTAATAATTCACATTCACATTAATATATTATTTTATCTAAAACTTTATCAACATTTTTGTTACTCAATATTCTCCCTCCATTCTATTCTGATTATTGTAACAAAACAATGTATTAACTTCAATAAAAGAGTTAGCTTTTTAAACTAACTCCTTTTTGTGGAACTTTATATAATTTTCAGCGTCCAATCCTCATATACCTTTCCACACTTTTCGAACTAATTTTAGATAGTCCATCATCGTGGTTCCACACGCAAAGATAAAAAAAATTAGTTATACTCAACTACAAATTTATTATCTTTACATACTTTAATATATCTTATCTTGTCCATTAACTCTTCTCTCGTAAGTTCAACTGTATCAACTACTTTAAGTTCCCTTTTAATTCTTTTAATCTTATCTTCAATTTCTAACTTATTGCTATCAATACTATTCTTACTTCTCTCAAGTCCTAATATCTTATTATTATCTTCTTCAATAGAGATTTCTAACTCTTTTATTTTTTTATCTATTACTTTCTTTGTAATATCAGAACACTCTAAAAAATTATCTATCAATTTACTCAGTTGATCTTCTTTCTTTACAACATCTTTTTTTATCGTAATAATAGACTTGTTAATTTCAACTACTGACATTTTCTTAGCTATCCTTAATTCATTTTGTAATTTTATTAGCTTAGCTTTATTACTTAATCTAATATTTTTATAATAATTCTTAGCTAAATTATTTATAAACTCATCAACCTTTGATAACTTAACATTATCATTATCACATATACTTACACCAATTTATACTTAAACATTAGATAAAGTTAAAAGTTTATTTTTAAATACATCAACTTATTCTTTTAGTAATTGTTTAAGAATACCTGCATAAATACTTACATCTCCACTATTATCAGCCAATCTATATCTATCATCTTTAGATAACTTATTCCACTCTGAATTCTCTCTAAAATCTATTCCTTTAAGTTTGAGTAACTCTTCTGGTGTCATTTCTCTAATCTTTATGTCTATTTCCTTTATTAAATCATCTAATTTAACATTTATATCTATAATAAATTCTCTGGCTATAACTTTTAATATAATATTATATATAATATCAGAATATATATTATATAACTTTATACATGTACTATTCTCTGTTAAAGGATATAAAATATTAGGTTCATCATTAAATATAAGGTTATATCTTGATAAATTACTATGTGCAAATACATTTCTAAATTTTCTTACACTAATCTTTTTATTGTTTAAAAAGTTATACTCTATATTAGTTATATATTTCTTTTCTTTTAACTCTCTTAATACCTTATAAAATTCAATATCATACTTTTTAATTGAATCTTTCAAGATTACTTCTGTTAAGTTAAATAAATTTATCAATCCAGCATGTCCGCTAATCTCATTAACAATAATATCGCAATATTGTAGTAATTCTCCATAATGTCTAGAATACTGCCATACATAATCAACAACTTCTCCTTTGGTATATATATTTTTCATAAATACCTCCTATTTTTATCATTAACACAAATATAATTTTAGCATACTTTCCTTATATTGTAATATGTTCGTTTTTTGATATACTTATTACTATATACTATAAAATTCTACACGGAGGTACTTATTATGAGTGGACAAGATGGATCGAGAGGATATCTATATCAATCAATAATCTCAATGTTAGAAGCTTTAAATGATGAAAATTGGGATAAAATCTATGTTGAATTTAAAACAATGAATGATAAAGTAGATATCGCTCTTTCATTACAAGAGAAAATAAAAAAAACTATTCAAGTAAAGTCTTCAATAAATCTCTTTACTAAAAAAGATATAGAAAAATGGCTTTTGGATTTGATTAACGACTTCCCTTCACAAGAGTATGTCTTATACCTAATAGGCAATTGTAATTTAGATGCAAATACTCTTATAAAATCTCTTGATAAACATAAAAATAAAAATTTAGATAAAGAATCTGAAAAAGCTTTAGAAACTATTGACTCCAAATTACTAAATAATAATATTACTATAAGTTGTACTACCTTTGATAAAAATAATTTAGCGAGTATTGTTAGAGATCACCTTAATAAATATATATCATCACAACAATTTACTCTTAGCCATGATGGTTTAGATTTAATAACAAAAGCGTTCTTTTACACTTTTAATGCACTCTCTACTAAAGGAGAATATCTAAGTAAAGAAACATTTAATAATCAATTATTTAAATGGGTAGAAATAAATTCTGGTGACCTTTTAACTCAAGTCAATAAATTTTCTAAACATAAAATAATGTTTTATGATAAAAATACTAAAAAAAGCTCACCTGAAGCTAAGGCTCTTAATATTAATAATCTTTATGGGTATCACCAAATAATTAACTCTCATAAGAATAAAATAATTGAATTAATAGATAATATAAAAAAATATAATTTAGAATCTATTGATTCACCACAATTATCAATTAATGCAGAAAATGATCAACTTCCTTCAAGCTCATCTGAAGTGACACTTGATGATAATATAAAAAACTTTATCAACCTTTCAAGACCAGTTGAAAAATATCTTGAAAAAAATAATGATGAAAAAGACGATTTAATTAAATCAATAAAAGAAATTACTAATATAGATATAGACAGGTCTTTCTTTTATTTAGGACAATTAAAGGAAAAAACTCAAGGAATGTTTCCCTTAAACCAAAGCAGTGAATTAATTGGAACTGATGATGAAATAAATAAATATCATTTTCTTGATGACTTAGAATATGAGATATATACTATCGAACTGGTAAATCATTTTATAGATACTTTTTCTAATTATTCAGCAATATCATTAATTATAAAAAATATCAGTGCTTTCTCTGATTCCAATCTAAATATAAAAATATATCTTCCTAAATCAGTTAAACTATTTAACCCTGAACATTATGAACTTGATGAAGTTATAACATGTTTTGTTAAACACTTTGCTGAAAAAGATGGTATCATTGAAAAAGTGTTTAAAGTAGCACCTGACAGTATTGTTACAATGGATGAAAAAAAATATACATTTGATTCCAGAGATTTTAAAATTCAAACTCTTCCATTTAGCAATGACCATAATTGTGGATTTACAACTAAAGACTTCTATGAAATACTTACAAATAATACTCGTCAAAAAATTTATAATGATGATACAGAATATAACATTCTTGAATACAAACTTAATGAACTTAATGCAAATCAAAATAAATTTCTTGGCAATTATATCTTAATTTCATCCATAGAAGAAGATGTTGAAATTAAATACAGTATTACATCTAAATCTTCTGATGGTTCAATAAATGGAGTATTAAATTTACAAAAAAACTCTTAACAAATATAGTTAAAAATAATTATATGAAAGGATTTTTTAACAATGAAATTAATAAAAAATGACAATCCAATATGGACAGAAACACCTCTAGATACTGTAATATTAAATAAAGATGCATTTGGTCTATATTTTTCAGATGATGAAGTTTCAGAAACACGTACAAAAATTCAAAATGGTATATCAATTCCAAGATGCAATAAGTCTCAAACATGCTTTGAAATACACGCTGAATAAAACTATGTAGGAGATATTACTGTTAATTTAGATTATCTTCCTCCTGAAATAGATATCATAATTTTTAATGACTTTCAAGGAAAAGGATATGCTGAAAAAGCATTAAGAAAATTTTTGAATGATTACTGTACAAATTACACTAGTATTGAAGCAACTATTAGACACAAGAGCCCTAACTTTCCTTGTGTCAAACATCTACTCGAAAAACTTGAATTTAAATTTTACTACAACACTACTGATGTAGCCGTATATTCTAAAATGTTACATAATAGTTTGAAGCATAACTAAGTATAGGAGAAATTTATGAGTTTTTATGATATTAATCCGATTGAGTTAAAATTAATTACAAACCAATCTGATATTATTGATAATTTTTATAAAAATAAAGCTACAAAAATATATCAGCAATATTCAAATGTAAATTCATCATTAACAATGCAACTTTATCGTGGCTATTGGGAAGGTAAAGAATCGTTTTCTAAAGCCTTAAATAAAGTGCACTCTAAAGTAATTGAAAATTTAGATAAAAAGATAATTATATCTTCATACACATTAAAAGAAATCTTGTTAACTCTATTGGATGTAGAAAAAGAAAATAACTTAGTTAAACAAGCCTTCGCTGCTAAGATTGCTTTGAGTAAATTATATGAAAAAATTATTAAAGAAACTGATAGTGAACTCTTTTATACAGATATTTTAGAAGGTTATATAAATGAATATGGTAATTTAGCATTTGATTCAGAAGCACTGAATGGACATTGTTCAAGACGTTCTAGAAAAATTGCTAATCTTGAGATATTTCCATTAGCAAAGCAACTAATTGAATATAATTTCACATATCAATATCCTGTTTTTGAATCAGCTATCTTTTTAATTAGGCAATCAGTAGAAGTGCATATAAAGAATAATTTAGGAATTACGAGTATCAGACAAAAAAAGAGGAATGGAGAATTAGTCAGAGAAATAGGAATAGCAAATCTTTTACAATATATTGAAGAAAAAATAAAAAACAAAAATATAGCCATTAATGCTGATATAGAAGTTATCCAGTTAATTAACAAATGGGTGAATACTTATATTCATACAGGACGTTTTTCATATCCATTTTGGTATATAAGCAATATTATTCTATATTTAAATGATTTCTTTTATATACCTCAAGCAATCAAAAATTTATATACATTAGAATATAGCAATATAGAAAGTTCAATTTTTGCTGAAGAATCATATGTAAAGGATATGTACAATGATATTGAAAAGTATTTTAAGCAAAAGAAAGGATTTGAAGTGTCTATAGAAAAAAGCCATTCACATAACTTAACAGTTGTTTCAGAATCCGAAATATTATCCATTCAAGATTATGTAAAGGAAACGCAAAATAGTAACATCCAATTTGAATCTAATTAAATTATACTATTGTTAGGTTTCATAATTCTAATAAAGTAATTTAAAATTATAAGACAAGCCTAAGCATATTGCTTAGGCTTTTTCTAATTATCTAGTTTGTGTGGAACCACATATTTTTAGTGTCCAATCCTCACAGTTCCAAATATCTGTTACAACATCTTTGTAGAACTCAGGTTCATGGCAAACTAATAATATACTTCCCTTATATTCCTTTAAAGCTCTCTTAAGCTCATCCTTAGCTTCAACATCTAAATGGTTAGTAGGCTCATCTAGGATTAAGATATTTGTTTCTTCATTAATAAGCTTACATAATCTAACCTTAGCTTGCTCTCCCCCACTTAATACACATACCTTACTTTCAATATGCTTAGTTGTTAATCCACATTTAGCAAGAGCTGATCTTACTTCATATTGAGTCTTAGAAGGGAACTTCTCCCAAACCTCTTCAATACAAGTATTATAATTAGCTTCCTTAATTTCTTGCTCAAAATAACCAATTTGTTGATATTCTCCTAAAGTAACTTCTCCACCTAATGAAGGAATTAATCCCATTAAACTCTTAAGAAGTGTAGTCTTACCAAGACCATTAGCTCCAACTAAAGCAATCTTTTGTCCCCTTTCCATATAAAGATTAAGCGGCTTAGTTAATGGTTCATTATATCCTATTACTAAATCCTTAGTTTCAAATATAACCTTACCTGAAGTTCTTCCCTTTAAGAAATTAAACTCTGGCTTTGGTTTTTCTGCTGCAAGTTCAATCATTTCCATCTTGTCTAGCTTCTTTTGTCTAGCCTTTGCCATACCACTAGTTGCAACTCTTGCTTTATTTCTAGCAACGAAATCTTTAAGTTGAGCAACCTCTTGTTGTTGTCTTTCATAAGCCGCTTCTAATTGAGCCTTATTAGCTTCGTAAATTCTTTGGAACTCATAATAATCTCCAACATATCTAGTAAGCTTTTTATTTTCCACATGATAAATTAAGTTAATAACTGAATTTAAGAATGGAATATCATGTGAAATTAAAATAAATGCATTTTCATAAGCTTGTAAAAATCTCTTTAACCATTCAATGTGGGCTTCATCTAAATAGTTAGTAGGCTCGTCTAGTAAAAGTATATCAGGGTTTTCAAGTAAAAGCTTACCTAATAATACCTTAGTTCTTTGACCACCACTTAACTCAGTAACATCTCTATCTAAACCTACATCTAAAAGTCCCAACCCCTTGGCAACTTCTTCAGCTTTAGCATCTATAACATAAAACCCATTATTATCTAACATATCTTGAATAACAGCTGTTCTTTCTAAAGCCTTATTCATTTCATCTTCATCCATTTCTCCCATTCTTCCATAAAGCTCATTCATCTCAGCTTCCATATCAAATAGATACTTAAATGCACTTCTAAGAACATCTCTTATAGTTAATCCCTTTTCGAGTTCAGCATGTTGATCCATATAACCAACTCTAACTTTATTACTCCAAATAACCTTTCCTTCATCAGGCATTATCTTGCTTGTTATTATATTCATAAATGTAGATTTACCTTCACCATTAGCACCGATTAACCCTACATGTTCTCCCTTAAGTAATCTAAATGATACATCTTCAAATATTGCTCTATCACCAAATCCATGGCTTATATTTTTAACTGTTAAAACGCTCATTATTATCCTCCGTTAGCAAAAAAATAAGGAGTGATTAATATATCACACCTTATTTATTATACATTAATTTAAAGCAAAATAAATATAAATTTGTTTCTATTTTTAGTAATCATATTCTTTTACATTTTCACAAATTGAAATCTTAAGTAAATCATTTTCTACAGTCTTTTTATATGAACATAAAAACTCATTTAACTCATTATCTGCAAGATCAATTGATCCCTCACTTTTTAAAATAACATTATTTCCATCTAATAAAATAGTAAGATTATTTTTGTCATTATTTATATTATATTCAGTTGCACCTTTAACTTTAAGTCTGCTTTTATATTTTTCTTGAAAACTTAGAGTTCTACGTGTTTTTTCATAATCTGTTGGATTTGTTGATATATTTTCTAATCCTAATGACTTTAATTGCTCTTCAAAACCTGAAGTATCTATTCCATATCTCTCCATAAGCTTTGTTTGCATCTTTAAAAACTTATCTGGCGAAAGGTTATTTTTCTCCATATATTCACCTAACTCTTTAGAAAAATCAGACATATTCAACTTGCCTTCAGACATCTTATAATATAAAGAATAAATATATGATTCAAATTGATCTACATCTTTATCATTAACTCTATTTTTAAGCTCATTAAAGTCAATTATTTTATCCATATTCTCTCCTCCTAAGCTCATTTCCTTTTATAAGTATTATATACTAAAACCTTTAATTTTTCTACTAAAGTATTATATATAACTGTTACGTTTTTATCCTTTAATTTGCATCCAAATATCCTCATATAATCTTAAGTTGTCTTCATCTAAGTACTTATACCCTTCACACTTATCTAATATTTCTTCAGGCATATATGCATTTTCATTATTTTTAACTTCTGAAGGCTGTTCTTCAATAGCTTGTTTTTGTGGCGAAGTATAACCTATTTCATCAGCCGTTCTAAATGCTATATCCTTACCACTCATAAAATTTATAAATTTTTCAGCACCACTAACATTTTTAGCATCCTTAGGAATTGCCCAAGAATCTAACCAATAATCTGCACCTTCTTCAGGTATAACATATTTAAATTTACTATCTTCTGCTTCTAAATTTAATCCTTCTCCAGACCAAATCATAGCAATTTTCTTTTCTTCAGACTTCATTAAATCTAATACTTCATCTGCTCCATAAACCGGATTTATTTCTTCCTTTTGTTTAATTAGTAGATTCTTAGCTTCTTCTAATTCATTTGGATCAGTTGAATTTAATGAATATCCTAAAGTTTTTAAAGCTACTCCTATTGTATCTCTCATATTGTCAAACATAAAGACTTCATTTTTGTATTTTGAATCAAATAAACTTTTCCAACTATCTATATCTTCATCAACAGTTTCCGTATTATATATTAATCCAATTGTTCCATTCATATAAGGTACTGTATAATCATTATTAGGATCATATGGTTTACCCATATCTCCTTCATTCATATTTACTATATTAGGAACATTATCCTTATTTATATTTTGAAGCATATCCTCTTTTATCATTTTTTCAGCCATGTCATCTGAAACTAATATAACATCATACTTAACTTTACCACTTGCAACTTCCTGATACATATAGTGCATGTCATCAAATGTCTTTTCATTTACTTTTATTCCAGTTTCCTTTTCGAATTCTTCATAAACACCTTCTGCAGCATTAGCTCCATAGTTTAATATATTTATCTCTTCCTTTTTTTCTGATGAGCTACATCCGACAAGCCCATTAATAATAAATAAAGTTGACATTATTAAAGTTAATAACCTTACTTTATTTTTCTTCATATGTTAAATCTCCTTCCATTTTATATTTTGAAATGTAGTAATATTTCTAGTAGTAATTCTATCCTACAAATATATAATTTACTACATTTTAATCAAATAAAAAAGCCTTTCCGGCTTTTTTATTAATAATTATTATTTTTTAATACTATTTAGTAGCTATAGCTTCTATTTCTATAACTGCATCCTTAGGTAATTTTGCTACTTGAACACAACTTCTTGCTGGTGGATTTTCACTGAAATATGTTCCATAAATTTCATTAACAACAGCAAAATCGTTTAAATCCTTTAAGAAAATACTTGTCTTAATTACTTTTTCTAAAGATGTTCCTGCAGCTTCTAAAATTGCCTTAACATTTTCCATTGATTGTTTAGTTGCATTCTTTATATCTGTTTCCATAACTCCAGTAGCAGGATTTATTGGAATTTGCCCAGATGTATAAACAAAATCTCCAACTATAATTCCTTGTGAATATGGCCCTATTGCTCCTGGTGCATTTTTAGTGTTAATAACTTCCTTTTTCATTTTTACCTCCTAAAAATTAATTTTAATATAATAACATTTTTACCATTTAATAATTATTATACTATACTTTAGAACGTCTTTATACCTTATATATTTTTTTGTTATATTTTTAATTTTTCTTATTTAAGATTCTTATTATTAGTGGTAAAATAAATAATTAAGAAACTAAGCTTAAATTTTCAGCTTACATATTAAAGATTTATTATTAACTATATCATAAGTATATTCTTGAATAAAGCTAATTTTAAATCTTAATTCTAAATTTAAAGGGGCGATTTAAATGACTAAAAAAGTAAACATCGATTGGGATAACTTGGGGTTCAATTACATTAAAACCGATTTTCGTTATATCTCTACTTGGAAAAATGGAAGTTGGGATGAAGGACACTTAACTGAAGACAATATGCTTAGCATAAGCGAAGCTTCTTGTGCTCTTCATTATGGGCAACAATGTTTTGAAGGCTTAAAAGCTTACAGAACTAAAAATGGAGATATTCAACTTTTTAGACCTAATAGAAATGCTTCAAGACTTAATGATAGCCTTAACAAGCTACTTATGCCTGAAATTTCTGAAGAAAAATTTATAGACGCTTGTATGAAAGTTGTTAAAGCAAATGAACATTATGTACCACCTTACGGTACAGGTGGTACTTTATATTTAAGACCATTTGTTATTGGTGTTGGTGATAATATCGGTGTTAAACCTGCACCAGAATATATCTTCTGTGTATTTTGTTTACCTGTTGGAGCGTACTTTAAAGGTGGAATGACACCTTGCAACTTCATGATTGCAGACTATGATAGAGCTGCTCCTCATGGAACTGGAGGACAAAAAGTTGGTGGTAACTATGCAGCTTCAATGCAACCACATAAAATAGCTGCTGATAGAGGCTTTGCTGATTGTATATACTTAGATCCAGCTACTAGAACATATATTGAAGAGGTTGGTGCTGCAAACTTCTTTGGAATTACAAAAAATAATGAATTTGTTACTCCTAAGTCACCATCAGTATTACCAAGTATAACTAAATATTCATTAATGGAAATTGCAGAAAAATATTTGAACATGCCTGTATATGAAAGAAAGGTTCCAATAGATTCTCTTGATGAATTTAAAGAAGCTGGTGCCTGTGGTACTGCTGCTGTTATTACTCCTATTGGTGGTATTGAATATAAAGAAAAACTTCATGTTTTCTATAGTGAAACAGAAGTTGGACCAATCACTAAAGAACTTTATAGAATTCTTTGTGGAATTCAATTTGGAGATATTGAAGGTCCTGAAGGATGGATTTATAAAGTTAAATAATTAAGTTTTAAATAGATATTTTCCAAGTAATAAAATAAGGTAGATGTATAAACTATTATACTTCTACCTTATTTTAAGCCTAATTTTTAATTTATTTATTATTTTCAATTAATAATTCGATGTTACACTTACATCTTCCACCACGGCATCCACCAGCACCAGCACCAGTTTCTTCTTTAACTTCTTCAAAAGAAGTTGCTCCATTTTTTACCGCTTCAATAATTTGCTCTTCTGTTATTCCTCTACATAAACATACTTTTGACATAACTTTATCTCCTTTACTTTTAATCTTTTATATTAATTATTCTTCTATAGAAATAGCTTGTACAGGACATCCATCACAAGCTTCTCTTGCAGCATCTTCAAATTCTCCTGCAACTTCTTCAGTTGCAACTGCAACTCCTGTATCAAGTGAAAATACGTCTGGACATACTCCTTCACATAATCCACAGCTTATACATACATTTTCATCAACAAATGCTTTCATATTATCTCATCCTCCGTTTAAAATTATATTATTCTTCCATAACTATTATCTTCTAATAAGAATTATTTGTCAATATTTATTTCTTACTATTTTACTCAACTTTAAAACTTTTATTAAACATATAAAAAATTTACTTCACAGAATGTTTGGCTCTACTATTCCTAAAAGTTATTCACAATTCTTTAGTAAATATGATTTCCTAAAGAATAAAAGGGAACTACAATTAAGTAGCTCCCATGTATATTAAGCATTTTTCTTTTCTTTTGTTATGAAATAATATGGTAAACCAACGAATAGTACCCCACCTATAAAGTTTCCTAGAGAAACCCAAAGTAAGTTATGTGCCATTCCCATAATAGTAACATCAGCTCCATGAGGTAATAATAATCCCATAGTAAGGAATCCCATATTAGCAACACTATGTTCAAATCCAGCTGTTATAAAAGTAAATAAACACCACCAGATCATTAATATCTTAGCTGTTTCTTCTTTTAATTTATATGCACACCAAGTTGCTAAACAAACTAATACGTTACATAATAAACCTCTTAAGAATAATTCCATTGCTGGTGTATTCATCTTAGTAGCAACATTGTTTACTATAAACTCTCCAATATATTCACTTTTACCACTTGCAAGTCCAGCTTGTACATATAGAAGTGCCCCTATAACACCTCCTATTAAATTACCAATCCAAACTGCAACCCATATTTTAATTGCATCTACCCAAGTTACTTTCTTTTCTAAAGCTCCTATAGTCATTATCATTGCATTACTAGTGAATAAATCACCACCACACATAAATACTAATGTTAAAGCAACACCAAAGCATGCTCCCATTAATATTTTATAAGTTTCAACCCCTGCATGATGCATTGTTCCACCGATTGTATAAATTAACATAATTCCTAAGCTTACAAAAAAGCTTCCAAGGAATGCAGATGTTAAATACTTAGCCATACTTCTATTAAATAAGCCAATTTTAACTTCTGCAGAATGAGTTAAATTATCAATTTCTCTCTTGTACATATCTACACCTCTACCTAATTTAATCTTTGTATTTTTTCACCACAATTATATATAATACAACTTTTATATACATTTTTCAAACAAAAAATCCAATTATTTAAAATTACATTAAATTAAAAATAATAAAAGTTTATTTTTTAAATAAATAAAAGGATTCTAAAAAGAACCCTTTTATTTATTAATTATTTATTTAATACTTATATTAACTTCTGAGTATTTCTAAATGACATTATTAATATTTTTTATATATAATTTTCTTATACCTTCATATTGTAAAAGTGAATTTTCATTAATAGTGACATTAATATTTTTTTCTCTCAACATATTCATCCAACTTTCATTACCAGTAGATATATCTGAAGTAACATGTTTACCTGGAATTATAAACAACGGTTTTACTATCAAATTCTTAACTTTATCATTAATTAAGTTTTCAATAACAATATCTATTGTTTTTTCACCTTCTAGCATTGCCATGTAAACCCTTTTATGAGTAATATCCTTAACAACATCTTCTATTACATAATATAGCTTATTAGAACTTCTTTTTGAGCCGTGTCCTACTAATAAAATATCATTATTTCCTATGTTTTCACAAATTATATTTCCAATCTCATAACTTTCTTTATTTGACTTATCATCATCATTAAATAAGGATTTACTAATTACTAACCTTTTTACTGAATATTTATATTCATCCACTATTTCTTCAATTAGCTTTTTATCTCTTCCACTCATTATATGAAGAGGTTGTATAATTACCTCTTCATAGCCTTGATTAACTAAATTAAAAAGTACTTTACTTAAATGAGGGACAACATAATCATGTCTTTCCTTTAGAAGCTCAATGATTTTATTAGATGTAAAAGATTTAACTACTGTATATTCTTTACTAAAATAATTATTTAAGTCTTTTTCTAAAAGTCCTATACTTTTTTTTATACCATCTAAATCTGCACTACCAAAGGCTGTCAAAACTATTGCTTTGCTCATAAAATATATCCCCCTTATTTAGTTAAGAATTTTAACTTATCATTCTAAACTTCTAGCTTTTTAAATGCTTCTAAGAATTTATCAATATGCTCCTCTGTATGAACAGCACTTAAAAACATTGATTCAAATTGCGATTGTGGTATGTTAAATCCGTTATTTAGCATATGCAAGAAGTATTTTTTAAACATTTCTAAATCACAGCTTTTTGCATCATCATAGCTTCTTACTGGATTTCTATCAGTAAAAAATACTGTCATCATTCCACCAACTCTATTTACTGTTAAATTTATTCCTTTTTCTCTAGCAATTTCTTCAATTCCCTTTTGCAGTTTTTCACCTATTTTATTTATATGATCATATATTTCTTGATTTTCTTTAATTATATTAAGTGTTGATATTCCTGCAGCCATTACTACTGGATTGCCTGACATAGTTCCAGCTTGATATACTCCACCTAGTGGTGATAATTTTTCCATTATCTCACGTCTTCCACCATATACTCCACATGGAAGTCCCCCACCGATTATTTTAGCATAAGTAATTAAATCTGGTTTTACATTAAATAAGCTTTGAGCTCCTTTATATGCAACCCTAAAACCACTCATAACTTCATCAAATATTAATAATGAACCATACTCATCACATAATACTCTTAAAGTTTCCATAAACTGATCTTCTGCTTTTACAACTCCCATATTACCAGCTACTGGTTCAATTATAACAGCTGCAATATCATCTCCATAAGCTTCAAATAACCCTCTTACTTGCTCCATATCATTATAAACACCAAGTAAAGTATTTTTTATACTATCATTAGGTATACCTAAACATCCAGCTATTCCTTCAGTTAATACTCCTGATCCTGCCTCAACTAAGAAACCATCAAAATGTCCATGATAACATCCAGCAAATTTTATTATTTTATTTTTTCCAGTATATCCTCTAGCAAGCTTTATTGCACTCATTGTAGCTTCTGTACCTGAGTTAACAAATCTAACCATTTCAACATTATCCATTTCCTCACATAAGAATCTACTCATTTGTAATTCTAACTCTGTTGGTGCTCCAAAGGCTATAGCACTTTCAGAAATCTCTTTAATAGCAGTTACAACTTCTTCATTGCAATGACCTAATAACATTGGTCCCCATGCTAAAACAAAATCTATATACTCATTTCCATCTTCATCTTTTATTATTACACCTTTTCCCGACTTCATAACTGGAGGATCTATACCCATATCTCTATAAGCTCTTACTGGTGAGTTAACTCCACCTGGCATGTATTTTTTTGATTCATCAAAAATTTGTTGATTAGACATATTACTCTTCCTCCTTAAGCCACTTTGCTGCTTCTAATGCATAATAAGTTATTATCATTTTAGCACCTGCCCTCTTCATTGATAGAAGCATTTCAAGGGCTACTAATTTTTCATTTATTAATCCTGCTTCTCCTGCATTTTTTACCATAGCGTATTCTCCACTAACATTATATACACATATAGGCACATTTATTTTATCTCTAGCTTCTCTTACTATATCAAGATAAGACATTGCAGGTTTAACCATTATTATATCTGCACCTTCATTTAAATCAGCTTCTATTTCAGCCATTGCTTCTCTAGAGTTTGCTGGATCCATTTGATAGCCTTTTCTATCCCCAAAACTTGGTGCTGAACCTGCTGCTTCTCTAAATGGTCCATAAAATGCTGATGAATACTTAGCTGCATAACTCATTATAGGTAAATGTTCATATCCATTTTCATCTAAAACTTTTCTTATATATGCTATTCTTCCATCCATCATATCTGAAGGAGCAACCATATCAGCTCCTGCCTTAGCATGTGATAAAGCTATTTCTCCTAAATATACTAAAGTTTTATCATTATTTACATCATGATTATTTAATATTCCACAATGTCCATGATCTGTATACTCACACATACAGACATCAGTTATTATATATAATTCTGAACTTAATTCTCTTAATCTTCTTATTGCCTTTTGAACTATTCCATTTTCATTATAAGCTTCGCTTCCTACACAATCTTTATGTTCAGGAATCCCAAATAATATTACTGATTTAATTTTAGCTTCATTCAATTCATTAACTAACTCTTCTAATCTATCAACTGACCAATGATAATTTCCTTTTAAAGAACTAATCTCTCTTTTTATATCATTACCTTCAACTACAAATACAGGATAAATAAAATCATCTACACTTAAAGAATTTTCTCTTACTAAGCTTCTTATTGCTGAATTTGCTCTTAATCTTCTACCTCTTCTAAACATTTACTGCCTCCTTAAAATCAATTATTTCCTTAAGGAATCCTTCTTCAGAATGCTTTTTACAAATAAAACATTCCATATTTCTTTCCTTTATAGCTTTAGCTGTTTGTGGTCCTATAGCAATAAGCTTCTTTGCTCTTATCGCATCTAAGCCTAACATATCTATCATATTAGTTACAGTACTTGGACTTGTAAATAATACATAATCAACTTCATCAAATACTCTTTTGTTTTTTAATGTTCCACATATAGTATCATAAGTATGTACCCTATCTACTTCTAAGCCTAGTTTGCTTATTTCATCAGTTAAATAACTTCTACTACTTGATGAACAAGGAATTAAAACTTTCTCTCCCTTAACTAAATGAGGAGCTAAAACTTTAAATAACCCTTCTCCAACAAATTCTCTTGCCATTACAAAAGGAGGTATTCCTCTTTTAACTAATGCTTTTTTAGTAGCTTTTCCAATTACAGAAAATTTAGCTTTTAAATTTCTAATATCATAATTTTCTTCTATTAAATAATCAAAGAAATTATTTACTCCATTTACTGATGTTAAAAGAATATGATCATAATTAGAAAGTTTCTCTAAATAAGGTTTTAAATTTTCTTTAGTTGATTTAATTTTTATTGAATTTATTTCTGTTACTTCTGCACCTAAATCCTTTAAAGAACTTTTCAAACTAGAACTTTGTTCTCTTGATCTAGTTATACATATATTAGTTCCAAATAGTGGTTTCTTTTCATACCAAGATAATTTTTCATTTAACTCTACAACTTCACCAACAACAATTATACATGGTGATTTAAGTCCTGCTTCTCTTACCTTTTGCGAAATATTTTCTAAACTTCCAATCACCTTTCTTTGTTTAGATGAAGTTCCTCTCATTACTACTGCTGCTGGTGTTGCTTTTTCTTTTCCATTAGCAATTAAATTAGTTACTATTCTTTCTATATTTTCAAGTCCCATCATGAAAACAAGAGTTCCCTTTTCTTTGGCTAAGGCTTCCCAATTTATTTTTTCACTTGCACTTGTCATTCCTGTTACAATATGAAAACTTTGTGCCATAGCTCTTTGAGTTATTGGAATACCAGCATAATTTAAAACAGATATTGGTGAAGTTACTCCTGGTATTACCTCAAAATCTAAATTTTCTTCAACAAGTGATAATACTTCTTCTCCACCTCTTCCAAAAACATAAGGATCTCCCCCTTTTACTCTCCCAACTATATGTCCTTCTTTAACTAACTTAACTAACATATTATTTATTTCTTCTTGTGTTTTATAGTGAGCTCCAGGCTCTTTTCCACAATAATATACTAAGCAATCTTCATTTAAATAATTTAAAATATTATTAGAAACTAATCTATCATAAAGTACTGCTGTACATTTTTCTAATACTTTAACAGCCTTAACTGTTAATAACTCTTCATCACCTGGTCCAGTTCCTATTATATAAGCTTTTCCATTCATAATTAATGCCTACCTTCTTTATAATAATTATATGCTTTTTCCCTTAAGCTTTTAAAACTTTTTGAGCTAGTTTTTTACCTAATTCAACGTACTCTTCTTTATTTCCTAAAATATCTTTTTTTACTATTGTACCATTAACTTCATAAGTTCCTACTATATATATATCATTTCCTTGAAGCCTTGCATATGCCCCAATTAAACTATGACAACCACCATTTAATTCCCTCATAAAGCTTCTTTCAGCTTCTACTGCAATTCTTACATCTATATTATCTAAGCTTTCAAAATAATTATTATACTCACTATCTTTTAAACATTCTATTCCTAGTGCTCCTTGAGATACTGCTGGCACAAATATATCTGGATTTAAATAATCACTAATTATATCTTCCATACCCAATCTTTTTAATCCTGCAGCAGCTAATATAATTCCATCCATCCCTTCACTTTTCATTTTTTCAAGCCTTGTGCCAACATTGCCTCTAATGGGAACGATATTTATATCTTCTCTTAAAGCTTTTAACTGAGCAGCTCTTCTTATACTACTAGTTCCTATTATTGCTCCCCTTCTTAAATCACTTAATCTTTCACCATTTTTACAGACAAGTACATCTCTTACATCTTCTCTCTCTGGCATTGCTATTAATTCAAATTCTTCTCCCATTTCATATGGAACATCTTTCATTGAATGTACAGCAGCATGTGCTCTCCCCTCTAGTAAAGCTATTTCTATATCCTTTGTAAATAAACCTTTACCACCTATTTTATCTAAAGTTACATCTAATCTCTTATCCCCTTCAGTTACTACTAATAACTTTTTGCTATCTATATTAACCTTATCCTTTAATAGCCTCATAACAGTTTCAGTTTGAGTTTGAGCTAATAAACTTTTTCTAGTTGCTAAAACTAATTCCATATATTATTCTTCCTTTCTTAATGATTTTATCTTCCTAACTAAATCTTCATCATAAAATAATTTAAATACTTCAAAAATTTTATTTTTATTATAAAAAAACTTACAATCACTAGAATTTATAAATTTTAACAAATCATCTTTAATTTCCTTATCTAAAAATAAGAAATTCCTTATTTCTCCTGTTAGTCTTATATATTCATCAAACTCTTGCAAAGACTCAGTAATAGATTCTGCAACCATTACAGATCCTCTAGGATTCCCTACTTTAGTATTAACTGCTACAGTAATGAATTTACTTTCTCTTGTAACAGGTATTACTCCCATTCCCTCTTTAAACCTTGATGAATTTATATAAATTTTATATAACTTTTCACAATCATATTTTATTTCATTAATTATAGTCTCATTATCAATGGCAATTATTATTAAATGCTTATCTAATATAAAGTTCTTATTATAATTTCCCTTTATTAGCTTTACTTTATCCCCATCAAATTTATAGAAATCTTCTAAAAAATCTAATGCTAAAACTTCTATTTTACTACCTTTATTATAAAAGTTTCTTACTTTTATTAATGCACCTCGACCTGCCCCTATTACCCCAATTCTAAGCTTTTCTCCAAAAAGTGTTATAGGTGCATAACTTAATTCTCCATGAAGATTTGCTTTAGAATCTTCAAACATTCTTCTTCACGTCCTTTTAGCTTTTCTTCTTTTAATAATTTTATAGCCCTATTTATATAATAGTCTGAGGTACTTTTTATTAAAGTTGTAGCTAAATCAACATCCCTCTTATCTTTACATTTATGTTCAAAAGATTTAACTCTACCTTCCACAACAGTATTACCTTTAGTTTTCATTTCATGTATATAATATGTAACCTCTCTAATATTTAGCCAATTTTTGTATTCATTTAAATATTCATCAACTAAGAACTTATACTCATTCATTTTTTCATTTCTTAACTTCTTATTGTTATCATCTAACCTACTTATAGTATCTATATCTAATAAAGTTACTCTTTTATTTTCAGATAAACTTTCATCAATATCCCTAGGTAATGCCAAATCAATTAATATAATTTCTTTCCCTAGATTATTTATATAGTCATCTTTTATAACAATATGTGGAGCTGATGTACAACTTATAACTGCATCTACATCATTAATAACTTCTTTATATTCATTAAAATCTAAGACTTCAACTCTTTCATCCTTTAAATCTGATACCTTTGACTTATTTCTTACAACAATAAATACTTTGTTAAACTTATTACCTAATGCATATTTAACTACTAAGTTACCTATTGTTCCATATCCTAATACCATAACACTCCTTGCACCAAACTCTTGAACTTTATTTACTGCAATTGATGATGCTGATACTGGTATTTCATATAATTTACTTTCTGTTCTAAACTTTTTACCACAACTTATGGCTTCTTCAAATAACCTTAAAAGTTTTGTATGTATAGCCTTATGTTCTAAACTCAATTCATATGCTAATTTAACTTGACCTAATATTTGATCCTCTCCTAATATCTTAGAATGAAAACCACAAACTACTTCTAATAAATGCTTAGCTACATCTGCTCCTTGAAGATAAAAAGTATACTCTAAAAGTGAAATATCCCAATCTAATACTTCGAATATCTTTCTTATTTCATCTTCATTTCCTAAGCAATCTGAAAGATAAATTTCTGTTCTATTACATGTACTTATTATTACTACTTCTTCATATACTTTTTTTAACTCTTTTATTGCCTTTGATTGCCTACTTAATGTAATAGCTAGCCTTTCTCTTGTTTTTATATCAACATTTTTTCTTATTCCTATAAGACCTAACACCTAATCACCGCATTTCTAAGATATGATTTTTATAATATACTGATTATCTTAACAAAAAAATTAAGAAAGCATTGCTCCTTAACTTTTTTATTATAATACTAAATAAAGCTTTAATCATTATTTTTACACTATTAAAATTTTTAATGATTAATATATATTTTTTTAATTTATATATAATTTCACCAATTTAATTAGTATCCTTTTCTTTTTTTCTACATTTTATTTGATATTTTTAACATTTGTAAATATATTTATATATATATATTTAATTATACTATTTATTATAGTATAATTTATATTGAAATATAATTTCTCACTTATATAAATGATTATATATTTTTTATATACTTATAAATATTATTTTATTATATATTTATCATTGGAGGTATTTATATGAATATAGAATCTTTGAGACTATTTCATAATGTAGCAACATTAAAAAGTATATCTAAAGTTGCTTCTGCTTCTCATATATCTCAGTCTGCCTTAAGCCAACAATTATCTAAAATGGAAGAAAATTTAGGTGTTACTGCCCTAATTAGAAGTAATAAAGGTGTTGAATTAACAGAAGAAGGAAAGATAATAAATGATTATGCAACTGAAATATTATCTATCTACAATAGACTTATACAAGAATTAGATAAAATTAACTCTGAAAAAAATAGCTTAATTATTGAAACAACCTGTTTATCAGGTTACTATATTTTATCTAAAATTTTATCTAATTCATCTGGAAAAACTAATAACTTTTTTTATGATATTAATTATCAAACCCATAAAAAAGTACATAGTAATTTAATTAATAATGTTTGTGATATTTCCATTACATCAACTAAATTAACTGATTCTGATTGTACTTCATATTTATTAGCTACTGATAAACTAGTTTGTGTTTGCAATTCATCATTTAAATCAAGCACTTTTAATAACTTACCTTTTTTATTGCTAAAGGATGATCTTAATATAGAACATAAAATTAATGATTTTATTGATTTAAGTAATATAATACTAAAAACAGATTCACTTTATACTATTTTAAGTTGTTTACTAATAGGTCCATCTATAGCTATTTTGCCTAAAATATGTGTTACAAATGAATTAAAACAAGGTATTTTAAAAGAAATATATATACCAGAATTAGATAATATTACTTATAACTTATATTTAACCCATAAAAATGATATTAATAAAGTCATAAAAGGTAAACTATTAACATTAATTCGCAACTTTAAAATTCCATTTTCAATCGATAATTAATTTTTTTCATAATTTATGATTAATATAAAAGCTATACTATTTATTTTTATTATAGTATAGCTTTTAATAATTTAACTATTTATTACTTATAAAATAAAAGGTGAATTCATTAATTTGAATTCACCTTCATAAAACTCTTCAACCTTAAATAATAAAATTTAATTATTTAACTTGATCTAAAGCTTCTTGAACTGCATCAACATATCCTTTAACCTTTATTGAAACACCTGATACTGCATCTGTGTGTCCTTCTTCATCAGTTATGTTGATTTTACTTAAATCGAAATTATTGTTAGCAATTGCTTCTTCTAATAAATCGATTTGTTCATGCCATTTTTTACCATTATTTTTCATGTCATATGCACCTGAAGCTGAAGCTTCTGACTTCATTGATCCGTCAGCATTTTTAGTATCTATATTTACAGATACTGGAGTTCCATTTTCTAAAGTTAATTCTACAATTGTAGTATCTTCTTCACCTGGTATTTCAACTGTTTTTACAGTAGTATTTTCTTTAGATGCTGATTCTTTAGATGGCTCTTCTGTATTGCTTCCTCCACATCCTACAAATAAAGTACTAACTACCATAGTAGCCGCTGCTAATGCAACTAGTTTTTTATTTATCATTCGTTTATCCCCCTATTAATAAATAATTCGTATTTATTCTACAATATTCTCCTTATAAAAGCAATACTTTATTTTAAAAACCTTTACTTATTATTTTCCTAAAAATAACTCATTTTAATTATCATTTTTTCATTTTTTAGGCTTATTTTTTTGTTTTTTATTATATTTTATATTTTATTTTAAAATTTTTTTGAATAATATTAATCAAAAATCAAAATTTTTTTATATTTTTCAAACATTATATAACTTTTAAGTTAATTAATTACAATTTTTCTCGCAATTTTTGTTAAGTTTATAACTTAACAATTATATTTTCATTGCCTTTTTAAATATTAATTGTTAATTAATATACTAATTTATATCCAAATATACCTAATTTCTAATAGTTTTTCTTCCTTTAAACTGAGGTAATTTTTTTAAATGTCTAACTACAATATTCCCTGTTAACCCTACAAATATCCCCGTTACTATTCCTGCTATTGATAATACCGGTAAATATAAAGTAACTCCTATATTCCTTACTATAAAAGCTGCTACTACAAGTTGTCCAATATTATGAAATACACCACCTGCAGCACTTACTCCAATAATTGAAACTTTTTCTTTAAACAATTCTTTAATTGCAATCATTATTAAAAAACTAAAAATAGATCCAACTAAACTAAACATAAAGGAAGATAAATTTCCACCAAAAACTGTTGATAAAACATTTCTTAAAATTATTACCAAAAACGTTTCTTTATAATTATCTAGTGTATATAATCCTATTACGATAATTATATTAGCTAGTCCTAATTTTGCTCCTGGTGTTATAAAGGGAACTGGTATCATTCTTTCAAACAAAGACAGTACTAAAGCCTGTGCAACTAATAAAGATATATATACCATCTTACTTGTTTTCTTCATCTTAATCACTCCTAATGAGATAATATAACATCGTCATCATCTACAAAACTACCTTTTATCTCTACCATAACCTTGTTAGGTAAACAAACTAACGATTGTCCTACCCTACTTATTTTGCCTTGATAAATACATAAAGAATCTGGACAATCAGCATCGATCATTTTTATAGTATCGTCCTTTATAATTATTTTATTTTCATGTCCATCTATATTTATATCAATAATATCCTCTCCTTTATGCGCTGATAGAGGAATTTTAGAATAAACTTTACCACCTACAGTTATTTCTGCATAGGTCATATCATACTTATAACCCATGGCCATACCAAAAACTATTTCTGGAATAAATGAGATTATTATTAATACTATTATGATTACTATATCTAATTTTTTAAACAAGAACTCACCTCCAAATTCTTAATTATAAGATATTTTCACACATATTCAAGGATTATTATATACCTTCAAACTGTTTTTTTCTACATATTTCAGTTTTTTTCGTTTAGTTATAACATTTTTCTCTTTTTTCCCTTTATTTATTATTATTATTATTATACTATATTTAAAGACCTTGTTTTCATTAATAATTTATTTATGGAGGTATATATGTTAAAACTTAAAAATTTATTTTTCCCACTACTATTAATTGTTATTACCACACTAATAGGATGTAATAAAAATGCAACATCAACTTCTGAACCAATTTCAAGAACAGAGCTTTTTATGGGAACAGTGATTAAAATAACTTTATATGATAGTACAGATTCAACTATATTAGATAAAGCCTTTGATAAAGTAGCTGAAATTGAATCATTAGTTAGTATTAATGAAACTGGAACTGAACTTGATAAAGTAAATGATTCTGCTGGAATTTCTCCTGTTGAAGTTACATCTACTACATATGAAATAGTAGAAAAAGGACTTGAGTATTCAAAACTTTCTGATGGAGATTTTGATATAACTATAGGCCCACTAGTTAAACTTTGGAATATAGGATTAGATGATGCAAAAGTTCCTACTCAAGAAGAAATTGATTCAGTATTACCTTTAATAGATTATAATCTTTTAGAACTTAACAAAGAAGCTCATACTATATTTCTAAAAAACAAAGGTATGATGATAGATTTAGGTTCTATAGCAAAGGGGTATGCTGCTGATGAAATCTCTCGTATATTAACAGAAAATAATGTAAACAGCGCTATAATCGATTTAGGTGGGAATATTTATGCTCATGGCATAAAACCATCAGGACAGGATTGGAAAATAGGTATTCAAAATCCTTTTAATACTAGAGGTGATATTATAGGTGTCTTAAAAGTAAAAAATAAAACTGTAGTTACATCTGGTATATATGAAAGATATATTGAAAAAGACGGAGTAAAATATCATCATTTGCTTAATCCAAGCACTGGATATCCTTTTGAAAACAATATAGCAGGAGTAACTATAGTAACTGATAAGTCTACTGATGCTGATGCACTTTCTACTACTGTATTTGCAAAAGGCTTAGAAGAAGGATTAAATTTTGTTGAGAACTTATCTAATGTTGATGCTATATTCATAACTAAAGATAATAAAGTTTATATTACTGATGGTATAAGAGATTCTTTTACACTAGAAAATGAAGATTTTACTTTAGAAAATTAATACAGAACAAAAATTAAGAGCAAATAAGTATTTTTACTATTTGCTCTTTACTATATTTAAATTCTCTTCCATTTACAAACAACAGATTCAATATAATCTAAAATTATAAATAATATTAGCCCTAAAATACTTAAAATAACTATTCCTGAATACATATCTATATAATTTATTCTTGACCATGCATCTTGAATAAAATATCCAATTCCCATATTAGTTCCATAAGCTTCTGCAAAAAATAATACTGAAAGCGCAGTTCCTATAGATAATCTTATATTTGTTAAAACTTCTGATAATATAGCTGGTAAAGTTACATGATAAAACATCTGTAATCTTGATGCACCTAAACTCATTAATGGATTATAGTTCACCTTTTCTACATTTATAACTGCATCTCTAACTGAAACTATAACTTGGAATACAGTTATTAAGATAACAATTGTTATTTTAGAACCATCCCCAAGTCCATATAAGGTCATTACTACTGGTAATAATGCTGTCTTAGGAATTGGATATGCAAAATATACTAATGGATTTAATATCTTATTAATTTTTTTTGAATATCCCATTACTAATCCAATTATACTTCCTATAAAAAAAGATAATAATAATCCAATAAATATTCTATATAAACTTGCCAAAATATGAACATAAAAATCATTCTTGAAAAGTTCAGGTAAATGTAAATATATCTTATCTGGTGTAGGTAGAACTCTAGAGTTCATTATAATAGCACAAACATACCATAATATATTTAATATTATAAACCCTTTTATAAAACTCCATATTTTCTTTAAGGCAGTCATTTATCCCACCCCTTTTTAATTAAATTCTTTATATGAAGATATAATTCTAAATAATCTTTTTCTTCTCTATACTTCTTATTATTGAACATAGGGTTATCTATTACTTCTATTATTTCACCTGGCATGTTACTCATTATAATTATTTTCTTTCCCATATATATTGCTTCATCAATACTATGTGTAACAAAAAAAGTATTTATTTTATTTTCACTCCAAATATTTAGAAATAATTCTTGAGCTTCTTCTTTAATAATTGCATCTAAAGCAGAAAAAGCCTCATCTAATAGCAAAATATCCGGCTTCATCAAAAAACTTCTTACAATAGATACACGCTGCTTCTGTCCACCACTTAGTTCACTAGGATATCTTTTTTTTAAATGATATATATTTAATTTTTTCATAAGAGTATTCATTTTTATTAAAATATCATCATTTATTTTTTCTTTTTTTATTTTAAAAGATAAAAGACAATTTTCCTCTACTGTTTTCCATGGTAAAAGTCCAAAATTTTGTGGAATATATCCTATCTTATGAATATGAGGGCTTAAGCCCTTCGAATCTAAAAGAACTTCACCCTCATACTCAGTTATTATTCCTGCTAGCACATTTAATAGGGTAGACTTTCCGCAGCCTGATGGCCCTATTATTGCACATATATCGCTATTATGTACATTTAGATTTATCTTATCTAATGCTTTTATTTTTTCTCTTTTAGACTTATAGAAAACAGATAAATTTTTTATCTGTATCATATATATCTCCTTAAACTATTTTATACCTACGTCACTAATTACATCTTTAGCTTTGATATCTTTAGTTAATAGTCCTTTTTCTTTAGACCAATCTAATACATTTTGAACATTTTCTTCTGCTGGTAAATAATTTGTTTTAAACTCTGGTAATACAATATTACCTCTCATATCTTCTGAATATCCTACAGTTGATATTATTGTATCTTCATACTCAGTTATATCATTAGAGTTTATAAAATCTATAGCTTTATTATAAGCATTGTAGAAGCCTTTAATAGCCTTAGCATCTTTATCAATTACTTCTTGTAAGAATGCTGTTACAGAAATCATTATATCTTTATTATATATTTTAGTAACTTCTATACCACCATCAGCAACTGCTGTGTCATTAAAAGGTGCTGGTAATATAGCAGCATCTATTTGATTATTTTTTAAAGCTTCAAGTCTAGCTGGCATTGCTGGTATTGCAACCTTTTCTATATCAGATACTTGTAATCCATTTGATAATGCTATATCATCTGCTAAATATTCTATCATTGTATTTTTTGATATACCTACTTTTTTACCTTTTAAGTCACTTAAATCAGTTATTCCAGAATCTTTTCCTGCAACTAATGTCCAAGAACCATTTGTTGTTCCAGTAATTTTCATATCCATATCTGAATTTTGATAAATTGAAATAGCTGTTTCATCACATAATACTCCATCTAGTTCTCCACCTTGAAGAGCCGCATCTCTATCGTTAGCCGCCTTAAATATTTGAAGATCTAAATCTACTCCTTCTTCTTCAAAATATCCATTTTGCTGTGCTATTACTAATGGAACTGCATCAATTGATCCCATTACTCCTACTCTTAATTTAGTTTTTTCTGTTTGTACTTCTTCTTTTTCACTTCCGCATGCAACCATAGATGCTGTAATAACAGCTGTCATGGCTAGCGCAATAATCTTCTTAAGTTTCATATTCTGTATCCTCCCATTTGTCAAATAAATTATTATCTATATTAAGATAATTTACTATTTTACCTACCATGAAATTAACTAAATCATCAATTGTTTGCGGATGATTGTAAAATCCCGGCATAGCAGGTATAATAGTTCCACCTATTCTTGATAACTTATACATATTTTCTAAATGTATAGAATTAAAAGGAGTTTCTCTTGGAACTATTATTAATTTTCTTCCTTCTTTTAGAGCTACATCTGCAGCCCTACATAATAAATTCTTAGATAATCCATGACTTATTTCTGCCAATGTCCCCATAGAACATGGAACTATAATAACAGCATCAAATCCATGCGACCCACTAGCTACCCCAGAAAATAAATTATTATTATCTTCAAGCTTCACATTACTATATGTATCTTTAAGCTCTTCAATCCAAGTTTTTAAATCTAAAGAAAGTTCATACTTAAAAACTTGCTTACCTTTATCTGTAGAAATTACGTTAGTTTGAATTCCTTTGCTTACTAAAACTTCTATAAGTCTTTTAGCATAAATACTTCCACTTGCTCCTGTAATTCCAACCACTATTTTTTTCATAATATTACTCTCCTAAATTAAACAATCAATTAATCCAGTTAGTAAAAATACTATACTTATTACTTGATTTATACTATAAGATGCTATCTTAACATTTTTCAGATTATCTTCTGTAACCATTTTATGTTGTATTATAAATAATACTGTATTTATAATTAATCCTATATAATATATAATTCCTAATTCAGGTGATAATACCCCTACAATAAATAAAAACATTACTGCTAATACATGAAATGCAGATGATATATTTAATGCATTTTTAATCCCAAACTTAGCTGGAATTGAATGTATTCCATTCTTAGTATCAAAATCATAATCTTGAGCTCCATAAATTATATCAAAGCCTGCTACCCATAATGTATTAGCTGCTCCCATAACTAACGGAATTAATGATATTTTTCCTGTAACTGCAAGCCAAGCTCCCACTGGTGCTGCTGCTGAAGTTACACCTAATACTAAATGACACATCCAAGTAAATCTTTTTGTATACGAATATATAATCATTAAGAATAATGCTATTGGTGATAATATTAAGCAAATAGTATTTAGCTTCCATGTAGCAAATACCATAATTCCAAAGCATACAATAACAAAGACTAATACTTCCTTCTTATTCATTAACCCTTGTGGCAATTGTCTAGTTGCTGTTCTAGGATTTTTTGCATCAATCTCAGCATCAATTACTCTATTTAAAGCATTAGCCCCTGTTCTTGCTCCCATAAAAGCAACTAATATCCAAAATATAACCATTGGCTTTAATTTGCCTTCTCCAGCTAATAACATTGATATTAAAGCAAATGATAATGAAAATATAGTATGAGAAAACATTACTAATACTCCATAATCATTTATTTTTTTAAATATTTTTCTCAAATCCGTATTCACTCCATCTCTTAGTTACCTTTTTCTTTATCTTTTCAGACATAACTATATCATCTGGCCATTCCCTATTATGTCCTTCCTCTTTCCATTTCTTTGTTGCATCAATTCCTAAACGATGTCCAAAGAAATCATCACTATCAAAATTAGCCTCTTCAATTAATAAATCTCTTTTAGCATCTATATTATTAAATACTTTCCAAGCTACTGTTGAAACATCATTTGCATCAACTTCTTTATCAACGACGATTAAGAACTTATTATATTTCATATCTTCATGTTTCCATAGGTCTTTAATTAACTTTTTAGCATCATTAGGCTCACTTTTATTAATTGATATAATTAAGGCTCCTTGCATAGCTCCCTTTATAGGATAATTAAAACTAGCTATTTTTTCATTATTCTCTAGATATTTATCCAACTCTAATGAAGTTTTAACTTGGCAATTCCATTTAATATCATTACCTTCTGCTTTAAATTTCTTAGTAGCATCTACTCCTAATCTATATCCATAATGATCATTTGCTGAAGCATGATCTAGAGCATCTAATGGTCCTTCTGAGAATACTAAATCCTTATTCATATCTATTGATTCAAAAACCTGCTTTGTCACAGCCTTTATATCATGAGGATTAATTAACTCATCTACTACTATTATCATTTTTGCATACATCATTTGACCCATTCCCCATAGCGAGTTCATAACCTTTTTACCATGACCTGGGAATCTCTTTTTAATAGAAACTATTACACAGTTATGAAATACTCCTTCAAATGGCAATGAGTAATCCACTATTTCTGGATAAACCATTTTTAATAATGGTAAAAATGCACGCTCTGTAGCCTTACTCATATAACAATCTTCCATAGGAGGTCTACCTACTATAGTGGTTGGATAAACTGCTTTCTTTTTGTGAGTTATACATGTTACATGAAATACAGGGTACATATCAGCTAAGGAATAATAACCTGTATGGTCTCCAAATGGTCCTTCTAATCTTAATGGCTCATTTACATCAACATATCCTTCTAATACAAACTCTGCATCAGCTGGAACATATATATCATTAGTTATTGACTTAACCATTTTTACTGGCCATTTTCTTAAATATCCTGCAAACATCATCTCATCAATCATTTTAGGTAATGGTGCAATAGCTGAAAATGTAATTGCAGGATCACATCCTATTGCTACTGAAACTGGCATCTTACCGCCTAATTTACTATATTTATCATATATCTCTCTTCCATCTTTATGCCAATGCCAATGCATTCCTGTAGTATTCTTATCATATATCTGCATACGATACATACCAGTGTTTTGTACACCTGTGTCTGGATCTTTAGTCATTACTAATGGTAATGTAATAAATTTCCCTCCATCATCTGGCCAACATTTTAAAACAGGTATAGTAGATAAATCTGGGTCATGCTCTATTACTTCTTGGCAAGCACCTTTTATGGGAAGTCTCCATGGTAATACAGCTAATAATCTTGTCAATCTTGGTATAGACTTAATTAAATTAGGTATTTTTATATAATTTTGCATATTGATTAAATTAACTATATCTTCTTCAACTTCTTCTAATTTATCTACACCAAGAGCTAAACTCATACGTTGGTAACTGCCCATAGCATTAATTAATACAGGATATTTAGAACCTTTAACATTTTCAAATAACAATGCTGGTCCAACTTCTTTTGAAACTCTATCAGTTATTTCTGTTATCTCTAAATCTGGGTCAACTTCAGCTGTTATACGCTTTAATTGTCCTTTACTTTCTAACACCTTCATAAAGGCTTGTATATCCTTAAAAGACATATTTTCCTCCTTAGTTAAATCATAATATTAGATAATTTATTTTCTCTATAATAATTAAATTATCTTTAAATATTTAGTTTACATATGTATTTTTATTGGCTTTAATATTATAATTATTAGAAAACATAATATTAAAGGAGATTTATATGTTACATATATCAGAAAAGTTTAAAAATCATGAGATTAATTGTACAGCTATTAATATAGGGAATGACTGGAACATAACTATATATGGTGGTGATATTCCACATATAGGTGCAGTTGCAATTGGTATTCCTGTAACTTTAGCTCACGATATAAACAAATTAACCTCATCTTCATCATTAATAACAGTACCTGGGCATAAAGAAGATGAAATAGTAAATAAATCTGCAAAACTACTAGCAAAACAACTTAATACAACTGTAGTAGTATCTTGTGGTATACATATAAAAAATATTACTTTTGATGAAATCAATATATTAAATAATACTATAGATAACTTAATTACTAAATTATCTATTAATATAAAAAACTATAAAATTTAAGAAAATACAGCTGCTACAACTAGTAACAGCTTTATTTCTTTATTTAAATTTACTTAATACTTCATCTAATGTATTTATCATATCTTTAATATTTTGCTCATTTATTACTAAAGGTGGTTGGAACGCTAATACATTTCTACCAATTCCATTTTTACCTATTATAAATCCTTTATCTTTCATATTTTCTAATATGACATCAGTTTCTTCAGAAGCTGGTTCTCCATTTTCTTTAACTAACTCAGCTCCTAACATTAATCCAATTCCTCTTACATCCTTTATTAAAGAGTATTTAGATTTTAACTTTTCTAATTCACTCTTTAAAATATCACCTAGCTTTTTAGAGTTTTCACATAGATTATATTTTTCAATATAATCTAAAACAGCCATTGCTGTTGCTGATGAAACCGGATTTCCACCTAATGTAGATGCTGATGGTTTAGTAAATTTTTCTGATATTTTATCATTAGTACAAAATGCTGATATAGGCATCCCATTTCCTAGTGCTTTTGCTACAGTCATAATATCAGGTACAACATCATAATTTTCTATAGCAAACATTTTACCTGTTCTTGCAAATCCTGTTTGTACCTCATCAATTATTAATAATATATTATTCTTTTCTAAAAGTTTTTTTAACTCTTTGAAGTACCATAATGGAGGAGTTATTATTCCACCATTACCTTGTATTGGTTCAGCTATTAATGCTGCAATATTCTCAGCACCTCTATCATTAATAATTTTTTCAATATCTTTTAATGATTCTTTTGCTGATGTTTCAATATCCCCATTACAATCCCAAGTATTTTTTGCAAAATGTATTGCTTGAGATAAATCTGGGTCAGCTCTCCACATAGGAATACCTGTTGCACTCATTGTTAAATATGTTCTACCATGTAATCCACTATTAAGAGCAATAAATTCATTTTTTCCTGTATATAATCTAGCTAATAACATTGCTCCTTCATTTGCTTCTGATCCAGTACAACAGAAAAATACTCTTTTTAAATCTCCTGGCAAAATCTTAGCCATTCTTTCTGCTAAATTTACCATTTGTTCAGTTAAATATATAATAGTAGTATGTTGAAGAGTTTGCATTTGCTTAATTGTTACATCTAATATTTCTTTGTTACAATGTCCGCAATTCATTACAGATACTCCAGCGAAGAAATCTATATATTCTTTTCCATCACTATCATATAAATATTGCATATCTCCTTTAACTATTTCTGGAGGATTTTTATAAAAGTGGTTTCCCCAAGATGAAGGAAATAAATATTCTCTCTTTTTCTCTATTATCTTATTAGCACCTATCATATTTATGTCACTCCTTAGTTAAATTGCATTGCTCCTAAAGTAAATCCTAAGCAGTCATATTTTAAACTATCAAATATCTCATTACAGTTATCTAAGTTTTTGATAGCTTCTTTATATGCTATTATTACTTTTCTTAAAGTTTCATTTTCATAATGACATCCTTCTATTCTAAAAATTGATGTACCCAAGTTACTTAACTCTTTTAAAATAGGCATATAACATAACTCTTTTGATAATAACATATGATTGTTTCCTTTATTATCTCTATATACAGGATGTTCATTTCCTTTATCATCTATAAGTAATAAAACATTTTTATCATTATATTTTCTATTAGCTTCTTTAACTGACTCTTTAACTTTTGTATTTTCATATAAATCATGGCTCATATACATAACTACCGGTGACCCATGTACGATTATTTCTAATGGTAATAGTGATTTTAATAACGCTTCCTTAGTATTGCTAACTGGTGATTCACATGATAATGCACCTACATTTAATCCTTGACTCTTATAAAAATCTGCTGAAATTGCATTATATATGTTTAATGAATAATCACCTATTAATTCTAAGCCTAAATCTTTAAACTTATTTATTGCTCCTAAGTTTGTAACTAATAATCCATCTATACCTAAATTATTATTTCTTAATAAATGATTATACTTAGAAAAATCATCTTCATACATCATTCTTGGAAGACCTAAATATATTTTAGATTTTTTCTTTTTACTTGTAATGCTAATTATCTCTTCTTTACTAAAAGGAAGACTTGGTTCAAATACTTCTCCTGAAAGATATATTCTTTCTACTCCCTCTTCAATTGCTATTAGCGCTGCTTCATAATTATTTACTTTAACTGCTATTTCTGGCTTATTATCTATTTTACTTTCAACTTTTAATAATTCCTTAATTTCAGTTACTCTATAATTATTTATATCAAATTCATCTACTGGTTTACTAAATACTTTTCCTGTACTATAAAATTTTCCTGTACCTTCATATCTTTCATTTATATTTGATAAACCTGGATTTCCAAAAGCATATGCTGTTGAAAAATCTCTCTTTCTATTTTCAAATAGTTCTTTTGCATGTTTTCTTCTATTATATAAAATTGGATCATCTATATATCTATCAATTGCATCGCTGTAATAGTTAATTAAATCTACTAAATACTCTGCATCTCTCATTCTACCTTCAATTTTAAATGAAACTACACCTGCTTCAATTAACTCTGGAATATTTTCATACATATACATATCTTTAACAGCTAGTGGGAAAGTAGTATTGTATTCTTTGCCTTCTTTGTTAATTTTATATCCCCATCTACAAGGTTTCATACATAAACCTCTGCTTCCACTTTTCCCAAACAACATTCCACTATACATGCATTGGGCTCCATGAGCTACGCACATATCTCCATGAACAAAATATTCAAATTCCATATTTGTTCTTACAGAAAATTGTTTTATGGTTTTTAAATCTATATCTCTAGAAGCAACTACTCTTGTTACCCCTAACTTTTCTAATACTTTAATAGTTTCAAAATTATGTACATTCATCATTACTGATGAGTGAATATTAAGATTTAGACCTAAATCTCTAATTACTTTAATAACGCTCATATCTTGTATTATTAAGGCATCTGGACCTATTTTCTCTAAATACTTAAAATATTCTTCAGCTTGCTCTAAATCATCTGAACTTAATAAATTATTAACTGTTATGTATATTTTTTTACCTAGTGAATGTGCTATCTCTACTGCTTCTTCTAACTCTTCATTTGTAAAGTTAAAATCTTTTCTATGCATACGCATATTAAATATTTTTCCACCTAAGTAAACTGCATCTGCACCACTATGTATTACTTTCTTAAATATATCAAAATTACCTACTGGAGCTAACAACTCAACTTCTTGGCCATTAAAATATCTGCTCATATTACCCTCCTTTATATATTTATTTAAATATATAATATCTATAAACTAATAAATTCTATCTAATAAACTTTTTGTTATATCTAATAAAACTTCTCTATACTCATTTTTAGGTAAATTCTTTATTTGATTATATGCCTTGTTAGTGTATTTTTTAGCTATTTCTCTTGCTTTATTTACACCATCATATTTATTTACTAACTTTATTATTTCTACTACATCATTTTCTGTGTAGTCACTTTTTCCTAATATATTAACTAATTCACTTGGTTTATTTTCAAGTGCTAAAATTAAAGGCAAAGTATATATTCCTTGTTTTAAATCATTAGCAGAATTTTTACCTATACTTTCATCACTACCAGTATAATCTAATATATCATCTATTATTTGAAAGGCCATGCCAATATTATGACCTATCTCCCAAAATGCTCTAGATAACTTTCTAGAACATCCACTTTCAGCTGCTCCCAAATATAAGCTTAATGAAAATAATTCAGCTGTTTTTCCAGATGCTCTTTTTAAATATTTTTTTACTGATACATTTTTATCAAACCTAGAATTTAACTGATCTATTTCACTCATGCATATTCTTGACATTGTCATAGTATCTATTTGTACACTATCTAATGATCCTACACCTGCTAACACCTTAAAACATATGCAGAAAAGATAATCTCCTATATAAACAGCATAGTTTTTCCCATATTTAGATTGTACTGTTTCCTTACCTCTTCTTAAAGTTGCTTCATCTATTATATCATCATGAACTAATGTTGCCATATGAAACATTTCAACTACCGATGCTAAAGCTCTTGATTTTTTTTCTTCATACTCACCAAACTTTGATGATAATATCACAAATGCAGGTCTAAGCATCTTTCCACCAGAATTAAGTAATTCTATTATAGATTCTTCTACAATTTTATCTCTACACTTAGCATTTTTTTCTATTAATTCTTTAACCTTTTTAAGTTCATTGTTAACTTCTGGGTATTTATTCCACAATTTATGCATTTTATCACCCTCATAATCATCTTTTAAATAATTATCCTTACTTTTATCCTTTGATTGATTTTATATTCATATATTTTTTTACTATAAAAAAATATATAATAGTTTGGGCCAGACTTTATAAAAGTCTGGCTCAATATTAAGTATAACTATTAAATATATTATTTTGCTACTTTTTCTGTACCATGTTCTATATATATAGGTGTTCTCTTACCTATCCAGAATTCCTTAGCTATCTTATGTATCCAAGGCATTACATAATAGTCTAAACCGAATGTTCTACCTGCACCTGACATTAACGCTATTGAACCGAAGAAATACCATAATATATCCCATCCAGCCATTGCAGATAATACAAAGTTACAAACCATAAATGCAGATGCTGCACTTGCTAAGAATGTAAATAAACCAGCAATTAAAGCTAGTCCCATTCCTATTTCCATAATTACAACCATTGTTTGGAATAATGTTGCCATTTCTGGAGTTGGAATCATTACTTGCATTATAGCTTCATAGAACTTAGGCATCTTTTGTAAAATTGGTGTTGCAAGTTCCGCAGTACTTTCTGCAGCTTCTGATGCTCCTGCTGTTGCATCTTGTAACCAAGAGAAAGGCATATTTATGTTTCCAGCCTTTAACCAGCTATCTGAACCAATTGCTATTTTTACTTTATCAAAATCAAAGTTTGAAATAGCTTTAATATTAGCATCCCATAAAGATTCACCAAAGAACTTCTTAAGACCTTCAATTAGCCATAAGCATCCCATGAATACTCTTAAAGGTACTAACCAAAGTCTATTTCCCTTAGATGATAAATGCCCTCTCATTATAGACCTTCTGTCTTTCATTCCAAAGAATTCATGTTGTAAATAACAATATACTGCATTTACATCATTAACTCCAAATAAATAGTACATATTTACTAAATGTTTCATAACCATTGCTATAAATCCTGAAAGCTTAACTCCCATTAAGTTAGCAACACCATATCTACCACCAATTGATACCATAAATCCATGATAATTTGATTTAAATTCAGTTTTCTTATCTGAATTATCAATTGAAGCTATTATATTTTTGACAGCTGTAATTGCAGTTTGTTCAGCAGCTTCAACTATTTGTGGATTAGGTTTACCAGCTTCTTCTTCATAGTAAGCTATATCTCCTACAACATATACATCTTTCTTACCTATAGCTTCCATATATTTATTAGCTTCTAATCTTCCAGCTCTAACAGTTTTTAATCCGTATTCTTTAGCTTCTTGATTAGCTTGAACACCACAAGTCCATATTAAAGTTTGAGTTGGTATTGTTTGTCCATTTTTTAACGTAATACCGTTTGAAGATACTTCAACTATTGGTGAATCCTTAAGCACTTCAACACCATGCTTAACCATATATTTTTCAGCTTTATCAGCTTGTTTTCTGTCAAGCATATTTAATATTGTAGACATAGCTTCAACAACTAAAAGTCTTACTTCGCTTTCATCAACTCTATAATCATGAGCTAATTTAGTTTTCCACTCTAATAATTCACCAGCCATTTCTATACCAGTAAATCCTGATCCTGCTACTACGAAAGTAAGCATTTCTTTTCTCTTAGCATCGTTCTTTTCATAAGATGCAGCTTTAAATCTTGATTTAATATGCTCTCTTATTTTTAAAGCATCTTCTAAAGACCATAAAGTAAATCCGTTTTCTTTAACTCCTGGAACTCCAAAGAATGCTGGCTCACTACCAGTTCCTACTATTAGATAGTCATAATCAAATCTACCATCTTTAGTTGTTACTATCTTCTTATCTATATCAACATTTTCTATGTAGTCTACAACAACATTAACTTTAGTTCTGTGGAATATTTTACTTAATTCAATCTTAACAGATTCCTCTGGAACTCTTCCACCTGCAACTTCATGTAACTCTGTCATTAGTGTATGGAATGGGTTCTTATCTATTAATGTTATTTCTACATCATTATTTTTTTTGTACTTTTTTGCTAATTTTTTAGCTGCATGTACACCTGCATATCCAGCCCCTAAAATAACTATCTTTTTAGACATTTGTTTTCCTTCCTTTCTGGTTTTATCAAATAAGTTTTAATCATTATAATTCCTATAACATTTTATATTCATTTATTTATAATGTCTATAGTGAAAATTTTAACTATTAATTTTCAGAATAATATAAATTTAAAAATATAAAATATCTCTTAAGGCTACAATTATACTGATAATAGCTACTTTCTCATACTATTTCACTCTCCCCCGCTATTAATAATTCTAATGTTATATTAAATATAACATTAGCTATTAAAACAAATTTATTCCAAATAAGAGATTAAGTAGCTATTTGACATTAATTTTTCTTATTATATTAGATTAATATAATAAAAGTTACTCATATTTTTTCTAAATAACTTCTTCATTACTTAATATAATTAATAATTTTTATTTTTTACTCTTTTTACATAATAAATATATAGATAGAACTATTATTAAGATAATTACTAGTATTGCAACTACTATATTATATATGTTAGGAACATTAAATCCTATAATTATACTATTATCTTCATTTAAATCATTTATAGTATATGAATACTTTACTGTTTTATCATTAAATAGTTCCTCAGAATTTGAATATGCTATTTTAACCGGCATAGATATTGATAAATTTACTGGAATATCACCTATTAAGTTAGCTATCTTTTTATTTATTAAATTTCCTAAATCTAATCCAATATTATTATTTATATTGCTATTTATATAATCACTAATAATATCTATTGCACTATCCTTAAATTTAAATATTATTTTGTATTCATTTTTAAAAATTCCTTTATCTTTAACTTTAATTATACTAAAATAATCACTACTTAAATTAGATACTTTATCAATATTAACTTTATCAGTTGATATATTAATCTCTTCTATATTTAAGTCTCCTTCCCTTGATTTAATTATTTCTCCAAAGTGTATCTCATTTGGAATTTTATCCTTAACTTCAGTAATAACTTTTGATAATAAATCATTATCTACTAACTTATTTATAGTATCATCATAATACACTTTTATTTTAGTATTGCTAGTACCATCTATCTTAATAGAAATATCACTACTTATTTTGGCTTTACCGCATCCAATTAACATCAATGCCATACCCATAGTTAAAAATAGAACTAGTATATACTTTTTTATTTTTCTCATATATCTTAATTCCTTTCTTTATAAAACTCCCTATATTATTAGCATAATTAATTTAAAGCTTTTTTATAATATTTTAACTATGTTACCTTGCTCTAATGATTTTTTTACATCTATAACTCTTTGATTAGCTGAACCCCTATACTTAAGCATTATATCTCTTTTATCTATTTCAAATTTACCATCTATTAGAACTTCTACTTCCTTTAATAACTCTAATCTTTTAGGATTAGCTATTATTTCTTCAAATTTATATCCTGACCATAGCCATATCGGTTTATTAGTTTCTGATTTTATTCTTCTTAAAAGATTTAATAATGTATCATCCATTATTTGCTGCATAGGTTCTCCACCTAATATATTTACTCCTTTTATTTGTCTACTTTTAGTTAATTCAATAAATTCATCTTCCGTTTCTTTAGTAAAATCATTTCCATAATTAAAATCTTGTTGCTCTTTATTAAAACATCCTTCACAATTATGTGTACATCCACTTACAAAAAGAGTTGTACGCACTCCAGGACCATTTGTTACATCCAACTTTCTAATCTTTGCATATTTCATAATAGCTACCTCCCATTTCATTAATAATACCTTTAAAATATTTATTTCCTCTATCAATACTATAATATCTATTTCCTTTTCCCACATAAAATGGTTAATTGTAGTCTAACCTTATCTATTCATATACATAATACTTTTCCATTATAATCACCGAATTAAGTATTAACTTATATATTAATTATTATGCAAAAAATGAGAGGTAATCCTCTCATTTTTTATAAATGAAGAACTCTATCACCAATTTCAGCAGTTCTTCCTTTATTCCAATATGAACTTCCTATATAGCCACAAGTTCTTCTCATAACTTGTAATTCACTTTCATCATCATTTCCACATGATGGACAATGCCAAGTTAAACTTTCCTTATCTAATTTCATTTCACCATTAAATCCACACTTGAAACAAAGATCAGATTTAGTATTTATTTCTGCATATTGAATATTATGATAAATAAAATTAATTATATCTTCAACAGCTTCAAGATTTTTATTCATATCAGGTACTTCTATATAAGAAATACATCCACCACTACTTATTGAGTGGAATTGTGATTCAAATTTTAATTTACTAAATGCATCTATCTCTTCACAAACATGAACATGATATGAATTAGTATAATATAATCTATCAGTTACATTTGGTATTTCTCCAAATCTTGCTTTATCTATTCTACAGAATCTATATATTAAGCTTTCTGCTGGAGTTCCATAAAGTCCAAATCCAAGACCTGTTTCTTTTTTCCACTCTTTACATTTATCATCCATATGATTCATAACTTTTAGAGCAAATTTTTCTCCCTCTTCCGAAGTATGACTCACACCTAACATTGCTTGAACCATTTCTGCTATACCTACATAACCAAGTGAAAGTGTAGAGTATCCATTTTTTAATAACTTATCTATCTTTTCGCCTTTCTTCAGCCTTGCTATAGCTCCATGCTGCCAATGTATTGGACTTGAATCTGAAGTTACTCCAAGTAACATTTTATGTCTAGTTAATAACGCATCTTTACAAATTTCTAATCTTTGATCTAGCATTTCCCAGAACATTTCCATATCTTTATCAGCTATTATTGCTATTTGTGGTAAGTTTAAACTAACAACACCTTGATTAAATCTTCCATACCACTTATAATTTCCATTCTCATCCTTCCAGTTGGACAAGTGTGAACGACATCCCATTGGTGGGAATGTTTCGCCTTCATAGTTTTCTCTCATTATCTTTGCACTTTGATAATCAGGTACTAATCTCTTAGCTGTACATTTAGCTGCAAGCTTAGTTAATAGCGATAGGTAAGACTTTGATATTATCTTCATCTTTTCCCCCGCTCCACACCGTACGTGAGCCTTTCGGACTCATACGGCGTTCCATCAATTTGTATCTATTTATGCAATTTTACAATTTCCAACTAGTATTCTTAGTTTATTAACTTCTTTTAGGGATTTTTCATTTAACTTTGTAGTATTTAGAATTTGTTTTATTGTCTCCTGATTAGTTGCATGTATTAATCTGTGGATATCTGCTTTTATGAAAATTAAGTTCTTATATTCATCAGTTCCACCTAAGTGTTTAGGCTTTTTATGATGGCAGTGCATCTTACCTATTTCTAATGGTTCTTTACTTATTTTGCATAAACCATTTTGTCCAACTAATAAAGATAATCTATTGTCATTATATTCTATACTCTGTGAAGGTATTGGGTTTTCTAAAATATATTTAAGAATATTTATTGAAACACCCTTTTGTCTTGCGTGAATATGTGCTCTACCTTCTTTAGAGTAACTACATATATCCTGTCTTATATTCATTGGAGGTATATGTTTTACTCCTGTTAATGGGAATAATGGAATGTTTCTAATATAAATAGGTTTCATATTATAATTTCCGTATACCCGTTTATATAATTCAGATTTAATCCCTGTTTTGCTTTGTAATTTTCTAGTTTGATTATAGATGGTTCGATTGACTATATAAGAGATATTTCTAAAGTCTTCGTACACATCAGTTGCTATTGAATAATAGTTTTGTATTCCTATTACTGTTGCATTATATTTTCCAACATTCGCAATTGTTGTGTCTCTTTTTATGTTCTTTATCTTCTCTTTTAGTTGTTTTACTATGTCTTTCTTAGCTCTATCACTGATGTGTGATTTAACTACCTTCTTGTTCCCTTTACTTTTGATTTTAAGTTTAAACCCTAAGAACTCAGAATAATTTTTCTTTAAGTTCACAATTTTAGATTTTTCCTCACTTATATCTAGATTTAATCTTTCTTTTAACCACATTTGTGTAGCATGGAATATTTTTTGAGCTGTGTTGAAGTCTTTGCAGAAAATTTTAAAGTCATCTGCATATCTAACAATGAATATTTCTTTCATTTTTGACTTTCTTAATGCTCTATATTTATGGCTTCTTTCAATTTTGCCATTTCGTATCATGTCATAATTGTGATTGGTTTCAAAGTATTCCCATTGTTTTGCTATCCACCAATCTAGTTCATTAAGCACTATATTGCTCAATAGTGGTGACAATATGCCTCCTTGTGGAGTGCCTTTTGTAGGTATTCCAACATTTTCTATTGGTGCTTTAAGCATTTTGCTTATGATACATAGCAGTTGTTTATCTTGTATACCCAGAGTCCACATTTGTTTGAGCAGTTTACCATGGTCTACATTATCGAAGAAACCTTTTATGTCTATGTCAACAACATAGTGCAGATTATTCTTTTGCATATAGAAGACACTTTTTGCAACTGCATGTTGTGTACTTCTATTTGGTCTAAATCCATAACTATGATTATAGAATTTAGCTTCGCATATCGGCTCTAGCACTTGCTTTATGCATTGTTGAATAATTCTGTCTTCGATACTAGGTATTCCTAGAGGTCTCATTTTCCCATTTCTTTTGGGAATTTCGACTCTTCTAACACTGTGTGGGGTGTAATTTTTAAGTCTGTTCCTTACATAGTTAACTAATTCCTCGTTAGTTTTCATAGCTATGTCATCTATAGTTTTTCCATTACTCCCCTTGGTTTTACTGCCTTTATTTTTCTTAATATTCCTATACGCAAGTTCGATATTTTCCTTGCTATTTATTAAATCCATAAGTTTGTAAAATTTATAGTTGGATTTATTCTTTGCTGTACTGTAAAGTTCATCAAACATTGTTTGAGTGTCATAATACTCGTTGTTTCTTAGTTTTTGTTTCTTGACAGTACTAGTTGCCATTGGTCGATTAATCATTCCTTTTTTTTTATTGAAATTTTCATCTCTTTTAGTCTTACACGAACCCAATAATTATTGTAAAATAAAACTTTTTAATATACATATTGACTTGGGACTATCCCTCCACAGCTTATTATTACTGCTTCTTAGGTACTGTGTCCCTACTCTCACCAAGGTTAAGTATGTTACCATACACTGTTTCTACGAAAGCAATTTCTCCACATCCTTGGCTTTCCACGTTCCAATAACTCTATCTATATCATATACCCTTAGGTGTCTTCCTTTGAGCCTGTTAGCTTGATAGTGCCTTTAACACTATAAGGTATTTCATAACTACAAATCTTACTTTACCTCACTAACGTCACTTTTGTGACCCATGCATTTCTACATGTTATACGTCTAGACCCGTACATTCGGAGATTCGTCAGTGTATTTTGTTTATACACATTCTCACCATAGATACTTTTAGACCACCGACCTATCTTACACTCAACCACCTCTGGTTCGCTTTTCCTTATATTATATTTTAATATATTAGGGTGTAATCTCAGCCGCCTTTAACGAGCTTATAACCTATCTGTTATTGCTCACAGATACGCTATTCGTAGTTTATGGAAGGCATTTCAAGGCGTTACTCTCTCATTCTACCTTTCGAGTTATCAGTTCTTAATTTAGTTTTCTAACTAAATTAGGCAACGCTTTTCACGTTACAACGTGTCGCACTATAGTCATATTTTCCACCTTCAAGGCAGTTATGCTCATCAAGAACATAAATTAACTTAGGAAATGCTTCTCCAATTTCTTGACCTTTGTAGTTCTTCATTCCTTCAAGTCTTTGTTTTATCATTTCCTCGCAGATCATTGCCATTTCTTCTTCATATGGATGGCCTTCTTCTATCTCTAGGTAAATTGTACTAAATGGAGCTTGCGTGCTCCCAGTATGTTTTCACATACTACAGACTATCTCTTCACCCTCGTCTTTTTCGTTAGGGTGGACGGCACTTCCCATATAGGAATTTCACCTATACAGTACGCTTTTCATAATCCCATAAGGATTGTATAAGCTAGTCGTTACACCTTTAAGAGAATTACTTCTCAAACTTGGCTCGGTATTAACATATCTTTGGGTTATATATATTTCCATCTAAATCCAGCAAAAGTTTTATTTTTACCTTTACATGCCTTTGAAAGATTTCCACTCTTATATCCTTGATAGTGAAACTCTGCAATAGTAGCATTTTCAAATATCTCTCCATTATCAATATTTTTAACTTTCTTTGCCTTAACATATGCTGAATTTTTTGGTTCTATTATTTTATTATCTTCATCTAAATATCTGTATACATTTCCTTTAGTTGATCCTCTAAGACCTCTACAAACTGCACATACATGCGAAAAATTAGCTTTATCATATCTCGCCGCATCACTTGCACTTCCAAATATCATATTAGTAGTAATATTAATTACTTTTTTAGAAGTTGGATTTAATTTTCCAGTTTTCCCAAACATATGATTTTTTTCACCTAATTGAGCTTCTCCAATCTTATTTTTAACTTCTTGTGTTAAAAAATTATTGCCTCCGCCCCCCTTTAGATTATATCCATTTTCAGTAACAAGTGACTTATAATATTCTATATAATAAGATTCTTTTTTATTTAAATCTTCTATTGAGTTTGTTTCATAAATAACTTCCCATTTAAAGTTCTCTTTTCCATATTTCCTTATTGCATTTGAAAAAGCTGTTTTATAACCATATTCATGACTTCTCTCATGTTGACTTTTTCTCACACTTAACGAATGTATTGTCTGTCCAATGTATACTTTATTATTAATAATATTAGTTACCTTATAAATAATCATTCTTATCACCCAAGACTTAGCTTTCACCGATAGCACTATGTATATACATAGCACACCCTATATTTATAGGTTCACCGCCTTATAATCTATGCTATTTCTAACATAGACAGCCTAATTGACCATTAGTCGTTTGTAACGTAGATAATTGATATCTTATAGTTTGAACTCCATCTTTAAGTTCTTTTATCTTAATATCTTTAGCTAATTTAATAGCAAGCTCTTCATCATTAAGCATTTCAAGATAATGTTTATATGCTTTATCTTCTGTTACCTTAAGATACTTAGCTAAATGCTTAATAGTAATACTTTGACCACCATATTGATTAGATGAAACTTGAGCAATTATTTGTGTGGCTACTGTACATGCTGTTCCAAAACTCTTAGGCTCTTCAACTAATTTTTCATTAATTACAGTCCCATTAGTAAACATATCTTCTAAGTTTATTAAACAGCAGTTAAACATTGGAGATATAGTATAATCCATATCATGCCAATGAATTGCTCCTTCATCATGAGCTTGAACTATATGCGCAGGAATAAGCTTTCTTCTTGCAATATCCTTAGATACTTCCCCTGCAATTAAATCTCTTTGTGTTGCAGATACTACAGGATTCTTATTTGAATTTTCCTTCATTACATCTTCATTCTTTTTACTTAATAACTCTAATATACTATCATCAGTAGTATTAGTATTTCGCTTAAACTCTTGTACAGCTCTGTAACCCTCATATGCTCTTGCAGTTTCAGCTTGTCCGTAGTGAACTAACCTATCATATACGTAGCTTTCTATTTTATAAATAGTTGCTATTTCATCCTGTTTACTAAAATACTTTTCAGCGTCATTTGCTATTAATCTTGCAATATCAGCTAAAAATATTCCACTACCATTTTTCATCGACTTAGTTATAGCTTCTCTTATTTTATTCTTGTCGAACTCTACTGTACTTCCGTCCCTTTTAATTACTTTCAATTAATACCACTCCCTAAACTTCAGTATATTTTAAATACTCACTACTAATAAAATAAGTTATTAATTTAAAGGCTAATTATACACTAATAGATATTTAGTTTCATAATACTATTAGTCGATTATATTAAATAAACTTTCAAATATATCTTTTTTTAACCTTTTTCTTTAAAATAATACTCATTTTAATTTATATTATTTAATCCAATTTCTTAAAATCAGCATAAAAAAATAGTGCTTGTATTAATACTAATAACCTTAAATACACAACATATTGTACTACCTTTTTATTTTAAACACAATATATAGTTATGCATGTTTTAAAGAGATTTACTGTATTTTTCTTACAAGCACTTGAATTTTCTTTATATTTCACTTATTTTCCTATATTATCCTTTTTTTGTTTTTCATTCATTTTTCATCACAACTTTTTTCATTATACTACATTAAATTTAAAAAAACACCTCTTGAAATTTAATATAATATATGCTAAAAATAATTTATTCTCTTATTAACATAATTATTTTATATAAAAAAGGTAAGATTAATCCTACCTTTTTTTATAATCCTATAATCCCCCTAAATCATATGGAGTATTTTGATATACGCAATAATTAAGCCAATTACTAAAAACTAAATTCGCACTTCCTCTCCATGTAACCATTGGCTCTAATCTAGGGTCATCACCTGGAAAATAATTTTTAGGAACTTCTATATCTAATCCTTTATTAACATCTCTAAAATACTCATCACTTAAAGTATTTCTCTCATACTCTAAATGACCAGTAATAAATACTTGTCTTCTACTTTTATTCGCTACAATAAATATACCTGCTTCATCTGATTCAGATAATATTTCTAGTTCAGATACTTTTTCTATATCTTCTCTTTTTACCTCTGTATGTCTAGAATGAGGTGCATAAAAAATATCATCTATACCTCTTGTAAGGTCTGCATTTTTATTATTAATAAAATGCTTAAAAACACCGAACATCTTCTTTTCTAATTGATATTTCGGAATATCATAATGATAATTTAATCCCGCTTGAGCTCCCCAACAAATATGAAGTGTTGAATATACATTGCTTTTGCTCCACTCCATTATTTCCTTTAACTCATTCCAATACATAACACCTTCAAATTCCAATTGTTCCACTGGTGCCCCTGTTATTACTAACCCATCAAATTTTTCATCTTTTATATCATTAAAGAAACTATAAAATTTTTTCATATGTTCAAGTGATGTATGTTTTGGCTTATAGGTCTCTGTCTGTAAAAGCTTAATTTCTACTTGAAGTGGTGTATTAGATAAATATCTAAGTAACTGATTTTCTGCTTGAATCTTTTTGGGCATTAAATTTAAAATTGCAATTTTTAATGGTCTAATATCCTGCTTCACAGCTCTCTCATTATTCATTACAAATATATTTTCATCAGATAAAACCTTAAATGCAGGTAAATCTTTTGGAATTTTTATTGGCATAGCCTCCCCTCCTTATATTAATATTAAATCATATTTTTTCCATTTTTTTAATATTTATTATTAATATTAATCTTTGAAGATTTATAATTTCTCATCTTTTCTTTGAAACTAATACTATTTAATATGTTGATGATTTTCTTATTCTTAATAGGAGTTAAAAATTTAAAATATATTTATGTGAGTAATTATAAAATAAAGCCTGCCATAAGCAGACTTTATTTTATAATTACTATTTTATTATTTAAGTACAAATTTTTCTATAGCTTTTGCAACTCCATCCTCTTCATTTGAGTCAGTAATATAATTTGCAGCTTCTTTTACTTCTTCAAATGCATTTGCCATTGCAACACCCATACCAGCATATACTATCATATCAAGGTCATTTCCAGCATCACCAAAAGTCATTATTTCTTCTTGCTTTACACCTAAGTGTTGTGCTAATAATTCAACACCAGTTCCTTTATTTACAGCTTTATTTAAGAACTCCAAAAAGTATGGTGTACTTCTAACAACAGTATATTTATCATAAACTTCTTGTGGTAATTTATCTACAGCCTTTTGTAATATCTCTGGCTCATCAATCATCATAACCTTAATTATAGAATGATCATCTTCAATATTTGAATAATCATTTATATTTATTTCTATTCCATTTATGTTTGCTTCAACTTCTGTATATTTGCTATTTTTAGGAGTTATTAATCCATGTATATCTGAAAATGCATGAATATTTACACCTAATTCTTTACTTAAATTATGTAAATAATGTAAATCAGCACCTGTTAATGCTATTTTAGAAATCACTTCTCTACTTTTAGTTTTCAAAACTAGTCCACCATTATAAGTTAAAACACAATCATTTTCATCATACATATCTAATTCTTCTAGATATCTTGTAACTCCATCAATTGGTCTACCTGTTGCAATTACAACTTGAACACCTTTTTCTTTTGCTGCCTTTATAGCTTTTTTAGTTCTTTCTGAAACTGTTTTATCTTCTTTAAGAAGTGTTCCATCCATATCAATTGCTATTAATTTATACATAAACGCCTCCACCATTTCTTATAATAAAATTCTGTTTAATTATAACATATAATTTAGTAATAGCAGCATAATATTATTTATAAAATTTATAGCTAATATTGATTTTACTTTTTACAAATACTATATTTTCAATATAACTTCTTATCTAAAATTAATCGCATCACTTCTTATATCCAATATAAGAGCTAATTATATCATCAAATCCATCTCTATCTAATATACTTATAACTACACCTGTAATCTCATAACTTGATGTATTATACTTTTCTCCCCTAAACTCCTTAATGCAACTTACCACATCTTCAGTTATTATCTTTGCATCAGATTCATTTAATAAAGCTTTTTGATCTCTAGTTGCATTTAATATACTTACTTTAATTTTACTTTTGTCTAACTCTTGTAATCTTCCATCTTTTTTTACTACTTTCATTGTACTACACCTCCTTATAATATTATTATCAAAAAAATAGGTTGTAACTCATAATAACAATAAAAAATTACTGTTATTAAGCTACAACCTATTTTTATCTATCATTTTTACTTTTATAATCTAAATAAGACATTGCTATATCATTAAATCCATCCTTATTGAGAGTTTCTATTATTACTGCAAAAATTTCATAAGTTGATGTAATTCCATCATCTCCCCTTATACCTTGTAATACTTTTAGTACTCTAGAACTTAATACCTTTAAATCAGCTTCATTTATAATTGTATCACTATCAATAGATGCACCTAATATGCTACTTCTTATTTTAATAACATCTAAACTTTGTATTCTACCATCCTTTTTTATTACTCGCATAAATACACCCCCATATAATAAAATTATACACTATCACAGAATATTTTTAAACGATTTCATAGCTTCTTCATAATAAATTCTATTAATTTATTATATGTTTATTGAATATCATATTTACTAAATGATATATATTTTTTTATTATTTACTTATAAGAAATATTATATTAAATAGATACTATTACATTTAACATTTATTTTTTATAATCGTAAAATATAATATAAAACTTTTTTGGAGTTAAATATATTATGAATTTTATATCTAAATTTAGAAACTTATATCATTCATCCCGTCAAAACTTAACACTTATATCTCACAGGTTAAAAACATCAAATTCTTATAATGATTCTGCTTTAGAAAAAATAAATAAAGGTAATTTTTCTAGTAAAACTAAATACTTTATATGGGTAGATACAAAAAACTTCAAAACTAATATATTTAAAGGAAATATACATTATTGGGTTTTAGAAAATAGTTTTCTTTGCACTATAGGACGACCTAGTTCCCCTACTATAAAGGGTATTTTTTATGCAGGACCTAAAGGTTATTCCTTTGGCGAAGCTCGAGGATTTAGATGCTTATACTATACTCAAATAAAAGGCAATTATTTATTTCATTCAATTCCCTATAATTTAGATGGCTCTATAAGAGATTCTCGTTTAGGTATGCAATTAACAGACGGTTGTGTAAGACTTGCTACTAAGCATGCAAAATGGATCTATTATAACGTTCCATCCGGAACTACTATATATATAACTTGAATAATATTGTTCGTCACGTGGAACCCCAAAATTAATGATATAACCTCCAGGAATTGTGTAATTTGCGTTAAGAATTTATATTGTTTTTTCCAGAAAAAAGAGCTAAAGCTTCGAAAGTCACTTCGTTCCCTCAGCTTCTTAACGCTCTTTTTCTTCCAAAAACAATTAAATTCTAAAACTTAATTACAATATTCCTTCCTGTAAGATCATTAATATTTTCTCTTCCACTTGATGAACTGCAATGCCACCTTAAAAATTAACAATCTGGTATATAAAATATAGCAGAAGTCGTTAACTTTTAAGGTGGTTACACAGAAAATTGTATCTTTCAGCTTTAAAGCCAGTGATAGAGAAAAAATTGATTATATTATCGGAAGGAAGATTATATAATGAACTTTAGAATTTAATTATTATTGGAATAAAATCTACGTTAAGAAGCTGAGGCGACGGTTAGGAGCTTCGAAGCTTTAGTAGATTTTATGGAAATAATAATATAAATTCTTAGTGAAATTATATTCCTTCCTGGAGATTATATAATAAATTTTTTCGGCATCACGGAATTAAAGCTCTAACGAACAATTTAGTTATTATTGTATTTTTTCTGGTTCTTTGTAGTCTATTCCTTTTGTATCAACTGTAATACTTTCAATAACTACATCTTTTAACGGCTTATCATTACTGTTAGTTTGAACTGAATTAATATCATTTACAACATCCATTCCTTCAATTACCTTTCCAAAAGCAGCATAATCACCATCAAGATATGATGCTTCTTCAGCCATTATAAAAAATTGACTTCCTGCTGAATCAGGATCATTTGCTCTTGCCATTGATAAAACACCTGCTGTATGTTTTAAATCATTATTTGTATATCCATTATTACTAAATTCACCTTTAATTGAGTATCCTGGACCTCCTGTACCAACTCCATCTGGATCTCCACCTTGATTCATAAACCCTTTAATTACTCTGTGAAATATTAATCCATCATAAAATCCAGAATTAGCTAATGATATAAAATTATTAACTGTATTAGGTGCTTTATCTGGATATAATTCTGCTTTTATTGTTCCAAAATCTTTAATTTTAATTGTTGCTATTGGTAACTCTCCAGTTGATTCAACTGTTGTTTCAATTTCTTCATCATTCTTTTGACTTGAAGTATTATTATTTGTACATCCTACTAAACTAATTAACATAGCACTTATCCCTACTAAAACTGCGCCTTTTTTAAAAACTTTCTTCATAAATACCCTCCATAAAAAAATTTTGTCATTTTTTATAATATCAAAAAAAAGCTCAACCCTCAAGTTAAGCTTTTTTTCATATAGGCTTATATACTATTTTTCTAAAACTTTACCTAAAGAGGTTCTCCATCAAAGCTTTTATATTCACTAGGATTTTTATCATTTCCTACATTATTTTGATTTTGATGAAGTTTTTGTCTTCTTTCTCCCTTTTGATACTTTTTATCTTTAAATTTATCAGTACTCATTTGTAAGACACGCTCCCTTCCATATTATTTTCTACAAAATTTCTATATATAATTCAAAAACATAAAGAATTTTAATATAAATTAAGTAAATCTCATATATTACTTGAAATTATAAAAAATTTAAGGTTAGTATGAATTAAATTATAATACATACCAACCTTTTTCAAACTAAACTTCAAACTCTTCAATTTCGATAGAATAACTTCCACAATGCTTACAAACATTTAGCATTACAATATAACTATTATCCACTTTTCCACTTTTCATTAATCTTTTAAAAGATAAACCTTCGTATTCCTTATCTAAAGTACTTATTACATATTCCTCATTTTTTGTGTATATATAAAAATTAAACCCTAAGAAATCAAAAAACTTCTTTTTCTCATCAACTCCCTCACTACAGCTTTCACAAGGGAAATCAAAAAATGCCTTTGTAAATTCAACATTATCACTATTATGTAATATCTCTATGATCTTTTTCTCATCTATATCTTTAATTGGATTATCTTCATCATTGATAAAATACTCAAGATTACCTTCATTTAAAATATATTCTTTATCATCAAAAATAAATTTAAATTCCATTTAAATTCTCTTCCTCTCTCTTTTCAGAAACTTTCCTTTATTACTTTATCATACATAATAGCATAATAAAACTGATAAATAAAGTTATTTAATAAAAGTTTGTATGAAATTTGTAAAAAACTTATTAACAGTTACATATTTTTAGTGTACAATATAGACTATAAAATAAAAGGTGGGGATTTAATTTGAATAATAGAGAGATATACTTAGTTTTATCTAGAACTGGAACTATGTTTTCTAATATAATTGCTCTTTTTACACAAAAAGAATACTCTCATGTTTCTTTATCTCTTGATAGCTCCTTCACTCAAATGTTTTCCTTTGGCCGCAAAATTCCAAACAAAGTTTTACCTGCAGGCCTTGTTGAGGAAAACCTATATGATGGTGTATTTGCTATGTATCCTAATAGTAGGTGCTTAGTATATAAAATTAATATTACTGATAAGCAATTTAATTTTTTACAAGACGAAATTAATAATTTTTTTGAAAATAAAGACGATTATAAATATAGTGTTCTTGGAACAGTAACAGCTTACTTTAATAAACCTCATAAAAGAGAATACTATTATTTCTGTTCTCAGTTTGTAGCAGAGTTATTAATTAATAGTGGTATTTATAAAACTGACAAGCTTCCTGAAGTAATTAAACCTATGGATTTACTAGAAATAGAAAATAAAACTCTTTTTTATGAAGGCTTCATAAATGAAGATAGAGCAATTAAAAATAATTTCATTATATTTAACTCACAAAGGCTATCTAGGGTAATTTCTAGATTAATATCTTAATAAAAACTCTAAAGTAGATTAAATCTACTTTAGAGTTTTTATATTTATTAATATTTCCCTATATCTATTCATAAAATATACTGATAGACTATAACTAATTTAAGGAGCATATAAATGTATTCAATTGATCTTCCATATCCAGAAATTAAAGTAAAAGAAAAAAATTCAAAATATATTGACTTGATATTACTTAATTATTCTAGTGCTATTTCTGAATTTGACGCCATAGCACAATATACTTATCATCAAATTGCACTAACCTATACTAACAAAGAAATATCTGATACTCTATGCGGTATATCTATTGTTGAAATGCATCATTTAGAAATGCTTGGTAAAATAATAATTTTACTTGGTGGAGAACCTGGTTATTGGATTAATAATAAAAAGAAAAATTATTGGTCCAGTAAATTAGTAGATTATGATTTATCATCAATTAAAAATATACTTACTGTTGATATTCAAGATGAAAAGGCAGCTATTAAACAATATAAAGAAACTATAACCCAAATTGATGATAAATATATAAATGCAGTACTTAAAAGAATTATTCTAGACGAAGAATTCCATATTCAACTACTAGTCAACCTTTACACCAAATACGTAAAATAGAATTCTATTGCGCACCACGTGGAAGCGAAAAAATGAAATATTTATTTTCCGGGAACTATGAAATTTTTGCCTAGAATTTATATCTTTGTTTCATTGAACTTGCTAAAGTTATAAAAGTCGCTTACGCTTCAATACAACTTCTTTACGCAAGTTCAATTCCACAAAGATTAAATTCTACGGCTCAATTTCAATGTTCCCTCCAAATTAATATTTCATTTTTTCTTTTTCTATGTGTTTGCTTATAACACCACCTTTATAGTTAATGTTTTCTGCTACAAATTTTTCTGATATTATAGTTAATTTGTATATTTATAATTTTAGCTACAAAAAATATATATTTAAAAATTAACAATCTGGTATATAAAATATAGCAGAAGTCGTTAACTTTTAAGGTGATAACACGGTAAATTGTATCTTTAAGCTTAAAAGCCAGTGATAAAGAAAAATTAATGATATTATTGGAAGGAATATTGTAATTAAGTTTTAGAATTTAATCTTTCTTGGAATAAAAACTGCGTTAAGAAGCTGAGGGAGCGAAGTGACTTTCGAAGCTTTAGCAGTTTTTATGGAAAGAAAGATATAAATTCTTAACGCAAATTACACAATTCCTGGAGATAATATCATTAATTTTCGTCATCACGGCATTTCAAGCTCTAACGAACAATTTAGTTAAAGTCTTCTATTCTTATTATGTTTTCTATATCTTTCACTGTTCTTAAGTCATATAACTTTTCTATAGAATCATTTATTAAAGCCTCTTTAGTCTTATGTGTTATTAAAACTAAATCAACCTCATGACTTTCATCATTCTTTCTTCCCTTTTGAATAACTGATTTTAAACTTACTCTATTAGAACCAAAAATAGTAGTTATTTGCCCTAATACACCTGGCTTGTCTTCCACAGTTACTCTCATATAATATCTACTTTCAACATCATCTATATTTTTAATTTGCTTTTCCCATAAATTATTTCTTATAATTGGATTTTGACTTTCTACGTCTATATTCCTTCTTAAAATAGCAATTATATCACTTACAACAGCACTACCTGTTGGTAAATCACCTGCTCCTCTACCATAGAACATTAAATCTCCTACAGCATTTCCATTTATAAATATTGCGTTAAATGAATCATATACATTAGCAAGTGGATGAGTTTCTGGAATCATAGTAGGATGTACTCGTAGCTCTATTCTTCCATTATCATCTTTAGCAATAGCTAATAATTTTATTGACATTCCAAAATCACTAGCATATTTCATATCTATTGGTTTTATCTTAGTTATTCCTTCTCTATATACATCATTAATATGAACTTTAGTTCCAAAAGCTAATGAAGCAAGAATTGCAAGTTTATATTGCGCATCATATCCTTCAATATCTGAAGTTGGATCTGCTTCTGCATATCCTTTTTTCTTAGCTTCTTCTAGTACTGAATCAAATTCTAATTGTTCAAGCTCCATTTTGCTCAATATATAATTTGTTGTTCCATTAACTATCCCATATAGTTCATTTACTTTATTTGCAGTTAAATTTTCATTTATACCATTAATTATAGGTATTCCCCCGGCAACACTGGCTTCATATTGGAACATAATTCCCATTTCTTCAGCCATTTCAAAAACTTCATCACCTTCTGTTGCAAGTAGCATTTTATTAGCAGTAACTATATGTTTTTTGGCTTTCATAGCTCTTAACATATATTCTTTAGCTGGTTCTATACCACCCATAACTTCAACTACAAGTTTTATAGAGTCATCATTTAATATCTCTTCAATGTCAGTAGTTAAAATATTTTCTGGTACTTCAACACCTCTATTTTTATTTAAATCTCTGACTAAGATCTTAGAAATTTCAATTTCATAACCTGATCTTTTCATAATCTCTTCTTTATTCTGATGTAATATTATATATACACCTCTACCTACATTTCCTAAACCTAACAAGGCTATTTTTACTTTTTTCATTAACTAATCCCCCTTTGTATTTAATATCCCCAATTTATATTTATTATAGATATTATAATATATTAATTATAATACATTTCTTAAATTTTCCATATAATATTTTTATGAAATTTTTTCTAAAATAAAAGGAGCTTTAAAAAGCTCCTTTTATTTTAATTTAAATCTATCTTTTCCCTGCATCAAATATTTCACCAGCAGCCTTTGGTGCTTGTGAAGATTTAGAGAATATAATTAATGCAATTAATGTAACTACATAAGGGAATACCTTTAATACTACTAATGGTATACTTGCTAACTCTGGAATTACTTGTGCAACATTTGCTAATGTTGATGCAAATCCAAAGAAGAAAGTTGATGCTAATATTCCTAAAGGTCTCCATTGTCCAAATATTAATGCAGCTAATGAAAGGAATCCTAATCCTGCAACACTTCCATTAAATTCACCCGAATATGTTACTAGTATTATGCATCCACCTAATGCAGCTAATGCTCCTGATATCATAACACCAATATATCTAGTTCTCATTACATTAATACCAGCTGCTTGAGAAGCTTGTGGGTTTTCTCCACAAGATCTTAATCTTAATCCAAATGAAGTCTTATATAGTAAGAATACACTTATTATTAATATTGCTAATACTACCCATGTTGTAATATAAGTTTTTGTAAATAGTAATGGCCCTATTATTGGAATATCCTTTAATACTGGAACACTTTTTGGTAAGAATCCTAAAGTTATTCTTATGTTACCACTACCAGTTATATTTCTTGCTAAGAATACTGTTAATGCTCCAGCCATCATATTGATTGCTGTACCACTTATAACTTGGTCTGCATTTAAATTAATACTTGCAAATGCATGTAAAAGCGAGAATAGAGCCCCAACTATTGCAGCAACTAAAAGTCCTATCCATAATGCTCCATTAACACCTGCTGCTTGAAGTTGAGAGATTGTTAATGCTCCAGCAAAAGACCCTACTATCATAAATCCATCTAATCCTATATTTACAATACCACTTCTTTCACAGTAAAGTGCTCCTAAAGCAGTAATTAGCATAGGTACAGTATATGCTATCGCATAAGGAAAAATTTGTACAACTATATCCCACATTATTTTTCCACCGCCCTTTCACTAGATGTTCCTAATTTTTTTTCATCTCTTTTTTTCTTTATACTTTTAATTACTTTATCCATAACTACACTTGTTGCAGCAAAGTAAATAATTGTAGCTATTATTGTATCAGCTAATTCAGGTGGTACCTTAACATTGGCATTCATGAATCCTTTACCAACATATAATACTCCAAAGAATAATGCTGATAATAATACTCCGAAAGGACTATTATTACCTAATAGAGCAACAGCTATTCCATCAAATCCTTGAGATGGCATTACCCCAATTTGAAGCACTGTAGAATTACCCATATATTGAGCAACACCTGCTAATCCAGCTAGTCCACCTGCTATCATCATAGAAATTACTATATTTCTATTTACAGGCATACCTGCATATTCAGCACCAAATCTATTATATCCAACAGCTTTTAATTCATATCCTAAAACAGTTTTGTTTAAAATAAACCATATAATTAATACAGAAAATATAGCTAAGAATATTCCATAGTTTATATATGAACCACCAAATATATTTGATAACCAATCTGCTTTTAAAGTTGCTGAATCTGCTAATTTAGCTGATTCTGTTTCAGTAGTCCCCTTTAAATATTGAGGAACCATGTAATAAACTATCCAATATGCAGTCCAGTTCATCATAATAGCTGAAACAACTTCATTAACATTAAATAATGCTTTTAAAACTCCAGGTACAGCTGCCCAAATTGCTCCTGCTAAGATACCTGAAATAATCATTAATGGTATTAATATAGGAGATGGTAAATCAACTAATAACCCTATAGCTGTTACAGTAAAACCACCAGCTAACATTTGCCCTGGCGTACCTATATTAAATAATCCAGTTTTATTTGCAAAGGCAAAAGATAATCCAGTAAGAATTAATGGCGTTGCAGTTGCAATTGAATTACCTATTCTTTGAGGGTTCATTAATCCGCCTTTAAATAAATAAGTGTACCCATCTATTGGATTAAATCCCATTGCTAGCATTAATAAAAATCCAGCAAGCAATCCTAAAACTACTGCCATAATAGATTTTAATAATTGATTCTTATGCACTAAGCTTCCCCCTTCTTTATGCCGGCCATCATTAAACCAACTTCATTTTCATTTGTTTCATTAGCATTTACTATACCTATTAATTCACCGTTATTTACAACAGCTATTCTATCAGATACATTTAAAACTTCGTCTAACTCAAGTGATACTAATAAAACTGCTTTTCCTAAATCTCTTTGTTCTACTAATCTTTTATGAATATATTCTATTGATCCAACGTCTAAGCCTCTAGTTGGTTGAACTGCAATTAAGAAATCTGGATCAGATTCTATTTCACGTCCAATTACACCTTTTTGTTGGTTACCACCTGATAATGATCTTGCTATAGATTTTCCACCTTCACCTGATCTAACATCAAATGTTTCAATAATCTTTTTTGCATATTCAGAAATTTTTGCTCTATTAATTAATCCATTCTTAGAAAACGGCTTATTTCTATATGCTTTAAGGACCATGTTATCTTCCATTGTATAATCAAGAATTAAACCTCTTTTATGTCTATCTTCTGGAATATGTGCCATACCATCATCTATTCTTTGACGTATTGATTCTTTAACTATATTTTTTCCTTTAAATATAATGTTTCCTGATTCGATATTTCTCATACCAGTTAGCGATTCTACTAGTTCAGTTTGTCCATTACCTTCAACACCAGCAATACCAACTATTTCTCCTGCTCTGATATCTAATGAGAAATTCTTTAATCCAAGTACTTTTTTATTATTATTAACAGATAAATTCTCTATTTTTACAACTACATCCTTTGGTTTTGCTTCAACTTTTTCAACTTTAAATGATACTTCTCTTCCAACCATCATTTTAGCCATATCAGCTTCTGTAGTATCTTTTACATCAACAGTTCCTATGTACTTTCCTCTTCTGATAACTGTACATCTATTAGCTGCTTCTTTAATTTCTCTTAATTTATGGGTAATTAAAATAATAGACTTACCTTCTTTAGTCATGTTTTTCATAATTGAAATTAATTCATCAATTTCACTTGGAGTTAATACAGCTGTTGGCTCATCAAATATTAAAACATTAGCATTTCTATAAAGCATTTTTAATATTTCTACCCTTTGTTGCATTCCTACAGAAATATCCTCTATTTTTGCATAAGGATCAACATTTAAACCATATTGTTTAGATAAATCTTCAATTTTTTTTGCAGCTTTTTTAATATCTACTGTCAACCCTTTTCTAGGTTCACATCCTAAAATTATATTCTCTGTAACTGTAAAGTTATCTACTAATTTAAAGTGCTGATGAACCATACCAATTCCTAAATCATTTGCAATATTAGGATTAGATATTTTAACTTCTTTTCCTCTAACCTTTATGGAACCTCTATCAGGCTTGTACATTCCAAATAACATTCCCATTAATGTTGATTTTCCAGCACCATTTTCACCTAAAAGAGCATGAATTTCTCCTTCTTTTAGCTGCAGTGTAATATTATCATTTGCTACTATTCCAGGAAACTCTTTGCGGATATTTAGCATCTCAACTACATATTCCATGGATATCCTCCTCTTACATAATTATTTTATTAATACATATTACCAATTAACTTATGCAAATCATAAATTTATATTCTTACATAGTAATTTCATATATTACTTACGAAACTTCATTCTAAGTATAATTTATATAATTCGCATTTTCAACATTTTTTTCGCTCTTTTTTATAATTAGCATATCATATTAATTATATCTGTATATTTTTATCAAAATTTTTCTTATATAGTATTATTAAACCAATTATTATTCCATTTTATTCATATTTATAACCTTTTAATCTAAAAAATATATACTTACTTTTTAACAATATACAATTCTTACTAATTATTTTTTACAAGAAATATCTAACTTTAAATTCGTGTATACTATTTTTAATTTTTGTTATACTTTTTTTCACGATAAAAGGGCTATGTAAATTGCTTTACCATAGCCCCATTTCATTAAAATATCTTATAATTCAGTTTTAACTACTATATCTCCACTTTTTATAGCTTCTAATACTTCATTAACCTTAGTTACTGTATCTTCACTTAAGTTTGGATTTTCTGCTGGAATACCAACACCACCATTAGCAGCATCAAATCTTAATGTTTCTCCACCTGGGAACTCATCATTTAATTGCTTTTCAATCATTTGATAAGTAGCTTCATCAATCTTCTTAATAGCTGAAGTTAATACTACTGATTTATTTCCTTCATATATACCATCAGCATATTGATCTGAGTCAACACCTATAACCCATACTTCTTCACCATTAACAACTCTTGACTTAGCTTCTGTTATAACTCCATTACCAACTCCACCAGCTGCAGCAAATATTGCTTTAACACCTCTATCATACATTTGAGCTGCTAATTGTTGTCCTAAAGCTGTATCAACAAATGAATTTGAATAAACTATGTTTTCAGTTTTTAAGCTAACATTTGTTCCATAGTTTTCATTAGCATAAGCTACACCTTGTTGGAATCCATAGTCAAACTTTTGAACTGATGGTATTTCTAAACCTCCTATAAATCCTAATTCACCCTCTTTTAATTCAACTGCTGCGGCAATACCTGCTGCAAATCCACTTTGTTCTTCAGCAAAATATATAGATACTGTATTTTCTGCTACAACATAGTTTGTATCTCCATTATGTGGTGCTCCATCAAGTATAACAAATTTTGCATCTGCATATTGTTCTTGTGCTTTATATATAGCTGTTTCAAATTTATAACCTGGTGTTACAATGAATTTATATCCTGAATCATAAAGATTTTGTATTTCTGTTAAATAATTAGCTTCTGTTTCTCCTGATGGTTGCATGTAATTCTTTTCAACCCCAAGTTCTTTTTCAGCTTTTTTAATTCCTTCCCATGTACCTTGGTTAAATGACTTATCATCAATTGTTCCTGAGTCAGTAACCATCCCAACTTTTAATGTTGTTTCTGATGAATTACCTGAATTGCTGTTACTTCCACAACCAACTAATCCTGTTACCATTAATGCAGAAAGTGCTAATGCTAAAAATTTCTTTTTCATAAATTTTTCCTCCAAAACCGTTTATATTTTTAATAAACTCTCAATACCTTCTCTTAACAAAAAAACGTATTAATTCCAAAAGTGAAATTAATACGTTAAAACTCTTTTATATTTCGTATAGAGTTAGTATGTATCGAATTCACTCATAGTCGAAAATTCATGGCTTTCGGTAGAAACATCCCACCATATTTGGGATTTATATGAGTCGTTTATTGTTCGTACTTATTATAATTTATCTATTTATGCTTGTCAATATAAGTTTTATTTTAGATTATTTTTTATTATTATGTATATTTTAAGTTTTTATATAAAGAATTTATTGTTAATATTTTTATTATTATTAAACTATTTATCTTATATATCATTTTTCATAATAACATAAAAAGACTATGCTAATTTCTTAACACAGTCTTATATTTATATTAATTCTATAATTCAGTTTTAACTTCTATTTCATCTGACTTAATAGAATTTATAACTTCATTAACTTTTGTGATTGTGTCTTCACTTAAGTTTGGATTTTCACTTGGAATGCCCACAGCATCGTTTTTAGCATCAAATCTTAAAACTTGCCCTCCTGGGAATTCACCATTAATCTCATTATTTATTATTTGGTAAGTAGCTTCATCAATCTTTTTAATAGCTGAAGTTAATACTACTGATTTGCTACCTTCATAAATACCATCATCATATTGGTCAGAGTCAACACCTATTACCCACGCTTCTTCACCATTAACAACTCTTGTTTTAGCTTCTGTAATAACACCTATATTAACTCCTGCTGCTGCAGTGAATATTGCTTTAACACCATTATCATACATTTGAGCTGCTAATTGTTGTCCTAAAGCTGTATCAGAGAATGAACCTGAATAAACTATGTTTTCATTTTTTAAACTAACAGTTGTTCCATAGTTTTCATTAGCATAAGCTACACCTTGTTGGAATCCATAGTTAAACTTTTTAACTGATGGTATTTCCATTCCACCAATGAATCCAAAATCACCAGTCTTTAGTTCAACTGCTGCTGCAACACCTGCTATAAATCCACTTTGCTCTTCAGCAAAATATACAGCAACTGTGTTGTCTGCTACAAGATAATTATCTTTACCATCATTTGGTTCCCCATCAATTAAAACAAACTTTGCATCTTCATATTGGCTTTGAGCTTTATAAATAGCTGTTTCAAATTTGTAACCTGGTGTTACTATAAACTTATAACCTGAATCGTAAAGATTTTGAATTTCTGTTAAATAACTTGATTCTGATTCTCCATTAGGTTGCATAAATGTTGTTTCAAGCCCAAATTCTTTTTCAGCTTCTTTAATTCCTTCCCATGTACCTTGGTTGAATGATTTATCATCAATTGTTCCTGTATCAGTAACCATACCAACCTTTATTGCACCTTCTTTTGTTGTTGATGAGTTGTTATCACTTCCACAACCAACTAACCCTGTTACCATTAGCGCTGAAAGTACTAATGCAATAACTTTTTTCTTCATAAGTAGACTCCTCCTAAACATTCTGTTTTATACACTTATAATATTTACTCCATATTAAAAAACATATAAATTACTATAGTGAATTTAATACACCATAACTCATATATAATTCGTATAGAGTTAATATATATCAAGCTCACTCATAGCTGAAAATTTAAGGTTTTCGGTAGAAACATCTCACCATATTTGAGATTTATATGAGTCCTATAATTATCCGTATCAGTATAATTTATATATTTTTCTTTGTCAATATTTAATTTATTTTATAATAATACTCGTTTTATTCACCTTTTAATTAACTTAAAATACAAAAGATTAATAATTGTCTAACATGACTTACTGATTCATCAGTTGCCTTATCAAACATAAAAAAATCTAATATTTATCTTCAAATCTCTTTTCTAAAAACTCAGCAACTCCATTATCCTCACAACTGCCTATTACATCAGTAGCTATTTTCTTAATTTCTTCTGCTGCATTTGCAGTAGCATATGCTTCATTTGCTAACTCAAACATAGGTATATCATTTAAATTATCTCCAAAGCAAATAACTTTACTATATTCTATATATTTTGATAAATATTTTATTCCATTAGCTTTAGATGCTTCACTACTATATGCTTCTAAGAAATAACAATCTTCATATACATCTTTATAATAATTTACTGTTATCCCTTCAATACATTTAATTTTTTCAGCAATAGCCTTTATTTTTTCATAATTATCAAAAGCTACGAAATTAATTATATTGGACTCTTTCAATGAGTCATTATAATCTTCAACCTTAACAAAGGTTTTTAACTTTTTATCAGCTCTTTCTTTATAAAAATTATATTCATAAATATTTTCAAATTCTTTATGATAAACCCACAAATGATTATCTTTAACACCATATACTAATGGATTCTTGTTATACTCTTTAAAAATATCTAATACCTTATTTACCGATTCTTTTCCTATCCCTTTAATATCTATGTACTTCAAATCCCTAGTATCATATATTAATACACCATTCATTAAAGCAACTGGTAATTTCAAATTTAAATCTTGCAATATTTCAACTGCTGTTGCTGGAGTTCTAGCAGTGGCTACTGTAAAATTAACACCTTTTTCAATTAATTTATTTAAAATTTCTAAAGACCTTTTAGGAACTTCTCTTTTACTATTAATTAATGTGCCATCTAAATCCGTTACAAATAACTCCATTTTTTCACTCTCCTCTTTTGTATATTATTTATATAAGGTTATTTAGTTTAACATATAAATATAGTTTATGCTATATAAAAATTAAAATAGTTATGTTAATCTGATTTTTATTAATATATTCATTATATCCAGAAATCAAACTAACATAACTAATTAATCAATATTAAAATATTAAATTTAAACTATACTATATTAAAATCTACATATTCATTTAATATATATCCTACTGCATCATTATACTTTATTTTGCTCCACTCACCTTGGTCTTCTAAAACAGAAACTTTTTCTCCCATAGCAATTGTTCCCATAACAGTTGATTCATAACTTGATTCATCTCTTACTTTTAATGCTAAGGTAACAGCTGTTCCCTCTCTTAAAACTGTGTTTTCTGCTATACTTCTTGTATTTATTGTAACATAATCCTTTGATACATAACCATATCCACTTCCGTATTTTATTTTGTACCAAGTTCCGCTTGTTTCTACTATTTCTACTTGCGCTCCATTACTTAATAAACCAATTGATGAATAACTTGTTCCTGCTCCACTTCTTACATTTAATCCACCATTTGCTTTTACTGTTCCACTTTGGGCTGCTGTAGAACTACTATTTCCATTGTTGCTTCCACTATTACTGCTTGATGATACTGTTACGTAATCTTTGCTTATGTAACCATAGCCACTTCCGTATTTTATTTTGTACCAACTTCCACTTGTTTCTACTATTTCTACTTTTGCTCCATTACTTAATGAACCTATTACTGAATAGCTTGTTCCTGCTCCGCTTCTTACATTTAATGCACCATTTACTTTTATTGTTCCACTTTGTGTTGTTGTAGAGCTACTGCTTCCGTTGTTACTGCTTCCATTATTACTATTTCCACTGTCAGTGCTTCCACTATTACTGCTTGATGATACTGTTACATAATCTTTACTTACGTAACCGTAGCCACTTCCGTATTTTATTTTGTACCAACTTCCACTTGTTTCTACTATTTCTACTTTTGCTCCATTACTTAATGA